>SXGT01727533.1_pt1 | contig 12672 bp, 12 predicted proteins | sample 3176221 | NCBI WGS metagenome assembly SXGT01 (sample SAMN11356862, study PRJNA531348) | freshwater metagenome | isolation source: freshwater sample F1-120 | place: China: Fuxian Lake, Yuxi | collected 2017-12-25
ATGAGCCGACAGGCTCTACTCCCTTTAATCGCATCTCGAAACTGCCAGAGTCCAAGAGGCACTTGAAGATGGCGATCAAGGAGCGGATACGGCTACTGGTTGCCTCATATATTTCTCTGGCCTCATGACCGCTGACGCTGGGGAGGAAGGTTGAGGCGCTTATAAAGGCCCCCCCTTCGCAGGCGCAACAGGCGATCCCCTCCGATCAGTCCACCCAGTCGCGCTTCAGGGTGCGCGAGGCCCCGATCAGAAGCACCGAGGCCAGCAGATAGAAGCCCATGCCGGTGTAGATGGCCCAGCGCAGGCTCTCGTCCCCGAAGCGGGGCGCCAGCAGGTCGCTCATCCAGCCGAAATAGTAGAAGCCCACGGCGATGCCGAGCAGGTTGTTGATCAGCAGGAACAGGGCCGAGGCGGTGGAGCGCATGGGCGCGGGGACCAGATGCTGGATCGCCGCGGTGATCGGTCCCAGCCAGGCCAGATTCAGCCCCGTGGGGATCAGGAAAATCAGGAAGGCCAGAGTCAGCTGCTGCACCGCGCTGCCGCCGCCGGGCAGCACCAGGCCGATGATCCAGGGCGAGTTCATGGCCGCGATGAACAGCGGCGCCGAGATCAGGAAGGCGATGGCCGGCGTCAGGGGGTAGGCGCCCTTGCCACGCTTGGCCAGCTTGTCGGCGATGGCGCCGCCCATCCAGATGCCCAGGGTGCCGCCGATCAGGGCGATGCCCGCATAGTACCAGCTGGTCTGCAGCAGGGTCAGGTCGAAGCTGCGCATGAAGAACAGCGGCAGCCAGCCGGCGATGCCGTAGCCGCACACCGACGACGACGCCGCGCCCAGCGCCAGCAGCCAGAAGCTCTTCTTGGGGAAGACATAGGAGGCGGTGATCCTGGCGACCCAGAAGGACACGCCGATGACCGTCGACAGCCCGCCCGCGAAGGCCAGCACCAGCGGATTGCCGACAGGCACGCCGCCGAACTGGGCCAGGCCCGCGAGGGCGAAAGCGACTGCGCCGGCCACCAGCATCAGACGCGAAGCGTTGAGCCCCACGCGGTTCGGCGCGGCGGCGACAGCCGGGGCGGCGGCCTGAACCGCCGCAGGCTGAACCGGGGCCGCATCCACGACGGCCGGCCGGGCGATGTCTGTGGCGCCGCGCTTCGGATCCCGCACGGTCAGGCGCAGCACCGGCGCCAGGAGCAGACCCAGCAGGCCCACCACGATGAAGGCGGTGCGCCAGCCGTACTGGGCCGCCAGCACGCCGCCCACGAGGGTGCCCGCCGCGGTGCCCAGGGGAATGCCGAAGGCGAACACGGCCAGGGCGCGGGCCCGCTGGTGGGGCGGGAAATAGTCGGCCACCAGGGAATAGGCCGGGGCCACCCCGCCGGATTCACCGACGCCCACGCCCATGCGGAACAGGAACAGCTGGCCGAAGGAGCCCGCCACGCCGCACAGGGCGGTGAAACCGGACCACACGGCCAGGGCGCCGGTCATGATCCAGACCCGGCTGAACCGGTCCGCCAGCCAGGCCAGGGGAATGGCCAGGGTGGAGTAGACCGAGGCGAAGGCGATGCCGCCCAGCAGGCCGAACTGACTGTCGGACAGGCCGAACTCGGCCTTCAGCGGCGCGGCCAGGATGCCGATGATCTGCCGGTCCAGAAAGTTCAGCATGTAGACCAGCACCAGGATCGCCAGGACGTAGTAGCGATATCCCGGCTTCTCGATGCGCGCTTCGGCCTGTGCGGTCATCGGCGTCTCCCCTCGACTTTATCGTTGGCCGGAACGGTAGCGCCGTCCCCGCACCATGCAAAAGAAAAAGGCGGCGGACCGAAGCCCGCCGCCTGTGTCAGTCTTCGTTCAGACGATCAGAAGCGCATCTGCAGCGCTGCGGTCCAGGTGCGCGGCGGGCCGTAGAAGGCGCTGATGGAGTTGTCGAACAGCGCGCCCGGGAAGTTGTAGCCGCCCGTGCGGTACTCCTCGTCGGTCAGGTTCTTGCCGTGCAGGGCGAGCTGCCAGCGCTGGTCCGGCGTGGTCCACACCACCGACAGGTCCACCAGGGCGTAGCCCTCCTGGTCCAGGATCGGGTTGGGGAACTCGAACTGGCTGAAATCGTCGCGGTAGGACACCGACGGGGTGATCGCCAGTTGGCCGTCCAGCAGGTCGTTCGTCCAGGTGACGCCCAGGTAGCCGCTCCAGCGCGGGGAGTTCTGCACCACCACCAGGTCCGAGATGTCCTCGTACTGCATGGTGGTGAGGTTGTAGCGGATGAACTCCTCGAACTCGGCGCGCAGGTAGCCGACGGCGAAGTTGGCGGTCAGGAAGTCCGTCAGCCACAGCGAGCCTTCGAACTCGGCGCCGTAGATGGTGGAGGCGCCCACGTTGTCCACGAAGCTGGCGATGCCCGTGGCGGTGGGCACCTGGGTGGTGACCTGCTGGTCCTGATAGTCGGAATAGAACAGGGCCGAGCTGAAGGTCAGGCGCCGGTCGAAGGCGTAGCCCTTCAGGCCCAGCTCGTAGCTGTCCACCGTCTCCGGGTCATAGCCGTCCACCGTGTCCGGCGTGGCCAGGGCGTCGCCGCGCATGTCGAAGCCGCCGGACTTGAAGCCCTGGCTGAAGGCCGCATAGCCGGTCAGGTCGTCGTTCAGGTCGTAGGAGACCGAGATGCGCGGCGTGAACTCGCTGAACGAACGGCTGTTCGTGTACAGGGTATTCTGAACCAGCGGGGTCGCCGCCGGGCCGCCCGTCAGCGGGGTCTGGCCCGCGCCCAGATAGGTGGCGCGGTTCACGAAGCCGGTCTTGTCGTCCTCGGTGTAGCGGGCGCCGACGGCCACGCGCAGACGGTCCGACAGATCGAAGTTGAAGTCGGCGAACACCGCATAGCTTTCGGTGTCCACGAAGCCGCCGGTGCCGATGCTGACGCCCAGGTTTCCGAGGACGGTGTCGAAGGCGCCCTCGGCGTGGCTGTCCAGATAGTAGACGCCGGCCACGCCTTGCCAGCGCGCGCCGTTGAACAGCAGCTGGAACTCCTGGGTGAACTGGTCGTCGGCGTAATAGGCCGGGATGTCCAGGGTCGGCGACGGGGTGCCGTCGAAGTCGATGACCGTGTCGGTGTAGCCATCGCGGCGGGCCGTGATCGACTTGAAGGTCAGCATGTCGTTGATCGTCCACTCGGCGGTCAGCGACAGGCCTTCGGTCTCCACATAGTTGTCGTCGCCCAGACCCGAGCGGGTGTCATAGATGCCGGGCAGGACGTCGGCGCCGGGGGCCGCGCCCGCGACCTCGCGGTGGCCGTGGCGGGCGTTGGAGTTGTCCTCGACCCGATCCCAGGCGAAGCGGAAGAACAGGTTGGAGGTCGGCGCCAGTTCGGCGCTGACCCGGGCCGCGGTGACGTCCTTGTCATAGTGGTCGGCGCCGGTGGTGAGGTTCTGGCCGAAGCCGTCGCGGTTGTAGCTGGCCACGGCGCCGCCGATGCGCAGATAGTCGCCGACCGGAAGCGAGCCAGAGGCGATCATGTCCAGCTGTCCGTCGGAGCCCACGGCGCCGCGCAGCATCAGTTCAGGCTCGGGGGCCAGGCGCGAGGTCACATACTTGATGGCGCCGCCGATGGTGTTGCGGCCGTACAGGGTGCCCTGGGGTCCCCGCAGAACCTCGATGCGCTCGATGTCGAAGATGTCCAGCACCGCGCCCTGGGGGCGGGCCACATAGACGTCGTCCACATACAGGCCAACGCCCGGATCGAAGCCCCACAGGGGATCCTGCTGGCCCACGCCGCGAATGAACGAGATCAGGGTCGAGTTGGAGCCCCGGGCCACCTGGACCGTGGCGTTGGGGGTCTGCTGCTGCAGCACGGTCACGTCGGCCGCGCCGGTCAGCGCCAGCCGTTCGCTGCTCAGCGCGGTGACGGCCACCGGCACCTCACGCAGGGATTCCTCGCGGCGCCGCGCGGTGACGATGACCTCTTCCACCTGTGTGGCGGCGGGTTGTTCCGAGACCTCCTGGGCCTGGGCCACGACAGCCGGAGCGGTGAGGGCGCTGATGGCAGCACCCGTCAGAAGAGCGGATTTGACGAACTTGTTCATGGGTAGCCCCAACCTGTGTTTCCGATGACGACGCCATTTATTCAGCGTTCAATGATTTTCCGGGAACCTGATCGTCTTTTCCCGGTCTGTCAAATGGGGAAAGCGGCGGCGATGTGTTGAAACTCTGTCCTGTGGCGCCCGCGCCATGCGCCTTGGCGATTGCCGCGCCCGCATCTCCGGACTAGCGTCATGGCATGACCCGCGCCGCGACCGTCGCCACCCCCAAGACCGCATCCGTCAAATCCGCCCCCGCCCGGCGGGGCCGCCCGCCCAAGGACAAGCCGGGCGGCGAGACCCGGGCGCTGATCCTGGACGCGGCCGAAGACCTGTTCTCCAAGCACGGATTCTACGGCGTCACCATCCGCGAGGTGGCGCGCGAGGCGGGCGTGGATACCGCCCTGATCCACTATTATTTCGGCGCCAAGCGCGGCCTGTTCGACGCGGTCTTCATCCGCCGGGCCGAGGTCTGGAACAACGAGCGGGTGGAGGCCATCAACCGCTACGCCGCCGAGGCGGGCGAGGCCATGACCCTGGAAGGGGTGCTTGAGGCGTTCCTGCGCCCGCCGTTCGAATGGTCGTTGAAAGGTGGGCCGGGGTGGAAACACTATGCGGCGCTGGTGGCGCAGACCAACGCCAACCCGACTTTCGGGGGGGAGACCATGGCGCGCTATTTCGACCCGGCCATCCACCGCCTGATCGAGGCGGTGCGGCTGGTCCTGCCAGGCGCGAGGGACGTGGACCTCTACTGGGCCTGGCACAATCTGTCCGGCGCCCTGACCCTGACCCTGGGCGAGACCGGCCGCATCGACCGGTTGTCGGGCGGCCAGTGCCGGTCCGGCGATCTGGAGACCGCGTGCGACTATATGGTCCGCTTCGCCGCCGCCGGTTTCCGGGCGGTGTGCAGTCACTGAATCCCGTCAGACCCGAATCAGACTGTTTCTGCATTGCCCGCGCAACAACGGCCGTCGGGTCTGGACAGACGGCGCCGGCCCCGGCCTGAATGGGGGCGGGGGAATCGCATGTCCACACGCCTGAAACGCCTGATCACCGGGGACCCCGCCAAGGGGGTAGGGATCGCCGTGGCGGCCGGGGTCTTCCTGGCCCTGACCAACGCCTTCGGCTCGACGACGGGTCTGGGGCTGCGCCTGGCCTACTGGGTCGTGCTGATGATCGTGGCCGGACTCTGGGCCGAATTCTGCATGCGCACGATCCGGCGCCTGCCGGGCATGGAACGCTCCTGGCTGATCCGGTTCGTCGTTTCGGTGCTGGTCATCGGCCTGCCCCTGACCGTGGTCGTCTGGGGCGTGACCGGCTGGATATTCTACGGCCAGGCCTATGGTCCGGACATGTTCCCGGGGCTCGTCTGGCGGGTGCTGCTGATCACCGCGGTGATGACCGCCATCGGCATGGCCATGGAGCCGAAGACGGCGACCACCCATGCGGGCGAGGGGCCGCCGCGCTTCCTTGACCGCCTGCCGCCCCGGCTGCGCGGCGCCGTGATCCACGCTGTCCAGGCCGAGGACCATTATCTGCGCATCCACACCGACCGCGGCTCGGACCTGATCCTGATGCGCCTGTCCGACGCTGTCGCCGAGCTGGAAGGGCTGGAGGGCGCCCAGACCCACCGCAGCTGGTGGGTCGCCAGAGACGCCGTGCAGGACGTCAAGCGCGGCGATGGGCGCGCAACCCTGACGCTGGAGGGCGGCCTGATCGTCCCCGTCAGCCGCCGCCACGCCCGCGCCCTGCGCCAGGCCGGCTGGTATTAGGTCGCGACCCAGTTGCCGTGGAAGGCGGCGGGCATGGCCACGTCGGCGCGCCAGGTGCAGACCGGGCCGTCCTCCACACGCGCCATGTCCAGCACGTGCAGTTCGGTGACGCCCTCGCGCAGGTTGATGGTGGGGCCCACCAGCCAGGCATCCGCCTCGCCGCTCAGGCCCGGCTTGGGCACATGGACCATCTCGTCCACCACATGGCCGGCGCCGAAGTCATAGCCGTGGGTGCGGCCCTGATCCCAGTCGGTGACGCCCACCGCCGTGGCCAGGGGCCGGTCCGGCTCCTCGCCCAGGGTGTGCAGGCTGTAGCGGCGCCGCTGCCCTGCCCGGCGGGCATCGCCGCGGGGGAACTCGGCCGCACGCCCGGCGTGCTCCAGCCGGCCCTGACCGTCCGACGACAGGGTCATCATGGCCAGCCGCGCGGGCGCGTTGCCCAGCGGCACACCGTTCAGGATGTCCTGGGCGCCGTGCGCGGCGAAGTCCATGTCGGCATGGGTGCAGACGTCGAAGCGGATGGTCCCGTCCGCTTCCTCCCAGGCGTCACCCAGATGGAAGAAGCCGAAGGCCGGCGCCTCGAACACCCGCCGGGCGTCCAGATCGTCCTTGTCGATCACCAGCACCTGCGTCCCCTGATCGGGCAGCCAGTCATAGGCGGTTGAGACCGGCATGACGTTGCGCGCATGCACCCATGGCTGCAGCACGATCACCAGATGCCGGGCCGTGGCGGTGAAGTCGTGGATGTAGCTGGCGCGGGGCAGCGGGATCACGCGTGCGTCCTCCAGCGCCCCGTCCGCCGCCAGCCGCCAGACCACCGCCTGATTTCCGTTCACGCCCAGGTTCCAGATGCGGCCGTCTGGCTCGATGCGCGGGTGGGCCAGGAACGGCATGGCGCGCAGGTCCGGGCGCAGGGTGACGAAGCCGCGCGTTTCCAGCGTCTCGGGATCCATGGCCATGGGCGAGCCCGCCTCCCACAGGGCCCAGATGGCGTCGCCCACCTTGTGCACCGAGGTGTTGGCCGGATTGACGTCGTCCACCGAACCGATCTCGGCGCGCGGGTCGGCGGCGGTGCCGAAGCCGGGCATGACCATGGCGTCCAACCGCGTCTCCTGGCGCCGCTTGGGCGTGTCGGCGAAGCGGGCGGCCAAGGTGGCCTGACCGTCGTGGATGCCGAAGCGGCGGATCAGGCCGTCGCCGTCGAACCAGTGCTGGGACGATCCTCCGGGCCGTCGGAATTTGGCGGGCCCGTTGCGATACAGGGCGCCGGACAGCCCCTCGGGAACCCGGCCGTGGACGCGCTGCAGAACGCGCGGGGCGATGTCGCCCTCCACGTCGGCGGTGGCCAGGGACCAGTCGGAGGCGACCCGCAGGGCGCGGGCGGCGAAGGCCGTGTCGGGCGTGATGGCCAGGGCGGCGGCGGCGGTCAGGAATGTGCGGCGCGAGGTGGTCATGATGTCAACTCCCGGTCCGGTTTCAGCGCAGGGTGATGGTCTGACGGGTTTCACCCGCGACGGCGAAGTGCGCCCGCGCCCACGACGCCGGGCCCATGTTGCCAACCGCATTGTTGGAGAAGCCGAAGGGCTCGGTCGGCATGCCGAAGGGATTGGTGTTCATCTCGCCGTCGCCGTTCACATCGTGAAAGGCGCGCAGGGCGTAGTCGCCGGGGGGCAGGCCCTCGAACCGCGCGATGCGCTCGCCGCCGGCGATGTCGATCCGCACGCCGCGCACGGCCGGGCCGCCGCCGTCATAGGCCTCCTCGCTGTCGAACAGGGCGGCCATGACCACGCCCTCCGGGGCGCCGACGTCGAAGGTGATCTCGACGACGCTGGTCTCTGCGGGCTGAAGCGTCAGGGCGGCGGCGAGGATGAGGGCGGGGATGGAAAACATGATCGGGCTCCTGTGATGAAGACCCGTTCCCGGGCCTCCGATGGCCCTGTCATTCCGTGTGGAGCGCGGCGCCGCCACCGCCGATGCGTTCCCGGCCGCGCAGCCTTCGCCAACGACCACGCCCGTCCGTTCGCGAAGCGCGGATGAACGGCTCAGAACATTTGAAGGGGAGCCTGATTCACGGCATCGACGGGATCGCGACGCGATCCCGTCTCAACCGATCAGGCTCCTGCTGCGGTCCTCAGCACGCTCAGATACCCCGGGGCCGTCTCCATGCGCGCGGCCTCGGGGCGGGTGTGCAGCTGCCGGTGCAGCCGTGGCAGGCGCCAGCAGGGCACATGCATGAACAGGTGGTGCTCGGCGTGATAGTTGACCCAGTAGGGGGCGATCAGGGCTCGCTCGATCCAGCCCGCGCGGGTGGTGCGCGCGGCGCGGAAGGCGTCGTCGGACGATCCCTCGACACACGCGTGCTCGGCGATGTTGCGCAGGCGCGTGACCAGCGGAAACCAGGTGGCCATGGGCAGCAGCCACAGCACGAAATACGCCCACCAGACGCCCGCCAGGGTCATCGCCAGGAGCATCCCCGCATTGACCATCAGGAACGACGCCACCGACTTGCCGGTGACCACCGCGCCCTCGGCCATGTCTTCGTCGCGCTGATTGCGGAACGCGCCGATCAGCAGCATCACGCGCTGCTTGAAGAAGGTCTGGCCGGTCAGGTCGCGGATGATCTTGCGACGCAGGGAGGCGCCGGTGACCGGGAACGGCTCGGACAGCACCAGATCCGGGTCCTCCGGCTGCTGGGCGAATTTGTGATGGGACAGGTGATAGGGGCGATAGGCGGCCAGGCTGGCCCCGATGGGCACGGCGCACAGCCAGTGGCCCAGGACGTCATTGAGCTTCAGATTCTTCGCCAGCGCCCCGTGGGCGGCCTCGTGCATCAGGATGGCCAGACCCAGCTGGCGCGCACCGATGATCATGATGGAGATCGGGATCAGCACCGGCCATATCACTCCGGCCGCCACGGCCAGGGCGATCACCGCCCAAGCGTGCAGCACCAGCAGCGGACCCCGCCAGTGACTGCGCGCCTGAAACGGCGCCCACTCGTCGGGCGTGAACAATTGGGTCGGGGAAATGCGCGGCGCGGCGGGCATGGGGTGATCATAGCGCGTTTTCCAAAAGGACGCGATAAGTCAGGCAATCCGGGGATTATGCACTTGACGTACCACACCCATCATATAGGGTGTGGCTATGAACCTGACTGATCCCATCTTTCACGACGCCGACGCGGCCCGCGCTCATTTGGAAAAGCTCCAGTGGGCCGATGGTCGGGTCTGCCCGCATTGCGGCACGGTGGACAACTCGGTCGAGTTGAAGGGCAAGAGCACCCGTCCCGGCGTCTACAAGTGCCGCGACTGCCGCAAGCCTTTCTCGGTCACGGTCGGCACCCTGTTTGAGCGTTCGCACGTTCCCCTGAACAAGTGGGTTCTAGCGGTTCACCTGCTGTCATCCTCCAAGAAGGGAATGAGCAGCCACCAGCTGATGCGTTCGCTTGGCGTGACCTACAAGACGGCTTGGTTCATGGCCCACCGCATCCGCGAAGCCATGCGCGACGACACCGCCTATCCCATGGGCGGAAACGGCGGCGCGGTTGAGGTCGATGAAACCTTCATCGGCTCCGACCCTGACGTTGAGAAGGGCCGCAACCCGTCCGCTCACAAGATGAAGGTCGTCTCTCTGGTGGACCGTGAGTCAGGCCGCGCCAAGTCCTATGTGGTGGATCGCATCGGCGCTGCCGAGATCGGCCCCATTGTCATGGCGAACGTCTCTCGCGAGGCTCGCCTGATGACTGACAGCGCCCGTCACTACCCCCAGATTGGCCTCCACTTCGCATCGCATGGCGTCGTCAATCACGGGGCGGACGAATACGTCTCGCGCGTTGACGCCACCATCCACACGAACACGATTGAAGGCTTCTACTCGATCTTCAAGCGTGGGATGCGCGGCGTCTATCAGCATTGCGCCAAGCGCCACCTGCATCGCTATTTGGCAGAGTTCGACTTCCGCTACTCCAACCGCATCGCTTGCGGTCTTGATGACACGCAACGCGCCGCCAAGGCCCTGTCGATGATCGGCGGGAAGCGTCTGACCTATCGGCGGATTGACGGCCTCCAAGCCGCCTAAGAAACCGCGCAAGAAACGCTACCGTTCTCGCTGGAGAACAAAGTCGTGAGACGCTAAGCGCCTGATATTTCCCTCCACATCAGGTAAATACTGAGTGTGGATGCTTGGAAATATTCAGGGGAACGCGTCTGTTCGGGCTTCCAGAATCACAAAAACGCCGAATTGGTAAAGGCCGCAGAGTTCGCGCTCTGCGGCCTTCTAACTGCCGTGGCGCGGCAGCCCTTGGGTAACAGGCGAATTTTCTAAGCATTCGCCCCAAAGGTCAAGCTCCACGGCTCATTTTTGAGGACCAAAAATGCCTGCCTACATCGTTAGCTATGACCTGATTAAAGACAAAAACTACAAGCGTCTGACCGATGAACTTTTGCGCCTTGATGCGCATAAAGCGCTGCTGTCCGTATGGCTGGTGAATCTGAACAATACCGCCAAGGAGGTTCGTGACCACCTTCGAGGGTTCATGGACGATGACGACAAAATCATCGTTGCGGAGATCACGTCCAACTCGTGCGCGTGGAAGGCGTTTACAGGTACTCAGGACTGGCTAGACGCCAATACCTAATCGTCTTCGGAAACTTCCTGCCCGTTCACCCTCAGTGCGTCCCTCCAAGCCAAAACCTCGGGCGTGGCGGGAAGGCTGTCTGAGACAGATCGGGCAGGAGGATGCACCGGATAATTCTTGTGGGTGTGCGGCTTCGTCGCCAGCATCCGCTTAATCACGTCGTCGCGACGCACATCGGGATTCTCAGACATGGTTCACCTATACAGGGGGGCAGAGCGCCCCGTTTTTGGGCACGAAGCCATCCTAACGCGTCCCCACCTCGCTGCGCATATAGGAGCCGTCGCGGCAATCTGGACCATCATTGAAGAGAGCTGGGGCCACATCCTGGCAGACGCTTTGGACGCCGAGGCAAAGACCGGCGTGGCCATGTATCTCGCGCTTACGGGGGCAACCAGCCAAGGGGCGATTCTCCAAGAAGCTGTCAAAATGCACCTTCCAGAGAGCATTCAGCAGCAAGTGACGGATGCGCGAAAAAACGAAAAGGGGCACTCAAAGGACAGGAATCGTATTGTTCATGGCCGGTGGGGAATCGTACCAAGCGACGACAGATACCTTGTGCTTGGAGAGCGGGACTGGTTGCCAAAAGCAATAGCACATTCTCGCGACGTACAGAACAACCCGCACCGATACACGATCCTGACACCACCAACCCACCCCGACATGGAAATGCGTCTCTATTCAAAAAAGGACTTCGAACAGATCGAGGGTCGATTGATGGATCACTACCACAACCTCGGTAAGATCATTCAGCAGATTGATGTTTGGCGACAAGAGCGACGATTGCTCGCGCTAATGCTTCTGAATCCAACTGGTGGAGAGCGGGGGCTTCTTCACAGCCCGGGAACTGCTCCAGAAGAAAGTTAGATATTGCTTCGGTTAGGACCGGCCTGTCACGCGGGGTCATATCTATATCCTGTACGTGGTACGTCAAGTGCATAATCCCCGGCAATCCTGACGAAATGTCGTGTTGACCGGCGTTGTTATACTTTCCATACCCAAAGTGACTCGACTCCCCAGCGGGAGGGCGTAGCGTGATGCGTGTTTCACTGAGGGCGCTAACTGATGGGGTGTTTCCCTATAACCAGCCGGACCGGCGAATTCTGGTGCTGAGGGCGTATCTCGACGACAGCGGAACCCACGACAGTTCGCGCGCTATCATCATGGGCGGCTTGATTGCCCACGAAGATGAGTGGGTGAAATTCGAGGTAGCCTGGGGCGCCTTTCTTGCCGACTTCGGCCTCTCCGCGATGCACGCAAGCCATTGCGAAGCGGGCGATAAGGAGTTCGAGGGCGTTAAGCGCGAAATCCGCGACGCCTACATCATCCGCTGCGCCAAGATCATCGCTGAGATGGATGCGCTTCTGGTGGTCTCTGCGGTCTCTCGGTCCGCATGGGATGAGGCTGTCGCGCAACGGGAGGTGTTGAGTGAGGCGTTTCCGTCGCCAATCGACCTCTGCTTCAACGACGTCTTTCAGCGCTGCACCAGATGGGGCAGGCGTAGCGCTGGGCGGTCAGAGCCTATCGTCATCACCTTCGACGCGCGGGAGCAGAGCATTCCAGCTTGGCAAAGACGCGCGGCCGGATATCAGGCCCGCTTCCCTGAAAAGGTGGCTGGTGTGGCCTTCGGCAACATGAAGCAAGTCCTCCCGCTCCAAGCTGCTGACTTGATCGCGTACGAAGCCTATCGCTTCCATCTGGAGCGTGAGCGGTTAGGACGAGAGCCTGATCCAAGACCTAGCTTTGAGTTGCTCGCTTCTGAAATGGCTAGGTCCGCTGGCTACTTCACGACGGATCAGCTGTTGGAATACGCGGGCCGACTCCGAGATTCGAGGCGAGACTAATCCCTCGATTTCGTCCTCTTGGGCAGCACTCGACCGATAGCCCGCTCGAAAGCCTCACCGGCTTCGGTGGGGCTTAGTTCGCCAGCCTTCTCTAAATCGCGGACGGTCTTCTTGAACCGCTCCGACTGGTCCGGGTCGTCGGGATTTGCCGCCTTCGTCATTGCCTTGCACCAGTCGTTTCATAGGTCAGCCGCTTGCCGACCACACCCATGAGCAGGGTATCGGCCCGCGCACTGTCGTCAACGCCCAGCGCCTGACGGTTGGAGTAGCGGAAGTCGAACTCCGCCATGTAGCGGTGCAGGTGCTTCTTGGAGCAGTGCTGATAGATGCCGCGCATGCCCCGTTTGAAGATGCTGTAGTA
>SXGT01754023.1_pt1 | contig 12672 bp, 10 predicted proteins | sample 3176221 | NCBI WGS metagenome assembly SXGT01 (sample SAMN11356862, study PRJNA531348) | freshwater metagenome | isolation source: freshwater sample F1-120 | place: China: Fuxian Lake, Yuxi | collected 2017-12-25
GCATCCTGCGCGATTCGGTGATCGAGATGGCCGGCGTCGACATGATCGACGAGGTGCTTCGCGTGAACCTGCGGAGCGTGGTGGTCTGCTCGCAATATGGCGTGCGGCTCATGGCGCGGGGCGGGGGCGGGTCGATCGTCAACGTCGCCTCCATCATCGGCCGCTTCGGCAATGCCGGTCAGGTCGTCTACGGGGCGAGCAAGGCCGGCGTGATCGGGGCGACGCTGAGCCTTTCCAAGGAGGTGGCGGCCCGCAACATCCGCGTCAATGCGGTCGCGCCCGGCGTGATCGACACGGACATGATCGCAGGCCTGCCGCCGGAGAAACGCGAAACCCTGCTCGCGGGGATCGGCATGGGCCGGGTCGGCTCGGCTCAGGACGTCGCCTCCGTTTGCCTGTTCCTGGCCTCGGACGCGGCAGCCTATGTCACCGGGCAGGTGATCGGCGTCGATGGCGGTCTGGTGATATGAACCTTTGGGCGCGGCTGATCGACGCGCATGGCGAGCGGCCGTTCGTCGACGACGATCACGGCCGCGCGTTCAGCTACGGCGAGGCGCTGCGTTTCGGCCGCGCGCTCGTCGCGCCGATTGGCGGCCGCGGGTTCGTCATCCTGCTGTGCTCGAACACTGCCCCGTCGGCGGCGGCCTACCTCGCCCTGCTCGCCTCGGAGCACGCCGTCCTGCTGGTGGAGCGCGATCTCGCGCCCGACAGGCTGGAGGCGCTCGTCGACGTCTACCGTCCCGATGCGCTGGTTGATCCGCTCGACGGCACGCCCGTGCGCATGCTGGACGGCGGCACTGCGCTCCATCCCGATCTGGCGCTCCTGCTCTCGACGTCGGGCAGCACCGGTTCGCCCAAGCTCGCCCGCTTCACCGCCGCGGCCATACACGCCAATGCCGCGTCGATTGCGCAATATCTGGCACTCGGCCCCGAGGAGCGTCCTCTTCTCCACCTGCCGACCAGCTATTCCTACGGCATGTCGGTGATCAACTCGCACCTGCTGGTGGGCGCACGGCTGTCGCTGACCGGCCATTCGCCGATGCAGCCCGGCTTCTGGGACAGGCTCGCGGCCACGCAGGCGACTTCGCTTGCCGGTGTGCCCTTTCACTACGACATGCTGCGCCGCTTCGGCACCGCCAAGCTCGATCTGCCGCACCTGCGCACGCTCACCCAGGCGGGCGGCAAGCTCTCGCCGGCGCTGGTGAAGCTGTTCGGGGGCTGGGCGCGCGCGACCGGACGCCGCTTCTTTGTCATGTACGGCCAGACCGAAGCCGGCCCGCGCATCTCCTACCTGCCGCCGGATCGCGCACCGGACGCGCCGGAAAGCGTCGGAGTGGCGATCCCGGGCGTGGAGCTGAGCCTGGGCGATCCGGCCGGCCGGCCGATCGGCGAGGCCGGGACACCCGGCGAACTGGTCGTGCGCTCTCCGGCGATCATGATGGGCTACGCGCATTCCGCTGCCGATCTCGTCCGTGGCGACGATCAGGGCGGCGTGCTGCGCACCGGCGATCTTGCCCAGCGGGGCGAGGACGGGCTGTTCACCATTGTCGGCCGCAGCGCGCGCATGGTGAAGCTGTTCGGCGTCCGCGTGAACCTGGACGATGTTGACGCCTTTCTCGCGACCCGAGGCTTTCGCTCGGCCTCGTTCGGCCGCGACGATCATCTCCAGGTGGCGGTGGAAGGCGCGGATCCGCAGGAGGTGCGCTCGCTGGTCGTCGAGACCTTCTCCTTCCCACCGCGCGGCTTCGAGGTGCGCAGCGTCCCCACCCTGCCCCGCGCCGCCTCCGGCAAGATCCTCTATTCCGAACTCGGCCGGCTCTGGGCCGGTGAAGCCGCGGCATGACGGGCACCCAGGATCCGTTCGGCGGCCCCGCTTACGGCCTCGATCGTGCAACCAAGGCTGCGGCGCTCACGGCCGTGCTGGAGGAACTCACCGAGCATCATGCCGCCGCCTGCGCGCCGTATCGCAACATCCTGCAGGCCTATGGTCCCCGCAAGGTCGGCGGGATCGAGGACATCCCCTTCATTCCCGTGCGGCTGTTCAAGCAGCTCGAGCTGCGCTCGGTCCCGCGCGAGGCCGTGTTCAAAACGCTGACCTCGTCCGGCACCACCGGCCAGACCCCGTCCCGCATCTTCCTAGATGCCGAAACCGCGGCCGCCCAATCGCGCGCGCTCGCCAAGATCGTGACCGACTTCATCGGGCCGGCCCGGCTGCCGATGCTGATCATCGACCATCCGAGCACGGTGAAGGACCGCCGCACCTTTTCCGCGCGGGGCGCCGGCATCCTCGGCATGATGACGTTCGGGCGCCAGCACGCCTATGCGCTCAGCGATGAGACGATGGAGCTCGACCTCGATCAGCTCGACGCCTTTGCCGAGCGCAATGCCGGCAAGCCGATCGTGTCGTTCGGCTTCACCTTCATGGTGTGGCGCTACTTCCTGCAGGCGCTCGAGCGCGCGGGGCGCCGCCTGCCGTTCGACGGCGGCATTCTGTTCCATAGCGGCGGCTGGAAGAAGCTGGAGGACGAGGCGGTCTCCAACGAGCGCTTCAAGGAAGTGGCCGCGACAAGAGCCGGCTTCAGCCGTGTCCACAATTTCTACGGCATGGTCGAGCAGGTCGGCTCCGTGTTCATGGAATGCGAGTCCGGGCGGCTGCACACGCCGGCCTTTGCCGATCTCATCATCCGCGATCCGCTCAGCTGGGCGCCGCTCGGCCTCGGCGAAGAGGGCATCATCCAGGTCCTGTCCGTGCTGCCGCGTTCCTATCCGGGCCATTCGCTGCTGACCGAGGATCGCGGCGTGCTGACCGGCGAGGACGACTGCCCGTGCGGGCGACTGGGCAAGACCTTCCGGGTGCTGGGACGAGTCCCGATGGCCGAGCTGCGGGGCTGTTCCGACACGCATGCGGCGCAGGCCTCGTGAGCGCGCCCGTGCCGCCCGGCGGCATTCAGATCGTCACCCCGGCCGGCGGCAGCATCGAGCGCGTTCTCGCCGCCCGCTCGGCCCCGCCCTTCGCGCCGGAACGCCTCGCCTTTGTTCACGCGATCGGCCGCGCGATCATGGCCAGCCGCGAAGCACGGGCGATGCCGGAGCTCGTCGCGCTCGGCTTCTGGGCACGGCCGGCAAGCGTGCAGCAGATGATCCCGTCCGAAGACGGTTCGGGCCTGCTCCGCCTGCCCCGCGGCCTTGCCTTCCACATCGCCCCGGCCAACGTCGACACGATCTTCGTCTACTCGCTGCTTCTGTCCGTGCTCGCCGGCAACCGCAACATCGTGCGCATCTCGACCAAGGAGTCGGGCCAGACCGCCCTGCTCCTGCGCCTGCTCGCGGATGCGCTCGGCCAGGCCGACGCGGCCACGCAGGACAGCCTGGCGATCGTCCGCTACGAAGCCGACCGGGCCACCAACGACTACCTCTCCTCCCTGTGCGACCTGCGCCTGGTCTGGGGCGGCGACGCGACGGTGGCGACATTGCGGGAAAGCCCGCTCCCGCCGCACGCAACCGAGCTGAACTTCCCCAACAAGCTGTCGGGCGCCGTCATCGATGCCGCGGCCTGGCTGGCCGCCGCCGATCCTGACGAGCAGGCGCACCGCTTCGCCAACGATTCGCTCTGGTTCGGCCAGCAGGCCTGCTCCTCGCCCCGTTTCGTCTTCTGGCGCGGGGACGAGGCGATCGTGGAGCAAGCCGCCGCGGATTTCTGGGCGCGGGTCGAGGCCGCCGCCGCCAGGGCCGGCCTGCCCTGGTCGCCGCGCGCCGCGGTCGACAAGCTCGTCGCCGAACAGCTCCACGCCTCGCGCGGCCCCGCCCGTATCCGCGCAACCGCCAGCAGCCGGGTGCGGGTGATCCATGCGGACGGGTTCGGGATCGACGACTGCCTGGGCGCTGCCGAGGGGTTCTTCGTCGAGGCCCGGATTCAGGCGCTCGCCGACCTGCTTCCGCTCGTGCAAAGGCTCTGGCAGACGATCGTCTCGATCGGCGTCGATGCCGCGGACTGGCGCGCCTTTCTGGCCGAGGCCCGTCCGCACGGCATCGACCGGATCGTGCCCGCCGGCGCCGCGCTCGATTTCAGCAAGGTGTGGGACGGCCAGGACCTGCTCGATGCGATGACCCGCCGGATCGATCTCTCCCGGTTGTGACGGCGAGCAACGTGCCCGAACGGGTTGGGGAGTTGGTGGCCGCCTATCCCGTGACGGGTTCAAGTCGGTTCGGCGCCAAGCCCTCCCCCACAAGGCGAGAGGCTTCGAGCGGCTGACTCGACCTCAACCCGCCAGGCTAAGCCGATCACGCTCTAGGTTGCGGCCTGCCGACGCGGCTGAAAATGTTCGATCGCGCGCAAGCCGAAACGGATGCCGGGCAGTTCCACGTAACGGTAGCTGACCGCTGCCGCGGCGATCGAACAGAGCGTCGCCACCACCGTGAGCAGCATCATCGACCAGGGCCATCCCAGGGCGAACAGGCCGGTCGCATTCAGAAGTGCGGCGCTGGCGCACAGAACGACCCAGTGGATCAGGTAGAGGCTGTAGGAGATGTCGCCGAGCCAGATCAGCGACGGGCGTTTCAGGAGCGCAGGGCCGCGGCCTTCCACGATCGAGCAGATGATCACCACCGCGAACAGCGTCTGCGCCGCGACCGCGATCTGGTGGTGCACGTTCCCCGGATTGAGCAGCTGGGTGGTGAACAGGCCAACCCAGGACAGGAGCACGGCCGGCCTGGAAGGGCTGAACGGCCGGAACGCGATCAGCAGGCCGACAATGAAGCAGGGCAGGTAGCGCACCACGTAATAAGGCGTCTTCGGCGCGAGAACCGCTGCCAAGGTGATCGCCACGGCGACGATCCAGAACGCGCGAGGATGTCGAACGTAGAGAAAGACGAAGATCGGGAGCAGCACGGAGGCGACCAGCTCCACCGCGACCGACCAGGCCTGCGGCAGCAGAAAGGTCGTGCCTGCAAAAGCGGACATGACGTGCAGCAGGCTGCGACGATCCGGGTCCAGATGATGCTCGGTGGCGGCCGAGAAATCGCCGGCGGGCGCAAGGCCGTGCAGCGTTGCCAGGTAGAGCAGCATCAAGATGCTGGAAACCCACAAGGCCGGATAGATCCGGAACAGGCGTTTGGCGTAGAACAGCTTGAACGCCCGTCCGGTCAGCGGCTTGCTGCCGATCGACCGGGCAAGCACGAAGCCGCTCAGCACATAGAAGATGACAACGGCGCCGACCGCGTTGTTCAACTCCTGCGCATGATCGAACCAGCGCGGCGCCGCGAAATAGGTCAGGCAGTGGCTGACGACGACGACGAGGCTTGCCAGGCCACGCAGGGACTGGAGTTCGTCGATCTGCCGATTGGCGGAGACCATGCCGATCAGCCCTGCCTGGTCGTGATCCGGCGCACGCGCAGGGCCGGTTCGCCCAGCTGTGCCGGGCGCGGTGCCTGCAGCCGCCCCGATAAGGCGATCACCGCAGCGATCATCATGAAGATGAGCGAGTGATTGGCTTCCGAACTGTGCACCGATTTGATCACGATGAAGACGAGGATGGAGACGGAGAGCGGGATCAGCAGGTAGGTCTCGCGCGTGATGGTCGGGGCGCTGAAGGCGCGCCACGAGCCCCGAACCACGGTCGCGATCAACAGGCCGTAGAAGATGGCCACGCCCAGCACTCCATATTCGAGGGCGACCGAGAGGTAATAGGTGTCGATGGTGAGCACGTCGCCGCTGCCGCGATATTGGAGAGTCTCGGCGGCCCGTCCGATCCCGTGACCGAACGGGTTGCGCTCCACGATCTCGAACCCGCGTTCATATTGAAGCGCGCGCGCGTCCGTGCTCGGCTGATGCTCGCCGCCGCCCCACACCAGCTTCCGGATCCGCCCGACATAGAGCGTCGAGGCGATGAACAACGCGAAGATGATGGGATAGCCGATCGTCAATGCCGGCGCGAACACGCTCCGGGTGTGGCGGCGCCACCGAACGGCTGCCCATAAACCAACATAAGCCACGACCGAAACCATGAACCCACTCGCCCCCAACCGCGAATCGGTGAGGACGATCATGAAGAATGTGACGGGCAACGCGACCGCCGCGACGACCCGGACGACGAAACGGTACGACCCGAACAGATAGTGCATCAGAAATGGGATCGTCAGCGCCATGTACTCGGCATAGCCCAGAGCCGACACGAATGTGGTCTGCACGCGGTACTTGCCGCTCGCCGAGCGCGATGCGCCTTGGAGGATGCGCTGGACCAGAGGATCCTCGACCACCAGAAAAGAGGGCAACCGCCCTCCCCAAGGAACCTGGCTGCGTGTCCATTCCCACAGCCCCAAGATGGTCAGCGGTAGGAGCAGGCCGCAGAACAGTGCCGACCATTTCTCGACGGAGCCCGGCACGCGGAATGCCAGGCACGCCGCCAGGAATATGGCCGTCCAGTAGAGTTGGGCGACGATAAACTTGTCGATCGAAAAGCTTGGATCGCTCGACAGGAAGATCGACGCGAACTGGAGCGCAACGAACGCGAATACCAGCCTCGACAGCAGGACATCGCCCCGGAGTCCCTCCGTGAACTGGTGGCGGCTGCCTTTCGAAACGCTGAGCGTGATCAGGAGTGCGATGATCATCGGCACCGCGACCAGGCGTCGGAATGTGATCCAGGGAAGCCCGGGCAGCGCAATAGCCAGATATTCAGGCCAGATCACCGCCACTGCGAGGAACGTGAAGAACAGCGCCTGGACGACCTTCACCGGTCCGGATTTGGATTCGGGCAGGACCCAGATGATGAGCAGGCTCAACACCAGCAGCGGAACGGAGAGCGCCAGTAGCATGGACTCCGACAGCGCAGCGATCGCGACGCCGTACAAAGCCGAAAGTAAGCAAACAATCGCGAGCCCTGCCGGACCGAGGGTGCTCCCCACAGCCGGCTGCGTCTTATATTGCGGTAACACGGACCGACCCGGCTGCGTGCTGCTCCCCACCTCGCCTACACTTGTCTCATTTGGCCTAGTATGAAGGTGCTACGCGAAGGCTTGGCCAAAGACCAGCTTAGGCGTGTTTGCCGCCGCGCCAGGATTCGTCCGTGTCAATCCTGCGCGAGCCAGCCCGGCACGCCGCGGCGATTGAGCAGGCCGGCGCCCCAGCCCTGCACGGCGTAGCCGAGCTGCCGCCAGGCGCCGCGCCGGCCGAAGCGGAGCAGGATCAGCAGCATGGCGGCCCCGGCCGCGACCGGCAGCCGCGCCGGAAAGAGATCACGAGTCAGCAGCATCTTGTTGCGCTCATCCAGATAGATGGGGAGCTTCTTGCGCTCCCGTATCGCTGCCCCGGCGCCGGTCGTCGTACCCTGCTTATGGAAGACCCGCGCCGCCGGCGCGAAACCGAGGCGCATCCCGGCCTGCTGGCCGCGCAGGTTCCACTCGACCTCCTCGCCGTAAAGGAAGTAATCCTCGCGCATGAGCCCGGTCCGCTCGACGAAGCGTCGGCCGACCAGCATCGAGCAGCCGGAAATGTAGCCAAGATCGCGTTCCACCGTGCCGCGGTCGACCGGATCGGACACGGCCCGTCCCAGGCCGATCGACTCTGCGCGCGCCAGCCACTTGCGCCACCGCCCGCCATAGGATCCGACCCGGCCATGCTCGTCATAGATGATGCCGCCGACCAGATCGTGCTTCCCCTCCTCGAGCGCTCCGACCAGTTCCGACAGCGCGTCGGGATCGGGCACCGTATCGGGATTGAGCACCCACCAGGCGTCCGCCCCCGGCGTCTCGCGCATGCAGGCGTTGACCCCGCCGGCATAGCCGAGATTGCCGGGCGCGAGTTGGATGCGGACGCTTTGTCCTCCGGACAGGCGTTCGGGCAGGCGGTCGCGCAGGACGTCGTAGGCGGCGCGGCCGCCATTCTCACAGATCACCACCTCGAAGTCGGGATGGGTCGATCGGCCGAGCGCGTCGAGACACGCCGCGATGTCGTCCGCATTGCGGAAGCCGACGATGCAGATCGCGACGTGCATCTACTTGCGCAGCCCGAAGAACAGCTTGCTGCCGTCCAGGAAGCGCCAGGCACGCAGCCTATATAGCATGCCGAGCGCGCCAAGCCGGGAGGAAAAGGTCGGCAGCTTGGCGCTGCGCAGCACCTTGGGCGTGTGCGCGACGGCCGACAGCGGCATGGCCAGGCTGCGCGCCAGCCACCGCAGCCGCCCGCGCGGCTGCCCAAGCATCAGCTGATAGGTCTCCGAGTTGATGCGCAGTCCCTTGGCGCGAAGCTCGGACCAAGAGCGACGGGCCGGGTGCCCGACCACCGCGTCGGGCGCATAGCCGAGCCGATACCCCATCCCGCGTGCGCGGAAGCTCCACTCGGCATCTTCCGAGACACCGGTCCGGAACCCGCCCACCCGGTCGAACACGGCGCGCGAGACGAACATGTTACCGGAGCCCGTGAAGCCCTTGCGCAGGATGTAATCCTCGAAATTGAACGCGAAGACGCGCTCGAACGCCTCGGCTGCGGTCGGCTGCGCCGGGTCGTCGACCAGCACGTCCACCCGCCCCCCGACGAAATCATAGCGCTCCAGCGCGGCCAGCCCGGCGCTCAGCCACTGCGGCTCCGGCACACAATCCGAGTCCGTGAAAGCCAGGATTTCGCCCGACGAGGCCGCGACGGCACCGTTGCGGGCCGGCCCTGCCCCGCGGTCCTCGACGACCACCAGCCGGGCGCGGCCCGCGATCACCGCCGCCACCCTGTCCGGACCACAGGGCGAGCGATTGTCGCCGACCACGATCTCGAACTGTTCGCGGGGGTATGTCTGGGCGTCCAGAGCGGCCAGGCACTTACTCAGACCGTTCAGGTCTTCGAAATGCGGCATGATGACGCTGACCTTGACCATCACTTGGAAACGCCCAGACCCTCTTCCCTGCGTCGCAAACGAAGCCTTAGAAGCCAATTCTTACCATCTCGCGTTTATTGCACTCGCGCCCGGTTGCAACTTGAACCTGACTCACCCATTCGGGCGCAACCGCAGCGGCAGAGACGATCGGGGGACGATGTGAGTTGGTGGCGGCAGTTCCTGGACAGCCTGGCGGGCGAGCGGCCGACGCCGTTGCCGCCGCAGCGGACCGTTCCGCTCGAGCGCAGGACCGTTCCGCTTCAGCCGAGCGCCGCCCCAAATTCGGCTCGGCCAAAGACGAACGGCGCTATGCGCGATGCCCTGGCCGTCGAGCCGGGTTTCATGGCCAGCGCCGGCGATCAGCTGGTGGCGGCGGCGGACGGCATGTTCGACCGGATCCGGCTCAAGCTGCGCAACGTCCTGACCCCGTCGCAGCCGGTGACGGAGGCCAAGGCTTTCGCCGGCCGCCGCAAGGTGCTCTCCCGCCTCATCGACGCGATCGAGGATCAGCGGCTGCACGTCGTCCTCTACGGCAGCCGGGGCATGGGCAAGACCTCGCTTCTGCACGTGCTCACCCAGCGGGCGCGTGACGCCCGTTATCAGGTCGTCTACGGCTCCTGTGGGGTCGGCACGACCTTTTCCGACCTGTTTCGCGGCCTTTGCGCAGAGATTCCGCTCCGGTTCCACCAGAATGCCCGCGGTTCGGGCAGCGAGGCGAGCCGGGAGACGATCGCCAGCCTGCTCCCGCCCGGCGATCTCAGCGCCCGCGAGATCGCCGACATGCTGGGAGGGCTGATCGGGACCCGCGTGCTGATGATCGTCGACGAGTTCGACCGCAGCGGCGACGGCGATTTCCGCGAGCGCATCGCCGACCTGATCAAGACTTTGTCCGACCGGGCGGTCCGGGTCCAGTTGATCATCGCCGGGGTCGGCACCAATCTTGCGGAGCTGATCGAGCATATCCCGTCCATCCAGCGCAACATCATCGGGCTGCAAATCCCGCTGATGAGCGATGATGAAGTGCGCGAACTGCTGGAGATCGCCCACAATCAGGCCGGGCTCACATTCTCCGACGAAGCGGCGCAGCTGATCGTGCTGGTCGCGCGCGGCTGGCCCTACGTGGCAACCCTGCTGGCCCACCATGCTGCCTTGTCGGCGATCCGTGCCAAGCGGGTCGAGGTCGGTGTTGCGGACGCGCGTGAGGCGATCCACCAGGCCGCCGAGGAAGTGGCCGGCCGCCTGTCGCGCGAAACGCTCCGCGAAGTGGCGCAGGCGCGGACCAAAGCCGGCGCGCACTGCCTTTCGGCGGCGGCCAAGGCACATATCGCGCTCGGCGGCGAATTCACGCCCGATGATCTGGAAAGCGGCGGCGACTGCTCGGCCGCGCTCGACACCTTGGCGCGCGAGGCGTTGCTGCTTAATGCCAAGGAAGACCGGTTCGGCCGCAGTTACGAGTTTCGCGACGTGACGGTGCCGCTGCACCTCTGGCTGTCCAGCGTGGTGGCGACACTTCCCGAAGCCGAGACTTGAAAGCGGCCCCCCGTCAGAACTGATTGAGGACGGTGCCGATCACGGTGGCTTCGCTCTGCTCGAGCTCGGCGACCACCGTGCGCAGGTCGCTGACCGCCGTATGGTCCTGCCGGGCAACCACGACGGCGGCGCCGAGCACGCCGGCGATGTAGCGGCTGTCGGCCGACTGATTGGCCGGCGGCGTGTCGACGATAGTGAAGTCATACTCGCGCGACCACAGCTCGACCAGCTCGCGAAAGCGGGGTGCGGAGAGCAATTCCTGCGGGTTGGACGCCGGTCCGCCGGCGTAAAGCAGCGACAGATTGTCGATCACGTCGTGCCGGACCGCCTCGTCCGGCTCGATCTCGCCGGTCAGGCATTGCTGCAGGCCCACGGCAGCCATGGGCGGCAGGATCATGCGGTCCACTCCGGGGTTGCGCAGGTTCGCGTCCACCAGCAGCGTCTTGACCCCGATCTGCGATAGCGAAACGGCCAGGTTCACGGCAACAAAGGTGCAGCCGACCTGCGTTTCCGGCCCGCACACAGCCAGGGCCGTGAGGCCGTCGCGATTCTGAACGGTGACGAGCTGAGTGCGCAGCGCCCGGATCGCCTCGGCCGCGACACCGGTTGGTTCGTCAACGGTGACGACGGAGGCCGCGGCTTCGAAACCGGCGGGCGCTCCGACGCGCTCTTCTTCCTGCTGCAAGGTCACGGGCCCCGTCTTGCCTGTTCAGTTCCGCACCGCAAGGGTAATCAGGGCCGGCCCGACCAGCCGATCATCTGCGGCTGCCCCCGGCCACGCTCGCCAGGCACGCTGATCACCGCGAGCAGCGGCACTTCAACGACGCTTGCCATATCTTCCACGCTGCGCACGCGGCGGTTGAGCAACTCCAGCAACAACGCGAGCAGCACGCCGAAGGCAAACCCGAACCCGAGCGCGCCAAGCAGGATCGCGGGCACGTTGGGCGAGGCCGGGCGGCTCGGCGCGACCGCGCTGCCGAGCAGAGTCACGCCGGCATCGGTGGCATCGGCCTGCTGGCGCAGTTCGGCGGCGCGCGTTGCTGTTTTTGCATACTGATCGCGCCGGACCTGAACCTCGGCCTGGAGCCGGCGAAGCTGCTCCAATTCCCCGCGCTGACCGATCACGCGGGACCGCTGCGCCTGATAGGCCTGATTGGACGCGCTCGCGCCTGCCGATGCCGATCGCGCGGCGGCACTGGCCGAGGCATTTGCAGCGGCGATCCCGGCGGCCCGCTCCTGCGCCGCCGTCGCGGCCAGCGACGCGCGGCGGCGAGCAAGCTCCTGCATCTCCGGATGATTGGGGCCCAGCGACCGCGAGAGCTGCGCGATCTGCGCGTCGACCTGGGCCAGTTGGATGCCCGAGGGCGTGGTAGCGGGCACGGCGGCGGCGACCCCGGCTACCGGTGCTGCGGCGGGCTGACCGGCCATGGCTGCCAGGCGGGCGCTGTCCACATCGACATCGCCCTCCAGGATGAGGCCGGTGCGCTTCTCGAAATCGGCCTTGGTCTTTTCCGCTGCTTGCAAAGCCTGGCGGGCCTTTTCGGTCTGAGTGCCGTAGAAAGCGGCGGTCTGCCGGGCCCGTTCGCTCCTGGTGGCGACCGTCACTTCCATGTAGGCTGCGCGCAGGGCGTCCGCCAAGCGGCGGGCGAGGTCGGCATCGGGGGCCGTGACGCCGATCTCCAGCACGTTGCTGCCTTCAACAAGGCGCGCTTCCGTGTTGCCGATGATCCAGTTCTGCAGCGTCTGCGGCGCGACCGGGCCGCCATCCTTGGCCAGGATCGCCTGCACGGCCGGATCACGGGCAAGCCGCGCCTGTTCGACAGCGCGGGCGACGACGCGGCGGTCGCGGACCAACTCGACCTGGGTCCGCGTGTAGGCTTTGGCGAAGGTGGTGCCGATCACTTCGCCGGTGACGGGATCGGGGCGCACCACGTCCAGCAGAAGGCGCGATTGCGCCTGGTACCGAACCGGCAGGAACTGCGTGACGACAAAAGCTGCGAGCAACGTGCTCAGCGCGGCGACCAGGATCATCAGGCGGCGCGCCCAAAGGATCCTAAAGAATTGAGTCAGGCTCACGCTCACCCTCCACCGGTCGTGACTTATGGCCGCCTTCCCGCCCCGGCAGCCGTCAAGCGCGACTAGATAACTGAATTCAGCGCTATTGTAAGCACCGGTCGCAAGTCTTTCGGGATGCCGCTTCGAACGCCTTTGTACGGCCGGAGGGACACGACGGGCGCGTGACCGCGACGTCGTGCCCCTCCCAAGAGCAACTCAGATCCGC
>SXGT01310545.1_pt1 | contig 12671 bp, 12 predicted proteins | sample 3176221 | NCBI WGS metagenome assembly SXGT01 (sample SAMN11356862, study PRJNA531348) | freshwater metagenome | isolation source: freshwater sample F1-120 | place: China: Fuxian Lake, Yuxi | collected 2017-12-25
ACGACTTATCGCCTGGTTCTGTGCCATACACTTTCGCGATTCGAATCGATGTCGCAGCAGGCCAATGATCTGCCAGGTACTGTTCGACAATCAGTTTCTGCCTGCCATAGAGCATCACCGGATGGGCGGGATCGCTCTCGACGTAATGGCCCGTAACCCCGTCGAAGACCGCCTCCGTCGAGGAAAAAATACAGCGAATCTGGCGTTCGCCCAAATGATCCAACAGGAGCTTGAGCCCGCGCACATTGACAGCCTCGGATAACTCGCTTTCCTTGACACACAGATCGGGATTCGTTATTCCGGACAATACGACGGCATGCGACACATCCTCGAGCGACAAAATCCCCGGAGCATCGTTAAGTAGATCGAAGTGGACCCACTCCTTGCCACGAACATCCAGATCCCGTGCATTGTGGTACGTCGCAATACAACGCTCTTGTCCTAGATGTCGATGCAATGCCCGCCCAATAAATCCCGAAGCACCGACAATCAATATCTTCATGCGCTGTAGTTGCGGCATCAACCTACCCCTGAAGAAAAGAAAGCAGGCTATTCGTGTAATTGTTGGCCGCGACGGTTTCCTCACGGCCCGGAGCCCAAGATGCAAAACGATTGTCGCCCGGGCCGAGGAACGGGCCAGGTTTGCCCTCGTGATAAACGGCAACCGGGGTTAGCGAAATCACCATGTGGTACTGAGAATCGCCGACACGATACAAAAAATCCTTGTCGGGTGAGAGCCTGCGCGCATCAAGCAGCCCCCCCTCATCACCAAATACAAATACAGCCATCTCGCCATGCAGAACGTTCCAGGTTTCGCCCTTGCCTTCATGGCAATGCGGCGGAAAGTAGCTCATAGCCAGTTGAGCGATGATCATGTCGTGATGTCGTGCAGCAGCATCTTGGTGCAAGCACAAACGAACATCAGTGTCATTCTCCTCCGCGTAGGCAATCAGCTCGGCTATTGTCCCGGCGTTTATGATCGTCGGTTGTTCCTTGGAAAAAAATGAGGGGGTGCGACCCTCACCCCGCGTGACAGACGTCCCGTCCGAAATTCGAATTGCTCTTGAGTTCATGATTTGTCCCTCAATCCACGCATTGCCTGATCCCCCACCTACGGCATCTGCTCTTCAGAAAAACGGGAAAGTTTAACTGCAGATTCCGACATTTCCAATACTCCGAACGCTCAAACTAAACACGTGCGTTCTCTCTCCTCAGACGGATTGGCAATTCAAGCTCTCCTGCACCTCTACATATTACACCTTGTCAAACACCACTTGGTGCACGACTTCTCCCCCTCATCATCTCATATAATAGCCGTTTAATGTCACTTTTGAGTTCACTGAGGTATCAGCTGGACAACCAAAACAAATTGCACTATTTATTCAAAACAGCAGCTGCAGCCCTAAACATTCCGGCCGCTCCGCCAGCACGCACACCACGCCCACTCACGCTGCGCCGCGTGTGCCATTACTGCGACGCAGACTTACCAACCCATCGTCTGATCAAACTCTAGTTCCGGGATCAGCTCTGTCGGAGCCAAAACTCCATAAAAATCAGCTCAATTTGATCATGGCGCTCATTGCTCTTCTTCCTTACAAAATAAACCTCAAGAAACGCGGCATACAACACAAATGAGCAGGGTACGGGTGGCGTAAAGGGATCCGGTTAATCTGCGCAAAGAAAATCTCCAAGGAACAGAGATAAAAAGATTTGGCTATTGATGAATTAGCGGAATAGGGTTCACGAACCTATCCTCAAGACGAACGAAAACTCACACAATGTCAAATCCCTTCAACTTGCAACCAAAGAAGCGCAAACTATCAACTTATAAAAATATATCTCATATTCCAAGTAGTTCTGACCAACTGGCTAGAGATTCGGGGTGCATCCATTGGATGATTAGGGAAACGAACCATCTATTGATCAGTGTTTATGTAACTAAACACATTCTTTCCGGCAAGGTAATTAGAGCTCCGCAGACAGAGGCATTCGTCCCTCATCCAAAGCCTTTATCGCAATATATCGGGTAAACTCCCGTGAGGTGAGCTTGTATATAGATATAAATTATGGGGACAGCCTTCGTTAGAAAAAAATCGAACCAGCACCTGTTATGTATTGCGCACTGGAAATTTTCACAGAAATAGGCTACGAATATCAGAAAATATCGAAGCTCCTGAATATAAGGGGGGATTAAGAAGTCAATCAACTGAAACGGCAAGCGGTGGCAAATAGGAAATATTATCTGTAAATGACGATCCGGACCGCCTCAGTTCAAACTATCCTCATTTTCCTCGGAATTACTGGTCTGTGTGGAATAACCCTGCTCAAAATATTGTCTATTTCATTCGCGGTTGCCATTCTATAGCTGTTATCACTCCATGGATTTCCCAAAAAGTACACTAAGTTACCAAATGTACGTAGCTAAAAGTCACACCCTCTCACAAACAACTGTTTGCAGCTCAAGTCCGGACGCCATAATTGACAGTGTGGTTTTGTGTGACCCGCTGATGACTGGCAAATCATTGAACCAAGTCAAGTAGAACGAGCAGCCTAAAACCATTTGGAAGTCTTACGCGAAGCGAATCGTCACCCCTTTTGCATACGCTTGAGACTGAGGACTCTGGAGTTAGAAACCATGGCGATTACAAATCTGACGTTTCCTATTGGCCAGAAGCTAACCTATTTTTTACTTAACCCGCAGGGAACTAGCATGGATGCTATCCCAGAGTTTTTTTTGGGAAAGTCTATATAAACTCATTCGACATAGTCATCCTCCAAGCTTGCATAAATAACCCTAAAATGAAGCTGGTCCTAGCTAACCATAAACGTTTGATAACGTTAACTGTCTTGAAGCAATAGTAGCATTAACCTTCTCATGGTAACATACATTAACATTACCTTGATAAACCTAAGCACAAAACTCGGCAAGATGTACCAATAGGTCGGCGCATATGAGGCAACAATTTTTAGTTTGCATACACACCTGCGCACTCTTGGGAACGGCAGCGAACCGTTTGAATTTTTTCTTTACTGCGATGCTATTGTTGAGCCTTTCTTTGATCGCGGACAAACTACTATTTTGCCGACCTTTTCATATACAAAAAAGGAATTTACGACGGTATAGAAAGGCAACAATGATCGGCGTTGTCAATAAATGGATCTTAGCCAAAGCGGGTTTTTGCAGAAGTGAGAGTCCGCTTTTTTTCGCATGCAGCGCCTGGGTCTCGATCCGCCCTGGTTGAACATGTTGCCAAGAACATCTTTAGGCAAAACAATATCTTAGCCAAACTTCGCAGCGAAAAGGCGGCATTTAGTCATTTCGGACGCCCGATCAGTGTAGGCAATACTCTTGTCCATCATGTGGAGCAGCTGTGCGGCGCAATATATTGGTTTCACAAATCTTTTTGGACAAGAGTTTATCGGGAGGGCAATACGTGGAGACACTTTATACGGCGTTTTTGCGACGCCTAGACGTTGCCAGAGAAGTTTTTGTTAAGGCATTCAAAAAAGCCACAAAGATGTTTTACGACATGCGGCTTGTCCGGCCTTTGGAATCTGACGAAAATTTTCAACTACGTTTCACCTTACGAGTGTGATGAGGCTGTTGATGCTTTGGTAGACTAGATTTATTACATTACAACAGTCTTGATAAGATTGAGTGACATTGCCTAGATATGAAAACTTTCCAAATTGCAGAGCGCATAAATTTTTTTAAACGCATCTGGTCTTTTGCGCAAAATACACCTGATCAGGTGATCGTCATCGACAAAGATCAGGCTTGGACCTGGACAACACTTTTGTCCCGCGCGAATTGTTACGCAGACGCCCTGAAGGATTACTGTGAAGATCCTTCGCAAAACCCCATCATGCCGCTTCTGGCAGGCCGCAATGTGGAAACGGTCGCAGCCATCTTGGGAATCCTTATATCGGGGCGTGCAGTGGCACCTGTTTCTCCTGAGCAGCCTAAGGATCGGTTGTTGCAATGCGTATCCTTCTTAGAGTCAAAGATTATGGTGTCCAGCCTAAATCGCGATGACTCAGCCAGATTTGAACAGTTTCCGGTCCATTTTCTCAAAATTGCGGAAAGAACTCCAGAGCTTAGGCTTTCCCAACCGCCATTGGAGCCCGAGAGAAACCGCCTTTTGTATGTACTATTCACATCTGGCTCAACTGGACAGCCGAAAGGTGTTGTTGCGAATTTTGAGAACATCATCAATACCATGCGATGGAGTTCCGATATTTTGAGCTGGCGCAGAAAAGATGTCATGGGCTGTGTAACGAATTTTTTCTTCGATATCTCAATGTTCGACGTTTTTACTACTTTTTATTTTGGCACCCCCTTAGCGATTCTGTCCAACCCGTCAGATGCTCTTTTGTCTGTCGATCAGATTGCGCGCTTTGGAGTGACATCCATATTTTCTACCCCCGCATTCTTTTCCAACATCATCCGCAGTAACTTGTTGTCCGCCGTTCGATTCCCAAGCCTAAGAAGGATCATTTCTGGAGGAGATTTTTTTCCTCCCGCCCATATTCTCAGCTGGCGAAGCGAACTCAAGGGACTTGAACTATATAACGTCTGGGGCCCAACAGAGACATCCATTGTGAATACCATGCACCTGGTCAATGATTCAGATACTCTTGATCTGAAGAATGGCAAATACCCGCCTGTTGGCAAAGCGCACCCTCGAATGCCTTTTATTCTCTTGGACGAATTCGGAGCGGTGGTGCAGGCCCCCCTAACCCGGGGGGAGATTTGTATGCTGGGAAGCTCTGTGACACAGGGCTATTTGAACGACAAAGAACTCACTCGGAAATATTTCTTCGAGCACCAAGGTCAGCCAGCATTTCGAACTCAGGACTTGGGCTATACCGATGAAAAGGGCAATCTTTATATCTTGGGAAGAACAGGTTCAACAGTAAAAGTGGCCGGGTACCGAATCGATCTAAGTGAGGTTGAATCTGCCGCAACAAGGCTAGAAGGCGTTCATCTGGCAGGAGCGTTTGTTGTTGAAACTGAGCCAGGCATCAAAGAGCTTTGGCTTGGCTTGGAAATGTCCCTTAAAGGAGAACAGCCGAACATCTTTTTGATCAAACAGTCGTTACGTAAGCTGTTGCCGCTTTATATGGTTCCCAAACGCATCTTGATTTATGAAGAGTTGCCAAAGTCAGCAAACCGCAAGATCAACAGAAAAGCATTGGCCGAGCAGGGGATGCTTTGTTTAACCACGGGATCAAAGACATCATGAAGGGATTTGTCCTACTATTAGAAGGTGACGTAAAGCCCGAATGGATCGATGAGAGCGGGCATATGAATGTGATGTGGTATACGTACCTTTTTGACCGAGCCAATAGCCTGCTTCAGGATAAAGTAGGATTACATTCTGATGCTGTTGCAAAGGGCTCCCCTGCGCTTGCGGCTGGAAGAATTTATACGGCTCATCGACGGGAGCTCCTGCAGGGAGAACAATGGCAACTGTGGTCCGGAATAACACATATCGACGTGCACGGCATAACATTCTCGCACCGGATGGTCAGCCAGTCCCAGATACGGGCAACTTGTGATATTAGTGCCAATGCTTTTGACCTCAAGACACGACGGAAGACGGTCTTACCAGAAGTGGTTGTCGAACTAGGGAAACGACTTCTTGTCCCTGGCTTGACCGATTATTTTGCCACTTCAAGAGGATCGTCAACCCAGACTTTTGTGCGCTGATAACACCCATCCCTCTTGAATTTCTTTGACGGATAGAAATTCCCAACCCCGAGCAAAAGTAACGGGTAAGCTCGTAACCTGTTCTCGTCAAGCACCAATTTGCGCTAACCTGCACCCAGCCACTACCAAATAGTCAATGATTATTTTTGTTGGATAATCCAAGAGACATGAGAAGCGCTACATACAAAACGTGCGCAAATTCTCCAATCCGGCACAGGTAGTTTTGAACATTAAGTCAGCTCCGCAAGTGGCTGGTCCAAGCCTATTCACGCCGCGCCGTGTCTACGATTCCAACAGCGCAGAATTACCAACCTTAAGTCTGATCAAACACCAGTTCCGGCATCGGCTCTGAATTCACATTCACATGCGCACCCGCATCAGCCACCACCCTATCGTGCCCAGCTTCCGCTGCTAGGTTTGCCGTCTGGTCAAACTCCAGTTCGGGACCTGCCTCGGCATCCAGGGCGCGTTGCTGCTTCTCGGCCTTGTCTTCCTAATCGAGAAAGCACAGTTTCGAGGCTTTATCGCCTGCGCCCCCCAACTGGCACCGAATTCTGACCGCTTATGTGCTGTAGAGCATCGCGCCCTCCTGCGGCCTCTTGCTGAGTGACGGCGAGATGAGCTGGTGCGCACTCATCGTACTGCCCACCATTTTCTTCACTATCGCGCTCGTCATCGTCTCCACCATCTTGAGCTTTCTCCATGCCTTTTCGGACTGTAACCTTCAGTCCGCCACATGCCGCCAGATCAATATTCTCAAAAACGTCATCGGCTTTTGGACAAATTCCTAGTTCTAGAAAGCACTGGACACAAGGTGTTGTATTTAGCAACCGAGCTCCTGCAAAAAGCAATACTATTTTAACCCCGCGATGCTGCTTAGTGCCGATTTTCTTCCAGTTGAGCTGCAACCCCTCGCGCACCCTCCAAAACACCTATCGAGAGCTCTCGATGGCCCACTATGAGGGCTTTTATACAGTCGGGACCAATACCAGAGGGTTGATTGGAGAACCTGCGAAACGCGGAAGCCAAACCAAAAGACTCCCATCTGCGACCAATAGACTAGCTTCCTTTAAAGTGCTTGAGAGTTTGGAATTCCAGTGACTTTCCCTGACCGCGTGAATATTGATGAAGCAAACAAACCCGCCAGATACCGTGCTGGCTAACTCAACGACCCAAGTCAGTGCCGCCTGCAATCCATCCAAAGACAAAGGTACTCCCAGAGTCTTAAGAGTACCGAGATTCACGTGAACTCTTCCTAAGCCAGGACCGGAATGCCCTCGTCGTTAATACATCATCAGGAATATCAACGCCGCCGAGCTCTAGAGCAAAAACAATCCACTCGACGCAGTTCATCTCAGCCGGGTCTTTAGAACGAATTTTTCGTAAAGTGAGCACAAAATCAGGAGAGTCAGGGAGAAGGTGCCATCCAGTGTACGATCTCTCCTGGTCAATTATTGCCATCATTATGAGGTTTGGCTCATTCAAAAACGCGATCATTTTCTCAGGATTCGGCACTTGAACCGAATAGGTACAGACATTACCTCGAGGGAAATAAGGGTCATCGCGTTGGATAATCCGTGCGCCAAGTAAAGACAAGTCGGAGTAACCCACTTCGGGATTAAAGAGCGCCAAATGGTACAAAACCCCATTGACATCGAAGAAGTGCACCTTCCAATCGTGCAGGCTCATTAAGGCCCTATCAAACTGATCAAACTATCAAACTTGGCCATCGCGCTGAGAGTCCGTGGATCCGAGAGGTCAAGTTTCTTTCCAAACTGCCTCTGAACGTAAACAGCCAGAGTCACCATATCGAGAGAGTCCAAAATGCCAGCCTCCCGGAAATTTACACCCCGAATATCACTTAAGATACCTTCTCCTTCTCTTTCCACAAAGAATCGAGCCAATATTTTTTCCGTTTCACTGAACTCAATCACGGCTAAACCACCCTTTCGACCGACTCCTGAAGTACACCCAGAAAAGCCGCCGCCCTCAGGCCGTCAGAAACTTTATGGTCAAACTTGAGGACGATATTAAAAATATCGCTTCCAGCACCAGGGGAACAGATCCCTAGAATTGCAGATTGTCGCAAATTAATTACTGGATCAAAAAGAGTAACACCCTGAAGAAACAGATCAGTTACGGTAAAACAACATCCAATGAAATCAGCAGGAGTCAGTTCTTCTCTCAAGTACTTCATCGCTAAGTCTTTGATCCCGGCAGAAACTTCTAACAGACTCATCCGGTCAACATGCCGAAGCACTGGAACCTTCAAACCCCGGTCCATGATATTAATTGCGACGCCAATATTTACATCCCGATACCGACCGAACCTACCATTTTCGTAATACCCATTAAAATCCTTAAACGACGGAAGAGTTCTACCTAAAGCATGAACAAGAACATCTCCCATCGAGACACCGGAAAACTCATCGCCTCGTTCAGCCAGGCTTCGTATAATCACTTTTCGATCCAACTGCTTAACAACCGAGCTCCCAACTCGGTCACGACAGGATCGCTCTAGATTTGAAATCTCAAAAAGCTTGGTCCGAGAAAAGTCCTCAAAAACCACATCGTCCGCGACTTGAGTGTCGGTTGTATGCCACTTTGGGTGAGCATCCATCTGAGCGACTTTATCAAGAACATCCTTTTCTTTTACCGCCGTAAAAGTAGCGAACAGTTCTTCACTCAAACCGTGATCCAGTAAAAGTTTTTTTGCTTTAGCAGAAAACTTTTGGGTGCTAGCCATCTCACTAGATGGTGCACTTAAGTCAACCTGAACAGACCCCGGGGGTAAAGTCTTCTCACTCTTGCAGAGATAGCCAATCGTCTGACCGATAGGCACCTGCACTCCCGCCTTCTGCACGTGACGGAGAACTCCATCGACAGGGGCTAGTAGCTCCACCGCGGCCTTACTGGTTTCTAAAATAGCGATCAGATCATCTTTCTTAACCCAAGTCCCGTCCGTGGCCTTCCATTCCACTAGAAAGACGAACTCGTCGTTCGGATTTTCTTTCAAAACTTGGATCGCCAAAAATTCCTGATTCATTCCGGCCTCGTCATGTTTAAGAAAAGATCCATCGCTGCAACTCGAATTTTTCCTGCTGTTGGAAGCAATTGTGCTTCCAAATATTGGGCCGCAGGCAGAGGCCTTGGGAGGGCGGTCAACTCAGTAAAGCGAAGATCTCGCCGAGACTCGGGGGACAGACGCCTAAAAATTTCGACCAAATATTGTGACGCCAAACTCAAACCCCGAGTTCCCTCTTCGACAATCAACAGCCGACGAGTTTGTTCTACTGACTCCAGCATAGGTTCAACATCGAAAGAGGAGATGAAGGACGGATAAAAAATGTCCAAGTTAACTTCTTCATCTAAAAGAGCGATGGCAGCTTTTTCGGTTTCTAGCCCGGATCCGCCAAAAGAAATTACGCTGACATCAGGGGAACCAGCGGCATGAATCCGGGTTACCGCCCTTGGACCACGGGTTCGGGAAAGCTGGTAACCGGGAGGAAGTGGATCTTGACTGCTTCGCGAATACAGAAGTTTATTCTCGATCACCACTGTCACACGGTCGAGATTTGCAAACACTTCAGAAAAGACCGATGCAACATCCGTTCTTGGGTGCAGCATGACCACTTCAATATCCGGCACGGCCGCTACAAACTTTTCTAAGCTTTGGCTATGGGTTGACCCGTATCCGCGTCCCCCTCCCATGGGCGCCCGAATCACCAAAGGGATCGGTATCACATCACTGTACATCGATCTGAACTTGGAGGCGTGGTTTAGAATTTGATCAAACGCCAAACTAATGAAATCACCAAACATTATTTCGGTCATCGCTGGACGCCCCGAAAGAGCCATTCCTAGCCCTATTCCGACAATAGCAGCTTCCGAGATCGGCATATTAAGTATGCGGTCTGGATATAAATTCGACAAGCCTTGCGAGATCTTGAAAGCCCCTCCGTAGGGATCCCGAATATCCTCAGCCAAGAACATCCATCCAGACCTCTGCTTAAACTCCTGATGAATCGCTCGATTGATTTCTTTGGATTGAGACACCGGATGGCCAGAGATGGTCACCTTTTGCCACTCGATTGATCCCCGCCGCGGAAGATCCGTTCCAAGTCTCACAGAATCTGGTTCTGCTAAAATTTCTTCAATAGCCGTGGTCAGATTTGTTCTGATCTGAATGAGCTGTCCTTCTAGCTCGAAATTCTGCTCATTTTTTTTCAAGAACTGGTTCAAGAGGTCGCGCTCTAGCTCCGCCTGAATTTCCGCCTCCGCTCTGAAATCATCCCCTTTGGAATGGGGTGCCAGCCGATAGGTATCAACCTCAAGTAGAGCTGGCGCACCAGCGCTTCGACAATAAGCGGCCGCTTCAGCGGTGATTTTCAGCAAACTCTCCAAACAATAGGTGGAGGTCTTAAATCCTCGAATATTAAAGGCAGCGGCGCGCGCCTGAAACGTCCCAGCAGTCGTTTCTTTTTGCGAAGTCGACTGGGCGTAGTGATTATTCTCCAATATAAACAGAACAGGTGCCTCTAACACCGACGCCAGATTAAAGGTCTCATAAACAACGCCCTGTCCAAAGGTGCCGTCGCCAATGAAATTGGCTACGATCGGACGGATTCGAGATTGCGGACTTTCTTTCCATGTTCTCTGGTAGGAAAGAGCAAGCCCCACTGCTGTGGGAGTCATTCCGCCTTGAACACCAGATGATAGAAAGCCCGGGCGATAAATGTGCTGGCTCCCACCCATTCCTTTGCAAATTCCGGAAGGCTTGCCTAAAATCTCGGAAACCAGTCCGCGCCAGTCACCGTACCTTGCGATGTAATGACCGTGACATCGATGATTTGAAACCATCCAATCGTCAGCGCCTAGGACCTGAGCCACCGCAATGCCCGTTAGCTCCTGTCCCTGGCAAGTGTGAATGGTGCCCGCCACTCGTCCTTCAGAGAAGAGCCCAAGAAGCCGGCGCTCCGTTTCTCTAATCAAAAATGCCTCGAGAAAGATCTCCTGCTCGGATCTCACCATCAGCCTTGAAGGGGGCTCCCACCAATGGTCTGAGATACTCGCATGGTCACATGTTCCACAATATGGGAGATGGAAACCAGCTTTGCCGCAGTCACCCCATCCATCTTAATTTTAAACTCATTCTCAATGGCAATCATAAAAACCACGTGATGCAGCGAGTCCCACGCGGCATTGTCTTTACTGACTAAATCCTCTGAGAACCGCAATTTACCTTTAAAGGTCGAGTCAAAAACAGACTCCAGTCTTTGAATCAATGGTCGCTCAGTCATTTGGGTGGAAGACTTAATCTTTTTGCCTAGAAATTGCCGGCTCTAAAACCCGCGGTTTGAAGCTGGAAGTACCGGTAAAAGCCTTCTCTATGTAGATGTTTGGATCCTTCTCGTAAAGCTGGATCATGAAATCAGTCGAGGCGCTACATGAGTAACAAGAAATGTTCGATAACGGCTCCCCTTGGTCCACTTCTTTGACCACTCCCGCCTGAAACATGGCTGCAGCGGCACGGCTGAACTCGGTGATGAAATCGAAGCCTTCCACGTCCAACCTTCGGACAAAGGCCTGATAATCACTGCCAATTTTACAGGATGCATCTACCACTCTGGTTGGAAAGGTCTTCAAAAATCGATACTTTGCGTCACACTTTTCTTCAACGAAATGGACTCCAGTATTGCCCAAAGCGACGGGTCGCCCCACGTGGAGATAAGCAGCCCGACAGGAGTTCAGTCGCTCATATATACTGTTAGCCCCAAAGGCACTCTTACCAATATTTTTCACCAAAGACGCTTTCGGACCCAGAGCCGCAACCGAAAAAAGTGGGTGCTCCGATCTCTGCACTCCGGGCTGAGTCAAGAACCACCGACTCAGGGTTCCTACCGTGGTAGGTGTAGTTCGAACATCAAAAACACCCGAAGCGGTGTAAGAGAAGGTCGGAATTACCAAGGTAGTCCCTATTTCCAGCAAAGGATCTACAAACGCTCTTAAAAAGTCGCCTTTGCCGTCAAAACTTGATAAATATCTTCCAAATGTTCGAAAGTCCGACAGTAAATAGAGGAATTCGAAATCTAGGGCACCAACATCTCTGTACTGCTTTCGTAAGAACAAATTCATCTGACTTTTATGAGGATCCACGCGTTAGAAGGATTGATACCTAGTTCTAAGAAAAGAATGTCAGAAAATACAAAAGCTTTACGAGTGTAATCTCTGGGCCCGCTCTCGTCAAGACACAATTTGCGCTAACCTCCTCCCCGCCACTACTTATTGGTCAATGATCACTTTTGTTGGATATTCCGAGGGGTACGCTCAGCGCTACAGGCGGAAATTGCCCGATTTGGACCGACCAGCATCGGCAGCCCTAAACATTCAGTGCGCTTTGCCGGCGGCTGCACCACGCCTACTCACGCTGCGCCGCGTGTGCCATTACTACAGCGCAGAATTACCAACCCAACGTCTGATCAAAGTCCAGTTCCGGGATCGGCTGCGCATCCGCACCCACAGGGGACGTCCACTGATAATCCCCGGCTTCCGCTGTCAGGTTTGCCGTCTGTCCCATAACCATGCCGCTGCGCTTAGTGTTGACAAGTACCGTGTTCTCCAGAACGCAAAGCTGTCATGAATAGCAGGCATAGGCTCTCTTCACTTTGCCAGATTCGTTGAACTCAAGGGTCTCAGCAACCGATTGCCCCCGGTGGTTTCTGTAGCAAACGGTAAGCACACCAAAGCCGGTCAAAACCCTCTCTAGTTCAAATCGAAGTTTCGGTTGTTGCGAAAGGCCAATGCTCCAGTAGTTTCGTAGCGCTTCGATTCCAATGACCCGACCATCTCCGACACGCTGCTGCGCTAGCGGTGACAGAAAAACAATGTCGTCTGCGTAGTGAGACAAGATAGTCTCGATGTCATGACTGTTCCAAGCATCGAGCCATTTCGCCGCGAA
>SXGT01353876.1_pt1 | contig 12671 bp, 11 predicted proteins | sample 3176221 | NCBI WGS metagenome assembly SXGT01 (sample SAMN11356862, study PRJNA531348) | freshwater metagenome | isolation source: freshwater sample F1-120 | place: China: Fuxian Lake, Yuxi | collected 2017-12-25
GGCGCCGCCGTGCTGCTCGCCCGCGGCGATGGCGGCGGCGGGCGGACGGCGCCCGACGCCGCGGTGGTGGCCGCGATCACCGACGCCGCGCTCCCCGCCGACGCCGAGCCCGACGCGGCCGTGCTCTACGATCGCGTCTACCTCGAGCTCGGCGAGCTCCGCGGCGAGACAGCGGCCGCCGATCGCCTCCTCCCCGGCGTGCGCGAGGCGATCAACGAGGTGCTGCGCTCCGACCCGTACATCGTCACCGCGTGGCCGGGCGGCGTCCCCGACGCCGAGGCGCTGAGGGCGGCCGGCGCGCACGGGTTTGCCCTCGACGCGACCCTGATCATGGTGACCATCCGCGACCCCCAGAAGCCGGGCGTGCGCTGCGAGGTACGCGGCGTCGTGGCCAGGTTCCCGAGCAGGGAGATCCTCGGCACGGCCACCGGCGCGGCCTCGGTCGAGATCACGACGCTCGACGAGGCCACGGTCCAGGATGCGGGCCAGGAGTGCTTCGCCGCAGCCATCGCGACAGTGGTGACGCGCCACGTCCTCCCGCTGGTGCGCCAGCGCGCGCTGACCGCCGGCCACGCCGACGAGGTCTCGTACCTCATGAAGGTCGCGGACGGGGCCGCCAGGCAAGGCGACTGGCCCGAAGCCGCGCGGCTGGCCCGCGCCGTGCTCGCCGTCGATCCCGACCACACCGCGGCCCGAGCACTGAAGCATCTCGCCGAAGGCGAGCTCGACGCCGGACCGCGGTAAGATCGGGGCGTGTCGAGCTCGTTCATCGTGCGGCGGGGTCCGCCCGACGACACCAGCGCCGTGCTCGCCGCGCTCGATCGCCCGGGCCTGCGCTGGGCCGACGGCGAGCTCGACGAGCTCGCCGGCCCCTGGCCCGACGGCGTGATCCTGCTCTGGATCCCGGGCGCCTCGACCCGTGGCGTGGAGGTCACGACCGCCGACGGCGCGATGACGGTGCGCATCCTGGCCATGTCGTCGCGCGAAGACTACGACCTCGCCTTTCGCCTGATCGAGGTCCTGGGCCAAGGCACGGTCGTCGAACCCGAGGAGGGCGAGCCGTTCGCCGCCGCCGAGGTGCGCGCCCGCTGTGACGAGGCGTGGATCACCCGGACCATGGCGGCGGGCGCGGCCGGCATCGGCGCGGCGCTAGCCCGCGGCAAGCGCGTCACCGTGTCGGGGCCGGGCACCAGCGTGCGAATCGACCCGGTCGTGCCCTTCGATGCGCCCGCTTTCCTCGAGACCATGCGCAACGCCCAGGCTGCGGCCGCGGCCGCCGACACCGAGCACACCGTGCGCGACGGCAAGATCGTCGAGGAAGAGGAGCGCACGCCGTGGGAGGAGATCGAGGACGGCGACCTGCTCGCCGGCGAGCAGGAGCACCAGGCCGAGCTGCAGAAGCGCGACGGCAAGCTCTCGACCGGGTCGCGGACGCCGCCGCGTCGCCGCGGCCGTGACCCCCTGTTCTTCGTGATCGTCGCCCTCGTGCTCGTCCCTGCGATCATCGTGCGCATCGTGACCTGGCCGTTCCGGATCTCGATACGCGAGCGTCGCGCCGAGCGCCGTGACGAGCGGTTCCTGCGCGAGCGGCAGACCTGCCGCGACGAGGTGGTGCGCGAGACCGCCCACCTGGCCGACCAACCCGCTGATCTCGAGGCTCGACGCCGGCGCGCCGATCGCCTGCGCCGCCTCGGTCATCGCGCGGCCGCCGAGCGCGATCTCGCCGCGGTGCTCGACGCGATGCCCGACCGCGATCCCGCGCGCGGCGCCGTCCTGGCCGAGCATGCGGTGGTCCTCGACCAGCTCGGCTGCCCCAGCCTTGCCGCCGCTGCCCGGGCCGCCGCCGTCAAGCTCGGCGTCGAGGTCGACCCGGCCCGGTCCAAGGCCGCCGCCGGCGATCTGTTCCGGATCATCGCCGGCCTCGGCCACGACTGACGAGCACCGGTGGCCCGAGCTGGACCAAGCGCGAGCGAGGTCCGAGTCGAAGGGTCAGTTCACGACCACATCGAGGCTCAGACGTTCGTCGCCGGCGCGGAGCTCGAGCGACTGGGTGCCGCTGGCGCCGCCCTTCTCGGCGCGCAGCTCGACCAGGCCGGTGGGCACGTCGCGCAGGCGGAACTCGCCGAGCGCGTCGGTGCGGACGCCGAGCTCGACGTCGCCGCGCCGGACCACGACCCTGGCGCCGGCGACTCGATCGCCGCGCCGGTCGCGCACGATGCCAGCGATCACCGCCCCGCGCTCGAGCTCGAGGCGCTGGTCGCGCGCCGTGATCTGGGCCGGCCGATCGCCGGCCGGGACCTCGATCACCAGCGAGCGCTTCACGTAGCCGGGCACCGCGGCGACCACGGTCCATTTCCCCGGCGCCAGCGGCACCGCGAAGGTGCGGCCCTTGGCGCTGGTGTCGAGCTGACGCTTCTCGCCGCCGGGGCCGGTGGCGTCGAGGGTCACGCCCAGGACGGGATCGCCGGTGTGGTGATCGAGCACCATCAGCTCCAGGCCGCCGCCGTAAGCCAGGCGGATCCGCACGCCGTCGCCGGTGCGCTCGGTGAAGCGCTGCGGCGGATAGTCGGAGTGCTCGACGCGCACGGCGAGCTCGCCCTCGGTGAGCAGGGTCAGGCGAAAGCGACCGCCGTCGGCGGTGGTGGCGGTGCGGCCGCCAGCGGGCCCGCCATCGACGACGACGCGGGCGCCGATCACCGGCAGCCCGGCCGGATCCTCGACCAGTCCCTCGAGCGCGGCGTCGGCGACCACCAGCGTCACGTCGAGCGGGCGATCGGCCGTCGGATCGGCGCCGGGCCGCGGCGCGGTGTCGAGCTCGACGGTGGTCTCGCCGTGGCCGTGGGCGGTGGCGTGCACCACCACCACGCCGGTGACTGGCCCGGCGCGGTAGCGGCCGTCGCCGTCGGCCACGCTCTCGATCACGCCGAGGCGCTCGGGGCCGTCCTTGGGCGAGAACGACAACAGCGCGCCCACCACCGGCTCGCCGCGCTGGTTGGTCACCCGTCCACCGACGTACACGCCGTCGGAGAGACGCAGCTCGACGCCGGTGAGCACCTGACCGAGGGTGAGGGTCACGCGGGCGCGGGCGGGCGGATGCCCCAGCGCGTTGCCGACGATCCAGAAGGCGCCCGCGGGCACGCCGGTCAGGCGAAACGTCCCGTCGGCGCCGGTGGTCCAGATCGGCTGGTACGCGGGATCGACGGTGAGCGGCGCGATCACCGCGCCGGCGCCGACGTTGGGCACGCCAGCGTCGGCGGTTGTCACCGTCGCGGCACCGGACGACGGCTGCGGAGCGTCGACGATGCGGGCCTGCCAGGTGCGGGCCGTGCCGGCCGGCGGCGGATAGGGACTGGGCCCGAGCATCACGCCGAGCTCGCCGCGAGGCAGGAACTGGGTGTCGCCGGGCCGCGCCGCCGCGACCGCGGTGGCGGCGGGGGCGACGGTGGCGCGGGGTCCCTGACCGCTGAAGCGCCGCAGCCGATCCTCGTCAGCGGCCGCCGAGATCTCCTTGCCGCCGCCGCGCGCGTCCTCGAGCGCCGCGACGGTGACGCCGGCCATGGGCCGACCGTCAGGACCGAGCACGCGGCCCTCGACGATGCCGCCCGGCACCATCTCGATCTGGGGCGTGCCGCGGCCGGCGGCGAAGTCGACCGAGCCGATCGTGATCCAGCCCGGCGCCCACGCGTCGGCCGACCAGCGGCCGTCGGGCACGCCCTCGATGCGGAAGACGCCGTCGGACAGGGTGCGGGCGAAGCGCGGGGCCTCGTCGGGCTCCTCGCCCTCGGCGTCGGCCAGCGGCGTGATCACCACCGCCGCGGCGACGCCGCCGCCGGTCTGGCGATCGACGACCTTGCCGACGACGATCGCGCCCTGCTCGACGACCAGCTCGACCGGCGCGAACGGCCCGCGGCCCAGGCGCGGCACGCGGCGAGCACGGGCGACCAGATCGCCGCGCCAGGCCCAGGCCCGGTACGAGCCCTCGGGCAGCTCGTCGAACGCGAAGTGACCGGTGTCGTCGGTCGTGGTCGTGCGGGTTCCGGACATGGTGTCACCGTCGATGGTCACGGTGGCGCCGGCCTGAGGCGCGCCGCGGTCGACGACGGTACCGACGATGTTGACGCGGCGAGCGACCACCAGGCGCAGCTCGTCGGACGGCACCGGCACGTAGCGCAGCTCGGCGGTGAAGACCTCGTTGCCCTCGAGGACGAGGTGGTGGCGGCCGGCGTTCATCCCCTCGAGGGTGAAGCGTCCGTCGGTGGTGGTGACGGCGACCACGACGCTGGGAAGTCCGGCGCCGCCGGTGCTCGGGCTCGACGACGACTCCAGCTCGGCGGTCACCGCGACGCCGCTGACCGGCGCGCCGGCGCCGTCGACGACCACGCCAGCGAGCAACTCGGCGCCGGTGCCCTTCACGGGCGTGAGCGTGGGCCGCTCGTCGCGGGGCAGGAGCGGCCCGGGCGGCGCAGCGTCGCGGAGCACCGCCGTGGTGAGCGCCCGGCCGCGCACGCGCGGAATGACGACGATCGCCGCGATGATCACGGCGGCGAGCGCGAGCACCAGGACGACGATGCGGCGGCGCGGGTCTCGCGCGACGGCGCCTCGGACCTCGGGCCCCGGCTCTCGGCCAGAATCCGGATCCGGATCCGGATCGGAACCCGAACCCGTTCCCGACTCCGATCCCGACTCCGAACCCGATCCCGAATCCGACTCCGACGTCTCCTCTGACCGAGGCCCGCGGCCCGAGGCCCGAGGCCCGATGTCGTCGACGTCGGACATTTCCTGCCGCAATCCTTTCACAACCAACGTGCGCCGCAACCCCGCGTGGGCACTCAGTCCCCCACCTCCGGGGACCGGCCCCACCAGGTGAAGAGATCGCCGTCGCACCCCGGGCGTGAACCTGTGCGCAGCGTTACGCCGATGTGGGTGCTGGTCTCCGCCTTGCAGTCGAACGGCTCGCCGGACTGCCTGGAAAAGTCACCATGCGCCTTCTCTCTGCCCTCACCCTGCTCCTCGCACTCTCGTTCGGTGCCCCCGCCTGCACCGACTCGCGACCGGAGGTCGATTCCCACACCAATGCCCTCACCGGCGCGGCCTGCGTCCCCGACGTCGAGACGTACATGGATCGGAGACTGCGCACGCGCGTGACGCCGATCGATTGCACCGGCGAGACCACCGACATCGATCATCCGGAATGGTGCTGCAAGTTCCCCCAACCGGGATGCGACGCCAACGGGTGCTGCGATGACGACCTCGTCGAGCCGATGGGCCCCGAGATCGACTGAAGTCGACCTCACCCCGCACACCCCACACCGGCTTCGCGGTACGCTTGCCGGTGATGGGGCTCTCCTTGTTCGAGAACTCGCGGGAGATCAACACCAACTCGGCCGTGATGATGGTCGAGGACGTGCTCATCGCCCTGGGTCACTTCGTCAACGACTGCCGCGTCGACGATCCCCACGCCATGAAGGCCTGGCGGATCGCCAAGGGCTCGGCCCAGATCGCCATCCAGATCCTCGAGCGTCCCGATCACCCGCATCTGCGGGTGATCTCGGCGGTGATGCGGCTCGCCTCCAGCGCCGAGGCCGCGCTGCGCGCCGACCTGCACGCCGATCTCCTGGCCCGCAACGCCGAGCTGTGCGGCCTGGCCTTCGCGGCCCGTGGCGATCAGGTGCTCCTGGTCGCCGAACGCTCGACGCTCGACCTCGATCGCAGCGAGGTCCTCGACCTGATCAAGCGGGTCGCGGACCACGCCGACGCCGTCGACAACGCCCTGGTGGGGTCGTACGGCGGCACCCTGGGCGGGACCCCGTAGGGCCCGCCCGGCTACTTCACGTCGCGGCCGCGCGGACCTTCGTCGAGCGCGATGCCGGTGACCACGTTGGGGCACAAGGTGACGTCGGGCAGCTCGCGGACCATCTTGCCGCTCGAGCTGTACAGCTTGGCGTCGTGGAGCACGACGAACTCGACCGGCCCCGACGACGGCTGACACGACGCCAGCATCCCGACGACGCGCGCGCCGGTGTCGTACTCGAGACTGACGCGATGGCTCACGAGATCATGGATCTTCGAGTAGTCAGGCATTGCGGCCGTTGTTTACCATGAACGGCGTGGACCCCCGCACCGTGCTGTACCTCGTACGTCATGGGGAGGCCGAGTCCAACCGGGACAACCGCTTCGGCGGCTGGAGCCCGGCGCCGCTGACCGAGCTCGGCCACCGCCAGGCCGTGGCCGCCGCCGGCGAGATCCGCCGCCGCGCTCCGACGGTGCTGGTCACCAGCGACCTGGCCCGCGCCCGACAGACCGCGCAGCCGATCGCCGACCTGCTCCGCATCGAGCCCCGCCTCGAGCCCGGCCTGCGCGAGCGCAGCCTGGGCGTGTTCGACGGCCTGTCGTTCGTCGAGGCCGAGGCCCGCTACCCCGACGTGTGGAAGCGCCTGGCCTCGCGCGAGCCCGACGCCGTCCCGGAGGGCGGCGAGACCGCCGACGCCGTGTTCACCCGGGTGTCGAATTCGATCGAGCGGCTGCTCACCGATCATCCCGGCGAACGCATCGCCGTGGTGACCCACGGCCTGGCCCTGTTCCACGTCTTCTCGTACGTGTGCGGGCTGGGCCCGCCGTCGCACGATCACCCGGTCTTCGTCCTCGTCGACAACGCGTCGATCACCCAGCTCGAGCGACGCGGCACGCACTGGCGGATCGTGTCGATCAACGACACCGCCCACCTGCGCGACATGACGATCGGCTAGAGGCGATCGTAGGCAATGGCACCGCGCGCGCAGCACGTGGCCTGAGTTTGAACGCCAGCGCCACCCACCTCGAGCAGCGCGACGTCCTGGCTCGGAACGCCAGGAAGAGTTTGTTGGCATCGCTCGATGGCGACGTTCACCAGCCTGGCGGCCGCGCTGGAGGCCGAGGTCTCCAGCGTGCGCGCGCTCGTCGTGGACGCCAACTCCTCCGAGGCGTGGACCGCGTGGCCCGAGGACCTGTGGCGGCTGGAGGATCTGGAGGTGCTCCGGTTGAACCAGCCACGCGCACGGCTGCCGTCCGCGATCCGGGCGCTGCGACGGCTGCGCGTGCTCGAGGTGAGTCACAGTATCCAGTTCGTCGAGGCCGGGATCGCGGAGCTGCGCGAGCTGCGCGAGCTGACGCTGGGTTGCGCGGCGCTGCGATTGCCGCGCGAGGTCGCAAACCTCACGCTCGATCGGCTGACCTGTCGGGGCGCGTGGGACTACAGCATGGAGCTCGTCGCGCGGATCCCGGTCCGGGTCAACGTCACGCTGGTGGACGGACATCCGCGGGCGGCGGACGAGCTCGAGGCTCTTGACCTGCCGGCGTGGCGAGCGCTGGAGGAGCTCGAGATCGATGCGTTCGAGGACTTCGAGCCGACCGGGTTCGAGCGCAAGCTGCCTCGCTGCGGGTTCGCCATCAACCGCAAGAGGAAGGTGGACTGGACGATCTGAACGGCCGCGTTCTACGGCAGGACCTGGTCGAGGGTGATGGCCAGGTTCTGGGCCGGGATGGTGGCGCGGACCTGACCGACGATGTCGCCCGGCTGCTTGGAGCGGGCCTCGTGATCCTGATCGAAGCGGGCCATCACCACGACGTCGCCCGAGAAGGCGGTGCCGCCGACCATGGCCTTGGCCTCGTCGATGCGGAAGGTGAGCGGCCAGGCCGAGCCGACCACCAGCTTGTCGGTGGCGAGCGGCATGCCAACGCCCTGCCCGCTCGCCGGATCGACGGCGCGAACGGCCAGGAAGATGACCGAGCCCGCCGGGACCTTGCCCTGGTGGGCCGCGCCGAGGCCGACGGTGCCGGTCAGCACCTTGCTGGGATCGATGGCGCGGCCGGGATCGGGCGCGGGCAGGCCGAGGTCGGCGACGTCGCCACCGCCACCGCCACCCAGCTGCGGAGCGCCCGGCACGCCGGCGTGAGGATCGACGGCACCGCCGCTGCTGCCGAGCTGCGGCGCACCGGCGACACCGGCGTGAGGATCGATGCGGGCCCCGCCGCCGCCCTGGGCCACACCGGGCATCGAACCGGCGCCCACAGGTGGCGTCTGCCAGTCGGGAGCGGGCGGCAGACCCTCGGGCTTCTTGCCCTCGCAGCCCAGGACGAACAGGAGCGCAGTTGCGATCGTTGCCAGACGGAGCATCCCGGGAATCTATCGCGTTCCAGCGCTACAGCCAGCGGGTCGTGGTGGTCACCGTGGCCAGGCTCTGGCCGGCCGCCAGCGGCTCGCCCATCCAGGCCAGGTAGCGGGCGGCCTGGACCGGCGACGGCTCGGCCACCCCGGCCAGCTCGAAGCGGGTCGGCGGGGCGGCGCCGATCTCGACGGCGAGCATGACCAGGCGGTGCCGACGGAACACCGCCAGCTCGATACGATCGCCGGGCCGACGGGCGGAGATCGCGGCCCGGGCCTCGCTCTCGCCGGCGACCCGCAGGCGGTCGATCGCGCACAGCTCGTCGCCGGGCGAAAGACCCGCCGCCGCCGCTGGTGAGCCGTCGAGCACGCCGGTGACGCGGCCGTTGCCGGTCGTGGTCGCGCCCAGCCATACCGCCGCCGCGCCGTCGGTGAGCTGGGCCGGATCGTGGCTGGCGCGCAGCTCGAGGCCATGGGCGAGGAGCTCCTCGGCCAGCTGCGGATCGTCGGTGCCGCGCACGCAGCGGCGGAAGAAGTCGCCGAGGTCGAGGCCGGCCGCCTCGGCGAACACCGCCTCGACGTCCTCGGGGTACGGCGCGCCGGCCTTGCCGAAGCGCTGCCAGAGCGCGCGCAGCACGTCGTCGAGCGAGCGCGCGCCCTCGGTGCGGCGGCGGATCTCGAGATCGAGCGCCAGCGCGCACAACCCACCCTTGAGGTAGTAGCTGACCGTGGTGTTGAGGTTGGACTCGTCGGGCTTGTAGAGCTTGATCCACGCGTCGAACGAGCTGTCCTCGAGGCTCTGGCGGGCACGGCCGGGCACGGCCAGGAGCCGGGTCCAGTCGTCGAGGAGCTTGTCGGCGAAGCTCTTGGTGGTGATCACGCTGGCGCTGCGCAGCGCCCAGCGATCGTAGTGGCTGGTCAGGCCCTCCATCACCCACAGGCAGCGGGTGTAGGCCTCCCGGGTGTAGTCGAAGGCGAAGAGCGCGGGCGGCGCGATGCGCTTGCCGTTCCAGGCGTGGAAGAGCTCGTGCGAGAGCAGCTCGATGAGGCCCTCGTAGGACTTGCGGGTGGCGAGGCACTGCGGCACATGGATATTTGCCGACGAGGCCCGGTGCTCGAGTCCACCGTAGCCATCGTGCGTGAGCATGAGCAGGAACGTGTAGCGACGGAACGGCTGATCGATCGGATGATCGGCTGTCCCGCCGCTCATGCGGCGGGCGTGATCGAGCGCGATGGCGCCCAGATCCTCGACCAGCTTCTCGACGGTGAAGGCACCGCCCCCGGCGCGCTCGCCCCAGATCGCCAGCTCGAAGGGTACGCCCGCCACCTCGAAGGTGCGCTCCTCGACCAGGCCGAGGTGGATCGGCGCGTCGAACAGCGCGTCGATCGACGGCGCGGTGAGCTGCCAGGCGCCGCCGGCGCCGGGCATCGCCCCGAAGGCGCCGCCGTCGAGGCCGGTGGCCAGCCGCCAGGCGCGGCCGTCCGGTGGCCGGACAGCCAGGGTCACCGGCTGGTCGCGCAGGGCCTCGACGTAGGCGAAGGTCGCCGGGCCGTGGAGGAAGGCGTGGGTGCCGTCGATGTGGTTGGTGCGGACGGTGAGCTCGTGGCCGTAGAGCGTGTAGCGCACGGTGAGCTCGTCGGCCCCGACGGCATCGATCTCCCAGGTCGACTTGTCGACCTTACGGGCGGTGCGCGGGCGGCCGTCGCCCTCGGCGGAGAGGTCGCGCACGAAGCGGGCGTAGTCGCGGACCAGGTAACTGCCCGGGCACCAGGCCGGCAGGGTGAGCCTCACCGGTCCGGTCAGCCCGGTGGTGGCGAAGCGTACGGTCACGTGGGCGAGGTGCTCGTCGGGGGCGACCTCGACGGAGTAACGCAGGGCGGCGACCATCGATGGCAAGGTACCTCCGAGCGCAGCGCGGCGCTATGCTCCCAGCGTGCCTGCCCTCGGTCCTCAGCCTCTGGCGGTGCGCCGCGGCGCCGGTGCGCTGGCCGTGGGCCTGGCCGCGCTGGTGACCACCGCGGCGGCGGCGCCGAAACCCAAGCCGGGCCGGCGGACGCGGCCGGGCAAGGTGGTGCGGGTCGAGCGCAACCAGCCCAAGGTGACGAGCAGCGCTCGCCTGTGCCAGCTCTACGACCTCGACGTCGGCAACTGCCCTCATCCGGTGCAGGTCGGCGACGTGGGCCTGGTGGTCGACATGGAGGGCAACTACGGCAGCGCGCCGATCACGTCGGTGAACCAGGTCGCCGATGCCTGCGGCAACCCGGTGACCTGGAACATCGAGATCGACATGTCGCGGCTGTCGCGCAAGGACTACTCGTACAACGCCGTGCTCGTCCTCGGCCACGCCGTCGCCGACGACGGCCGGGCGTTGCCCGCCAACCAGGATCCGCCCGCGGGTCGTCCGCGCGAGCACGTCACCAACGTCGTCGACGACGACGGCGACGGCAAGGGCGACCTCCTGGTCTCGACCTACGGCTGCGACGAGCCCGGCCAGGGTACGCAGTCGACGCGGCCCGGCCTGACCTGCACCGACACCTGGATCGAGGTCCGCGACGAGTGGCGGCTCGCCCGCACCGACACGGTGCTCGCGTGCTATTAGCGCGGGTCCAGGTGGCTCGACCGTGAGCATGCGCGACGCCCAGCTCCAGCTCCGCAAGCTCGTCGACAGCGAGCAGGGGACGATCATGCGCGAGGCCCCGACCCGGATCGCGCTCTGTTATCCCAGCCCGTACCGGGCGGCGATGGCGTCGCTCGGCTACCAGCAGATCTACCGTCTGCTCAACCAGGTGCCCGGTCTGGCCGCGGATCGCGCGGTCCTGCCCGACGACGTGCCGGCGGCGCGCGCCGGCAACTGGCCGCTGCTCACGCTCGAGCGCGAGCGCCCGGTGGGCGAGTACCCGCTGCTCGCCTTCTCGGTCGCCTACGAGCTCGAGCTGGCTGGCATGATCGACTGCCTCCAGCTGGCCGGCATCCCCGTCCTCGCCGCCGATCGCAGCGATCGAGATCCGCTGATCGTCGCCGGCGGACCACTCACCTTCTCCAACCCGGTGCCGCTCGCGCCCTACGCCGACGTGATCGTGCTCGGCGAGGGCGACCAGCTCGCCGCCGAGGTCGTGGCCGTCGCCGGCGAGGTCGGCTGGCGGCGCGACGCGCTCGTGGCCGCGCTCCGCGATCGCCCCGGCTACTACCTGCCCTCGATCCACGGCGACGACGTGCCCAGGGTCGGGCAAGCCGACGACACGCTCCTGCCCGCCCGCTCGGTGGTGCTCACGCCCAACTCCGAGCTCGCCGACATGTTCCTCACCGAGGCAGCGCGCGGCTGCTCGCGCGGCTGCACCTACTGCGTGATGCGGCGCTCGACCAACGGCGGCATGCGCGTGGTGCCGGTCGCCGACGTGCTGGCCGGCATTCCCGAGGCCGCGCGCCGGGTCGGGCTGGTCGGCGCCGCCGTCACCGATCATCCCGACATCCGCGCCATCGTGCGCGGCGTGGTCGACGGCGGCCGCGAGGTCGGCATCTCCAGCCTGCGCGCCGACAAGCTCGACGACGAGCTGGTCGGGCTCCTGGCCCGCGGCGGCTACCGCACGCTCACCGTCGCCGCCGACGGCGCCAGCGAGCGCATGCGGCGGGTGGTCGAGCGTTCGACCAAGGAGAGCCACCTGCTCGAGACCGCCGCCCTCGCCGCCCGCCACGGCATGAAGACCACCAAGATCTACATGATGGTCGGCGTGCCGGGCGAGACCGACGAGGACATCGAGGAGCTGGTGCGTTTCACCGGCGAGCTGGTCAAGGTTCACGCCAAGATCGCGTACGGCGTGGCCCCGTTCGTGGCCAAGCGCCACACCCCGCTCGACGGCACCGACTTCGCCGGCATCGAGGTGGTCGAGCGCCGCCTCGACCGCCTGCGCCGCGGCCTCGCCGTGTACCGCGGCAAGGCCGAGCTGCGGCCGACCTCGGCGCGCTGGGCCTGGGTCGAGTACATGCTGGCCCAGGGCGACCGCCGCGCCGGCCTCGCCGTCCTGGACGCCCACGCTGCCGGCGGCAGCTTCGCCGCCTACAAGAAAGCGTTCGCCGCGCGCGGCGCCACCCCGACCGGCCCCCGCGCGCGGGTTGCGTCATCTGCGGAGATCATCGCCCTCCGCAAGCGGACGCTTCTCAGTAACTCGCCACCAGGCTGAGCCCCGAGTACGCGGCGTAGCCGCGCACCATCACGTAGTAGTCGCCGGCGGTCGTGCTCGCCACGCTGCAGGTCTCGGTCGAGCCGTTGAGGTAGGGACGGCAGAGATAGCTGCTGGTCGTGGGGCGGCTGCCGAGGCGCGTGTAGAGGTCGGCGTCGCCGGTGGTGCCGGTGATGCGGATCGAGAGCGCTCGGCCCGCCGGCGCGGCGATGCGCCAGTACTGGGCGCTGCCGGCCGCGCCGCTCACGCTGGAGACCGTCACGCCGTTCTGCAGGTACGGGTCGCCGCCGCCGCCGCCGTTGCACGTGGCCGGCGCGGTGCCGACCGCGACCGCGGCCCAGGCGCAGCCGAC
>SXGT01109920.1_pt1 | contig 12670 bp, 6 predicted proteins | sample 3176221 | NCBI WGS metagenome assembly SXGT01 (sample SAMN11356862, study PRJNA531348) | freshwater metagenome | isolation source: freshwater sample F1-120 | place: China: Fuxian Lake, Yuxi | collected 2017-12-25
CGCAGCAGCCGCCGCCCGCCCCGCCCGTGCCCGGCGCCGCCGGCGTCGGCGCCCGCCGCGCCTGCGCGACGATCGCCTTGACCCGCTCCATCAGCGTCGGCCCGTGGTACGGGATGCCGTCCTTGATCGTCCATTCGATGCCGCCGGCGTGAACCGGGCGACCGTCGACCTCGATGTCGGCGCCGGTCGGATAGAGCAGCCGCAGGTTGTCGAGCGGGTTGCCGTTCACCAGCACGAGGTCGGCCTGGTGGCCGGCACGGATGCGGCCGAGCCGGTCGTCGACGCCGACCACGCGCGCGCCGTCGAGCGTCGCCTGGCGCAGCACCTCGAGCGGCGTGAAGCCCGCCTCCTCGTGCAGCTCGAGCTCGCGGAGGTAGCCGAAGCCGTACATCTCGTAGATGAAGCCGGCGTCCTCGCCGCAGGTCACGGTGCCGCCGAGGTCGGCGAACCGCTTCACCGCCGCCATCCAGATCCGGTAGTTCTCGCGCCAGTACGCCTCGTCGGTGGAGGTCCAGCCGATGAAGTAGCTGCCGTGCGAGTTCAGGTCGGGCGCGAAGAACTTCTCGAGCCCCGGATGGAGGTAGTCGTCGAACCACGGCTGGTTCTGCGCCCGCGTCAGGTCGCGCGACGCCTCGTAGATCGCCAGCGTCGGGTCCCACGCGAGATTCGCGTCGACCATCGCCTTGAGCACCGTCTCGAGCTTCGCCGGGTCGGCCTCGCGCCAGAGCCGGCCGGCCCACCGGAAGCGGTCGATCTCGTTGCTGTAGGAGAAGTCGGACGGGAAGCGCTGCAGGCCGGGGAGCGCCGCGTCGGGCACGCCGTACCAGTGCTCGATCGAGGTCATGCCGAGCCGGCAGCAGTCGAGGACGGTGGTCTCCTCGACGCCCATGTGGATGGTGGTCGGCAGGCCGAGTTGCTTCGCCTCGCCCACCACCGCGTCGAGCGCGTCGCGATCCATCGAGAACAGCTTCAGCCCGTCGGCGCCCTTCTGCTTCAGCTCGCGCACCTGTTGGCGCAGGACCTCGGGCTTGCCGTTGTTCAGGAACGGGTAGAGCCAGAAACGCGGCGCGGCGATCGTCCCGGCGCGGCTCTGCTCGCGCAGCTCGAGGCTGCGGGCGAAGGGGCTGCCGACGTCGCGCACCGAGGTGATGCCGCAGGCGAGCCAGAGCGAGAACTGGTACTCGTTCTCGATCGCGATCCCCGCCCGCTCCTCCTGGATGTGGCCATGCAGGTTGAAGAAGCCGGGCAGCAGCCACTTGCCCGCACCGTCGATCACCGCCGCCGGCTCCGCCTTGCCGTCGTGGCGGCCGACCGCCTCGATCACGTTGCCGCGCACGAAGACGTCGGTCGGCCCGAGCGGCGGCGTGCCGTTGCCGCGGATCACCCGCACGTCGCGGATCAGCAGCGTGGCCGGCCGGACGCCGTGGGTCGGCGCGGTCGGATCGGTGGCGCCCGCCGCGGCGACGGCGAGCAGGAAGGAAGTGATCGCGGCGGCAGCCATGCCAGGCCCTCGGTCCGGGAAGGGCGGCGATGGTAGCCCGGCGGCGCAGCGGACGATCGCGGTCGCAGCGCGGCGGGCCGACTACTCGCGCTGCGGCGCAAGCATGACGTCGGCCACCTCGCCGGCGCGGATGGTGAACGACTCTTCGAGTGTCCGGAATCCCGGAGCCGTGAAACGGAGCCGATGCACGCCGGGCTCGAGCAGCGCACCGGAAAGCCACGGGCCGTCCGCGCTCCAGTCGAAGTCGCCGAAGCTGACGCCGCCCTCCGACAGCTCCATGTAGCCGACGCCGAGCGAGCGGTCGGTTTCCTCCTCGCCCACAACGCGCACGAGCTCCGCGTCGGCGAGCGCCACGGGCTCGACGCCCGCCGGCAGTTGCAGCGCGAGGCGCAGCCGTCCACCTGAGAACGCGGTGAGCTCGACCGTCGTCGTCGCCTCGGCACGCACCGTCACCGCGGCCGACAGCGGCGCGAGATCGGTCGACTCGGGGAAGCCGCGATAGCGCGGCGCTCCGGCCAGTGCCTCGAGCACGACTTCGCCGACCGGCAGTCCCTCGATCCGACCGTCGCCGCCGAGCGGCCGGCGGTACCACGGATCGACCAGGCTGCCGTGGCGCGTCTTCACCGTCACGCAGAGCGGAGCGACCACTTGCCCCGCCGCGTCGCGCACGGTCAACATCACCGTGCCGCGCGGCGCCTCTGCGGGAGGCACGGTGAGGCGCAGCTCCGCGTCGTCGTGCAGCGGCCCGAACGTGTACTCCCCCTCCACGGCGGGTCGCCCTTCGAGCGCGGCCGACACCGCGACGCGCTGCCCTGCTTTGCCATGGAACCAGCAGCTGCCGTCGCGGCCGGTCGAGGTGGTGCGCGCGTCGTCGTCGTAACGGAAGGCGAGCTCGACGCCCGGCAGCCAGGTTCCCTGCGCGTCCTGCACGATCACCCGCAGCCGATGGCGCGTCACGACCAGGCGGGCGTCGTCGTCGCCGATCCGGTGGATGCCATCGCCCTCAGGCTCGACCGACGGCTCGGCCGGAGTCAGCAGCCAAAACTCGACGTCGCGCAGCCCGTCGACGCGGAAGCGGCCGTCAGGACCGCTGGTCGCGACTCCCAGCGCGAGCCCGCCACCCTCCACCACGACGCCTTCGTCGAGGGAGATTCCGTCGAAATCGAGCCCGCAAGCCAGCGCCACGACGCGCACGCCCTCGGCCGGTTCCCCACGCGCGTCGACCACGCCACCACCGATCGACCCCGCCGCCGTCAGCACCAGATCGCCGATGGCGACGTCGATCGTCGGCTCCACCGCGAAGTCGCCGGCCGTGCCGCTGCCGACGCCGTTCGCCGCGGCATGCACCTTCCATCGTCCGGGACTCCGGATCGGCAGCGCGAAGCCGCCAGCGGCGTCGCTGGTCGACTCGCCGACGAAGCGACCGGAACCGCGATCGAACGCCTTGAGGAGCGCCCCGGCGACCGAGGCACCCGCCGGCGTGACCACCCGCCCCCGCAGCGACCCGCCGCGCGGCAGCGCCAACGCGACCTCCGTCGTTCCACCATCGGCCGGCAGGTCGGCCACGGCAACGGCAGGCCAGTGGCCCGGCGCCTCGGCCGCGGCAAACACGGCGAACGCGCCGCGCAGCAGCGGCGAGCGCGTCGCGATCGCCGCCGTGGCGTCGAACTCGAGGCGCCCCGATTCGTCCACGCTGCCCTGGAACAGCCCCTCCTCGGCACCGCCGAGGAGCAGCTTCAGCGTCACGAACGCTTCGGCCAGCGCGGCCGCAGGAGCTTGCGCATCGTCCGTGGCGCCCGGCTTCTCGACCACCGTGACCGCGACCTTCCAGCGCGGGCCGCCGTCACCCGCCGCCGCATCCGCGAGCGAGCCATCGCTCGCCGACAGCGTGTGCGTGCGATCGACCTCGACCGGCAGCGGCGCCTCGATCGGCTCCGCGGCCGCCCTCCCCGCCGGATGCGCCGAGCCGTCGGTCTTCCCGCCCGCCGGCCCGAGGGTCGTCCCCTCGCCGCGCACGAACCAGGCGACGGCGACGAAAAGCGCCAGCCCGACGCTGGTCGCCAGCATCGCCGCAGTCGGCGGCCGGCGCGCCCCGACTCGCTCAGGGTCGCTGTCCGGACGGCTTTCCCTTCGCATCGCCACCCCCCACGCTCTTCTGCCAGAAGGCGCTCGTCGCCGGCAGCGCGAGCAGCGCCTCGGGCCCCTTCTCCCTGACGTCGGCGAACAGCGCGAACCACTCCCCGGTGCGCACCACGCCGTCGCCGTTCTCCTTGCGCGCGTAGCTGTCCTTGCCGCCGCCGAAGTCGAGCAGCGCGCCGATCGCCTGGAACTGGTGGTAGCTCGAATCGCTCGAGCCGCCCTGCGAATCGGCGCCGCCGCCGCCGCCGTAGCGATCGCTCCCCCCGCCGTCGACCAGCACCGCCACCGCCGAGTTCGCGGTACCGCCGAGCGCGAGGCCGCCGACGTCGTACTGGTCGTCGCCCGCCTCGTCGATCAGCCAGCCGACACCCTGGTCCCAGCCGGCGCCGCAGTTGGCCGCGCACTTCGAGTCGTAGCGGTCGTTGCCGCCGGCATCCCAGCGCACGCCCACCGCTTGGTGGACGCCGAAGCCCTGGCTGTAGCGGTAGCCGCGGTTCACGTCGTCGCCGCCGCCGTCGTACATCAGGCCGAAGCCGAAGAAGTAGGCGCCGCCCTGGCTGAAGTTGCCCGATTCGTACTCGTCCTTGCCGGTGCCGAGGTCGGCGAACAGCCCGATGCCGCCGGCCACCAGCTGCCCGTCGCGGAAGCCGAAGCTGTAGCCCTGCGACGCGCCGTGGAAGCTGCCCGGTCCCGAGTCGCCATAGACGTCGGGCCAGTGGCCGTTGGCGACGTAGCGGTCGTCACCGCCGCCGTCGACCAGCGCCGCCAACCCGTTGCCGTTGCCGCCCCCCTGCGCGTAGGCCCACGCCGAGTCGGAGTCGTCGGCGGCGCGGTCGACCCGCACGCCGACGCCGGCGAACGAGTAGCCCTGCGCGTAGTCGTGCGCGACGTAGCGGTCGTCCCCGTCGAGGTCGAGCAGGGCCGCGCAGCCGAACGCGGCGCAACCCTGCGCCAGCCGCCCGCCGTCGTAACGATCGTCGCCCTTGGCATCGACCACCAGGGCCACGCCGCAGGCCGCGAACGCCGGCCCGCGCTCGCCCTGCCACTGGTCGTTGCCGGCGAGGTCGATCACCACGCGCACCCGTGGCGCCTCCGCCCCCTCCACCACCGCCACCTGCTTCCAGGTGTCATCGCCGCCGAGGTCGATCACCAGCGCGGCCCCGCCCTCCACCACCGTCTTCCCCGAGCCGAGCAGCACGACCTGCGATTCTTCGCGGATCCCCGCCGTGGCGATCACGTCGCCGCTGAAGCCGGCGACCTTGGCCTTCGTCCGCACCGTCTTCGCCAGCCGCCGGCCGAGCGTCGCCACGAACGCCGGATCGGCCAGCCTCCCGACCCGCTCGGCCACGCCGAGCAGCAGCGGCCGGTCGACCTTCCACGCCAGCGCCTTCCACTTCTCGATCGTCGCCGACTGCTCCGCGTTGATCTTCCCCTTCGGGTCATGCACCGCGGCGAACGCCGCCGCGAACGCCGGGAACTGCGTTCGCGCGAACGCGCGGTCGGCGTCGGGTACGCCGGCCAGCAGCAGCTCGAGCGCATCGTGGCACCCTGCCACGTAGCTCGACAGCAGGTCGAGCAACTCCTCGTTGGCGATGGCGCCGGCATCCGGCGCGACCGCCCCTGACGCCGGCGCGATCTGCAGCCACAACGCGTCGAGGTCGTTCAGCGCGGCCGGCTTCGGCTCGACCGGCGCGACATCGAGCCAGCCGCCGACGGTCGCGAGCCAATCGGACCAGGCGACGCCACCGGCCTTCGGCAGCGCGGCCTGGGCGCCGTCGCGCAGCTCCGCGGCCACCCGCGGCGCCTGCCACGGTTCCGCCAGCGCCTGCGTCACCCGCGACAGCCGGGTGCGACCGAGCGACACGTCGTACTTGCGCATCATGTCGGCAAGGTGAGCCGGCACCGCATCGAACCCCGGCCGCAAGCCGCGCGCCTCGGCAATGCGCTGCAGCAGCCGCCAGTTGGGCGTCGGCGCCGCCGGGTCGGCGGCGGCGGTTGGAGCGGGTGCCTGTAGTGCGGCGAGGAGGAGCGCGGTTCGCATCGCCTGCGGATGGTATCGACCGACCGCCAGCGGACACCGACGCAGCGGTCAGCAGCCGACCGTTCCGCTCACGTCACGATCCGCCCGCCACCATCCCCTCGTCGCACTGTCCGAAGCAGCAGCCGACGCGCTGGGTCAGGTCGCGGAACGCCGGGTGCAGCTCGGCCCCGAATTCCGCCTCGAGCGTCGCCAGCGTGAGGCGGGCGTACTGCTTCTTCGACAGCTCCGCGAACTGCCGGTCGAGCGGATCGTGGTCGATGTACCGCCCGAAGAAGCGGTCGCAGAAGCGCCGGTAGAGATTCGTGTTCAGCACGAACGTATGCCAGAGCCGGTCGATCGCCTCGACCTGCTGGATCGGCTGCCCCGGCCGCGCGAACGGGATCGCCGAGAGCCACTGCAGCAAGCCATCGAAGAGATCGGCGGCGGCGGCGCGGTCGAGGCCGTAGTGCTGGACGGCGGTGTCGATCACCGGTGCATAGTCAACGGCGCAGCGCATCTGGTCGCGAAGGGGGCGGCCGCGGAGCGTCTCGCGGACAGCCGAGCCAGTCAGCGTGGTCGAAGTCATCGCATGCTCTCCACAAAAGTCGTCACGGGCCTCATTGCACGGAGACCGTCTGCGGGTTCGACACCATCAGCGGGCCGCGGCCGGCGCGGTTCTGGGCATAGCCGAGGATCGTGAAGTCGTGGCCGCTCACGCTCGGGTCGGTGTCGGCCAGCAGCTGGATCTCGGCGTCGGCATCAAAGGCGGTCAAGTGCAGCGACTCGAACACCGGCACTCCGTCCACCGCCACCAGAGCGATCATCCCGAGCTTGAATGGCTCGGCCCCGCGGAGGTCGACCGTAACCGTCTCCGCTGAAGTCGGCGACAAAGGGTCGGCTTGCAGGAAGAGGTCGTTGCCGGCGTAGATGCCGACGTGACCGCCCTCGGCCTCAGTAGTGCCGCCGTAGGGGGTGCCGATCACCAAGTCCTCGAAGCCGTCCCCATTGAAGTCGACGCCGCGGGTCAGGGCGTGACCGTACTCCGTGATCCCGTCGATCCCCGGATAGAAACGATAGAGCGGTCGCAGGAAGCGCCCGGAGACGAGGTCCACCCGTCCGGCGTCCTTGCCGTCGTGGTCATCCCATCCGGCCGCGATCATGAAGTCCTCGAAGCCGTCCTGGTTGATGTCGCCCACGGCGCATGTGTACTGGCCGTACCACTCGCCGATCTTGGTGCCGCTTCCCGCTCCGGCGATCGACCAGAGCAGTGCGCCGCTGGCAACGGAATAGGCCTCGACGCGACCGGCGAGGAGCGGCTCGCCCCCCGAGATCAGGATGTCGGCGAGGCCATCCCCATCGAGATCGCCGGGCGCTGCAACAGCCGAACCAAAGGCATCGCCACCGCCGGTCGAACTGTCGAAGTGCCGCAGCTTGGTGCCGGACAACCCTGAATAGACATGAACACGGCCGCTGGTGGGTTGATCGGCTGATAGTGCATAGTCACCGACGCCATCACCATCCACGTCACGTAATGCACAGATTCGATAGCCAAGATCTGCTTGGAATGCCCCTGAGTGCGATCGGATCGTCTTGCCGGTCACGCTTGAGACGACGAGTACACGTCCGTCTCCGTTCGAACCGTACCCAACGCCTGCAACTAGGAAGTCCGTGACCCCATCCAGATCGAGATCGTCGCATGCGGCGACCGGCACACCCAACCGAGCATCGGTCTGAGTCCCGATCTTTTCGTAGAGGAGCGCACCGGTCTCACTCGAGTACACCTGCACTCGGCCTGCATTCCTGCCGTACTTGACTGGATCGTCGTAGTCTCTCTCTCCAATCGCTAAGTCGGCGACACCACCGCCATCGACATCTCCGATCCATGCGGATGCTCCAAACGCAGAACCGATGGAACTTCCGCACCATCGATCGAGCTCGCTGCCGCCGAAACCATGCGTGATTGCATACCCCTCGAAACCGATACTACAACTTCCGACAGGCGCACTGATCAGCAGATCAAAGACACCATCCCCATCAAGGTCAGGACCCACCGAAGTGTGACCAAATGCCTCGCCTGAGATCGTCGATTCAATGTACTCAATCCGCACCTGAGCTGTCGCTTCGCGCGCGAGGAGAGCCGTCCCGACTGCGATCATGACAACAGGGCGACTACTGGGGATTGACTGCAGGCTCATGGCCCAAGCTCCGCCGCGACCAAACCGTTCGCCACCGAGAACAGCGTCAGATACCCCGGCGCCTGTACCAGCAGCTTGACCGTGACCCCAGCCTCCCCCTTGACCGGGTGCAGATTGTTGTAGGCCCCGGTGTATCGCGCGACGATGCCGGAGCGGAAGATGCAGCGCCAACCCGCCACTGGTCCTTCGTCGTTCCCGAACAGGTAGATCCGGCCGGCGGCATCGCCGCACCAAATTTCCTTGTCGCCATCGCCGTCGACATCGTCGAGCTTCACTCCGAACACGCCGGAGCTGATCCCGTTCCCGGGACCGACCAGATCGTCTCCCTGCAGATCCGCCACGATCGCCATGGTCGCCGGCGCCGATCCATGCTGCGGGTCGAGGATGTAGAGGTGACCGCGGTTGCGCGCCTGCGCCGCGGGGATCCCTGCCTTCGCGTTGCGCCAGTCATCGAAGGTCCCGTTGTCGAGCCAGGTCCCGCAGACGATCTCGTCGTCCGCGTCCTCGTCGAGGTCGCCGACGTCGAGGCCGACGACATAACTTCCAAGATGCGGTGAGGCGTGGTGCAGCACCGACGGGATCAGTCCGGTGGTCGGGGTGATCGGTGTGGCACCCGGACGGATCGTGTAGACGTAGCCACCTGAGGTGCCGATCACCACCTGCTTCTCGGTCGTCTCCGGGTCGCCGCCGGCCCAGAACTTCCCGACCTTCATCGAGGCACCGAGCGTCAGCGGGTGCGCGGACTGGTTCGTACTCGCGATCTGGCCGGTCATTCGCGCGGCGGTCTTCTGCGGATACCACCATGCGTCGCTGACCGAGCCTCCGTTCGTCGAGTCGAAAAAGGGGCGGGTAGCGTCCTTTGGCACCGTGAATCCGCCGAGGTAGCCGTACTCCCGCTTCCCCACCTGCTTGTCGACGCCTTGCGGCCGAACCGTTCGCTCGAAGACGTATCCCCCTTGTCGATTGAAGTAGCCCCATGGCCCCTTGTCCGCCGCAGTCCAGCCGATGCCCATCCAGATCGGCTCGAATGAGGAGCTCTGGAACTCCCGGACGACGCCGAGCCCGCCCGTGCCGTCATCCAGGAACGCGCAGCCCACCTCGGCAAACAGGCGGAACTCCGATCCAGGGATCGCGGGATCGATGTCCTCATGGACGAGCGTGCGCAGAAACTGGGGGGCGAGGTCCATCCAGTCGGAGCGCTCCTTCGCCTCGGTCACCCAGCCATTCCAGCTGTTCACGTTGCCGGCACCGAGGGACACGCTGCCGATGCGATAGCGACGACTGGCACCCGAAGCGTTGTTGCGGAAGTGGAGTGCCGTCTCGGCGAAGTGGAAGTCGGCATTGCCGCCGCCATGCGTCACCGACGTGCAGGCCGGCGTCTGCGCCAGCGTGCGGTTGCTCGGCCAGTGCGAATTGAAGTCGGTCGTCGGCAGACCTGGGGTAGCTGGGTCGATTTCCTGGGCAGCGCTTCGCAACGGCTCGAGCAGACCGGTGTCGTACACGAAGATCCGCCCCTTGCTGGTGGCGAATACCAGCGCATCCTTGTCCCTCGCTCCGGATCCGCTGTCGAGCCAGACCCGTTCGAGCGAAGTGATGATGTCGACGTTCTCGAGCTTCTCCAGCTCCTCGGCGAGGATGTCGACCGACGGGCCGGCGAAAAGGCTCGAGGCCGGGGGTGCATTCACGTCGATGGTGTACTTGCCGATCGTGGTGCCGACGGCGACGGCGCAAGCGGCGAGGCTGCTCTGCGAACCCGGCTTCGACAGCCAGGTGAACGACATCGTCTCGTCGAACCCGCCGGCGTGGAGCTCCGCAACCAGCTCCGGCGCGGCGTTATTGATTGCCGGCTTCCACAGTTGGACGACGCCAGTCGGGATGGACGGATCGACGTCGTTCTGATCGGAGCGCTCGCCGAAGATCAGGACGTGACTCGGCGACATCGAAATGCCGTTGAAGTGGCAGGGCACCGCCTTGGCGATCCAGATGCCGGTGAAGGGGATGATCCGCTCGATGGGATTGCTCCACTCCCAGGTACCTGTGCCATCATCATCTCGATCAAGCATCCAGACCATGCCATCGGGAGCGCCGATCATCACCTCGCGCACCGCATCGCCATCCGCGATCTCCGAGACGAACGCGTCGCTCACGCCGACGCCGCGCCCATGGCGAGGCAGTCGCCCCCCGCTCGAGGTCAGTGGCGCCCCTGCCGTCGTGAACAACGACCAGTCGAAGTAACGATTCATCACGAGGATTTCTGACCCGCCCGATCCTCCGTCAAAGTTGCCCACCAGCAGCAGTGGAGTGGAACCCTCGTAGAGGTACTGTGGTCCGGATGGTGGCGGGCTCGACGGCGGCGGCGCGGCAATGACGCCTTGGTAGTTGTATTGATTGAATGAAGTCGCCGGCACGATCTTGTGGATCTGCCCCAGCGAGTCGGCGAAGTACAGCGTCGCCTTGCCGGCCGTGCTTCCCGACGAGGCAAACGTCGCGTCGCACGCAAAGACGCCGCGGCCGAGGTAGGGGCTGCGCCACTCGTCGACCAGCCGATAGGGGTCGCCAGGATCATTCACTCCGGCGAACTCGAGCGTGTGCACGTAGCCTTCGAGATTCCCGAACACGACCGCGAGTCGCCCGTCGGCGTCGAGATCTGCAACGCGCATCTGGTCACGGTAACCGAGCCACGTTCCCTGTCCGATCGCGCGCAACCGGTTGTTGGTCGGGTTCACCCCTGGATGGCGGTACTTGCCGCCATCCCAAGCTGACGGCCGCCACGACTCGGACATTCCGTTGCGCAGGTCGAACTCGCTCAGCACTGCCGGCATCGAGGCCGGCGGTGCGACGTCCTTCGGCCGAAGCGTGTGCGAGTAGGGATCGGGGTAGGGCGGCAGCGGCGTCGAGGTCCCCGGGATCGTCGGCGGCGGCGTGCTCGGCACCAGCCGATTGCGCGTCCTCGGAAACGGGTTGGTCGTCTCGTTCGCGATCGCCAGCTGCTTGATCCGCGCGTATTCACCGCCATCGTAGATTGCGTACTCGTTGATGCCTGGAATGACCCCGCCCGCCTCCGGATGGGCACGGTGACGATAGAGAACCTGCTGGATCTGCGCCGGATTCGCCGCAGGCGTCGAGTTCGACCAGGAACTGGGGAACTGCGTCTCGTTGTCGCCGATGTGACCGACCAGTGGGATCTTCACGTCGAGCGGGCGCCAGTTCATCGACAGCGCCGCCATGTCCCAGGGCTGCACCCCGATCGCCGGCTCGTCGAACCTGCAGCCGAGCTGATCGATGAAGGCGTAGAGTTCGGGGAAGTAGTTGTTCGTCGCCGCCGTGAACACTCCTCGGTTGAGGGCGACGTCGCAGTCGGTCGTGATCTCCCAATGGTCACCGTTCCAGTAGCCGATGTCGTCGGCGATCCACTCCGTCGATCCGTCGAACGTCGTCGGCATCAGCAGGCCGAGGATTCCTGACATGCCTTGACCGAACGAAGTCCCATGCAGGAACGCCCGCTCGATCGTGAGATCGAATCCGGCGGGCGTGCCGGGGATGGCATTGACCCATTCCTGCCGGACGAATGCCACCGCCTCCTGATTGCGCTGGATCGATGCCGGGATACTCATCCCGTGGTTCTCGCGGACGACGACGACGATGTCGCCCGCGTCGATCGCCTGCTCTTCCGGCCCGAGCCATGGGCTCGCTGCCGTCCCGGTGAACCACGCTTCGCAGAACGGCCCGCCGCCGCCGACGATGTCCGAGAACTCCTGCCGGTCGCCGTCGTTCTTCGACGGGTCGACATCGAACCGGTTCTTGTTGCTGCCCCAGGAGTTGAAGTGGAAGTAGTAGTTGTAGACCAGCATCGAGACGACCCGCACGTCGTCGATGACCGGAGCGTTGTCCACGAACCACGGCACGCCGTTGCCATCGCCGGCGGCGCAGATCATCACGGCCCCGCCGTTGACCAAGTAGGGCCAGAACAGGACCTCGTCGGAGCCGGTCGCGCCCACCCACCACTTCTTGCGCCGCAACGGCAGCGTCGGCGGCGGCGTGCCTGGCGGCACGACGAACGCGCGCGGGTCTTCGAACGCGTTGACACCGAGGCGCGGGATGACGGGCATCCCCATGCTCACGTCCGACGTGATCGAGTCGAAGTAGGCGAAATCGACCGCGGCTTCGGCGAAGAAGTCGGCGAAGGTCGGGAATGGCGGCGATGCGTGATTCCCGTAGCCAATCACGAATGGATGGCCCGGATCCGAGTACGCCGATCACGGCACCGTTCCGCCCGCATCGGGGCCGAATTCCCCGAAGCCGATGTCGTGGACTCCATTCGTTGCATCGTTGACCGGATAGGTCTCGACAACGCCGGGGATCTGCCCGACGGCCCCTGGCGCAGTCGTCAGCAGGCTCGGCACGACCGCGGTGACAAGTCGGGCAAATCGACACCGCCCGCGAGCTTGCTCAGAGGCACTGCGCCCCCCCCCGCACACTCCGTCACCCCTCCGACGCATCCCGGGCAGTTTCTGCCGCATCAACGATCCTCCTTCACCCCACCGCTCCCTGGGGCGCGGTGGACTTCCTTCTTTGGAGGCGGCTGCGTCCCTGTCGCTGGCGCGAGGGGAGGCAGTCCCTCGATCGCGGACCGGTCGGTTCGGACGGTGGTGGTAAGTAGCGCGGCGTCGACGAGGCGTCAATGCATCGCCGGAACGTCCACGCCAGACCGCAGTCAGCTCGCCGGGCCGCCGCACCCGACACCGCGGGCAACGGCACACCTCGCACCACGCCCGCCTGACGTCGGTGGAGCCGCTGCCAACGCCGCTATCCTCC
>SXGT01050504.1_pt1 | contig 12669 bp, 15 predicted proteins | sample 3176221 | NCBI WGS metagenome assembly SXGT01 (sample SAMN11356862, study PRJNA531348) | freshwater metagenome | isolation source: freshwater sample F1-120 | place: China: Fuxian Lake, Yuxi | collected 2017-12-25
CTGCACACGCTGCGCCATCTGCGCGATTTGGGCAATACGGTGATTGTCGTTGAGCATGACGACGACACCATGCGGGCGGCGGATCACCTGATTGACATGGGGCCCGCAGCTGGCGTTCACGGCGGGCATATCGTGGCGGAAGGGACGCCAGCGCAGGTGGCAAAAAACAAAAAAAGCCTGACAGGGCAATATCTCAGCGGGGAGAAATTTATCCCAATTCCTGAAAAACTGCGCCCATTCCAAAAGCATAAAAAAATTAGCATCGTGGGGGCGCGGGCGAATAATCTGCAAAATGTGAACGCGGATATTCCGCTTGGCACATTTACCAGCGTGACGGGCGTTTCGGGCGGCGGCAAATCCTCGCTGGTGATTGAAACTTTGTATAAAGCCATCAGCAAGCGCATGAATGGCAGCCGCGAACAGGCGGGCGAGCATGACGCGATAACTGGGCTTGAATTTATTGATAAAATCATCGAGATTGACCAATCACCCATCGGGCGCACGCCGCGCTCTAACCCCGCCACCTATACGGGCGCGTTCACGCCAATTCGTGATTGGTTCGCGGCTCTGCCTGATGCTAAGGCGCGTGGCTATGCGGCGGGGCGGTTTTCCTTTAATGTGAAGGGCGGGCGGTGCGAGGCTTGTCAGGGGGATGGCTTGATTAAAATTGAAATGCACTTCCTGCCAGATGTTTATGTAAAATGCGATGTTTGCCACGGCAAACGCTATAACCGCGAAACTCTGGAAGTGCATTATAAGGATAAGTCCATTTGCGATGTGCTGGAAATGACGGTGGATGAGGGGGTGAAATTCTTTTCCGCGCAGCCATCAATCCGCGAAAAACTATCGGCATTGCAAGAGGTTGGGCTGGGCTATATTCATATTGGGCAATCTGCAACCACGCTTTCGGGCGGCGAGGCGCAACGCATAAAACTCGCCAAAGAGCTTTCCAAACGCGCAACGGGCAGGACGCTGTATATATTGGATGAACCAACCACGGGCTTACATAGCAACGACATTGCCAAGCTGCTAGATGTTTTGCATAAATTGGTGGATACGGGAAATACCGTTCTCGTCATTGAGCATAATCTGGATGTTATCAAAACCTCGGATTGGGTAATCGACATCGGGCCAGGTGGTGGCAATAAAGGCGGCAAAGTGGTGGTTTCAGGCACACCAAACGATGTCGCCGCTTGCAAAGCCAGCGTGACGGGCAGATTCCTCGCGCCGCTGCTAAAAAAACCAGTGAAGGCAAAAAAGAGTGCTTGATTCAAGTGGTGCAATGTGGGATTTTGCACAAATCCCACATTGACTATTTCCCACCAAACTGCTATAATGCTAGTAATTACGGAGGGTTAAATATGCAAACAGTAACTGAAAAAACTCTGCGCCCAGATGCCAAGGGGCGGATTGCGCTGGGGCAGCTTGCCAAGGGCGTAAGCAGTTTTCATGTATCTATTGATAAAAAACAGCGAATTATCCTTGAGCCATTCGCAGAAATACCCGCACGGGAAAAATGGCTGCTTGCCAACAAAGAAGCACTTTCTTCGGTGCTGCGTGGAATTGATGAATCAGGAAAAGGCAAGGTAAAATCGCTGGGTAAATTTGGCAAATTTGCGGATGAATAATGCCATTTTCTCTCGTATTTACCGACGAAGCCGAGCAGCAATATAAAAAACTGGAGCAAAGCCCAGCTCTTGAAAAACGCCTGAAAGCTGTGCGTAAAACTCTTGCCTTTCTGGAAAATAACCCGCGTCACCCAAGCTTGAATACTCATAAATATTCCAGCCTAAATGGTAAAAATGGCGAGGAAATATTTGAAGCCTATGCTGAAAACAAAACACCACAAGCTTACCGAATTTTTTGGCACTATGGAGTTGGAAAAAATACCATCACCATTATTGCCATAACTCCGCATCCATAAAAACCAGCCAAGGCGAAAAAGAGCGCGTAGGGTTCATTTTACTGGCATCCAAGCCTTGCCGCTAGTTTCAGCCAATTTTGTGTGAAGGCTTGGATTTCGCTTTCTTTGCTGTTCCACCCGCCGCTGATGCGAATGCTGGAGACGGCGGTTTCTTTGGGAATGCCCATTGCGAGCAATGTTTTTGAAACTTCCACCCGTCCAGATGAACAAGCCGAACCCGCGCTCACCGCAAAACCTGCAAGGTCAAAATTCATCAGCTGCACTTCGTTACTTGCTCCGCGCATGGCGACGCATGAAGTATTGGGTAGCCTATCCGCATCAGCACCAATAATAATTCCGCCAGCGGATTTCATTTTATTTTCCATATCGTCCAGCCAACCGCGTAAATTTTTCATCTGTGCTAAATCTATATTTTCCACCGCTGCGGCAAAGGCGGCAATGGCGGCGATATTTTCTGTTCCTGCCCGCCTTCCCAGCTCTTGCCCACCGCCAATTATCAGCGGTTTGATGGCTAGGTTGTTTTTCACGATCAAAGCCGCTGCACCAACGCCGCCACCGCATTTATGGGCGGAAATAGTCATCATATCCGTGCCGAGCAGCGAAAAATCAAGCGAGATTTTGCCCAGTGCCTGCACCGCGTCGCAGTGGAGCAATGCGCCATATTTTTTGCAGATTTCCGCAACCTCCGCAATTGGCTGAATAACCCCTGTTTCATTATTGGCGAGCATTACGGAAACTAGGGCAGGGCGCGGGTCAGAAGCTAGTTTTTTTTCTAGGTCAGACAGGTCAATTACACCATTTTCTTTTACCCTAATCCCCAGTTCCCTAATCCCCAGTTCCAAGTCCAGAGTTCCTAAAACTGAGCTATGCTCAACGGCTGAAACTAGCAACCTGCGTTCAGGGAAGCCGAGCAGAGCCATGTTGTTGGCTTCTGTGCCGCTGCTGGTGAAAATAACTTCATTCGCCCATGCAGAAATGGCTTCGGCGATGGTTTTGCGTGCATCCTCCAGCCCTTTTTTCGCCGCCCGCCCGAAGCTATGCACTGACGACGGATTGGCGGGAACTCCAAGCCATAATTGCAGTGCGGAAATCGCCCTCGGGTGCATCGGCGCAGTGGCGTTATAGTCTAGGTAAATTGATTGTTGTTTAATCATTTTTTATTCACGACATCCGCCAGTGTAATTCCGCTTAAGTAAGTGCGGATTTGTTTTTCCATCCCGTCCCATAAATCATGGGTAAGGCAGCGACCTTTGCTTGCCATACAGCCAGCTTCGCTTTTGGCATCGCAGCGCGTCATCTTCATGGATTCATCGGCTACTATAACGATTTCATAAATATTGATTTTATCCGCATCCCGTGCCAAGCAATAGCCGCCGCCAGCCCCGCGCACAGAATTCACCAATCCGCCCTTTCGCAGTTTGCTGAAAATTTGTTCCAGATAGGGAATGGTTATTCCTTGGCTCTGCGCGATTTCCGCTAGTGACACATGGGTGTCACCGCCGCGCCGCGCCAGCTCCACCATTGCCATTACCGCATATCTTGCCTTTGTGCCGAGGATCATTTCACTTCGCTTCCCATTTCTTCGCGCTGCTCAGCAGCTCTGCATTTTCTGCTTCTAGTTCTTTTATGCGTTCGGCAAGTTTGGTTATATCATTTTGCACCTGCTCTATAATTGCGAGTATGGGGTCGGATTCTGCGTCTTTCGCGCCGCCATAAGCATCAAATGACTTTTCTGTTGCTTGCGAAGGCTTTGGGGCTTCGGGAACTTGCTTGGCAGGAATTCCCACCACTGTAGTTTCCGCCTCCACATCCTTCACCACCACGGCGTTTGAGCCAATCCGTGCATTATCCCCAACCTTAATTGGCCCAAGAAGCTGTGCGCCCGCGCCAATAATCACCCCATTTCCGACTTGTGGATGACGAAGTCCAGTAGAAAGCGAAGTGCCGCCAAGGGTGACATCATGATAAATCGTCACATCATCGCCGATGCTTGCCGTTTCGCCGATAACCACGCCCATGCCATGATCAATAAAAAATCTTCTGCCAATTGTTGCCGCTGGGTGAATCTCAATGCCCGTTAGGAAGCGGCTGAAGCTTGAAACGACGCGCCCCAGCAGCTTTAGGTGGTTTCGCCATAGGAAGTGGGAAAATCTATATAATATAAGGGCATGAACGCCGGGGTAGCACAGCAAAACCTCAAAGCGCGAACGCGCCGCTGGGTCGCGGGCAAATACGGAATCAATATCTTTAATAATTGTCTTGAACATTTTTACTCATTTTCTCTATAGTGTGCAACTTGAATGATTATGTGCTAATTTAATCTATCAAATTCGCGCAAGCAACAGCTAATAAACAAAAGAAAAATGGGATAAAAAATGCCTGAAATTATTATAAGCGGTTCGGAAGGTCGGATTGAAGGTCGTTATCATCACAGTGAGCTGAAAGGTGCGCCTGTTGCCTTGGTTTTGCACCCGCACCCGCTATATGGCGGCACGATGAACAATAAAATCGTTTATCGTTTGTATCATACATTTGTGCAAAATGGCTTTTCGGTGCTGCGCTTTAATTTTCGCGGTATTGGCAAATCACAGGGGACTTATGCGGATGGTGTGGGCGAGCTAACCGACGCGGCAACTGCGCTGGATTGGCTGCAAGCGCAGAATCCTGATGCGCCAACTTGCTGGATTGGTGGGTTTTCCTTTGGTGCGTGGATTTCGTTGCAGCTACTCATGCGCCGTCCAGAAATTGAGGGTTTTGTTGCCGTATCTCCGCCAGCCAATTTGTATGATTTTGCCTTCCTTGCTCCATGTCCCGCTGCTGGCTTGATTACGCAGGGCGACAAGGACGATGTGGTGCATGAGGATATGGTGGCGAAGCTGGCGCAGCGGCTTTCTCTTAGCCAAGTGAATCCTGTTGAATATAAGCTGATTAACGGCGCGGATCACTATTATCGTGGCGTGGAAGACGAGTTAAGCGAAACGGTTAATGAATATATCGCGCGGCGGATGAATGATTTTAAGCAAAAGCGCAAAATCCGCCCAGATCGTAAGAGACGACAATTGCCGAGGGATTAGGTTCTGCTCTTGTGCTACCTATCCAGAGCAGGTGCGGCTCTGTTTTGTTCTTTATCAAGGGCGAATTCTGCCCAGTCGCCTTCTAGTGCGGCGGATTTCAGCAAGTGGCTAATTGGTTTTTCGCGGAATCTCGCGCCAATGCCCGTATAGCTGTTGGAGAATTTTGTTCTCCTTGGCTCATATTTTTCATGGATTTTATTTTTCTCATTATCTTTTTCGTTATCATTTTGCGCGGCGGCTTCATTGGCTTCGCTTATGCCAGCGATGGCGGCGGTTTGATGTTCTTTCAGAGTTTCATTTTCCAGAACTGGCGGAGGTGGCGCGGCTTTGCCGTGGCGCATTGCCTCAATACCTGTGACCACCCAGTCCGCCCGTTCTTGTGAAAGCTCGCCCGCCGCCACATATTTCGGCAAGCGGTTTTGCAAAGCTTTCCAGAAGGCTTCTTGCTCTTTTTTGATATTGTCTTTTTGTCCAATATCGCCAATTTTACCCATCAGCCCGTTCACATGGTCAAAGGCGATGGTGGCAGGGTTTAAGCCCATATCAATCAGCAAAACTTCCAGCCCTGCGCCCGTGAACACTTCCTTCATGGTGGCAAGGGCTTCGGCGCGGCGTTCTTTTGGAATACCGCAATTTTTACCATCACAAAACGGCGCACGAACAGCTTGCACGGCGTCAGTAAATTGCTTGATATGATCGGCGGTCAGCTTGTCTTTGAACAAAGGGCCAAGGATGGTGTATGCCAAAAACTCAATATTGGTTGGCTCAGCGGACGGATTCCCCACCGCATATTGACACAGAAAATGCGAACCTTCCTTCAGGCGGAGGTAAGATGCTTCGGTCGCTCCAGAAACAATTTTATTGAGATAAGGAATCATGGTGTTGCGGTCTTGCATCCCCGTGATGAAGCCGACCAAGCTTTCGCCGTAATTAAGCCCCGGAACTGGCAGCCCCCACAGCCACATTCCCGAAGCGGACGCAAGAATAGAGGCAGGTGCGGAAAGAACCGCCCAAGTTTCCGCCTGATGGTGGGAAACGGCGGTTAGGTAATCCTCCACATATTGCGGGTTGCTGTTTTGCTCTTTTTTATAGGCATAGGCGAGCTTGATGCCCTCATACGAACCAATTGCGCCAAAAAAGGAATAAATAGCAATCTGAACGGCTTTTATATTGCGATTGACGCGGTCAACCCCTTTAATATCGTAGTTCTTAAAGAATTTTTCGCCCAGCCCGCGCAGCCATTTTAATGCGCTTGGCACTTCTTCCATTGCAACTTTACTGTTATCAAAAGCGCGGTAGCCAGTAAAATTATTGGAAACCTCTCTGCCGACAATCAGCCCGAGCATAAGCCCCACTGCCGCCCCCAACCTGCCTTTTGGTGGTACGGCAAGAGCGGCATCCCCCAGCCATTTTAGCGCGGCTGGCGGTTGTTTATCGCTATATTGCTCGCGGTGATATTTAAGCATAGCATCGGTATATTCCGCCGCTGTTTTGCCTTCGGTGGTTGGTTTTACGGTTTTATGGATAATTTTTTGTTCTTGTTCCATATTTTGTTCCATAGCCTACACCCCCGCCATTGCTGGGCTATAGCCAGAGCTTGCCGTTCTGCCAACGAACCCCGGTATTTTGCTAGCCAGTGCTTCAGCTTGCTTGTTTTTACCAATAAAACCAAGCTTCTCCAAAAATTCACGCAGCCCTGGAAACGCGCCACCAAGGGTTATGTGATTTATATCTAGACCCATTTTTTCCAAAACTTTGTGATTAAGAATATTCGGGTCGTCAACCTTAGCCCCACCAACAAATTTTTTGAAATCTTCCGCAACCGCCTCTGCTACTTGCGCTGTGTCTAAATGTTTATTGAGTTCATAAGACTTTTCCAAATGGTTTTTAATTATATTTCTTACCTCCGCCTGCTTGGCTGGGTTCTTTAAGTCAATTTTGAAAAGTGGCGAAAGTACGCGGTGAACAAAGGTATCGGCGAATTCTTCCAGCATGGCTTTGTCACCGTTTTTGAACGCCTTGACATAATTGCCCACTCCGCCAATCAGCACCTCCGCCGAGCGATGCGCCGCGAAATTACCCATCCCAACGCCACCACCAAAACCAAAAGCCCTCGCGCCATTGGCAAGCAAGAACGATACATTGAGCATCATACCATATACGATATTCAGCATAGACGCCGCGCTGAAACCACCAAACCCAGCAGTCAGAGCGCGGAAAGTCCCCGCCTGTGCATAGTGCGAAGCCATATCCGCCTGCAGAGGGTTTAGTTTGCTTGCTTTTATATAATCCTCAAACATTTTCCCGCGGGAATTCATGCCCAGATTTGCCCCAAGGCTGCCCGCCTTGGCAAAGCCAAAAGCCGACATACTGCCCGCGATCGTCCCCAGCCCTGCGGTAATCATTGGAATGCTTTGATACAGAATTTTTTTATATTGTTCTTCTGGTGCGTCGGAATGCGGATCCCACTCAACAACTTTGTGCAAAAAACGCAGCGGCAGTGGCACATCTTCGTGTTTAACCTCCACATACTCACCTTCGGATTTTTGCGTAATGCCAAACATATAATCGCGCAGTTTATCGCCCGCCAGCCAACCGATAAACATCCCCACCGCTGCTCGCGTTCTATGTTGCGATGGTGTGGCTTGCTGCGCGTGTGCGCCGTTAGTCATGAAGCCAGCAGCCCAATCAACAGTCGCCCTGCCAGCGTTCATAACGCCTCCCAGAAAACTGTTGCTTTGCCCGTTGAATATCATGCCTATTTGTCCATGCTGCGGTTGTTTTTTTATTGTCTCGCCTTACGCCAAGTTAGCAACCCTCTCGTTTGTCACCCCTTGCTTGTCACGGGGTCTGGTGTTCTTGCTACTAGCAAGCAGGAGAAAAGCTGTGCTTTTCTTTCCAGATCCCGCAATAAATGCGGGATGACATCCTGTAAATTACTAAACTGCGTAAGGTTATTTTTTATTGTTTTTGCGTATCACCTCACCCTAAAATTATCATTTTATGCAAAATCACTCAAGCGTTTAGGTGGCAGAAAACTCAATCTTCACACAATTGTCACATTTCTTTTTGTGAATTGCGGTTGAGGTTACCGCAACCAGCAACCGTTTGTAAAGTAGTAATTTTATATTTTTTCTAGATGGATTATGCGATATGGAATGTCTCAAAAAACGCCAGTTGCAATTAACGAAAATTAACCAGTGTTTTTATGCCCCGTTCAGCAGCTTCTCAACATCATCATTGCTTAGTGCGGCAGCGGGCGGCGTATCTGCCTGAATTGATGGTTCGGCGGAGGTTTCTGGCGGAGCGATTTCTTCGGCAATTGGCGCGGCTTCCGCCACTATTGCTTTCGCTTCTGCTCGTTGAATAGGTTGGTTTTTAGAAATATTGATATGAATAATATTCTCGCCCATTGGGTTGTGCCGCTCTATTTTATAAGCGCGGGCGACACCGCTATTGGTAATGGCATCCAGTGCGGAAACCGCCTCCACCAGCTTATAGTTTTTGGCGTCGGTGTACACTCGGTAGCGCGTCGCGCTGTCGCCCTGCGTTTCCCTGCGCGGGATAAAAAGTTCTTCGAAAGGTTCTGTATTGTTGGTCATAATCGCCTCTTATTTAGGATGAAGATGGGGCTAATACGCCCTCCAGCGCATCACCCCGAACAGGTGCGAAACCTGCCCATTTTCATATCCAAAAGGCACTATGCAAGTTCTATACCGAATATTCATATTCTGTTTATTCACAAACTCAGCATCATCAATAACTGGTTGTTTGGTTTGGATTGCTTCGGTCATTTTATTAGCGTTCGGCACTCGCGCCGTGGAGAGTAGGCGCAGAGCAACATCAGGGTTTTCAGCGTTATCACCAAAGGCGGCAACCAAATCCGAACCAAGATAGCTATAGCGATAGCCAATACGATTTGTCACTTCATCAATACTAATCAGGAAGCAGGAGTCCCAAATCTCGGCGATGTCATCTGGCTCGATTTCGCTTTCATGCGGAAATTCGCGCACACCTCGCAGTTTGTTCCAATATTCGCGCAAAGCGTCATGGGCGCGGTGGTGGAGGGTGGTATTATCAGTAGTGGTATTGTCTAGATTTTGCTTGGTCATGCTCATAATTATAACATCAATTTTGTTGAAAGTATTGCTTTATTTCGCGATAAGCGGGAATTTTTGCAAATTATACATATCCAGTGACGCATCGCCGTAAATCTGTTCTGGCGGCTGAATTTTATGTTTGATGCCATAATCTATAGCGGCGATTATTGAACCAACAACTTTTTCCACATCTGCATCCGCGCCCGCCACTCGGTGTTCAATGCGCTTGTTGTTGCTAGCACTATCAGGCAGGCGCAGGGCGGTGGTGCGGTTATTCGCGCCCCAACTTATGGTGGTTGGCGCATTTTTCCCCGCGACAAAACGAGCGTATGATTGTTCATTCGGTGCGAATATTGGCATATTATCTGGCAAAAATTTCAGCAGCCCGCCAATGGAATAGGCAAGGTAATCGCTCATTCTTTCGTCATCTTTGTAAAATAGATTTTTGCCGTTTTCATCTTCAAGATGGATGTGGATATGTAGCCCGCTACCGAAATCGTCGGCGAATGGTTTTGCGGAAAAATCCGCCTGCATGTCGCGCTTGCTGGCAACTTGGGTGATTATTTCTTTTACGGCGTTAGTGTCGGCGATGGTTTGTGCAGGCGGGCAGGGGGCTAGCGAGATTTCGTGCTGTTCGCGCCCGCGCTCTTTTTCTGTGTTGAAAATAGGAATATCCACCGCCTCACAAACCGCCTCCACCACCTGCCAAAACTCGGACATATCACCCTGCGAACGACAAAAATCCTCGCTACCATGCAGGTAAAACTCAATCTCGCTGGCGGTTATTATTCGGATGACGGATGACGCATGGCGGATGACGGAAGGAACGGAATTTTTGTCATCTGTCATCTGTCATCCGTCATCAAATTAATTAACCAACAACTGAGTCAACCCATTCAAGCAGCTTGCTTTTTGGCAAAGAACCAACCTTGGTGGAAACAGCTTTGCCGTCTTTGAAGATAATTAGCGTCGGGATGCCGCGCACGCCAAATTTCTGCGGAGTGGCAGGGTTTTTATCAATATTAACCTTCACCACGGTGATTTTACCAGCTCGTTCTTCGGCAATTTGATCCAAAATCGGCGAAAGTTGGCGGCAAGGCCCGCACCATTCCGCCCAGAAATCCACCAAAAATGCACCATTCCCGCCGATAATTTTTGCATCAAATTCACTGTCATCAATATGTAGAGTCATTTCTTATCCTTTCGCTTGTGATTATATTATATGTAGGAACTCTTGCGCCATTCGTCAAGCGGTGGGTTTGTGTATTTATACAAGTCTTAACCCGCAATATTTGGCGTAATGAGAAAAGTCAGAATCTCGGGTGAGGAGGGGGACGGAATTATCAATACAAGCTTGCGCGATTAGTGCGTCGCCAAGTTTTGCTTTTAGACCTTTTTTAAGCAAAATCCGCCGCGTTTCGCCCGCCCGCTGCCAATAATCTTCATATATCTCTAATTGAGTTATTTCTTTGAAAAAACCCTGATTTTTTTTATCCAGACGATGGTTGCTCAAAATTTCGGTAAGTACAACAGGAGCAATGCGAACTGTATATGATAATAAATTTTCTCTCAAGATGGAAACGCATCTGTTCGCAGCTCCAGACTGGAAATCAATTAAAACACAGGTGTCAACAGCAATAATCAATCGCGTAATTCCTTTAACTCCTCGGCGGTCAGTAAAAATTTTACTTTTCCTTGCGAATTTAGAAGTTCTTGGCAAGCCCTGCGGTGTTTATAGTCGGTTAAAGCTTCTTTTATAGTCTCAGTGAGGCTCATTTTTTTATCACAAAGCAAAGAGTCAATAAGCGATGCTGGCAAATTGACGGTTATTTTTCTGGTTTCTGTTTTTGTATGTTTCATACGGTAAAATATACCATATAATAATGCCGTATGTCTAGGTGATTTACGCGCAGGCAAAAATTAAATTGTGATTTTTGTCTTTTATGCTATATTCCGCTGGTAAATAGTAAATATTTCTTGGGTGATTTATGAAAGAAATGCTGTGGAACGCCACTAAATTAGGGTTGCTGTTTTTTGCTGTTGGAGCGGTTTTGGCTGCTGCTTTGCCTTATGTTGCTGTTGCTACAGGGCTTGCGGAGACAACTGCACTTGCAACTTCTACGCTACATATAGCCTCGCCAGTTTGGCTTGGTATTATATTTGGTGGGTTTGGCGTTCTTGATGCGGCTCTTCGTCCAGCTTTTGACTATATGTTTGGTAAAAATCCACCGCAGGATGGAACAGCAAATATTAGCCGCGCTGCGGAAACCCATATCCATATCCACAAAGACGCACCAGCTATGGAATTTGATAATTGTGCGAGCTGCGACCATGCCAAGCAGGTGAAAGAGCAGCGACAACAGCTACAAACTGGCGAAATCACGCTACGCTAGATAGCTAAAGTCGCCCAATAATGCCATCAAAGCCCCCATTTGGTGCAAGTTTTTGCCAATTTGCTAGTGAGCAAAAATGATTTATAACGGCATTATTTTGCTGTTTTTTGTCCCTAAATGTCCTGCTTTTTACTTTAAGTTCTTGAAATAACCATTTGATATTGCTTAATTCACCATCGTAAAATCGCGTCAAAAATTGCATTATTTTTTATTTCAATTTTTTTTATTTTTCCCACTTCCTGACCAATTTCTTCTGATATATTCTTGGTAGACGAGCAAAAACACGATTAACAACGGCAGAACCTAATCAAGCTCATCCAGCCTTGCATTTGCCGTCCACAGCAGGGCGCAGCGGATGCGTTTTTCTGGCATAATTTTTTGTAGCAGCAAGCGGTATAAAGCCAGCTGGCGGATATAGGCTCTCGGAATATTTTTTATGTCAGCTGGCGGTCGTTGGTTGCTTTTGAAATCAACAATCCAAGCTTCTTGCTTGCCGATATATAGCCGATCAATCTGCCCAGAAACGGTAACTAATTTACCTTCAAACTCCACCGTTCCCGTAATTGGCACTTCGGCGAGTGCGTCCGCACCAAACAAAAAGGAGAATTCAGGGTTTTCTATAACAGAAATTGCATCATGATAGCATTATAATAGTTCGTCATTGCGAGGAGCTGCAAGCGACGAAGCACTCCAGTTTGTTGATGCTTTCTGGATTGCTTCGGCTTCGCCTCGCAATGACGAAACTGTAAATTTAGTCGCTAGTGATTTGGCTATTCTTTCCCATTCACTTTTTGGCTGCATCGGCAAATATTGCAGCAATAAATGGATATATTTCCCCGCCGCATAAACCTGTTTTTCCGAGAGTGGTGACGCGCTGGCAGGGCTGTCCGCCTCTGACGGGCGCGAGGGGGTGAGTGGCTTGCTCGGTGTTGGCTCGGCGGGTGGCGGATGTTGCAGGAATTGGAGGTTGTCATCCCCGCCTTTGCGCGGGGATCTAAGGTTGTTATGTTCAGTTTTTGGTTTTTGCTCTAGATCCCGCATCAAGTGCGGGATGACGGTATTTTGCATTGCAGCCTCCACCAACGCATACCAGCTTTCTTCGCTGATTTTTTCCTTCCTCGTTGCGCCACAAATATACAGCCTGTCTTCGGCGCGGGTCATGGCGACATAGAGCAAGC
>SXGT01288356.1_pt1 | contig 12669 bp, 11 predicted proteins | sample 3176221 | NCBI WGS metagenome assembly SXGT01 (sample SAMN11356862, study PRJNA531348) | freshwater metagenome | isolation source: freshwater sample F1-120 | place: China: Fuxian Lake, Yuxi | collected 2017-12-25
ACTTCATGCGCGACCAGATGAAGGTCGGCGACGGCGTGCTGTTCTACCACTCCAGCTGCCCCGAACCCGGCATTGCCGGCATCGCCAAGGTGGCCTCCGCCACCCGGCCCGACCCCACGCAGTTCGACAAGAAGTCGCCCTACTTCGACCCGGCCTCCCAACCGGAAGCACCGCGCTGGCTGCTGCTGGACGTGAAGGCCGTGAAGAAGACTCGCCTGATGGGGTTGCCCGAACTGCGCGAGATCCCCGAACTGGCCGACATGGTGGTGCTCAAGCGCGGCAACCGGCTGTCGATCACGCCGGTGAGTGCGGCGCATTGGGGCTTCATCAAGCGCAGGTTGATGGGCAGTTGAGCCGGCCACGTTCTCCAAAGGCGCCCCTGTGAACCGCAAGAAGCTGCTCTGGGCATCGCTCTACCTGTCTCTGGTCCTTTTGCCCGCGGGGGTGGCGGCGTGGGCCGCGCGCGCGGCAGGCCTGGAACGCCGGCCGTGGCTGGATGAATGGGCATCCGGCCTGGGCATGATCGGATTCGCCCTGGTGGTGCTTTCGTTCTTTCTGCTGGGGAGATTCAAGCCCTTGTCGGGCCTCCTGGGCAGCGACCTGCTGATGCAGACGCACCAGCTGTTCGCCCGTACCGCCGTGGTCCTGCTGCTGTTGCATCCGTTCTTCTACACCCTGTGGCGCGCGCCGCCCGGGCCGGTGGAGGTATCCGCAGCACAGGCGCTGCGCATCGGCGGTGGTTCCTGGGGACTGGCCACCGGGCTGCTGGCCCTGGGCTATTTGATGGTGCTGGTGGCATTCGCCGTGTGGCGCCAGCGCAGCGACACGGCCTACGAAAGCTGGCGCCTGATGCACAGCGCGCTGGCGCTGGCCGTGCTGGGTCTGGGCCTGCATCACACGCTGGTGTCGGGCCGTTACGCTCAGTTCGAATCGGTGGCCGCTGTCTGGTGGGTGCTGGCCGGCCTGGCGCTGCTGTCGTGGCTTTGGATCTACGCCGTGCGCCCCGTGTGGCAGGCTGCGCACCCCTACCACGTCGAAACACTGGAACGCTGCGCCGACCGCATCTGGCTGCTGGAGGTCGCGCCACGATCGCCCGCAGATGCAAGTTTCCGCGCCGGCCAGTTCGCCTGGATCAGGCTCGGGCATCGCTGGCCCCATCGCGACAACCCGTTTTCCATCAGCAACGCGCCAGGCGCTGGCGGCAAGCTGCAGTTTCTGATCAAGGAGGCGGGCGACATGACCCGCGGCCTGGCCACCCACGCCGTGGGCGATATCGCCTACGTGGACGGTCCGCATGGCCGCTTTGAAATTCCTGCCGAAGCCACCGGGGTCGTCCTGCATGCCGGTGGTATCGGCGTGGCGCCTTTCGTGAGCTTGCTGGCCGACGCCGTGGCGCGCAAGGACCACCGACCGTTTCGCCTGATTTATGCAGACAAGCACGTTCGACAAATGGTGGATGTGGTGGCGCTTTCAGGCGCCGACGCGCTGCGCGACTTCCAGTTGCTGCCCATGGTCGAACAGGCGGACGCCGAATGGAAAGGACTCACCGGGCGCCTCGATGCCGCTGGCCTCACGAAAGCGCTGGCGCACCCGGCGGTGGCGCCTGTGGCCGAAAGCGCCTGCCACCTGGTCTGCGGACCCGAGCCCATGATGGATGCGGTGGAGACTGCACTGGTCGCGCGTGGCATCCCCCCAGAGCGCATCCTTTCGGAACACTTCAAGTACGACTTCACGGGCAGATCCCCCCTGGCGGGGCGCATGCGCAGGAACTGGCTGGCACTGTCGGCTGCGAGCCTGCTGTGCCTGATGCTGATGCTGGCGCTGCCTTGGCGCTGAAGATGCAGACATCGCTAGCGCCCGCGGTGCGTGCGCGCCGGTGCTGGCGCTTCCCGGCCTGAGGCTTGGGAGACGTTTGTGTTTCTGGACACGCCGATCAATTTATAGTGCGAACTCTGGAAGCGGGCAGGCCTTGCCACCGTGGCACGGATCTTTTGTGCCGTATCGAGGAGAAGCGGTTTGCAAGAATCAGAGACATCCCTGCCGCTGCCTCAGCGGCTGCTGGCGGCGGCCGTGGTCGTCACCGCGCTCTATTTCGGGCGGGACCTGCTGATTCCGCTGGCCCTGGCCACCTTGCTGGCCTTTGTGCTGGCGCCGCTGAGCGAACGCATCCGGCGCCTGGGCATTCCGCGCGCCGTGGCGGTGATTGCGGTGGTGCTCGTTACGCTCGGTGCGCTGGTGGGGCTGAGTCTGTTCATGGCCGGACAGGTTCGGGAGCTGGGCAAGGAACTGCCCACCTACCAGAGCAACATCGCGACCAAGTTCGACCGGCTCCGGGCGCACTTGCGCACACCCGGCGTCTTCAGCGAGGCCAGCCGCGTGATCGACGCGGTGGAATCGGAAATCGAGCAGACACAGGGTGAGCTGGAGAAAAGCGCCAACGCGCCTGCGCAGCGCCGCCCGGCACGGGTGGAAGTGGTGCCCGTGCAACTCGGGGCGTATGAGACTGTCGGCCTCTGGCTGGAACGATTCGGCCCGCCTGCCGCGATTTTTGCGACCACGCTCATCTATCTGGTGCTGGTGCTGTTGAACCCGGGGGACCTGCGCGATCGACTGGTGCGGTTGCTCGGCGGCAGCGTGCACCGCACCACCGATGCGCTGAACGACGCGGGCCAGCGTGTCACCCGCTATCTGACGATGCAGTTGATCGTCAATCTCTGCTACGCGGTGCCCATGGCGGCCGGGCTGTGGTTGATCGGCATTCCCGGCGCGCTGTTGTGGGGGCTGGTGTCTGCGGTGCTGCGCTTCATCCCTTACGTGGGCGCCTTGGTGGGGGCCGTTTTTCCGCTGCTGCTGGCCGTGGCGGTCGATCCCGGCTGGGAGATGCTGCTGTGGGCCGTGTCCCTGATCCTGGTGCTGGAGCTGATCAGCAACAACATCATCGAACCCTGGCTCTACGGCGCGAGCACGGGTCTGTCCACGATGTCGTTGATCGTCGCGGCGACCTTCTGGACCGCGCTGTGGGGACCGGTGGGTCTGGCACTGTCGACGCCGCTGACGGTGTGCCTGCTGGTGTTCGGCAAACATTTGCCACAGCTCGCCTTCCTGGACGTGATGCTGGGCAGCCGGCCGGCGCTAGAGCCGCCCACCCGCATGTACCAGCGCCTGTTGGCCGGCAACAGTGCGGATGCCATTGAACTGGCCGACGATGCGGTGGAGGCGTCGAGCCCGCGCCAGTTCTATGAGGACGTCGGCATCCCGGTGCTGCGCATGGCCACCGTGGACCACCGCTCGCAGGAGGCGTCTGCGGAGCACCGCCACCGGGTGGTGAGCGGCATGGCGGCAGTGATCGAAGAGCTGCGCACGCGCTACGCCGCCGAGCGCCCCGAGTCACCACTGGAAGTGCTGTGCATCGGCAGCCGCTGGACCGTGGACACCCTGGGCGCAGGGATGGCGGCGCACGCGCTGGCGCTGGACGGCGTGGCCGCCGCAGCCGCGCCCACGGCGGCTGGCACCGTCACCGCGGAGCTGATCGCGTCGCTGGGTTCCGAGGGCGCCAAGGTGTTCGTGCTGTCGTACTTCAGCCCCAGGCCGCAGGAACACGCGCAGTACTTCGCGCGCCGGCTCAAGCGCCGCTGGCCGGAATCGAAGGTGGTGCTGGCGCTGTGGACTGTGGAGGGCGCAGAGATCGCGGCATGGCCGATTGCCGACTGGGGAGTGGACGCGGCGGTGGGCTCGATCAACTCCCTGGTGACCGAGGTCTCGGCGCGGCTGGACCGCGCAGGCGCCGTCGGCTGGACCCCCGCCCAGTTCAGGGACGAGGACGAAGAGCGCGTGCGTGCGCTGCGCGACAGCGGCGCGCTCGACGCTTCGTTGCGTGGCAGCTTCGACAGCGCCGCACGACGCGCCGCCGACATCTTCGATGTGCCTACGGCGATGATCACCCTGATCGACGACCAGTGGCAGTACAACCATGGCGACTCGACCAAATCGGGTCGTATCGGCACTGGCGATCCTGAACGCGGGCCTGAGCGCAGCGTGTCGATGTGCGGCCACGTGGTGGTGGGCGGCGCGGTGATGGTGGTGCCCGATGTGCAGCGCGATCCACGGTTCGCTGGCAACCCGGTGTTGATGGAGAGCGAGATCCGCTTCTACGCCGGTGCGCCCCTGCGCGACGCCGATGGCCACATCCTGGGCACGCTGTGCCTGCACGACACCGAGCCCCGCACCATGAGCCTGCGCGACGCCAAACTGCTGGAGTCCCTGGCCGAAGAGGTGATGGCGCCGCTGCGCAAACGAAAGGGATCCCCCGCGCCTTCGACCGGCCCAGGCGCCCAGGTGGAGGCGGTGGACCCGGAGCAGGCCTGAGGTCGAGCGCCGCTGACCCCCTCTCCTTCCGGCATTGAGCATGGTCAATGCGGCCCCCGTTCGCGGGGCCTAGATTGCTGCATGTCAACACAAGGAGACCGACATGACGCAACCGACCACCGAACGCATGCTGTGGATGTACGAGACCATGCTCGTCATCCGCCGCTATGAAGAAACGCTGGCCCAGGTGTACCTGGAAGGCAAGCTCCCGCCCGACATCCAGAAAGGGCTGGCGTTCGACATTGCCTCCGGCCCGGTGCCCGGCGAGATGCACCTGGCCGCCGGCCAGGAACCGGTGGCAGTGGGTGTTTGCGCGCACCTGACCGACGAAGACACGGTGGTGGGGACGCACCGGCCGCATCACTTTGCCATCGCCAAAGGGGTGCCCCTGCCGGAGATGACCGCCGAGATCTTCGGCAAGGTCACCGGCCTCGGACGCGGCAAGGGTGGTCACATGCACCTGTTCGACATTCCCCGGCGATTCAGCTGCAGTGGCATCGTCGGCGCGAGCATGCCGCCGGCCTGCGGTGCAGCGCTGGCCGCGCAGTTGACTGGTGCACGTTCGGTGGCGGTGGCCTTCTTCGGCGAGGGCGCGGCCAACCAGGGCGCTTTCCATGAATCGCTGAACCTGGCGGCGCTCTGGAAGCTTCCGGTGATCTTCGTCTGCGAAGACAACAGCTGGGCGATCTCGGTCGCCAAGGATCAGGCGACAGCGATCGCGTCCAACGCGCATCGGGCCGTGGCCTACGGCATGCCGGGCATCGCTGTGGAACGCAACGACGCGCTGGCGGTCTACGACGCAGCGGCGCAAGCGGTGCGGCGCGCGCGCGAAGGCGGTGGGCCCACGCTCATCGAGGTGAAGACCGACCGCTACATGGGCCACTTCCAGGGCGACGCCGAGGTGTACCGCCCCAAGACCGAAGTGACCACATTGCGCCAGAGCGATCCGATTCCGGCGCTGGAAGCCACGCTGCGCAGCCGCGGCTTGCTCGACGAAGCGCTGGCGGCCGAGGTTCGCAAACGCGTCGAACAGACCGTGGGCGAGGCGTTCGCCTTCGCGCGCAACAGCGCCTACCCCAACGCCAGAGAAGCCCTGGAACACGTCTTTGCCTGACACACGAGGAGAACCGACATGACAGAACGAAAGCTCACCATGGCCCAGGCGATTGCCGAGGCGATCGGCCAGGAGATGGAACGCGATCCCCGGGTCTTCGCCATGGGCGAAGACATTGGCCGCTATGGCGGCATCTTCAGCGCCACCTCGGGCCTGCTGGATCGATTCGGTCCGAAGCGCATCCGGGACACACCGATCTCCGAAACCGCGTTCATCGGCGCGGCCACCGGGGCCGCAGCCGCTGGCATGCGCCCCATTGCGGAACTGATGTTCGTGGATTTCTTCGGCGTCTGCATGGACCAGATCTACAACCACCTGGCCAAGAACATCTACATGTCCGGCGGTGCGCTCAAGCTGCCGGTGGTGCTGACCACGGCGATCGGCGGTGGCTATGGCGACGCTGCTCAGCATTCGCAGTGCCTGTACGCCACATTCGCGCACATGCCGGGCATCAAGGTGGTGGTGCCTTCCAACGCCTACGACGCCAAAGGCCTGATGATCCAGGCGATCCGCGACGACAGCCCGGTGATGTACTTCTTCCACAAGGGCATCATGGGCCTGCCCTGGATGCAGTACCACGAAGGCGCCACAACCTACGTGCCCGAGGATGCCTACACCCTGCCCTTCGGTCATGCCGCCGTGGTGCGCGAGGGACGGCACGTCACCATCGTCACCATCAGCCAGATGGTGCACAAGGCCATGCTGGCGGCGAAGACCTTGCAGGCCCAGGGCATCGACGCCGAGCTGATCGACCTGCGCACCCTGGTGCCTCTGGACACCGCCACGGTGCTGCAATCCGTGGCCAAGACCGGACGCCTGCTGATCGCGGACGAGGACTACCTGAATTTCGGCCTGTCGGCCGAGATCGCCGCACTGGTGGCCGAGCACATGGACAAGGTGCAACTGAAGGCGCCGGTGCGCCGGCTGGCGGTACCCGGCGTGCCCATCCCCTACAGCCGCCCGCTCGAACAGGCGGTGATTCCGTCGGTGGATCACATCGTGCAGGCCTGTCGCGCTCTGGTGGATGCACGATTGAAGGTCGCTGCCTGACATGACGCAAGACATCGTCCTGCCCGAAACCGCGTGGGAAGGCGTGGATGCGCACACCGAGGCGCTGTTGGACAGCTGGCTCGTGGCACCTGGCAGCGTGGTGCAGGCCGGCATGCCGGTGGCACGGGTGGTGCTGGTGAAGACCAGCATCGAGGTGATGGCCCCCCGCTCGGGCCAGCTCGTCAAGGTGCTGGTAGCGGCCGGCGAGACCTTCCGGCGGGGTCAGCCGCTGGGGCAGATGGCCGACGCTTGACATGGCAAAGACGCCGTGGGCGGGCGCCGCGCTGGATGAGCAGGTGTCTCTGGTGCTCGGGCGTGCATGGCACGGCTTCGCGGTGCGGCCGGGTGTCCCTGTGCAGCGGCGCGCCAGTGGCGGCAGTGCCGTGCTGCGCGGGCCCTGGATGTTGCGCGCTGGCGTGCGCCTGCCACCCCACCATGCGCTGCTGCACGGTGGCCCGGTGGCGGCGGCGCGCTGGCTGGGTGGCGTGCACCTGCGCTGGCTCGCGAGCCGGGGCATCGGGCAGGCCCGGCTCCACGAGGGACCGACCATCGACCACTGGTCGTGCTTTGCGGGTCGCGGACCGGGCGAGGTGCTGGTGGATGGCCGCAAGATCGTCGGCATTGCGCAGGCGTGGCGACGCCATGCGGTGTGGCTGGTGTCGGCCACGCTGCTTGCTCCGCCTCCGTGGCCGCTGCTGTGCGAGCTGATGGGGTACGCCCCCATCGAGGCCGCCGCGCTGGACGCGCGGGCGGCGGATGCCCGGCAGTGCCTGGGCTGCGCGCCCGATGCGCAGGAATGGGCAGCGAGCCTGCGCACCGCCTTGCGCACCGCCCTGGTTGAAACGCTGGCCGGACCAGGTCCGGTCGACCTCACGGCGTGACCGCAAATTGCGCAGGCTCAATGCCCCGGCCCACCGCTTGCATCAGTATGGTGATGTACAGCGGAACTCCCGCAGAAAAGCATGACATGACCAGCGTTCACGCCACGGAGCCCATCCAACTCGGCAGTCTGGCCCTCCCGGGGGACCTGGTGATACCCGAGGGGGCGCATGGCTTGGTGGTGTTCGTGCACGGCAGTGGCAGCGGACGCACCAGCCCGCGCAACCGCCAGGTGGCGCGGGCGCTGCAGCAGCACCGCCTGGCCACGTTGCTGCTCGATCTGCTCACCGAAGAAGAAGCGCAGGACCGGCACAAGGTGTTCGACATCCCGCTGCTGAGTCAAAGGGTGCAGGAAGCCATGCACTGGACCCGGCACCACCCGGACCTGTCGCGATGCCCGCTCGGCCTGTTCGGCGCGAGCACCGGTGCGGCGGCGGCCCTGGTGGCGGCCGCACAGCAACCCGACCAGGTGGCGGCGGTGGTTTCGCGCGGCGGGCGCCCTGATCTCGCCTCAGGCATCCTGGGGCGCGTCCAGGCTCCCACGCTGCTGATCGTCGGCGGGCTCGACACCGAAGTGCTGGTGTTGAACCAGCAGGCATTGCGCCAACTTCGCGGGCCCAAGCGGCTGGAGGTGGTACCGGGCGCAGGTCACCTGTTCGAGGAACCAGGGGCGCTCAGCACCGTGGCGGCCTTCGCCGCCCATTGGTACCAGCAACACCTCACCATCAAAAGGCCGGCATGAGCCACCACCTCTTGAACCACTGGGCCCACGGCAGGCCATCGCGAGGCGCTGCGCTGTATCCCTCGTGCGTCGTGGGCAGCACACCCTTCGCCAGCCGCTCGGAGGCCGGCATCGAGCTGGCTGCCGAACTGCAGGCGATGAAGTTGCAGCCGCCGCTGCTGGTGCTGGCCCTGCCGCGCGGCGGCGTGCCGGTGGCTGCCGAGATCGCCCGCGCCCTGGGCGCGCCCATGGATCTGCTGCTGGTGCGCAAGATCGGAGCGCCATACCAGCCCGAGCTGGCGGTGGCGGCGGTGGTGGAAGGCTCGCCGCCCGACGTGATCGTGAACGCGGAGACCGCCGACCTGCCCGGCGTGGACGACACCTACATCCAGTCCATGCTGCCGGGCGCGCTGAGTGAAATCGCGCGCCGACGCGCCGTCTACCTGGAGGGCAGGCCACAGCATCCGGTGCAAGGCACCACCGTGATCGTGGTGGACGACGGCATGGCCACCGGCACGACCATGAAGGCCGCCTTGCGGGCACTGCGCAGGCGCCACCCTGCCCGCCTCATCGTCGCCGTACCGGTGGCACCTCACCAGAGCATCGCGGAGTTGAGCGACGAGGTCGATGACATGGTGTGTCTGGTCGAGCCGCGACCATTCCACGCCATCGGGTTTCACTACCTCGACTTTCACCAGCTCAGTGACCAGGAAGTGTGCGATGCGCTGGAAGCCACGCGTGGACACAGATGAAGCGGCTCCGTCCAGCCCGGGTCGGAGGTGGCGCTCACGTCGAGCCCTCAGGTCGAGTGCTCCAGGCCAAAGCGGATCAGCGCCGCAGTGCTGTCGAGACGGAGCTTTTCCAGAATTCGGGTCTTGTGGGTGCTCACCGTCTTGATGGACAGGTGCAGGGCCTCGGCGATGTCGCTCATGCGTTCGCCAGCCACGATGCGCTGCATCACTTCCAGTTCGCGGTTGGAGAGCACGCCGAGATCGGAAGGCGGTCGGCGGCCGTTAAGCTGCTCCACCACCCGCTCGGCCAGCAGCGAGGTGACAAAGACGCCTCCGGCCGCCACCTTGCGCACCGCCGAGACGAGCTCGTCGCAGGCGCTGTCCTTGGTGACGTAGCCGCTGGCACCGGCCTGGAAGGCACGCAGTGCGTACTGCTCCTCGCTGTGCATCGTGAGCACCAGCACGGCCACACCCGGAAAGCCCTCCTTGATGCGGCGGATCAGGTCGAGCCCGCTCATGCCAGGCATGGAGAGGTCCGCAATGACCAGATCAAACGGCTCGCGCCGCAGGTATTCGAGCGCCTGGAAGCCGGTGCCCGCCTCGGTGATGGACCACTGGTTGCCCTGCGGATCGAGCAGGCGCTTGAGCCCCTCGCGCACCACCGTGTGGTCGTCCACCAGCAACAGGCGCAGCACAGTGTCGCGGTGGTCGGGGGCGGCGATCGGGGCGTCGGTCATGGTGCGGTCTTTCCTATTCGAGCGGCGCCCGCAGGGAATCGTCGAAGGGTGGCCCCACCGTCTCCCGAACCTCGTCCTCGAGCGCGTGGGCCGCGGGTCGCACCAGCGGCACAAGCACCACCAGCCGAGCGCCACCCCCTTCAACGTTGCCCACCGAAAGGCGCCCGCCCAGCATCAGCACGCGTTCGCGTATGCCGAGCAGACCGAATGAACCCACGGGGCGGTGCTGCGATGTGGGCGTGAATCCGACGCCGTTGTCCTGAATGGTCAGGTGCAGTTCCTCACCGAGGTCGGCCAGCGTGATCGAAACCTCGCTGGCCTGGGCATGGCGCGTGATGTTGGTCAGCGCCTCCTGGACGATGCGGTACAGCGTGGTCGCCAGACTGGGGTGCAGTTCGCCCGACACCCGATCCAGACTCACCGTCACGGCGATGCCGGTGCGCCGCTTGAACTGCTGCACCAGCCATTCCACGGCCTCGGTCAGACCCAGGTCATCCAGCATCAGGGGTCTCAGGTCCATGGCGATGCGCCGCGCCGAGGCCACGGTTTCATCGAGCATGTCCAGCATGCCCCGCGCCCTCTCGGCCAGCTCCCCCTCCGGGTGGTCGCGCATGCAGGAAGCCATTTCGAGCTTGAGCGCCGTGAGGCGTTGCCCCAGTTCGTCGTGCAGTTCGCGCGCGATGCGCTGGCGCTCTTCTTCGCGAGCCTCCACCAGGCTGGCCGAGAGCTCGCGCAGGGTGCGGCGCGAGCGCAGCAGGTCCTTCTTCTCGCGTGTGCGCTGGGTGACGTCGTTGATGACCATCTGCACGAAGCTGCGCTCGTGGTCGGGCAAGACTGCCACCACCAGTTCCACCTCGCGCAGAGTCCCATCGGCATGCCGGATGCTGGCCGCCAGCACCGACACCGCATCGTCGGTGCCCAGCCGCTGCAACTGGTCGCGCAAGGCTTCGTGCGCCGGCGGAGAGAGCAACTCGAAGATCGATCGGCCCACCAACGACAAGGGATCTGTCAGTCCCAGCAATTGCGCGCAAGCGAGGTTGGCGAACACGACGCGGTCCTGCTCGGTGATCCAGATCGCCACGGGTGCGCGTTCGAACAGGGCGCGCAGCCGCTGGTTGAGCTGATCGATGACGTTGCCCATGCGGCGCAGTTCGCTCAGGTCTCGCAGCAGCGCGGTGTAGTAGGTCTGCGTGCCCGTGGGGAGAGCCACTTCGCTCTTGAAGATCACTGCCTCCAGCGGGAACTCGTCACCATTGGCACGCAGGCCCAACACGCGGCCGCGTGCGCCCATCGGCCGCTCCATCTGCCCCGAAAGGCCGAACTGTTCGACGTGTCGCGCGTGCGGCTCCCGAAGACGTGCGGGAATGAGTTGCTCCAGATGCATGCCCAGGGCCTGCTCACGCTGGAGCCCGAACATGTCCAGGCCAGCGGGATTGATCATCACGATTCGTTGCCCATCGTCAACCATGATCACCCCCTCCAGCGCGGCGTGCGCCAGCCGCGGCTCAGCCAGAGCCTGCGGAGGCGCAAGGTCGCTGGACAGGGGCACTGAAGTCATCTTGATGATGCTAGAGACGTTTGACCTGGGCGCACAGGCATTTGGCGAGGCCAGTTGATGCAGATCAAGGTGCTCGACCGCAGGGTAGGAATTCTCCGAACCGACCATCGGAATTCTGCTCGCCGTATCAGGCCTCAATCCGAGTGCAACTCGCGCCAGATTCCGATACCGCGCTGATGGCCCTCGGCGCATGCTTCAAGCACACCCTCCGTCCCCGCAACAAGCACAAGGAGCCTAGCTTGAACACGTCATCCCACACGCTCTCCGGGTCTACCACACTCGCCGATGTGCTGCGCCTCGTGGGCCACGAAAGCCCCGACGATGCCGAGGATGTACAAGCTGCGGCGCAGTGGGTGATCGGCCTGCGCCGCGTACCCGCCGGTCTCACGCTGATCCACATGGGGGCGAAGGCCGATGCAATCTACTTTGTGCACACAGGCACCTTCAAGATCTTTCGCAGCGATGAGGACGGCTACGAACAGGTGCAGGCCTTTGCCGGTCGCCGCGAGGTGCTGGCCTTCGATGCGCTGTGCATGGACGTTCATCCCACGGCTGCCATGGCGCTGGAGGACTCCACGGTCTTCGTGATTCCGAAGAGCGAACTGCCGACATTCAGCCACGCGGTCCCTGCGTTCGGGCGCGCGCTGCAGCGCGCTGGCAGCGTCGCACTCACCCGCACGAACGATCTGGTGGATGTCATGGCAGCGGTCGCTTCCGAGGTGCGGCTGGCGCGTTTTCTATTGCAGCTCTCGCGCCAGATGGCCGCGAGCGCTCAATCGCCGCGCCGCTTTCACCTGCGCATGGGCCGCCGCGACATCGCCAGCATGCTGGGCGTGGCCCACGAAACCGTGAGCCGTTCGTTCACCGCCATGTCCCTGGCCGGGTTGATCCATGTGAACGACCGTGACGTGGAAATTCTCGACATGGACGCGCTCAGGGCGTATTCGCGCAGCACCCGCAGGACGCTGGACGACCTCGGGGCTCCGTCCTCCACGCGTCGCCCCGCACCGCAGCGCCACAGCACCACCTGCAGGCCGACGGGTCTGCAACCGATGGCCGCGTGAGGAGCTTGCCGTCATGCAACTCACCCTGCCCTCGCTGATCGAGTCGCGCATCGAACAGCTCTCTCGCCCCCTCGCGCTTCAGTGGCCTGGAGGCCGGGCGGGTGCGCCTGACGCGCCGGTGCGCCTGAAGGTGCGTGAAGCACAACAACTCAGGTGGCTGGCCAGCGGTCATATCGGCACGCTGGCCGATGCCTATGTGCGCGGCGATCTGGAGATCGAAGGTGATTTGCGCGAGGTGATGGAGATTGCCGCCGAACTCGTGGGAGACCCGGTAGCGAAAGGACAGAACACACCGGGCGCGGCGCTGCTGCACCACCTGCGTTCACGCTGGCTGCACCGTCCCGGCAAGGACGCCGAGCAGGTGCGCTCTCACTACGATCTGAGCGACGAGTTCTTTGCGCTCTGGCTCGACCCGCTGCGCGTGTACTCGTGCGCCTACTTCGAACGCCC
>SXGT01182572.1_pt1 | contig 12667 bp, 11 predicted proteins | sample 3176221 | NCBI WGS metagenome assembly SXGT01 (sample SAMN11356862, study PRJNA531348) | freshwater metagenome | isolation source: freshwater sample F1-120 | place: China: Fuxian Lake, Yuxi | collected 2017-12-25
GCGTGACTCGAACACGCGACCCTCGCATTACGAATGCGATGCTCTACCGGCTGAGCTAAGGCGGCCCGGTGCGCGGGGCGGATGGCCGCGCGCGAGGACGGCTCTTTATACGGGCGGGCGCGGCTTGCCAAGAAGGGACAGCAGGGCGGCTTCGTCGGGGTGCTCCGCGGCCACGGGGGCGAAGGCGGGCGAGCCGCCGAGGGGCGCCGCGGCGGCCGGGGAGATGCAGAACGCGGGCACGGCGCCGGCGGCGGGGACCAGGCCCTCGGTCAGGTCGGCCAGGCGGCGGGCGGCGCGGGGGGAGTGGATGAGGACGCCCTCAAGCTTGCCGGTTTTCAGCGCGGCCAGGCCGCGCCCGCCGGGGGCGGTGACGGCGGCGTAGAGGACGGCGGCGCGGGTCTGCACCCCGGCGGTGGTCAGGGCGCCGGGCAGGTCGCCGGCGGGCTCGCGGGCGCCCGCGATCAGGACGGCCCCGCCCCCATGCTGCGCAATGATCAGGTCGGCCAGGGCGGTCACGTCGCCGGAGGCGGAGCGAACGTGGCGGAACCCGGCCTCGCGGGCGGACTCGGCGGTGGCGTCGCCAACGGTGAAAACCGGCAAGGCGCGTTCGGGGTCGAGGGCGGCGAAGGCGGCGACGCCGTTGCGGCTGGTGAAGGCGACGCCGCCGACCCCGGTCAGGTCGAGGCGGGGCTTCAGGCGGCGGACGGCCAGCAGGGGCGAGACCAGCGGGTGATGCCCCATGGCGGTCAGGCGTTCGGCGGTGGCCTCGGCGCCGGGCCGGGCGCGGGTGACCCACAGGCGCAGGGGCGCGTGGGCGGGCCGGTCCATCAGGCGGGGAGTTCCTGATCGCCGGCCTCGGCGTGGACCGCCTCGCCGATGCGCACGCCCAGATCGTGGGCGGTCTCGGTGTCGGGGGCGTCGATTTCCCCCGAATGACGCCAGCGGGCAGAGCCGTCGGGGCTCAGGATCTCGGCGGTCAGAGACAGGCGGTCGTTCTCGATGACGGCATAGGCCCCCACGGCGGTGCGGCAGGAACCCTCCAGCGCCAGCATGGCGCCGCGCTCGGCGGTCACGGCCACGGCGGTGGGGCGATGGTTCAGGGCGGCGGCCCAGGGGGCGAGGGCGTCCGCGGACCGGGTCTGGATGGCCAGGGCCCCCTGGCCGGGGGCGGGGACGAAGCGCTCCACGTCCAGACAGGCGGTGATGACCTCGGCCCGGCCCAGACGGTTGAGGCCCGAGGCCGCCAGCAGGATGGCGTCGAAATCCCCGGCGGCGAGGCGGTTCAGGCGGGTGTCCACGTTTCCGCGCAGCATCTCGATGCGCAGATCCGGCCGCGCGGCCAGAAGCTGGGCCTGACGGCGCAGGCTGGCGGTGCCCACCAGGGCGCCGTGGGGCAGGTCTTCGAGGCTGGCGTGGTTGACGCTGACGAAGGCGTCCCGGTGGTCCTCGCGCTCGGGGATCGCGGCGAGGACGAGGCCCGGCGGCATGTCGGCGGGCACGTCCTTGAGCGAATGAACGGCCAGGTCGATGCGGCCGTCGATCAAGGCCTGCTCGATCTCCTTGGTGAAGAGGGCCTTGCCGCCCACGTCCATCAGGCGGCGGTCCTGGATGCGGTCCCCGGTGGTCACGATGGGGACCAGGATCACCGCGTCCTCGACGCTGTCGTCGTCTGCGCCGAGCGCGCGGGCCACGGCGCGCTGCATCATGCCGGACTGGGCCATGGCCAGGGTCGAGCGGCGGGTTCCGAGGCGAAGGGGCGTGGACAAGGCGGGCGGGCTTTCTGTTGCGCGGGAGGGGGCGGGGGGCTACCTCGACCCGATGAGCATGGGCGCGGACTATAGCAGCGAGGCGGCGGCGGCAACGGCGGCCCCGAAGACGGCTGAAGCGCGCGTCCTGACCGTGCTGGGGCTGGAGACCAGCTGCGACGAGACCGCGGCCTCGGTGGTGCGGCAGATGCCGGACGGCGCGGTTCAGGTGCTGTCCTCCGTGGTGCACAGCCAGATCGCGGAACACGCCCCCTTCGGCGGGGTGGTGCCCGAGATCGCGGCGCGCAGCCATGTGGAGGCCATCGCGGGCACGGCGCGGCGGGCCATGGAACAATCCGGCGTGGATTTCGAGGGGCTGGACGCGGTGGCGGCGACCGCCGGGCCCGGCCTTGTGGGCGGGGTCATGGTGGGGCTCAGCTTCGGCAAGGCGGTGGCTCTGGCCCGCGGCATTCCCCTGATCGCGGTCAACCACCTTGAGGGCCACGCGGTGTCGGCCCGTCTGGCGGCGCCGGTGCCCTATCCGTTCCTGTTGCTGCTGGTGTCGGGCGGGCACTGCCAGCTGATGGAGGTGCGCGGCATCGGCCACATGACCCGGCTGGGCGCCACCATCGACGACGCAGCGGGCGAGGCGTTCGACCAGATCGCCAAGACTTTGGGCCTGGGTTATCCGGGCGGCCCGGCGCTGGAAAAGCTGGCGGCGACCGGCGACGGGGCGCGGTTCGACCTGCCCCGGGCCCTTCTGGGGCGAAAGGGCTGCGACTTCTCGTTCTCGGGGCTGAAGACGGCGGCGGCCAAGCTGGCGGCCACCTGCGAGACCGATCAGGACCGGGCCGATCTGGCCGATGCGGTGCAGAAGGCCATCGCCCGCCAGCTGACCGAGCGGTCGGCCCGGGCCATGGACGACTATGGGACGCGCCATGAGCACCGCCTGCTGGTGGTGGCGGGCGGGGTCGCGGCCAATCGCACGGTGCGCACCGAACTGGAGCGCGCGGCGACCGCATGCGGTTTTGAGTTTATGGCGCCGCCGCTGGCCTATTGCACCGACAACGCGGCCATGATCGCCCTGGCCGGGGCGGAACGACTGGCGCTGGGGCTGGTTTCGGACATCGATGTGGCGGCCCGGCCCCGCTGGCCGCTGGACGAGGCGACGGCCCTGGCCGATCCGCTCTATAAAACAGGCCGCAAAGGCGCGAAGGCGTAAGGGAGAAGCCATGGCTGAGGTCCGCACGGCGGGGGTGATCGGCGTGGGCGCCTGGGGCACCGCCCTGGCCCAGGTCTGCGCACGGGCCGGACTGAAGACCACGCTGCAGGCCCGCGAGGCCGAGGTTGTCGAGAGCATCCGCAACCGGCGCAGCAACGACCTCGTCCTGCCCGGCGTGACGCTGGAGGACGGCATCGCCGCCACCACCGACATGGCGGATCTGAAAGGCTGCGACCTGATCCTGGCCGTGCCGCCGGCCCAGCACCTGCGGGGCACGCTGGAGGCGTTCCGGGACCAGACCGGCGGCGGTGCGCCGGTGGTGCTGTGCTCCAAGGGCATTGAGCGCGGTTCGCTGAAATTGATGACCGAGGTGCTGGCGGAAGTGCTGCCCGACACGCCGTCGGCGGTGCTGTCCGGCCCCAGTTTCGCCGGCGAGGTGGCGCGCGGCCTGCCCACCGCCGTGACCCTGGCCTGTGAGGACGAGGCGCTGGGCAAGGCCATCGCCGCGGCCATCGCCACCCCGACCTTCCGGCCCTATCTGGCCGACGATCTGGTGGGCGCCGAGATCGGCGGGGCCATCAAGAATGTGCTGGCCATCGCCTGCGGCATCGTCGAGGGCCGCGAGCTGGGCCGCAGCGCCCACGCCGCCCTGATCACCCGGGGCTTCGCCGAGATCACCCGCATCGCCGAGGCTCTGGGCGGGCGGCCCGAGACCGTGCGGGGTCTGTGCGGTCTGGGCGATCTGGTGCTGACCTGCTCCAGCCCCCAATCACGCAACATGAGTCTGGGCCTGGCGCTGGGCCGGGGCCAGACGGTGACGGAGGCCCTGGCCGGCAAGCGGTCGGTGGCTGAGGGCTATGAGAGCGCTCCGGCCGTGCGCGACCTGTGCGAGAAGCTGGCGGTGGACGCGCCCATCTGCACCGCCACCGCCGAGGTTCTGGCCGGGCGCTGGAGCGTGGACCAGGCCATAGAGGATCTGCTGACCCGCCCGATCCGCGTCGAGGCGGACTAGGTGGCTGAAGCCCGACCGCCCGAACCCCCGACCGAGCGCAAGCGGGTGTGGAAGACGCCGCCCGGCGTGACCCTGTGCGCGGAGGCCGACATCGCCGATCCCGGCTCGCGCGCCTTCGTGCTGCAGATCGGCGAGGCTTATTTCCACGGCTTCGTGGTGCGCAAGGACGACCAGGTGGCCGGCTGGGTTGACCGCTGTCCGCACCAGGGGTTTCCGCTGGCCATCGAGCTGGACCGCTACCTGACCCGGGACGGAGAGTTGATCCTGTGCGGCTGGCACGGGGCGGTGTTCAAACCCCTGACCGGCGAATGCGTGGGCGGTCCCTGCGCCGGAGGGCGGCTGACGCCCTGGCCGGTGGAGGCCTCGGGCGGGGTCATCCGCACGGCCTGACGGCAGGCCGGGTCAGCGCAGCCCGTCCTCGATGGCGTCGATGTCGTCGTCGGACAGGCCGAAGTGGTGACCGATCTCGTGGATCAGCACATGGGCGATGATCTCCGACAGGCCCACGTCGCCGCGCTCGCACCACTCGTCCAGAATCGGACGGCGATACAGATAGACCCGCGAGGGCGTCGGAGACGGATCAAAGCCGGTGCGCTGGGACAGATCGACCCCGTGATACAGGCCGGTCAGCTCGAACGGGTCCTGCATGCCCATTTCCGACAGGGTCTCGGAATCGGCGAAATCGAGGATGCGGAACTCCACATCGCCGGCGAAGGCGCGGAACCCCTCGGGTAGGCCGGCGAAGGCGGACTCGGCCAGACGGGCGAAGTCATCCAGGGAGGGGGCGGTCTGGTCGGTCCAGGCGGGTTCGGCGTCGGTCATGGGGCTGATATCGGGCGTGCGGGCCGCCAAGGCAACGTGGCGGTCCGCACCGTGATGGATTTGGCCCGTTCCGGGTTATGGTGAACGCCGAATCGGCGGGTGAGGACCATGGCTGAGGCCGACATCGCTTTCGTGGCCGCCGCCGGGGCGGCAGGGCTGGCCCTGTCTGTCAGCGCCTGGGCCTGGCGGCTGAGAAACCGCATGCTGGCGCGCGCGTCGGCGGCGGATGCGCGTCAGACCGCCCTGGAATCGCGCCTGGCCGACCGCGACGCGGGTCTGGGCGCCTTCGGCGAAATCTATCTGGGCCTGACGGCGGATGGCGAAGGCGCGGAGCCCCAGGGCGAACCCGCCGACATCCGGCGGGTGCGCGCCGTGCTGCTGGGCGACCGTGAGGACGACCTGCTGACGGCGCTGATCGCCAGCGCGCCGGAGAACGCCGACCGGCTGGCGCGGCTGCAGACCCAGGGCGCGCCCTGCGACTTCCTGGCCCGCACGCCGCGCGGCATTCTCAGGGTCCAGGGCCGGGCCGCGGCGGGCGCCGCCTGGCTGAAGCTGTCCAGCGAAGTGCTTCGCGGCCATGACGGCGCGGACGAGGCTGAGCCCCTGACGGAGCTTTCGCCCGTTCCCTCGTGGCGCGTGGACGGGACGGGGCGGCTGGTGTGGGCCAACCGCGCCTGGCTGGAGGAGGTGAAGGCCGAGAGCGTGGCCGACGCCGTGGACCGGGGGCTGGGCTTTGACCGGGGCGCCGACGCCCTGATCGCCGAGGCCGCGCGGCTGGGCATGCGACAGGAAGGGTTCCGCTGGACCTCCGGCGGCGGACGGCGGCGGGCCTGGCGCATCATCGCCGAACCGCTGGGCCGGGCGGAAAGCGGCGAGGCCCTGGGCGCGGCGGCCTTCGCCCTGGACGTGACCGAGGCCGAGGAGACCCGCGACACCCTGCGCCGCCACGTGGAGGGCCACGACGAGACCCTGAACCATCTGGCCGACGCGGTGGCCATCTTCGGGCCGTCCAAGCGGCTGGCCTATCACAACACCGCCTTCCAGCAGCTGTTCGGCATCGACCCGGCCTGGCTGGACGATCGGCCGACCCACGCAGAGCTGCTGGACCGCCTGCGCCAGCGCCGCCAGCTGCCGGAACGGGACGACTATCCGGCGTGGAAGACCCGCGAGCTGGAGTTCTACGGCGCCACCGAGGCCGCGCCGGACGACAGCTGGTCCCTGCCCGACGGGCGGACCCTGCGGGTGGTCCGCCAGCCGCACCCGCTGGGCGGGGTGCTGCTGCTGTTCTCGGACATCACCGGAGAGCTGGACCTGCGCAGCCGCTACAACGCCCAGATCCAGGTGCAGCGCGCCACCCTCGACAAGCTGAACGACGCGGTGGCGGTGTTCGGATCGGACGGACGGCTGAGGCTGCACAACGAGGCCTTCGAGACCTTCTGGGGCGTGACCGCCGACCAGCTGGGCGAAGCCAGCGATTTCGATTCCCTGGCCGAGCTGTGCAAGCGCACCGCGCCCGACGCGGCCTTGTGGCTGGGCCTGAAGGCGCGGGTGGCCGATCCCGATCCGGAGAGCCGCGTGGCGGTGTCGGGCGAGACCCGCACCGAGGACGGCCGGCTGGCCGCCTGGCAGACCCGTCCCCTGCCCGACGGCGCGACTCTGGTGGCCTTCGCCGATGTCACCGCCCGGCGCGAGCTGGAGCAGGCCCTGACCGAGCGGGAGGCGGCCCTGCGCGAGAGCCAGGAACTGAAGCGCCAGTTCGTGGGCAGCGTCTCCTATGAGCTGCGCACGCCCCTGACCACCATCGTCGGCTATTCCGAACTGCTGGAGGCGCAAGGCCTGCTGGACGAGCGGACCCGACAGCACGCCGGGGCCATCCGGGTGGCGGCCAACCAGCTGGCCCGCTCCATCGACGACGTGCTGGACATGGCCCAGATCGATGCGGGCGAGATGGACCTGAGCCTGGGCGACGTGCGGGTCTGCGAGGTGCTGGAGCAATGCGCGGAGCGGGTGCGGGCGCGGATCGAGGGCCGCGGCGGGGTGATCGAGGTCGTCTGCCCGGACAACATCGGCGCGGTGCGGGCGGACCAGAAACGGCTGGTCCAGGCGCTGGATCATCTGCTGGACAACGCCGCCCGCTCCATCAGCGAAGGCGGCCGCGTGACCCTGGAGGCCGCGCGCGGCGTCGGCGAGACACGGTTCCGCGTCACCGACACGGGCCACGGCATCCCCTATCACCTGCAGGCCCACGTCTTCGACCGCTACATCCAGCGCGAGCGGGGCGGACCGGGCGTGGCCCTGGCCCTGGTCAAGGCGCTCATCGAACTGCACGGGGGCTGGGCGGAGCTGGAGAGCGAGCCGGGCCGGGGCGCCAGCTTCATCCTGCACCTGCCCCATGACACCCAGCCGGCGGCCGCCCATCCGGAGCTGGGCCTCGAGCTCCAGGAGGGCCGGCGATGACCAGACGGCTCAAGACCGCGCTGATCTATGATTTCGACGGCACCCTGGCGCGGGGCAACATGCAGGAGGTGACCTTCATCCCCTCCGTCGGCATGGGCATCGGCGACTTCTGGGCCGAGGCGGACCGCCTGACCCGCGAGGCCGACGGCGACAACATCCTCATGTACATGCAGCTGATGCTGGCCCGGGCCCGCGAAAACGGCCAGCCGATCACCCGCCGGGACCTGCTCGAGCACGGCCATGAGGTGAAGCTGTTCGACGGGCTCAAGACCGACCTGACCGGGCCCGGCTGGTTCGCCCGCATCGACGCCTTCGGCGCCCGCTACGGCCTGGACATCGAGCACTACATCATCTCGGCCGGGCTGGAGGAGATGATCGAGGGCTGTCCCATCCGCGACGCCTTCCGCCACGTGTTCGCGTCCAAATTCGTCTATGATGACAAGGGCGTGGCGGTTTGGCCGGCGGTGGGGGTGAACTACACCACCAAGACCCAGTACCTGTTCCGCATCAACAAGGGCGTGCTCAACCACTACGAGCACGAGCGCATCAACCGCTTCATCCCCGACGACGAGCGGCCGATCCCCTTCGACCGCATGATCTTCCTGGGCGACGGCGACACCGATGTCCCGACCATGAAGATGATGCACACCAAGGGCGGCTTCTCCATCGCCGTCTATGACCCGCGCAATTCCGACCGCGACCAGCAGAAGATCTATTCGCTGATCTCGGAGGACCGGGTGAATTTCGTCGCCGCCGCCGACTATCGCGAGGGCTCGCCCCTGGACCTGATCGTCAAGGGGCTGATCGGACGCATCGCGGTCAACGCCGGGACCCGTCCGGCGGATCAATAGGGCTGCGGCGCCGGTTCCGGTTGCGCCCGACGGCGGGATCGCTAGGGTTCGCCGGGAACCGCAACACCCGTGGAGACTGAACGCCCGTGCGATCGCTGTCGGCTGTCCTGATCGGTCTGTTTGTCTGGCTGGCGGCCCTGCCCGCCGGCGCGCAGGTCCAGCGCACCGAGCGCATCGCCGCCGAACTGGTCCCCATGAGCCGGTGGGCCGCGCCGGGCTCCACCGCCATTGTGGCCGTGCGTCAGGACATCGAACCCGGCTGGCACACCTACTGGCGCAATCCGGGCGACTCCGGCGGACCCACCGAACTGGACTGGACCTTGCCCGGCGGGGTGGAGGCCGGCGACATCGTCTGGCCCCTGCCCGAGCGCCAGCGGCTGCAGAGCCTGATGAACTACGGTTATTCGGACCAGATCTATCTGCCGGTCCCAATCGAGATCCCGGCCGATGCGGCGCCGGGCTCGGTGCTGTCGCTGTCGGTGGACGCCCTGTTCATGGTGTGCAGCGACGAGATGTGCGTGCCGGACGAGCTGACCCTGACGCTGGACCTGCGCGTGGACGACGGGGAGGCCCCGCTGGACCGGGCGCACGGCGCGGCCATTTCCCGCATCCTCGAGACCGCCCCACGCCCCGGCGACCTGACCGCGCGGGTGACGCGTCAGGGCGAGACGGTGCTGCTGACCGTCACGGGCGAGGCCCTGTCGGGCGAAGATCTTTCCGACGTCTATTTCTTCCCCTTCGAGGGCGGGGTCATCGACCATCCGGCCGAACAGCCGGGCGAGCGGGGATCCGACGGCCTGTCGCTGACCCTGACGGCCGGTCGGGCCATTCTGACCGGCGGTCTGAACGGCCCGATGGCCGGGGTGCTGTCCACATCGGCGGGCGCCTGGGAGATCACCGCAGAAGTGGGCGAACCGCTGGCGGGAACCACTGGACAAGGCGTTCTGGCCGAGAGCGTCGCCCCGACGGGCGTGGGCGTGTTCCTGCAGGCGGCGCTGTTCGCCCTGATCGGCGGGCTGATCCTGAATCTGATGCCGTGCGTGTTCCCGATCCTGGCCATGAAGGCGGCGTCCCTGTCGGCCTCGGCCCATGAGCCGGGCGAGGCGAGGCGCGACGGACTGGCGTTCCTGGCCGGGGTTCTGACCACCTTCCTGATCCTGGCCGTGGCCCTGATCGGGCTGCGGGCCGCGGGGCCGGCCGTGGGCTGGGGCTGCCAGCTGCAGTCGCCGGGCGTGATCGCGGGGCTGGCCCTGCTGATGCTGGCGGTGGGCCTGAACCTGTCGGGCGTGTTCGGTGTGGGCATGGCGGCGCAGGGGCTGGCCGAGGGCGGCGCGGGCGGACGCCTGTCGCGCCTGCCGGGCGGCGTGGGGGCCTTCTTCACCGGCGTGCTGGCGGTGGTGGTGGCGGCGCCGTGCACCGCGCCCTTCATGGCCTTTGCGCTTGGGGCTGCGCTGATCATGCCCGCGCCCATGGCTGTGGCGGTGTTCCTGATGCTGGGGCTGGGTCTGGCCCTGCCCTATGTGGCGGTGAGCCTGTCGCCGGGCCTGCTGAAGCGGTTTCCCCGCCCCGGTCCGTGGATGGACCGGCTCAAGGGCGTGCTGGCCTTTCCCATGTACGGCGCGGCCCTGTGGCTGGTGTGGGTGTTCGCCCGTCAGGCCGGGGCGGAGTCCCTGGCCCTGCTGATGACCGGCGCCCTGATGCTGGCCCTGGGCCTGTTCCTGTGGGGCTGGCGCCAGGCGGCGCGGGCCGAGGGACGGGGCGGGGTGGTCAGCACCGTGGCCGCCGTCCTGTCCATCGTCGCGGCCATGGGGCTGGCGGGCGGCGGCGCCTCGCTGGCCCGCCAGCCCGAGGCGGCCGCAGGCGGGAGCGAAGGCGGGGCCCTGTCCTCCACGCCCTGGTCGCTTGCGGCGGTTCAGGCCGCCCGGGCCGAAGGCCGGGTGGTGTTCGTGAACGTCACCGCCGCCTGGGGCGGGACCTGCCAGGTCACTGAGCGCGCCGCCCTGGCGTCGGACCGGGTGCGGAGCGCCGTCGAGACCACCGGCGCGGTCTATATGGTCGCGGACTGGACCCTGCGGGACGACGCCATCGCGCGGGAGCTGGAGCGGCACGGCCGCTCGGGCGTTCCGCTGTATCTGATCTATGGTTCCGGTTCCGACGCGCCGCGCATCCTGCCCCAGCTTCTGACCCCCGGCCTCGTGGCCGAGGCGCTCAACGACGCCGCCTGATCCCTTCGACCAACCAAGGAGCCCATCCCATGAAGATCCGCATCCTGGCCATGGCCGCCGCGTCCGCCCTCGTTCTGGCGGCCTGCAATCAACCGTCCGAGGCGCCCGCCGACGCACCCGAAACCACCGAGACCGCCGAGGCTGACGACCAGATGGCGCCGGACTTCACCCTGGTCAGCGCCGAGGGCGAACAGGTTTCGTTGTCCGATTTCCGTGGCCGGGTGGTGGTTCTGGAATGGACCAATGAGGACTGCCCCTATGTGCGCAAGCACTACACCGGGCCGATGCAGGCGCTTCAGCAGGAGGCGACCCAGGACGGCGTGGTCTGGTTGACCATCATCTCGTCGGCCCCCGGGACCCAGGGCTATGTGGAGGGCGAGGACGCGCGCGGCTGGCGCGCGGAATACGACGCGAGCTTCACCCATCTGCTGGCGGACCCCACCGGCGAAACGGGCCGGGCCTATGGCGCGGTCACCACGCCCGACATGCGCGTGATCGACGAAGAGGGCCGCATCATCTTCACCGGGGGCATCGACGACCGGCCCAGCGCGGACGTGGCGACGCTGGACGGCGCCACCAACTATGTGCGCGCCGCGCTGGGGGACCACGGAGCCGGCCGTCCCGTGGCGACTCCGTTCGCCCAGCCCTATGGCTGTTCGATCAAATACGCCGATGAGCTTGAAGAGGGCGCCGAGGCGGCCTGAGCCCTCAGGAGGCCGGTTGCGGCGGGGCGAGGATGACGGCGGCGTTGTCGTCCAGCAGGTGCGACAGTTCGCTGAGCGCCACGCCCCGCTCGCCGTCGTCGGGGGCGTTCTGAACCGCGTCCAGACGGCCGGGCATGTCTTCGGCGATGCCGCGCAGGATGCACTTCAGGTCGCCGTCCACATTGCGTTCGCGCAGGGTGATGTGGCCCTGCATGTCCAGCGCGGCCAGGGCCTCGGCGTCCTCGCGGAAGCCGGCGAAGGCGGCGGCGTCGAAGCCGGTTTCGATCCAGCCGTCGACGACCCCTTTCAGGGTCTGTGAGCGGGACACGATGTCCTGGAACAGGGACTCGCCCGCCACCGGCGTCTCGGCCGACGGCGTGGAGGCGGACGCGGACGCCACGGCAGGATCGGTCAGCATCAGGGCGGCGGCGATCATCAGTCCGCAGGACATGGCGGGCTCCTTCGGCGGCGATTCGACGGAATGCCGGTTGCCCTGACTTACGCGCGCCCCGTAAACGATGTGTTGACCCTGTTCGATCGCGCCCGATTGCGAAGGAGCCCGCCATGGATCTCGACGCCGCCTGGACCGCCTTTGACTCCGTCGCCGCCCGGGATCGCGGCGTGCGCATCGTCGATCAGTTCGCCGCCGACCCGGACCGCCTGTCGCGCCTGACGGTGGAGGCCGCGGGCCTGACCATCGACCTGTCCAAGCAGAGCTGGACCCGGGAGGGGATGGAGGCGGCGCTGGGCCTGGCGCACGGGGCCGAGATCGAGGCGGCGCGGGCACGGCTGTTCGGCGGCGAGGCGGTCAATTTCACCGAAGGGCGCGCCGTGCTCCACGCCGCCCTGCGAGCGCGGCCCGGCGCCGACTATCGCGCCCTGGGCGAACCGGTGTCGCGGGAGGTGGAGGCGGTGCGCAAGGCCATGGCCGACTACGCCCGCGCGGTGCGTTCGGGCGATGAGGCAGGCGCCACGGGCAAGCCGTTCCGGACGGTGGTCCATGTGGGCATCGGCGGGTCGGATCTGGGGCCACGGCTGGTCTGGGACGCCCTGTCGTCCCGCACGCCAGATATCGAGGTCCGCTTCGTGGCCAACATCGACCGGGCCGAGATGGACCAGACCCTGACCGGGCTGGACCCCGAAACCACCCTGGTCATCGTGGTCTCCAAGACCTTCACCACCCAGGAGACCCTGGCCAACGCCGAGCTGGCCCGCCGGTGGCTGGCGGCCGCCCTGCCCGCTGACGGTCTGGACCGGCACTTCATCGGCGTCACCGCCGCGCCGCAACTGGCCGAGCGGTTCGGCTGCGGCCGCACCTTCGCCTTCCGGGACTGGGTTGGGGGACGCTACTCCCTGTGGTCGGCGGTGGGGCTGTCCTGCGCCATCGGCTTGGGGCAGGAGCGGTTCCAGCGCATGCTGGACGGGGCAGCGGACATGGACGCCCACTTCCGGGACGCGCCGCTGGAGCGGAACGCGCCGGTGCTGATGGCCGCCGCCGAAATCTGGAACGTCAACGGACTGGGCCGCAGCGCGCGCACGGTGGCGCCCTACGCCCACCGCCTGCGCCGTCTGGCCGCCTTCCTGCAGCAGCTGGAGATGGAGTCCAACGGCACGCGCATCCGCGACGAC
>SXGT01420823.1_pt1 | contig 12666 bp, 11 predicted proteins | sample 3176221 | NCBI WGS metagenome assembly SXGT01 (sample SAMN11356862, study PRJNA531348) | freshwater metagenome | isolation source: freshwater sample F1-120 | place: China: Fuxian Lake, Yuxi | collected 2017-12-25
CCTCGGTGCGCCGGCCGCGATGGCGGCGACCGGGATCGCGGCGATGGTCGCGATCGTCGCGCGCTGCGTCGCAGGACCGAGGCGCGCGATGGCACCGGCGAGCGGCGCGACGCCAGCGGCCACCAGCGCCAGGGGCACGAGCGCCATCGATCCCAGCGACAGCATCGCCAGCGCGACCGCCGCCACCAGCGCCGTGGCCAGCACCGCCCCGGCGCCGCGCAGCCCGGTCAGCGCGCCGAGCCCGAGCCCGACCAGGCCGGCAAAGAGCAGCACCGCCCCGGTGCCGTCGATCATGGTGCGCACCAGCGCGGCACCACCTCCGCGGTCGCGTCCGGCGACGAACGCCCACACGCCGGGGACGTCGCCACGCATCACGAGCGGCACGAGACCCGCGGCCAGCACCGCCGCCGCGACCACGAGCGCCTGTCGTGACACCCGCCCGAGGCCGCGCTCGCTGCGGCGGGCCTGCACGATCATCGCCAGGGTCCACACGGTCAGCGCCGTGGCCACCGCGCCGCCGCCATCGGCCGCCGGGCTGGTCGCGAGCAGTGCGGCGCCGATCACACCGGCGCCTGCGGCGGTCGGCACCAGCGCGCGCGCCAGCGCCACCACCCCGGCCGCCGCCGCGGCGAGCGCCACCGCGTTCAGCACCGCGATCCGGAAGGCCAGCTCGCCGAACGGGATCAGCGACGCCAGGGCGTCGAGCACCGTCGCCACCGCCCCCTGGCCCTCACCGGGGCGCAGCTGCGCCGCCGCCACTACCCCGCCCTCATCGAGCCAGCCGGTCGAACCGGGCGCGCGGGCGACCGCCACCATCGCCACCGCCAGAAAGGTGGCCAGCTCGAGGGTCAGCCCGAGATTCCGACGCGGTGGCACCGGGCGACCCTACACCACCGGCGATGTTGTATCCTCCGGACCGGGGATGGCACGCATCCGCATCGTCGACGAATGGCTGCGCTCGCCCGCGTCGCCGCCGAGTCACTACCGCTCGATCATGGTGGTGGCCGAGCGATGGGCCGAGCAGCGCGTTCTCATGCGCGCGTACGCCGAGAGCGCCGACCAGACCCGGCCGACGATCGTGCTGCACGGCAGCGAGGTCGCGATCGGTCCGGCCGGCGTCGATCCCAACGGCGAGTGGGGCCTCCACGTGCAACCACCCGCCGACGGCCTGGCCCAGGAGCTCAAGGAGCAGCTCGAGCTGGCGGCCAAGCGCCTGGCCGGCAGCAAGGGCAACGCGCCGCGGCTGTCCGACGAGTCCTCACCATTCGAGCGCAAGCGCACCAACAACTGGGCGCCGGGCTCTCCCCGTGACATGCCCGACGCGCCGATCGCGCGGGCGGCGTGGGATCCGGCGGTGGCGGCGTCGCAGCACGCGGCGCCCGCGGCTGGCCAGTCGTACCCACAGCCGTCCCCGTACATGCCGGCCGGCCCCGGCTCCGCGACCGTGTATCCCAATCCCCAGGTGGCCACCGTGGTCGGCCCGCTGCACGCGGTGTCCATCCCGCAGCACCAGGCCGCGTCCTACGTGCCGCTGGCGCCCGCCGCCGAGTACGTCCCGCAGGGGCCGATCCCGTCCGACGGCGGCATGTCGGTGGCGTCGCCGTCCAACCCATCGCTGCGCAAGACGCCGATGCCGTATTCCACGGATCAACGCCGTCGCCGCCGCACCACCAACAACGTGCCGGTCCCCGGCGCCCGGACCGCGCTCGGCTACTCCTCGGGGGCCGGCGCCCAGAACGCGGTCATCCGCCTGGGGCTGAAACCGGCCGCCGCGTCGCGGCTCGGCCGCCTCGTCGATCGCACCGTGCCCGCTGACTTCCAGATCTCGCAGATCGAACGCGACGTGCTCAACGCGCTCGGCGAGCGCGAGCGCCTGAGCGCGCGCACCATCGGCGAGCTGGTCGGCGTGGCCGACGCGGTGGCGTGGATGGAGCAGCTCGTCGACAAGCTCGAGCGCTTCGGGCTCGACATCGTCGGCCCCGGCGACCCGAACGGCAGCGAGCCGACCTACGTCCTCCGCCACTGAGGACCGCACATGGACGAGGGCGAACACGAGGGATCGTCGGGAGCGCGCCGCCTGCTCGACGACGCCCGGCGGCTGACCACGACGCTGGTCGAGCACGTGCGGCTCGCCCCCGAGGTCCGCGTCGTCCATCCGGCCGGGGCGACCCGGCGCTGGCTCGAGATCGTCGAGGAGCTGAGCCTGGTGATCGTCACCGAGCAGACCGCGGCGGTCCGCGCCCACGTGGCGCGTCACCCCCTCGTGGCCGAGGTCGCCGACGGCGATCGCGCCGACGTCGCCCTCGCCCGGCTCACCGACGGCGGCACGCTGCGCCTCTGGTTCACGCCGGCGAAGCGATCCGGCGCCACCCAGATCGTCGCGACCGGCTCGCCCGCCCACGTGGCCGGCCTGCGCGCCCGCGCCGCCGCCGCCGGCCGCGATCTCGAGGCGATCGAGGGCCTCGAAGGCGCGGTCTACGCCGCGCTCGGCCTGCCCTGGCTGCCTCCCGAGATCCGCGACGGCGACGACGAGCTGACCCGCGCCGCCGCCGGCGAACGCTTCGACGACCTGGTCACGATCGCCGACATCACCGGCGCCGTGCATTGCCACACCGTCTACAGCGACGGCAAGAACACGATCCGCCAGATGGCCGAGGCCGCCGGCGAGCGAGGCCTCGCGTTCTTGACGATCACCGATCACTCGAAGGCCGCCCACTACGCCGGCGGCATCGACGACGCCAAGCTGCGCGAGCAGTGGCGCGAGATCGAGCGGCTCCAGCCCGGCACCGAGGTGCGCCTGGTGCGCGGCACCGAGGCCGACATCCTCGCCGACGGCAGCCTCGACGTGCCGGCGCCGGCCCTGCCCGAGCTCGAGCTGGTGATCGCCAGCGTCCACACCCGCCACAAGCTCGATCAGGACGGGATGACCCGGCGGCTGGTCACCGCCATGCGCCAGCCCTTCTTCAAGGTCTGGGGCCATGCGCTGGGCCGCATGGTCCTGCGCCGCGACCCCATCGACGTGCGATTCGAGGAGGTGCTGGACGCGGTGGTCGAGGGTCCGGCCGCGATCGAGATCAACGGCGATCCCAACCGCCTCGATCTCGACCCGGTGCGGGTCCGTCAGGCCCACGCCCGCGGCGTCCGCTTCGTGCTTTCGTCCGACGCCCACGCTGCCGGCGAGCTCGACTACCTGGAGAACGCCGTGGCCATGGCCCGGCGGGCCCGGCTGCGTCCGGCCGACATCCTCAACACCCTGCCTCCCGACGAGTTCCTGGCCGCGGTCCGTCCGGTGTCACATCGCTGAGCCACGGTCTCTGACCCACATGAACAAGAGCTCGAAGGTGGTCCTGGGTCTGGCCCTGTCCCTGATGGCGCTGGCCGGTTGCCCGAAGAAGTCCCTGGTGGCGGCTGCCGGAGGGGGCGGCGGCGACGAGGGCGGCGGCGCAGCGCTGGGTGACACCATGGCCGACGCCGTGGTCTATCAGCGCGGCGCATCGTTCACGGCGCCCGTGCTGTGCCACACCAGCAGCTACGCCAAGCTCATGATCCCGGGCGGCGAGGCCGTCAAGCTCGAGGTCACGGTGACCACGCCCAAGGACGAGGCCTGCGTGGGGTTCGGCGTCCTCAACCAGAACGGCGGCGACGGCGGGGTCTCGGACGAGGCCTGCTCCACCGAATCGCCGCTCAGCTACGACATCACCGCCTCGGAAGGCGCGACCTTCCTGCAGATCAGCGAGAACGGCGTCTGTCAGGGCGCGACCGTGACCGTCGCCATCAAGTGACGAGCGGCGCCGGTCGCCACCACAGGATCAGATGACCTTGGCGACCGGCAGCTCGGGCTGGACCGCGAGCATGCGCTTGACAGGGCCGGACAGCATGTAGAGCACCAGCGCGATCATCAGCGCGAACAAGATCAGCAGGTAGAACAGGCCGGCGGTGGGGTGCAGGTCGAGCGCCTTGGCCAGCGAGCCGACCTCGTGCTCGGCGCGACCGGCGATGTAGTAGCCGACCGCGGTGGCCAGGAACCAGATGCCCATGACGAAGCCGGCCAGGCGATCAGGCGCCAGCTTGTTCATGGTCGAGAGCCCGACCGGCGAGATGCACAGCTCGGCCAGCGTCGACACCAGGTAGAAGATGAAGAGATAGAGACCGGTGACCTTGCCGCCGTCGGCGATGGGGCCGAGCAGCGCCGGCAGGAGCGTCGCGAACGACAGCGCGGCCATCACCATGCCGATCGCGAACTTGGTGACCGAGGTCGGCTCCTTGCCCTGCTTGGCCAGCCTCACCCACAGCAGCGCGAACACCGGCGCCAGCATGATGACGAACAAGGCGTTCAGCATCTGGTAGAAGCTCTGCGTCACGTGGAAGCCGAGCAGCTCGCGGTGAACCTTCTCCTCGGCGAACAACGACAGCGTCGAGCCTGCCTGCTCGAACAGACCGAAGAACGACAGGCAGCCGAGGAACAGCACCATCATGGCCCGCACCCGGCGCTTCTCGTCGGCGTCGCGGGCGACGACCTGGTGGAGCGACACGAAGGTCGCGATCGAGATGATGGCCAGGCCGACGCCGAAGCAGTCGGCGAGGATCTTCTTGCCGGCGCCGCCGTAGTCGATGCGCCAGAAGATGAAGGCGCCGATGAACACGGCCGAGACCGCCATGATGGCGGCGATCGCCTGCGGGAACGGCGTGCGGTCCTTCTTCTCCACCTTCTTGGGCGGGGCCCCGGCGTCGCCGAGGTACTTCCAGCCGTACACGAACTGCACGATGCCGGCGAACATGCCCACCGCGGCGGCGCCGAAGCCGAAGTGCCAGGCGGCGTTCGGGCTGATCCCGTTGTCGGCGAGCAGCGTACGCAACGACTGGCTCTCGGCGAGGAGCTGGCCGCAGACGAGCGGCGCGGCCAGGGCACCGATGTTGATGCCCATGTAGTAGATCGTATAGCCGGCGTCGCGGCGGACATCGCTCTTGTCGTAGAGCTGACCGACGATGGTGGAGACGTTGGGCTTGAGGAGCCCGGTGCCAACAACCAGCAGGCACAACCCGATGATGAAGGCGGTGTTACTGGGTACGGCCAGCGAGATGTGGCCAAACATGATGATGATGCCGCCGATCAAGACCGCCTTGCGCTGACCGATGAAGCGGTCGGCGATCCAGCCGCCGGGCAAGCTCATCAGGTAGATGCTCGAGCCGTACAGCGCGTAGACGATGCCGGCGGTGGCCTTGCTCTGACCGAGACCACCCAGGGCAGTGCTGGTCGAGATGTAGACCACCAGGAACGCGCGCATGCCGTAGTAGCTGAACCGTTCCCACATCTCGGTGAAGAACAGGGTCTGCAACCCTTTGGGGTGGCCGAAGAACGTCTTGCCGTTCCCGTTGGCTGACTCCGCCGCAGCTACGTTGGACATACGGCGCGGAAACTACCACGTGGAAGCACATGTCTCACCCGGGTCGGTTGACCGCCGGTCACATCGATGCGGCGGGCGGCTCTCGATCGGGACCCGATCGGGAGCCGCAGTGTGCGGGGCCGGTTTCCCTTGGCAGACCGCTGGCGTACGATCGCCGCGATGGGGTCGAAGCCCGCCAAGCCCGTGGCCAAGGCCACAACGGCGCCTCGCGCCCGGACCACCAAGCCGGACGTTCGTCCTGAGCCGCCGAGCGGAGCGAAGCGTGTCGAGGGACGCATCCCGGACGACGGGCGGATCGCCGACCTCGAGGCCGCCGTGGCGGCACTGACCCAGCGGGTGGCGGCCCTCGAGGGCGTGCGCAGTCACGGCGCCAACGGCAGCGGCACCCGGACCGGAGACGAGGCCATCCGCGCCGCGGTCCTCGCCGCGGTCGGCGAGCTCGACCTGCGCCATCGCTACGGCGGGCTGGTGCCCATCCCCGACGTGCGCGCCGAGCTGCGCCGCACCGGCGTCGCCACCGACGACGCCGCCGTCACCGCCGCGCTCGAGGCGCTCGAGCGGGCCTGGAAGATCGATCTGTCCGTTGCCCAGTCGCCGACCCAGGTCCCCGATCGCGGCGCCGGCATCGAGCGACCCGGTCGCGGCCTCCTCTACTACGTGGCCCGAAGGTGACGAAGGAGTCGTGACCGTGGATCTCTCCCGCCTGCTCCTCGATGCCCCCAGCCCGTTCGCCGATCCCGTGGTGCGCCTCGATCTCGAGGTCGCGCCGCCGCCCGACGTCGCCACCGTGCATGCGTCGGTGCGCACCGCGATCGCCGAGGCCATCGCCACGGTCGGCCGGGATCGCCGCGCCCAGATGGTGCTGGTCACCGGCGACCCTGGCATGGGCAAGACCCACCAGCTGGCGCACCTGCGCAAGCGCGCCGCCGGCGACTACGTGTGCATCGACGTGCCGCCGCTCAAGGACACGGCGCCATTCGGTCACCTCGCCCGCTACGGCGTGCAGGGCCTGGCCGCCGCCGGCGTGCTCGAGCGCCTGCTGTGGGACGTCCTGCGCCAGGTCGCCGTCGCGGTCCGCGCCGACGCTGACGAGCACGGCGACGACGACGTGGTCGCGCGTATCGACGACGCGCTGGTCGGCAGCGACCGCTTCGCCTTGGCCTTCCGCACCATGGCCCAGCAGGACGCCGAGCTCGGGCCCCTGCTCTACAAGCGCGGTCGGCGGCTGCCGCCGCTGTCGACCTTGCCCGCCGACTTCGGCCGCGTGCTCGGCCGCATCACCGATCGCGAGGCCGAGCGCGCCATCGTCGACTGGCTGCGCGCCGCCGAGCTGGCCGACGAGGATCTGGCCCTGCTCGGGCTCGAGCACGGCGTCGACACCGAGGCCCGCGCCTTCGAGGTGGTGCGCGCCTTGTGCATCTCGTCGCAGCGGCCGGTGGTGCTGTGCCTGGATCAGCTCGAGTCGATCGCCGGGCTCATCGGCAGCGAGGGCGTGGCCCGCATGTTCACCGCCTTGATGGAGCTGTACCAGCAGGCGCCGGTGGCGATCGTGCTCATGTGCCAGACCCAGCAGTGGGTCGAGCTGCGCCGCGAGGTGCCCCAGGCCGCGGTCGATCGCATCCGGGTCCTGCCGCCCCTGGCCAAGCCCACCGCCGACGAGGCGCTGGCCATCATCGCCAGCCGGCTCGACGCGGTGTGGGCGCCCAGCGGCGCCACGTCACCGTACCCGACCTGGCCGTTCCCGGCCTCGGCGGTGCGCGGCATCGTCGAAGAACGGCGGCCCACGATCCGAGGGCTCCTGCTCGAGATCGACGCCCACCTCACCGAGATGCGCCGCGCCGGCAAGGTCACCGAGCTGGGCGGCGGCGGTGGTTCATCGTCGATCGAGGCCGCGGTCGGCGTGGCCGCAGCGCTGGCGCCACCACCGGTCGACGAGCAAGCCGCGCTACGCGCCGCCCGCGATCGGTATCGGAGGGTCGCCGACGATCGCCGCGAGCTGGGCACGCCGGCCTTCCGCGAGGAACTCCTGCGCCACGGCGTGATCGACGTGCTCGAGCACGCCATGAAGCGGGGCGCGGCGCTGGGCGGCGTCAAGGTCACCGCGATCGACAACCCCGAGAAGCCCAAGGTCGGCCCGCGGCCGCCGGCGGTGATCACGCTCGAGACCGCGGGCGGCGCCCGCAAGCTCGCCATCGACGTCCACTCCAGCGAGCCACGCTCGACCCACCGCGTCCTGGCCCGCCTGCGCGACATGGTCGACGAGCGCAGCGCCGACCGCGCGGTGCTGGTGCGCGAGCGCGAGGCGCCGCTGCCCGAGTCGGCCAAGCGCTCGCACGAGCTGCTCGACGAGCTGGCCCAGCGCGGCGGCGCGCTCATCTGGCTCGAGGAGGAGGACGCGATGCGCCTGGTGGCGGCCGAGCTCTTGCTCGACGCCGCCGCCTCCGCCGAGGTCCTGGTCGGAAGCCGCAACGCCTCGCGCGACGAGGTCCTGGCCTTCCTCTTCGATCACGATCAGCTCGGCGAGCTGCTGGTGCCGATGGTGAGCCGCGGCGGCGACGCCTTGCCCAAGGCGGCGCGGGCCGGCTGAGCGCGGGTTCCGGCTCAGTCGCAGGTGTAGCTGTAGATCAACGTGTGAGCGCGCTCGAACCCCGGCTGCTGGGTGGTCGAGCGGCGCTGGATCGGCGAGCCGTCACGCTGGCGGTCGGTGACCACCTCGAGGAACAAGGTCTCGCGTCCGTCGGGGCCGCCGAAGCGGCGCTGCCACGAAGTCTCGAGGTCATGATCGTCGAAGCTGCGCAGCTCGACGCCCTCGATCATGCCGTCGCTGTTGTCGTCGCGCTCCTGCATCGTCCAGCGCGCGTAAGGGCCGCTGTAGCGCAGCGAGTTGCAGCCGGTGAGCGCGCCGCCGGCGTCGCGATCGCAGACGTTCTCGATCAACGCCTCGCCGGCGCCGGTGCCGAAGACGCCCTCGCGGTCCTGCTCGTTCTCGTAGTCACGCACCCAGCCCACCGGCTCACCGTCGCGCCAGCGCCAGGTCTCGACGTAGCGATCGACCGAGCGGTTGCCGGTGCGGGTCACCACCGCGCGCTGCCCACCCTCCACCGTCGCCGTCTCCTGGTACTGGTTGGTGCCGTCGTCGAAGCTCTCCTCGACCACCACGTCGCCCTCGTAGCGGCGCGTGGTCAGCGTGATCACGGCGCCGCGCGTCTGCTCTTCGAGGGTGAAATGCCCGGCGGCGTCGCCCTCGAAGCGGTAGGTCTCGCTGACCGCCGGCTCGTCGGTGAACTGGCCGGTGCCGCCGCACGGGATGCGCCACGTCACGCCGTCCTCGCCGCAGCCGGCGACGGCGAGCGTCGCCGCGGTCAGCAAGTACGACGAGATGCGCATGGCCGCAGGATCCGCAAAGCGGTCGGCCCTGCCAAGCGGAACCTGCTCACATTCCGAGGCCGCCACCCAGCCGGCCGCAGCCGCGGCCGTGGGCACACTCGGAACGGAGCAAAGGCCGCGACGGCTTGAGCGTCACCTTGGTTCGCACCTCGGCCTCTTCCGGCACCTTGGGCAGCTGCATGCGCCGCACGAACATGGCCACGCAGATGACCGCGCGCGCATGGTGATGTGACAGCCCGGCGGATGACCGGTCCCACTCAGTGTGGCGGCGGAACGCCGTGCGTGGCGGCCAGATAGCGCAGGATCTCGATGGTCTTGCTCACGAACCGCCGGCCGCTGGCGGTCGCGATGTTCACTCCCGGGACGGCCTCGGGCGCCGCGTCACCGAGGAGGAGTACCGGCAGCGACTGGTTGCTCTCGCCGATCAGCTCGGCCACCGGCTGGCGCGGCTTCTCGAATCCGAGCTCGACCACGTCGACGGTCTCGCGCAGTTGCGGATAGTAGGTGAGCATGCCGATGACCTGGGACGAGTACGGGCAGAACCAGCTCTGCCCCTGGTCCTCGAAGCCCGGCCGCAGGACATACAGGGTGTCGCGCATGTCCGAGTCTAGCTGGCCCGCTTGCGGTATGCCGCCGGGGTGGTGCCGGTCCACTTGCGAAAGGCGCGGGTGAAATTGGGCAGCTCGGTGTAGCCGAGCCGGCCGGCGATCTCGGCCAGCGGCAGCCCGCGATCCTCGAGCAGGAGCATCGCCCGCTGCCGGCGGGTCTCGTCGAGGATGGCGGTGTAGCTCGTGCCCGCCGCGGCCAGCTTGCGCTTGAGGGTGCGGGCCGACAGATGGAGCGCGTGGGCGACCTCGTCGACCGAGCGAAAGCCTCCGTCCGCGTCGGCCAGCGCGGCCCGAACGCGGCCGGGGAGCCCGGCGTCGACCAGCATGGCCAGCTCGCGCTCGCACTGCGCCCGCGCCAGCTGCACCGCCACCGGATCGGCGGACACCAGGGGCGCGTCGAGTAACTCGGACGCGAACACGAGGCGGTTGGCCGGACGATCGAAGCGCAGCATGTCGCCGGCGAACGGCACCCGCTTCATCCACGCCGGGGCCGGGAAGCTGCACTCGGCGGCGCCGCGCAGCGTGCGGCCGGTCAAGGTCTGGCCGATCTGCCACAGGCCGACGATCAGGCCGAGGATCGCGAACTCGCGCAGCCCGCCCAGATCGGCGCGCTCCTCGATCACCACCGCCGCGGTGTCGTGCTCGACCACGGTCGAGATGCCGAGGAGCGACGTGCGCGTGGCCGCGAAGCGCTCGGCGAAGGTCAGCGCCTCTCGCACCGTGCTCGCCGTCATCGCCGCGAAGCCGACGAAGCCGTGCGACGACACCCGCATCTGCATGCCTTGATAGAGCGCGAGCGCCGGCTCGCCGGTCAGCTCCTGGGCGCGCTCGAAGATGCGCGTACATGTCGCAAGCGACACGCGCGCGCCAGGATCGCGCAGCGACTCCTCGCTGAGCCCGGTGTCGGCAAGCAACGCGTCGGGCCGCACCTTCCAGCGACGGGCAAGCGTGACCACGTCGAGGACGTAGATGCCCGGAATCTCCGCGTGACGGTCGCCAGTGCCCATACCTGGTGTGGCGTGCGCGCCACCTCGAAAAACTGAGGCTATCTCGAAAATTCGTGAGCCGAAACAATTAGATGCGCCCGTAGACCGATCGCGAAACGACCGCGTTTCAACTCCCAGCACCCGCATCACCGACTGGACGTGTCGAGCCAAGCGCGGCTCCACGGACCACCGGCTCTCGGTGCACGAAAGGACTCTCGTCATGCTTCGCCGCCTCGCCACGCTCGCCCTCTCCCTCTCTCTCGCCACCACCGCCTTCACCTCCACCGCCGATGCTCGCAGCTTCGCCCAAGCGCCGGTCGCCGCCGGCGCGCCGCGCAACATCCAGGCCGACGAGGCCGAGATGCCGCGCATCTCCGCCGCCGCCCGCGTCAAGCTGCGCAAGGTGCTGGCCTCGCGCCGCGCCAAGAACGTGGCCGCGTTTCGCGCCTACGCCAACCGCGGCGTCTACCCGCACAACTACACCACGCCGGACGCGCTCAACGTCTGGATCGACCAGGAAGGGCGCATGTGCGCCGCCGCGACGATGATCTTCAAGTCGGGCTACAAGAAGCTCGTCCGTCAGACCGCGAAGGACAACAACTTCATCAAGCTCGGCGACGTCACCGACGGCGCGGTCATGGACTGGATGCTGACCTCGGGCCTGACCCAGAGCGAGATCGCCACGATCCAGGAGCCGTTCATGGGCCGCATGCAGCCGGTCGAGCCCGAGCCGGGCGGCCCGGACTGGCGCATCGCCGAGGACGCGCGCCTGCGCGCCCGCTACGCCGACGTGCTCGTCCAGCTCCGCGACAACCGCGACGCCGGCCTCGACGCCGCGATCGACGCTCTCGCCTGGCGCCCCGACCTCGTCGCCAAGCTCATCAAGGCCTGATCGCTCGTCCCCGGTTCGCCCCCTCCCCCATCCCCTCTCGGAGTCCCACCATGCTTCGCCGTCTCGCCACCCTCACCCTCGCGCTCTCCATGTCGCTCACCGCGTTCGCACCCGAAGCCAGCGCCCGGGGCTTCGCCTCGGCACCCGCTGATCGGCTGGTCGAGATCGACGGCGCCGACGCCATTCGCCGACCCACGCCGCGGCTCTCGGAAGAGACCAAGGCCCGGCTCAAGAAGGTGCTGGCCTCCCGCCGCACCAGGAACGTGAAAGCGTTCCGTGCCTACGCGCTACGCGGCGTCTACCCCCACAACTACGTCACCAGCGGTGAGCTCAACGTCTGGATCGACAACGATGGCCACATGTGCGCGGCCGCGACCATGATCTTCAAGTCGGGCCACAAGAAGCTCGTCCGCCAGACCGCGAAGGACAATAACTACATCAGGCTCGCCGACGTCACCGACGGCGCGCTGATGGACTGGATCCTGACCTCGGGCCTCACCCACGCCGAGGTGATCGCCATCCAGGCGCCGATGGTCGGTGGTCCCGAGATGCCCGTCGAGATCCCGGAGAACCCGATCGACTGGCGGATCGCGGAGGACGCGCGCCTGCGCGCCCTCTACAACGAGGTGCTCGTCCAGCTCGGCCAGAACCGCACCGACAGCCTGGACGCCGCCGTCGACGCGCTCACCTTCCGCCCCGACCTCGTCGCCAAGTTGCTGGCCGCCTGAGCGCGCCGCGTAGGAGACCGCCATGTTCCGCCAGCTCATCACCGTCACCCTCGCGGCCACCCTCGCCCTCGGGTTCACCACCCAGGGCGCCGCGGCCCGCTCCTTCGCCCGCCCACCGGCGGCCGCCACCGAAGACGGGCGCGTCCGCCCGAGCGCCCAGCGCGCCGCGCTGAAGAAGGTGCTCACCGCGCGCCGGGCCAGGAACCTCGCCGCCTTCAAGGCCTACGTCACCGCCGGCGTCTATCCGCACAACCAGCTCACGCCCGGCGAGCTCAACATCTGGATCGACGACGACGGTCACCGCTGCGCGGCGGCGTCGATGATCTGGGCCTCGGGCGAACACGCCCTGGTCGAGGAGACCGCGGCCACCGACAACTTCATCCGCCTGGCCAACGTCACCGAGGGCCCGCTGCTCGACTGGATCCTGACCTCGGGCCTGACCCACGACGAGGTCGTGCTCATCCAGCGACCGATGATGGGCCGCGACGGCAAACTCCATCGTCCCGGGATCCGTCCCGAGCCGGCGATCGACTGGCGCATCGCCGCCGATCGCTCGCTGCGCCTCAAGTACGACGGCATCCTCGAGGAGCTCGCCCGCAGCAAGGCCGCCAGCCTTGACGCCGCCCTCGACGCGCTGATGGCGCACCCCGAGCTGGTCAC
>SXGT01615548.1_pt1 | contig 12666 bp, 12 predicted proteins | sample 3176221 | NCBI WGS metagenome assembly SXGT01 (sample SAMN11356862, study PRJNA531348) | freshwater metagenome | isolation source: freshwater sample F1-120 | place: China: Fuxian Lake, Yuxi | collected 2017-12-25
GGGGCAAGCTCACCGACGACGACCTCGATGTCGTGGCCGGCAGGCGCGACGAACTGTCCGGCTAGATCCAGGAACGTTACGGCGTCGCGAAGGAAGAGGCCGAGCGTCAGCTGGCCGCGTGGGAGAAGCAGGCGAGCGACGCCTGGTTCGTCTAGGTCGCATCGGCCACCGTCAGCGCCGGCGCGACTGCGCCCGCACGCGCCCTGCCGTTCATCCCGCGCCTTCGGGCGCATGCATCGCGGTGAGCTGCCTGCCGATGCCTGCGCCGAACAGCGGCCGCACTGGCCATCGCGCGATGAACGTGCGCGTGCGCGGGTCCAGCCGCAGCTCGAGGCGATGCGGCGTCGAGAGGAATACGACGTCCACCGCGATGGCTCCGTTCTGCAGTTGCGCGGCAGATGTCGACGTGAGCCCGTTGGCCTCATCCGTCCAGCTGCTCGTGAGCGCGAGCCGCAGCGACCGTTCACCCTCGTGGAGGGTGAGCACGCCCTCGTGCGCATCGAGCATCGTGATCGTGCGATGCGACACCATCGCATGCGGGTCCGGCAGGAACTGCCCATCGAACAGCTGCACGCCACGGCCGCCATGCCGTTCCTGCGCCGTGGGCTGGCACAGCGACGAAAGGCGACGCGCCAACGCGTGATCCGCCGCCCCCGCCGCGCGCGGCACGCCCATCGCGGGCAGCAGGTGTTCCCACATCAGGTCGAGCACGCGCTGCATGCCCTCGGTGCAGGAAAGCAGCGCCACGACCGTGCGCTGTTCCGGCAGCACCACCATGAACTGGCCGGCAGCGCCATCGCCACGATAGCCGTGGCGTGAACGCCAGAGCTGGAAGCCATAGCCCGCACGCCAGTCGGGATCACTGTTCGCGGCATTCGACACCTGCATCGCCGACGCCTGCGCCACCCAGCCCTCGGGCAGGATGCGCCGCCCTTCCCACACGCCATCGTCGAGGTACAGCTGCCCCAGTCGCGCGACGGCATCGAGGCTCGCGTGCACGCCGGTGAAGCCGTGGTCGAGGCCAGGCGCACGCTGCGTCGACCGCACGTCGCCCATGCCGAGCGGTTCGAACAGGCGCGGCCGCAGGTAATCGACGAGGCGCGCACCGGCCAGCTGCTGCAGCACCGTCGCGAGCGCCAGCACCGGCGGCTGGTTGTAGGCGAACACCGTGCCGGGCGGTCCGGCAGGCGGGACGCGCAGGAACCCGCGCAGCACGTCGCCTTGCGGATCGAGCGCGGCGGCCCCGCCCATGGTCTCGTGGTCGTGCCCCGTGGCCATCGAAGCGATGTGGCGGATGCGCAGCTCGCGAAGAGCGGGGTGCGCGCCCTCGAACGCGTGCGGCAGGTGGTCGCTGACGAGATCGTCCAGCCGCAACCGGCCCTCGCCCAGCTGCAGCGCGAGCGCCGTGCCCGTGAACGTCTTCGACAGCGAGTACAGCAGCCGTGGCCGGCCCGCCGAATGCGGCCGCCAGCAGCCCTCCACCACGCGCACGCCGTTGCGCTGGATGATCAGTCCATGTGGCTCGATCGCGGGATGCCGTTCGAGTGCGTCGATGAATGCCGCGATCGCCGCGGGATCGATGCCCTGTTCCGATGGCGTCATGCGGCCGATGCTCACGCCACGTCACCCTGTGCGGACGCATGGAATGCCTCCACGCGGGCGAGGAATCGCTCGGGCTCCACGCGATGCAGCCAGTGGCCGAGGCCGTCCCACACCTCGGTGACAGCGCCGGGGATGGCGCTCGCGAGCCACGCGCCGTAACCCGCACCCGGATCCGCACCGTGCAGCGACAGGTAGGGCACGCGAATGCCCGCGAGCACCGGCATGAGCGTTGCCAGCACCTGTTCCTCGTCCTGCTCGAGCAGCGGCAGCCACAGGCCGGCAACGACCGGCTGCCGCGCGGGCACGCGATAGCGCCGCAGTTCCTCGCGCAACTGTGCGGGCAGCCGTGGGCCGCCCAGCAGGTCCATCTCCTCGTTCATGGCATCGCTGAAGCCGTCGCCCGTCAGCCTTGGTGCGATGCCGCGCACCACGTCGATGAACGAGCCAAGGCGCAGCGACTGGTCCACGTTCAGCACCGAACGCACGGGCGCGAGTGCGGCCAGCACGGTGGCGACGATGCCGCCGAGGGAATGGCCTATCAGCCGCGGCGGCGCGATGCCGAGCGCGCGCACGAAGCCTGCGGTTGCCTGCCCCAGCGAGAACGCGGAGTACGCGCGCAGGGCCGATGATCCGCCGTGGCCCGGCAGGTCGAGCCGCAACACCCGATGGCTTGCCGCGAGCGCGGGCACGAAGCTGTCCCAGGTGCGATGGTCCTCGGTGATGCCGTGCACCAGCAGCAGTGGCTCGCCTGCACCGTCCTCGCGCCAGGCGATGCATGTGCCATCGTCCAGCGTCAGCTCACGCACCTCGCCCATCGCATCCTCCGCCGTCGTGCATTGCAGGTGCAGGAATCGTGCGCGGCACATGGGCGCACGGCAATGCCGACAGGCGCGTGGGTGCGGCGGGCGCACCCGGACCACGGCCTACACTGAACACTCATCGAGGCTGCCGGGGCGGAGCACACATGGAGCAGGAGCGCCACCAGGGCACCGATGTACGCCAGCCCGTGCGCGTGCGGGAGCGCTACGGCTACATCGATGGCAACGGGCGCATGTGCATCGAACCACGCTGGCATGCAGCGAGGCCCTTTCGCGATGGGCTAGCCTGCGTCGGCACCCGCGCACGACCCGATGCAGGCACGCGCTGGGGCTACATCGATCACGACGGCAGGGTCGTGATACCACCGCAGTTCACGCGCGCAGGCGACTTCGCCGAGGGTCGTGCGGCCGTGAACCTCGGCGGCGAGTATCGCTACATCGATCGCGACGACAGCTGGAGCCTCGAGGGCGGTGGCGAGGGCTTCATAGACCGCACGGGTACGCCAGTCGGCGAGCTGCGCTTTCGTTCCGCAGCCGGCTTCAGCGAAGGCGTTGGCGTGGTGCGCGGCGACACCCGCGCATGGTTCGTGGATCGGCACGGCGGGCGCCTGCGCTGGGGGCCCTTTGCAGACGCCGAGCCCTTCGCCGACGGGCTTGCTGCCGCGACCCGCGGCGGTGACGGCGGCTGGGGGTGGATCGACGCCTCGGGCGAATTCGTCATCGCACCGCGGTACGTGCGCGTCGATCGCTTCTCCGAAGGCCTCGCACCAGCACTGGATCCCGCGACCTACACCTACCTGTTCGTGAATCGCAGTGGCAGCGTCGCGTTCCGCACGCCGGGCATCTGCCGCTTCGCAATGCCGTTTGCGCACGGCCGCGCTGCCGCCATGGCGAGCGACGAAGGTCCATCACCGCTGGACCCACCACGCCGCGTGGCCCACGGCTACCTGGACCACGCGGGTCAGTGGGCGATTGCGCCGCGCTTCGACGCCGCTGGCACCTTCAGCGACGGTCGCGCGTGCGTGCGCATCGGCGATCGCCACGGCTTCATCGATGTGGATGGCGAGGTGGTCGTGCCTGTCGACCTCGAGTGGGCGGGCGATTTCGCCGACGGCATCGCCCTCGGCATGCGCGCTGGTCGCTGCCACGCGTTCCGCACCGATGGTTCGGTGCTCTGGCATGAGTGAGACGCCGGCGCGTTCGCCGTGCACCTAGGGTTTGCCGGTCGTGCGGCAGCGGACCTGCACCCGGCTGAAGTCCGACGATCGGGAGTGCAGAAGGGCGACGATTGGTAGCGTAGAAGGGCGACGATCGGTAGTGCAGGATGCTGCCGTCGCGCCGTCCCTGACCCACGAAGCCGACACAAGACCTGCCATGGCTCGAGACCCGGACTCCTACCTCCCGCGCGTGGTCGACGCCGAGATCGACACGCTCCTGCGCGACCTGCCCGCGATCCTGCTGGAAGGGCCGAAGGCTGTTGGCAAGACGGCGACCGCCCGCAGACGCGCGCGCACCATCGTTGCCCTGGACGAGCCCGCGAACCAGGCCATCGCACGAGCCGATCCCCGTGTATTGCTCACTGGGGAGAAGCCGATCCTGCTCGACGAGTGGCAGCTCGTGCCGGCGTTGTGGGACGCGGTGCGCCGCGCGGTGGACGAGGACAACCGACCCAACCAGTTCCTGCTGACGGGGTCGGCGGGCCCGCTCGCCGCACCGACCCACACGGGTGCCGGACGCATCGTGAGCGTGCGCATGCGCCCGCTGGCGCTGGCCGAGCGACCGGGGTTTGCGGCGACGGTCAGCGTCGCGGCATTGCTCGCTCAGCAGGCGGCCCCGATCGCGGGCGCCACATCGACAACGCTTGCAGGCTACGTCGATGAACTCGAGCACTCCGGTTTTCCGGGCCTGCATGCACTCACGGGCAGGGCGCTGCGCGCACAGCTCGATGGCTACCTGCAGCGCATCGTCGATCGCGACTTTGCCGCCCAGGGTCTGCCGCTGCGCAATTCGCAGGGCCTCACGCGCTGGTTGACCGCCTACGCGGCCGCGACGTCGACCACCGCGACATTCGAGACGATCCGTGCGGCGGCAAGCCCGGGCGAAGCCGGCAAGCCCGCGAAGACGACGGTGCAGTCCTATCGCGACGTGCTCGAGCGCCTGTGGATCATCGACCCCGTACCCGCGTGGCTGCCCACGCGAAACGTGCTGCAGCGGTTATCCCAGCCACCGAAACACCAGCTTGCAGACCCTGCGCTCGCGTTGCGCCTGCTCGGGCTGGACGCGGCGGCACTGCTCACGGGGCGAGAGGCAACGCCCGCCGTGCCGCGTGACGGCACGCTGTTGGGCCACCTGTTCGAGGCAATGGTGACGCAGTCCGTGCGCGTCTACGCACAGGCTGCGGAAGCGCGCGTATGCCACCTGCGCACGAAGGCCGGTGAACGCGAGATCGACCTGATCGTGGAGCGTGCAGGTGGACGTGTGCTCGCGATCGAGGTGAAGCTCACTGCCGCCGTCACGGATGCCGACGTCGCGTCACTGCGCTGGCTACGCGAGCGCCTCGGCGATGACCTGCTCGACGCCGTCGTCGTGAACACGGGCCCGATGGCCTATCGCCGCGAGGATGGCATCGCAGTCGTGCCGGCCGCACTGCTCGGGGCGTGAACGCGGCGCGCCCGCACCGGCACCCGCAGGAGCGCCCGCAATGCACGCGGGCTGCAGTAACCTCCTTCCGTCACAAGCACCACGCGCGCAAGCCGGAACATCGAACGTGAGCACCGAACTGTGGCGCCTGCCGGCGCATCGCCTTGCCAGCCTCATTGCCCAGCGCGAGGTCTCGAGTCGCGAGGTGGTGCAGGCACACCTCGAGCGCATCGCGGCGGTGAACCCGCAGGTGAATGCGATCACCCTGGCGCTCGGCGAGTCCGCGCTCGCCGCGGCAGACGCTGCCGACCGCAACGCCCGAAACACGGGCAACGGCCCGCTGCACGGCGTGCCGTTCAGCATCAAGGAGAACCTGGACCTAGTGGGAACGGCCACCACAAATGGCGTGCCGGCCTTCGCGCACGCCATGCCCACGTCGGATTCACCGGTGGTGGCACGCATGAAGGCCGCGGGCGCGATCCCGCTCGCGCGCACCAACCTGCCGGAGATGGGCCTGCGCCTGTCCACCAACAATCCCTTGCGCGGGCGCACGCTCAACCCCTGGAACCCGGCGCTGACGTCTGGCGGTTCGAGCGGTGGCTGCGCCGTGGCGCTGGCCACCGGCATGTCGCCGTTCAGCCTCGGCACCGACATCGGCGGCTCGCTGCGCACCCCCGCCTACTGCTGCGGAATCGCAGCGCTGAAGCCCACCCAGGGGCGCATCCCGCATGCGGGCTCGCTCCCGCCGCAGGACGGCGGCATGGCGGTGCAGCTGATGCTTGTGGAAGGGCCCATGGCGCGCAGCGTGGCAGACCTGCGGCTGGGCCTTTCCATCCTGGCCGGCGCGGACCGGCGCGACCCGATCTCCGTCGACGTGCCATTGCAGGGCGCGCCCGCGCCGGCGCGCGCAGCCCTGGTCACGCGCTTCTGGGGCAAGCCCTTGCCGGCGGCCACGCTCGCCGCGATCCGCGCGGCCGGCAAGGCACTCGCGGAAGCTGGATGGGAAGTGGAAGAGGTTGAACCACCGGAACTCGAACGCGTGCAGGAGCTGTGGGGCCGCGTGCTGTCGGTGGACTTCACCCAGACGCTGCCGCAGATCCGCGGGCTGATCACGCCGGAGCTGCACGCGAACCTGGACCAAGTGTGCCGGCACTTCGACCCCGCGACCATGCCGAACCTCGTGCTGCACGCCGAGCGCTCGCGCCTGATGCGCGCGTGGTCCGGCTTCTTCGCGCAGTGGCCCCTGGCCGTAGGGCCGACATGGGGCGAACTGCCCTGGCCGGTGGATGCAGACATCGACCCCGTGCATGGCCTCGAACTGCTGCTGTCCACCTGGCGCTTCATCTCGCCAGGCAACGTGCTGGGCATTCCGTCGGTGGCGTTGCCGACAGGTGTGGCGGACGGGCTGCCGACCGGCGTGCAGATCTATGCTGATCGCTGGCGCGAAGACCTGTGCCTGAACGCGGCCGAGATCATCGAGGCTACACTGCCGGGGCCGGCGCCGATCGATCCGCGCGGTTGAGCGAACTCGTCAGGGCGCATAGCTGGACCGCGCCAGCACACCCCACTGCTCACCCGTTGGCGTTACCTGCTTCGTGACGATGTACAGCGAGTCGAATGCCGACAGGAGAGAGCCATCCTCGCGATAGCGCTCGAAACGCACCGCGATGTGCACCTTGTCCGGCCCGCTGTGCACGACCTGCCGATCGGCCCAGGCGCTGCGATGCCAGCCTTCCGCGCCCAACGCGGCGAAGGTCGCCTCCGATGCGTAGTCCGCCGGCGTCGCGGCCACGGCCACCTGCCCGCTCGCGATGCGCACGTGCGGGTAGTGCAGCGTGGCGCGCCATGCGGCCAGATCACGCGCATTGAACGCCGCCATGAACGCATCGAGCATCGCCATCGCGGCGCGCTCGGCGTCTGCATCGCGCGCAAGCGCAGGCGTGCCGAGCAACAGTGCGAGCACAAGTGCGATGCCGGCGCGGGTCGATCCGACGTTCATTGCTCCGCTCTCCTCGTCTGTCGCTCTGCTTGTCCGGGCGGCGCGATTGTGTGCGCCGTCACGGCGCCATCGCAATCCGCGCCGCCTTTACACTTGCGCATCATCATCCTCTTCGCCATGCCCTCCAACGCAGGCAACGGCGCAATCGCGGGGCAGCGACCATGGCGCACACGATCACGATGAGCCACCTGCTGGTGGACGCAAGCCACCTCGACCACCGCGAACTGCTGCGTGAGTGGCAGTGGCTCGTGGGCGACGCGCGCCTGCCCTTCCTCGTCACTGCGCTGGGAGATGCGTTCCTGCAGGACGTGAACGATGGCACGATCCACCTGCTGTCGGTTGGTGAAGGCACGCTCGAGCAGGTGGCGGCAGACATGCCCGCGTTCGAGGCCAGCCTGCAGGACAGGCAGTTCGTGCTGGGCGCCTTCGTGCCCGGCATCGTCGCTCGCCTGCACGAGGAGGTGCGGCCGCTGAACCCCGGCGAGGTGTACAGCTACCGGGTGGCGCCGCGCCTCGGCGGCGACTACGCGATCGACAACCTCGCGCCTTGCGACATCACGCAGCACTTCGATGCGCTGGGCCGCGTCTATCGGCCGCGACACCCGCCAGCACACTGACGGCGGAAGCAGCGGACTGGAACGCCGTGGCCGGCGGTACCGTGAAAGCGCTACGGCGATGCCGAAACCGATGCCGGGCTTACAGGACTCGCGCCCATCGTTCGCTGCAGGAACGCATCCAGTGCAGCGAACCAGCGGCGCCGATTTTCCGCAACGGCGTCGTAGAGATCCACGCCCTCCTCCGCAATGACATCCACCGGCTTGCCATGTCGAGACAGCGACTGCAGCAGGCTATCCGCGTGCTTGACGAGCACGTCGTCGAAGTTTGGCCGCGCACCAAGCACCGGTACAACGAAGTGCTCCGCACGGTGTGCAGGGGACGCGAGCTGATCCAGTGCGAAGCTGGCAGAACTGTAGGGCGTGGCCGCATCGGAGTGGCGGGTGCCGAAGCCAGCGTACCGGGAATCCACGTCACGATCAGCGAGTGGCGTGCGCGCAGCGACGCAGCGCACTCCACCTTCCGCACGATCCGCGAGCTGTAGTGCAGGCCGGCCACCATACCGGCGACCGATGACGCATGCACGGTTTGCGTCCGCAATGCCGGTCGAGCGCAACCACCTGAGGCCATCCTCGACATCGTCTGCGGCGCCTGCGCGCCAGGGATGCCTGTCGGCAATTGCCAGCACGGTGCCGAACCCATAGGACCCGCGATACTGCGGCTGAAGCACGGCGAAGCCGCGCGCCGCGAGCATGGCCACGAGGCCGCTGTAGCCACTGCGACTCGCGGTGGATGGCCCGTCCTGTGCGATCACGACAACACCCACACCTCGCGCATCCGGTTGCGGCAGTGTCAGCACGGCGGGGATCTCGAGCCCATCCCGGGCACGGTAGGAGACCCAGCGCGTCTCGGCGCCTTGCGCCGGCGCCGGGCGGTACTCGGAGCCGATGCGCACGAGGCTGTGGTCCGTGCGCTTGTACACCTACCCGGTCGTGGGGACGTGCGGCACCGTGGAACGCACGGTGAAGGTCTGTCCACTGTGATCGGTGGTCCATGGAACGAGGCCTTGTTCGGGCATCACCGCGGCAAGCTCCTTCGCGAGCGCTCGCCATTCATCGGTCAGGGGCACGAAGTGCCAGCGGTCGCTGTGCGCCAGCAGCGCCTGCGGCTCGCCGTCCGTCACGAGCACGCTTCCGAGGAAGTCGCGCGCCGGGTCGGCGAACAGCGTGCGCGTGATGCGTCCTGTGCCGGCATCGAGCTCATGCACGCCGCGCGTATTGACCCCGGCACGCGCCGCAATCAGCAGTCGCTCACCGCGCGCGTCCACGAAGAGCGCTTCGAAGTCGTACTCGCCGCCGACACTGCCGATGAGCGTCGACTGCCACTCGCCCTCGCGCAGCACGCTGAGCCGGCCGCTGGAGCGATTGATCGACAGGCCAACGCGGACGTCGCCGTTCGGATCGGCAAGCCAGCGATCGATGCCATTGCGCCCGGCCTGCACGCGGGTGCGTGAATCGTCGACCAGGCTCACGCGGTCGACGCGCGGTTCGATCGTTCGCTCGGTGATCGACCAGCGCTGCGCCGAAGCGATCAGGACGTGGTCGGGATCGTTCGGGCGAACTGCGAGCAGCTGCGAGGACATGAAGCGATCGACGCTGTAGGGGCGGCCGTCATCCTGCAGCATGCGCGACATTGCGGTGCGCACATCCACCGCAACGAGACGTGCCGAGAGCATCGCCATCGGCGGCGCACCGGCGCGCGGATACTGGCTCGCAACGAGCAGCGTGCAGACAAGGTGAGTCGTGCTTGCCCACTGGCAACCCACAATCTGGTGCTGCGCCGGATCTGCCGTGAGCACCGGCCGTTCCGTTCGCTCCACGAGGTTCACGACAGTGACGCCCATTGCGCCACGCAGGGGGCGAAGGATGGCGACGGACCTTCCATCCGGCGACATCTGCAGATCTGTCAGGGCAGGCAGCGCGGCGAAGAAGTCACTTCCTGCGCTTGCAGCCGTCGGACCGACTGCAGCCACCGCGTCACCGCGCGCACAGGGCGCGAACGCAATGAGGCACAGGAAGACAACGGACGCAGACGCCCGGACACCACGCCTGGTCAACACATGCATCTCCTTGAGCCATCGCGATGCCCGCAATCAGATCGTCCTGCTCACCGTGCAGTCTCAGGTGAGCATCTGATACGCCGCGCCCCGCAGGTCATCCGACAACGGCAGTGCGCTGCCGAGGTACTGCGTCATCGCGAGGCCGATCATCTCTTCCTCCGGGTCCACCCAGAAGTAGGTGCTGGCCGCACCAGCCCAGCCGAGCTCGCCAGCGTTCGACAGGCTCATCGCCTTGCCCGGGTCGAGCAGCACGCGCACGCCGAGGCCCCAGCCGTAGCCGGGCAAGGGGCCGAGGCCGATGGTGAGCGGCAGCTGCTCCGGCGGGATGCGGTTGGCGCGCATCATCTTCAGCATCGGCCGCGAGAGCAGCACCTGCCCGCCTGCCGACCTGCCGGTGATGAGCATGCGCGCGAACTTCGCATAGTCGTCCATGGTCGAGAACAGGCCGTGGCCGCCACGGCGGAAGCCGGGATCGTTCGCGGGATACATCGACTCGACGTCGACCCGCGCCAGCGTATGCGGTTGCAGGTCCAGCGCGGGAATCGCCGTGATGTCGGCCACGCCGTGCATGCCCACGATGCGGCCGCGCTCGCTCGCCGGCACGCAGTAGTACGTGTCGCCCATGCCGAGCGGGTCGAGGATGTGCTGCTTCAACAGCTGGTCGATCGGCGCGCCCGCCGCCTTCTCGATCACGTGCGCCAGCGCATCCGTGTTCACGCCATAGCGATAGCGTGTGCCCGGCTGGAACGCGAGCGGCAGCGACGCGAGGCGGCCCATCATCTCGTCCAGCGACACGGTGCCGTCGCTGCTGATCTGCAGCTCGCGGTAGTAGGGCGCGATGTGGCAGCCGTGGATGAACTCGTAGGTGAAGCCCGCGCGGTGGGTGAACAGGTCTTCCACGTGGATCGGCCGGTCTGCCGGCACCAGCCGGCCCTCGGGATGCAGCACGCGCATGGCCGCGAAGCGGCGGTCGTACTGCAGCAGCATGTCGGAGAGCCGCAGCCTGCCCTGCTCGATCAGCATCAGCCCCAGCACGGAGACGATGGGCTTCGTCATCGAGTAGATGCGGTACAGCGGCTTCTCCGCGAGCGGCGCGCCGCTTCCGATGTCGGCCACGCCGTGCCGGCCGCGCGCGAGCACCTGGCCGCGCTGCTCCACATGCCATTCGAGGCCGGCGAACTTCTTCTCGTCGACATAGCGCCGGGCAACGGCGGCCACGCGGTCTTCACGTGCGGTCATGGGATGTTCCTCGTGGGATCGGGATGCAGCACGCATGCGTGCCGCGCGTGGCTGGAAGCAGCGCGCAGGGCGCGCGCCGAGAATGGCGTGCGCCGCGTCAGGCGACCTTCACCGGCGGCGAGTTCTCGACGCTGTTGCGCATCGCCGCGTCGGGAATCGTCATCACGCGTTCGTACACGCCCGGCGGGTAGTTGGTCATGTGCGGGCCAGGCCCAGCCGTGGACGGCTGCGGCACCTTGCCACCCTGGTCCTGGTACGCGGCCGGCCGCTTGTAGCGCGCGAGTTCCTCCGGGCTGATGCCCGCGAGCGCCATCACCTCGGGGTCGATCCACGCCTCGGCATTGATCGGCTCGTCGGAGCACGACAGCTCGAGCGAGAGGTTCTCGAGGCCGGCGAAGTAGATCGACTTGCACATCCCGTGGTCGAGCGGGCCCATCACCGGGATGCCCTTCGAGCGGATGCGGTCGCGCATCGCCAGCAGTTCCGTCTCGTCCTTCACGCGCAGCGCCAGGTGCTGCATCACGCCGCGCGCCACGTTCTGCGCCGGATTGCCGGCGTGGGTCCTGCCGAACTCCACCGGGATGCCGGCGATGTCCGGATTGCACACGAAGGCGACCGCGCTCTCGTCGTTCAGGCGCAGGAAGCCATGCCAGGTCTTCTCGACACCGTGCATCCAGTACAGCGCCACCAGCTCCATCCCCAGCACGTCGGTGAAGTACTCGATCTGCGACTTCATGTCGGCCGTGCAGATGGCGATGTGGTGCAGGCCATCGACCTTGTTGGGTGAGTTGCTGGCGGAAGCCCCGGGCAACTGGCTTGCGTGCGTGCCGGACTGGCTCATGTCGGGAATCTCCGTGGCGAGGTGGCGTCGCGTCCGCGGGCGGGCTGCCCGCACCGGGGCGTCGAGAGCACCGACAGTAACGTCGAATTCCCCGGGGCGTAAGGCCGGAAGGCGTGGCGGCGGCCGAACCGCGGATCGGGACTCAGGGCCAGGACCCCCTGACGCTCCACCCGCCGAAAGAGGCAAACTTGCCGATTCCCGAACGTACCCGCATTCCAGGGCAAGCCAGAGCAAGAGGTAAGGCAGATGAGTGAGTTCAAAGACAAGGTCGTGGTGATCACCGGCGCCGGCAACGGCCTGGGCAAGTCCCACGCGCTCGAGTTCGCACGCCGTGGCGCCAAGGTGGTGGTGAACGACCTGGGCGGCAAGGGCGACGGCACGGGCGCAGGCGACGCGGCCGACCTCGTGGTGGCCGAGATCCGCGCAGCCGGCGGCCAGGCCGTGGCAAACAAGGCCTCGGTGTCTTCGCGCGAAGGCGCCAAGTCGATCATCGACGACGCGGTGAGTGCCTTCGGCACGATCGACATCCTGGTGAACCACGCCGGCATCCTGCGCGACAAGACGTTCAAGAACATGACCCTGGACGACTGGGACATCGTGATGAACGTGCACCTGAACGGCACCGCGTACGTCACCCACGCCGCGTGGCCGATCATGTACGCCAAGGCCTATGGCCGCATCGTGTTCACAAGTTCCACCTCGGGCATCTTCGGCAACTTCGGCCAGGCCAACTACGGCGCCGCGAAGATGGGCATGCTGGGTCTCATGAACGTGCTCGCCATCGAGGGCGCCAGCAAGAACATTCGCGTCAACTGCCTGTCCCCGGGTTATGGACGCCAAGACTGTTGAAATA
>SXGT01304056.1_pt1 | contig 12665 bp, 6 predicted proteins | sample 3176221 | NCBI WGS metagenome assembly SXGT01 (sample SAMN11356862, study PRJNA531348) | freshwater metagenome | isolation source: freshwater sample F1-120 | place: China: Fuxian Lake, Yuxi | collected 2017-12-25
ACTTCGAGACGCGCATCCAGGTCAAACACAACGCACCGGCCCTGTTGCGCGCAGCCCTGGCACGGCCCTCGTGGCAGCCCGAGACGATCGCGCTCTCGGGCAACACCGATTGTTATCAGCCGCTGGAAGATTCGCTGCGGCTGACCCGCGCGTGTCTCGAGATCCTCGCCGAGGCGCGCAACCCGACCAGGGTGATCACCAAATCCGCACTGGTCACGCGCGACCTCGACGTTCTCGGCGAGCTGGCCCGCCACGGCGCGGTACAGGTGCGAATCTCGCTGACGACGCTCGATCCGGCGCTGGCGCGGAAGATGGAGCCGCGCGCCGCAAGCCCCGGTCGCCGCCTCGACGCCATCTCCCGCCTGCGCTCAGCCGGGATCCCCGTCGGCGTCATGATCGCGCCGGTCGTGCCTGGCCTCACCGACGAGGAGATCCCGGCCCTGCTGCGGGCAGCACGTGGTGCCGGTGCGGGCGCGGCCTCCTGGACCCTGCTGCGTCTGCCGCCGCCGGTCGATCAGCTCTTCGCGGACTGGCTCGAGCGGATGCTGCCCGAGCGCCGCCAACGCATCCTGAGCCGCATTCGAGCCACCCGCGAGGGCGCTCTCAGCGACTCGACCTTCGGCCGCCGCATGCGCGGCAATGGGATCTACGCCGAGCAGATCGGCGCTCTGTTCCGGAGCTGTGCCCGCCGCGCCGGGCTCGATCGGCCGCTACCGGCGCTGGACGCGAGCCACTTCCGGCGGCCAAGCGCGGACTCGCGACAGCTCCGCTTGTTCTGACGACTCCGGCACGCCGCGTCTCAGTAGCGGTAGCTCAACTCGACCCCGAGCGTGCGCGGCGCCTGGAAGAACTGGACGATCTCGCCAAAGGACTGGGCACTGCCCGTGACCTGCTGGAAATACTCGGTATCGAGCAGGTTCAGGCCCCAGAAGGCGACCTGCGCCCGGTCATCCATAAAATCATAGCTGATGCGCGTATTGAGCAGGTTGTACGCCGCCTGGGTCGCCTGGGGCAGCTCGGGTCCGGCGTAGAGGACCGAACCTTGGTAGTACCACTCGAGCCGGGGCGTCAGCCATCCGTCGAGGGAAGGCGGGCCCGCAAACTCGATCGGAAAGGAGTACTGGACAGCGACGTGCGCCTGGATGTCGGGCACGTAGGGGAAGCGCTGGCCCGCCCGGTTCACGCTCTGGGTGTTGAGCGAACTCGGCGCCAGGAACGAATCGAAGCGGGCGTCGAGCAAGGCAACATCGGTCTGGAGAACCAGGCCCTCGAGAGGCAGGGCGATCGCCTCGATCTCGAGTCCCTTGATCGTCGACTTGGCGGCGTTGTTCACCGCCAGACTGACCTGTGGCGGACCTCCGGGTTGAAGCGGTGGCCCCAGGACGACGCTCTGCACCTGCTGGTCCGTGTACTTGCCGATGAAGGCCGCGAGGTTGAAGGTCAGCTTGTCCTCGAAGCTCAGCGTCTTCGTGCCGATCTCGTAGGAATCGAGGAACTCAGGTTGGAAGGCCGGCAGCTCGTTGGTTCCCGCTTCGCGAACCATGCCATTGAAGCCGCCGCTCTTGAAGCCGCGCCCGAAGGAGAAGTAGCCCATGAGATGGCTGAGCGGCGTGGACTCGAGCAGATCAGAGGGCACGGTCGTGGCCAGGGTCGCCATCGGCGTGGTTGCGCCGAAGATCTCGGTCTCGGAGACATCGACGACCTGCATGAACGGGACACATCCCGGCTGGCCCGTGCACGGCACCGGGTAGTTCGGTGGCAGTTCCGGCCTTGAAGAGTTGAGCTCGAGCCCCTTCTCCTCGCGCGTGTAGCGCACGCCGCCGGTCAGACTCAGCCAATCCGTGAAGTCGTAGGTCGCCTGAGTGAACAGGGCCCAACTCCAGTTCGAGACCGTCGTGATCTGATTTGCCGTCGCGGTAGTCAGGTCGCCGAGCGGGCTCGGGCCGGGCGTCAGCGGCCCGGGGAAGGCCCGGACAGACTGGTACTGGTAGCCGTCCTCCCAAAAACCGTAGACACCTCCGACATAGGAGAGATCTCCCTCGAGGGCCTCACCGATGAGCTGCAACTCCTGGCTGATCTGGCGCTGGTCACCGGGCTCCCCGACAAAATAGCCGCTCCCTCCGACCGCCGCCGCCTGGCCAACGGCCTGGGCCGTCATGTCGTAGTCCTCGCGCAGCCGCGGGGCCTGCTGGCGCCACGAGGAGAGGGACTTCACCTGCACGGCCTCGAGCGGGCCGAGGTCACCGACATCCCAGGTTCCCGTCCCCCAGACGCCGTAGCTCGCGACGTCGTTGATGCCGTCCACGTTCGACTCGAAGCGGTAGGGCTGCGAGCGCTCGCAATCGGCCTGGAACTGCGCCGAGGGCGGCCAGAACGTCCCCAGGACCGGCGTCTGCTGGATCCATACACAGCGGCCGCCCAGACCATTATTGTGATTGCGCCCCCATGACCCACTCACGTCGAAGGTGAGGTCCTCCACCGGCAGGAAGCGCAGCGACCCCAGAAAGCCGAGCGAGTTCTCGTCCGACCACCATTCGTCGCGCAGTTCGTTGTAGGTGTAGCCGCGGGAGTTCGATGACCCGAAGGCGAATCGCGTGAAGAGCTTGTCCTCGAGCCAGCCGGCGGTGACGGGCACGTTGAGGCTGGTGCGGGTCTGGACGGTGGAGCGGCTGCCGGCGCGGACCATGGTGAAGGCCTCGAGCTCGTCACTGGGCTTGACTGTCGTGATGTTGATCGCCCCACCGACCGTATTCTTCCCGAAGAGGGTCCCCTGCGGACCACGCAGAACCTCGACCTGCTCCACGTCCACGAGGTCGATGATCGCCCCCTGCGAGCGCGCCAGATAGACGCCGTCGACGTAGATCCCGACGCCGGGATCGAAGGTGAGCACCTGCGACTGTTCCTGGCCGACGCCCCGGATGAACACGGTCGCGTCCTGACCGCTGCGGCCGCGCAAGAAGGTCAGGTTGGGGACGAGGGTGCCGATCTCGTCGAGGCTGGTGACGTTCGCCTCGCGCAGCGTCTCCTCGTTGAGAGCGGTCACCGCCACCGGAGTGTCCTCGAGGAACTCGGCACGCCGGCGCGCCGTGACGACGATGTTGTCGACGGCCTTGGCCGCGCGCCGGGAGACTCCGGTAGTTTCGCCGGTCTTCGCGGCGGCTTCGGCCTGGGCCTCGGCGGAGTCGTCCTCGTCTTCCTCGCCACCCACCGGGGCCTGCTTCTCGAGCTCGTCGAGCAGCTTGCCCGAGTCCTCGATCGGTTCGCCCCGGCTCGTTGCCGGCGCGAGTGCCACGAACAAGGCTACCAGGATCGCAAGAATAGAACTGATGGCGCGATGTGTCATCTACTTCGTCCCCTCCCGATCCTCGCTCATGAACCATCCCGGGTCCGAGATCCAGTCGAGCATAGGCCCGTCACGACACGCGGCGTCGTTGCCGCGCCGCCGGGATACCTGCGGTCGGGCACGCGCGGCCCCGGGCCGCTTCCGCCGCCGTGCTCGCACGCGGTGCCGGCGCTAAGAGGGCCCCGGACCCCTTCCCCATGGCCCCCTGGAACACAGCGAGCGCAATGCAGCTCACGCCCGACATGCCGATCTGTCAGCAGGACCTGCCGCTCGACTGGTACCAGCCCGAGTTCCAGTCCTACGCCGAGGAGTACCTCGCCCTGCCCGACCGCCGCGCCGCAACGGTGCTGCCCTGGATGGACGCCTACGTCCGGCCGGCGCTGGATCATTTCGGGCCCAGCCTGATGCTGCTCGCGCACTACTACATGGGTGGCGCGATCGTGAAGCTGGTCGAGCGCTACGGGGGCCGCATCGCCGACTCCTATGAACTCGCACTCAAGGCGCGCGAGAACCCCGAGGCGAACGTCATCGTCGAATCCGCGGTGCACTTCATGGCTGAGTCGATCGCGATCCTGGCGCGCGCCGATCAGGAAGTGTGGATCACGAATCCGAAATCAGGCTGCACGATGGAGATGATGGCCAAGGAGCACATGCTCGAACCGGCCTTCGACGAATTGCAGGGCCGCTACGGCGACGATCTGCTCGTCGTCGCCTACATGAATACTTCGGGCCGGGTGAAGGCGCTGGCCGGACGCACCGGTGGTGCGGTTTGCACGAGTTCGAACGCGCGAGCCGTCGTCGGCTGGGCGTTGGCGCAGAACCGCCGCATCTTCTTCGTGCCCGACCGTCACCTGGGCGAAGTGGTCGCGGGCTGGCTCGGTCTCGCGGGCGATGACCTCTACGTCTGGCCGGGCGGACTCGCGGGTGGTCAACAGACCCTCGCTGGCCTCGGGGCCGCCGAGATCGCGCGACTCGATCGCTCCCGCATGGTGCTCTGGGGCGGCTTCTGCGGCGTGCACACCGTCTTCCAGCCGGCCCACGTGCGCTACTGGCGCGAGCGCGGCTACCGCGTCCTGGTCCATCCCGAATGCCCCAAGGTCGTGGTCGACGTGGCCGACGGCGCTGGTTCAACCAAATTTCTCTGGAACGAAGTGATGTCGGCGGCAGCCGGCAGCCGGCTGGCGATCGCGACCGAGGGTCACTTCGTTCGCAACGCCCGCGATCAGGGAGCCCTGCGGGGCGTCGAGGTCGTCAATGTCGCCGACATCCCCACGCCAGAGTTCTCGAGCATGGGTTGCGGCTGCGCCACGATGTCGCGCAACGATCCGCCACATCTGGTGGCCATGCTCGACCTGCTGCGCCGCGGCCGGGCTCCGGACAAGAACCGCGTGCTGGCGGGCGACGTCGTCGACTAGACCACGGCCCACCGCGAGCGCCCGCCCGCCCCTGAACGCGAGCGCATCGCCCGCGAGGCACGAGCCGCGCTCGAGCGCATGATCGAGATCACCTCGCACGCCGCGGTCTGAGGACCGTGACCGTCCAGAGCGCGCCCGCGCCTCAATGCGGTCTCAGCGCGCCCGCGCCGCCACCGACCTCAGCGGGCGAGCGCTTCGATGCGAGCCGCGATGCTCGCAGCGTCGAGCCCCTGATGGGGCGTCTGCTCCCACAGGCCACCGCAGCCCTCGCGATGCGTCCCGACAAAGGCGTACTTCGGTGCGTGACCGCGCTCGAGCAGCCAGCTCCCCATGCGTGAGCCCAGCCCGGTCAGCCGGTTCAGCCCCTCGGCCACGAGCACGAAGCCCGACGTCCCGATGCGGCGCATGGCGTCCTCGTCGACCACGTTGAGGGTCGGCTTGTTGAGCAAGCCGACGTCGATCCCCTTCTCGCGCATCCCCTCGACGGCATCGAGTGCCCGGTAGAGCGTCTCGCCATAGCTCACCACCCAGCCGGCCGTGCCCTCGCGCACGACCTCATCGCGGCCCGGCTCGAAGACATAGCCGGGCCCGTGCAAGAGGCTGCCATCGGCGCGCAGCAGATCGGGCAGCGCCGAGCGGTTGGAGAACACGAAGCGCAGGCCCGGATCACCGAACACGCGCTCGATCACGGCGCGCATCTGGTGCTGGTCACCCGGAAAGTAGAGACGGGTCGTGTGGTCCTCGGACTCGAGGCCGTTCGCCGCGAACATATTGTTGATGCCGAAGTGACAGGTGTTGTCGGCCATGTCGTCGACGCCGGCGTGAGAGAAATGAGAGAGCACGTTGGCGCCATTGAGCCGCGCCATGGTGATCTCGGAGACGCACATCTCGAGGAAGGCCGAGAAGGTGCCGAAGATCCCCTGCCGGCCACGCTCCATCCCGAAGCCGGCCGCGGCCGAGAAGTTGCCTCGCTCCATGATGCCCGACGAGACGAAGACCTCGGGGCAGGCTTTGCGAATGTGGTGCAGCCCGCAGGAGCCCTCGAGATCGCTGTCGATCACGCGCACGCTCGCGATCCGCGCTTCGAGAGTCATGCGCTGGAGGACCTCGACGACGGCTTCGCCGAAGACTTCGCGATTCTTGCCGAGTGTGGTGCTGCTGCCGCGGTAACTCTCGGTGTGCTTGGGCTTCTCGATCGCCTTGAGGTAGGCGGCCGCGTCGGGATGCCCCTTCGCCTCGAGGTAGGCCACGGCCTTGTCGACCGGGATCACGTCGTGCGCGTGCGGGGTGCCCTCGAGGCCCTTGATGTGGGGCGCCATCAGACGGCGATTGACGAGCGCGATCGGGCCCGGGGTGGTCACCGCACGCGCCATGCGCTCGTAGAGCTGGTCGAGGTCCTCGCCATCGCCCTCATCGAGGGTCAAGCCGTGGCCCTCGAGGGTACGCGCTACCGAGTAGCCGTGCAGGTAGTGGCTCGGATGGCCGGCGATCGTGACGTCGTTGTCGTCGACCACGATCTTGATGTCGAGCCGCTTGGCGACCGCGAAGCGCGCCGCCTCGGCGTCGTTGCCCTCCTGCTGCGAGCCATCGGAGCCAAAGACGATCACGGCCTTGTCGGGATGGGCCAGCGCGATACCGTTGGCGAAGGGCCAGAGGTGACCGAGGCGCCCCGACGAGAAGCGCACGCCGGGCGTCAAACCCAGCTCGGGGTGCCCCGGCAGACCCGAGTTGGCTTCGCGGTAGTGAACCAGTGCCTCGGCCGGCAGATCGCCGTAGAGCACCGCCATCATGTACTGAATCGCGACCCGGTGGCCGGCCTCGTCGAGGTAGAGCGGCACGATCGGAAAGCCCGAGCGCATGAAGGCGTCGGCGATCAGCACCTCGGGCACGATGTCGTAGGGCCCGCCCGTGTGCCCACCGAGCCCGCGCGCCGCGGCGGTCGCGGTGAAGAAGACGATGAAGTCGCGGCAGAGGGCGATGTTGGCGGCGAGAACGTCGCGCTCGGAAGGGCTGAGTTGGCCGCGTCGTGGGTCGAGCGGCAATGCGGTGAACCCCGAGAGATCAATCGGAAGCGACATGAAGTCCTCGTCCAGTCCAGGAGGCCGCCACGACGACCTCTTCCCAGAAAGGGGAAAGTCGAAACGACCCGCGCCCACGAGGCTGGTAGCCGGTCCGCTGCGAGCGGGCAAACCACGGCGCAGGGCACGCCGCTCCTTGCTCACCCGTTCCCAACGCAGCCGTCCGCGAAACAGGTCGCGGCATCCTCGGGCCCGACCTTCTCCGCCAAGTCCCAACACTCCATTGCGTTTCTCACTCCCCGCGAATAGCGTCGTCGTTGATTTGAAAACCGCCCCGGCCCGGCCCCGGCGCCTCACGGAGGTTTCCCCCATGTCACGCCTTCCCCGATGCCGCCGCACTCACCGGCAGACCCTTGGTGCCGCCCGACGCGCACGAGCTCTACTGCCCGCCCTGCTCGTGCTGGCGGCAACCGCCCCGGCCGGGGCGCAGAGCTACGTCAACTTCGAGGCCGGTCAGGTGCGCCCGCTGGCCCTCTCGCCCGACGGCAGCCGCCTCTTCGCGACCAATACACCCGACGGTCAGGTCGAAATCTTTGCTGTTGGCGCGGCGGGCCTCACCCACCAATGCTCGGTTCCGGTCGGTCTCGAGCCCGTCGCACTCGCCGCAGCCTCCGACACGGAACTCTGGGTGGTCAATCACCTCTCCGACAGTGTGAGCATCGTCGACGTCACGAGCTGTGCTGCGGCGCGGGTCCGGCGCACGCTGCTGGTTGGCGATGAGCCGCGTGACATCGTCTTCGCCGGCGCGGACGGTCAACTCGCCTTCATCACCACCGCACACCGCGGCCAGAACCACCCGCTCGGCTCCGAATCCACGACCGAGGGTGTCGGCCGCGCCGACGTGTGGGTGTTCGACGCGGCCAACCTCGGTGCCTCGCTCGAGGGCGATCCCGAGACGATCATCACCCTCTTCGGCGATACGCCGCGTGGCCTGGCCGTGTCGCGTGACGGCGCCCGCGTCTACGCGGCGGTCTTCCACTCCGGCAACCGCACCACCACTGTCAATGAGGGATTGGTCTGCGACGGCGGCGCGAGCGCTCCGGCCTGTACGATCAACGGCAACGCCGTGCCCGGCGGCCTGCCCGGGCCGAACGTCGACGCGAATGGCGTGGCCGGCCCGGAGACCGGCCTGATCGTCCACTGGAACCCGCTCACGAGCCACTGGGAAGATCCTCTGGGCCGCAACTGGAACAATGCGATCCGTTTCTCGTTGCCCGACCTCGATGTCTTCGAGATCGACGCAACCGCGAACCCGCCCGTCGAGCGCGACCAGTTCGCCGGCGTCGGCACGGTGCTGTTCAATCTCGCCGTCAATCCAGTAAACGACAAGGTCTACGTCACCAACACCGAGGCCAACAATGCCGTCCGCTTCGAAGGCCCGGGGACGCACTCGACCACGGTGCGTGGCAACCTGCATCGGGCCCGCGTCACGATCATCGACCCCGCCCTCGGCGCGGTCACCCCACGCCCGCTGAACCCACACATCGACTACAGCGTCGTGCCGAGCCCGGCCGGGATCGCGGCGAAGAGCCTCGCCACGCCGGTCGGGATCGTCCTCTCCGCGGACGGTGCGAGCGCCTGGATCGCGGCTTTCGGCTCTTCCAAGGTCGGCCTGTTCGACACCGCCGAGCTCGAGGCCGGCACGTTCACGCCCGCGGTGGCGAACCAGGTCACGGTCACCGGTGGGGGTCCGAGCGGGCTGGTCCTCGACGAGGCTCGGGACCGCCTTTATGTGCTGACGCGCTTCGACAACGGGATCTCGACCGTGGATGTCGGCGCAATGACCGAAACCGCCCACACGCTGCTCCACAACCCCGAGCCCACGGCGATCGTCGATGGCCGGCCCTTCCTCTACGACGCACTCGCGACCTCGAGCAACGGCGAAGCCTCGTGCTCGTCGTGCCACGTCTTCGGCGACCTCGACAGTCTCGCCTGGGATCTCGGCAACCCCGACGACGAGGTGCTCACGAACGCGAACCCCTTCGAATTCGGCCCGCTCGGCAGCCCGGACTTTCACCCGCTCAAGGGTCCGATGACGACGCAATCGTTGCGCGGCATGGCCGGCCACGGCCCGATGCACTGGCGCGGCGACCGCACCGGCGCCCTCGAGGCAGCCAGCGTGCAACCAGATTCAGGTGCCTTCAACGAGGACGCGGCCTTCAAGAAGTTCAACCCCGCGTTCGTCGGCCTCGTCGGCCGGGATACCACCCTCACGACCGCCGACATGCAGAAGTTCACCGACTTCGTCCTGAGCGTGACCTACCCGCCCAATCCCAACCGGGCGCTGAACAACGCGCTCTCGATCAACGCCTTCTCGGGCGAGGGCCTCTATTTCGGACCCGCCAGCGACGGGGTCCGCAACTGCAACGGCTGCCACACGCTCGATGAAGCTCAGGGCTTCTTTGGCAGCGACGGCGAGTCGACGTTCGAGAACGAGACCCAGCACTTCAAGGTGGCGCACCTGCGCAACATGTACCAGAAGGTCGGCATGTTCGGCCTGCCGCAAGTGCCCTTCCTCGGCGTCGCCGACAGCGGCTTCATCGGCGATCAGATCCGCGGCTTTGGTTTCCTGCACGACGGCAGCATCCCGCGGCTCTTCGACTTCTTCGGTGCGACGGTCTTCGGCCTGAGCGACACCCAGCAGCGCCAGATGGAGGCCTTCTCGCTCGAGTTCCCCGCGAACATGGCACCCGTGGTCGGGCAGCAGGTGACACGCAGCTCCACCAATGGCAGCGTGACCAATCCGCGCATCAACCTGCTGGTGGCGCGGGCTGCCGCCGGAGAATGCGACCTCGTCGTCAAGGGCACGATCAGCGGCGAGCCTCGCGGCGCGCTCCGCCTCGTCTCGGGAGCCTTCGCCACCGACCGCGCGAGCGAGGGTACGCTCACCCAGGCGCAGCTTCTCGCGCTGGTGACAGGAACGGGATCCGAGCAGACCTGGACCTGCCTGCCCCCCGGCTCGGGCGAGAGGGCCGGCATCGACCGCGACGAGGACGGCTTCCGCGACCGCGACGAGCTCGACCAGGGCACCGATCCGGCCAACGCCGCGAGCTACCCCGGGGCGCCGACGGGGATCCTCACCTCGGGCTTCCTGCTGCGCGACGACAACCTGCCCCCCTTCACCGCAACGAAGCGCACGCTCACCTTCAAATCGGCCCCCTACCAGGGCGTCTCGTCGGGCGTGACGCTGCCGGCGGCAGGATCGGCGAACGATCCCACCCTGGGCGGCGCCACGCTCGCCATCTATCCGCTCGCGGGTGACGCCGGCGACGTCGCAAGCCTCGATCTGCCGGCAGCGCATTGGAGCGCAACGGGCACCGGTCCTACTCTTGCGTACAGATACACCGATCCCGACCACGCCGACGGGCCGGTCGGCCTGATCAAACTCAGCCTGGGCAAGCTCCTGATCCGCGGCAAGGGAGCCGAGCTGCCGACGCTCAGCGGCGCTCCGCTCGGCGAGGTCGGACTCAGACTCACTCTCGGCAGCGGGGCCACCCTCTGCGCCAGCGCGCCACCACGTGAGCCCGCGCTGAACTTCGACAACACCGCACGCTGGCAGGCCGTGCCCAACTCGGCGGCACCCGCGACCTGCCCGGCGGTCCCCGGTGCGGGCTCGGCCTCGCGCGCGTTCCTGAGCACGACACCAGGCCTCGTGGACTGAGCCGCGCCTGCCCGCAGTTACCGATCGACCCGGAGATCATTTTGGCGCGGTAGTTGTACTCGACGAGCAAAGCGGTAGAGCCGGAGGCCTGCGCCGGGGTGCGGCCGATGCGGTAGTGAGCCTTGACTCCAGGAGAGACATGACAGATGAATTCGCCGTGGATCCATGGGAGGTCTGAACAATGTCGATCTGGACGAACCGCCCAAGGAGAGTGCGGAATCTGGCGGGGATCATCGCCACTCTGCTCCTTGGAACAAGGGATGCGACGGCCTTGAACAACGACGGCAAGATTCCTGTTCTGCTCTATCACTCCTGGACCGTGGCCGATCACGACGCGCTGGCGCGTGATCTGGCGACCATGGACGCACAGGGCTACCGGATCATTCCCGCGTTCTGGGCGGCCCAGTGGGCACTCTCACAACGGGATGGATCGACCCTTCCCAGCAAATCCGTGGTCATCACTTTCGATGACGGGGGGCGTGGAGATTGGTATGACGAGGGGAGCACCAAAAGTTTCCGGCGGATCCTCGAGGAATTCAGGACGACCCACCCCCACCAGACAACCGTCCATGCTTCCTCGTTCGTGATCGGCTCCCAGACCGCCCGACAGTGGATCGATCTCGAAGGCGGCCTGAGCGACACCTGGTGGGGTGAGGCCAACGCCAGCGGACTCATCGAGATCTACAACCATGGGGCCGACCACGACCATCCCTCCCTCGGCGATGCCAATCGAGACGGCCAGCCCGATGGCTTCCCGCCCTATCACCCTTGGCTCTGGGATGGGGCCCTCGGAGTCCATGTGGCGCTCAGTGCCGGGCCCGGCGGGGGGCAGGGATCGGGAGATTTCGCGCGCATCAACGATTATCGCGAGGCCGATGGCGAGGTCCGCCGCAGTGCAGCGTACATCGCCACGAAGATCGCTCCGGCATGGCCGGATCTCTTCGCCTACCCGTACGGCAAGTTCAGCACCTACCTCGCGAACCGCTATTTTCCGCAGCAACAGGCCGAACATCGAACCGTCGCGGCGTTCCGCACCGGAACTGGGGTGTTCAACTCAAACTATCTGAAGAGGACGACCAATCGCTGGCAGATTCCGCGGTTTACCTGCGGCGCTCCACACCCAAACGGGTGGACGGATACCGCAGGCCTGGTCAAGATCCTCTCGCCATGAGCACGGCAGTCCACCATGTCGTCCGCGTCGACGATGGTCGCTGGTTCGCGAGCGACCTCTTCCACAGCACCTTCGGCCAGACACCCCCCGATGAACCGGCCCACTACGCGGCGTTCCAGCGCGAGCATCCCTCCCTGTTCCGAGTGATCGGCTACTTCCACGTGCGCTTCCGGCCGGAATATGCGCTCGTCGGCGGCCTCTGCGTCGCCCCGGCCTTCCGCGGGACCGGGGTGGGTCAGGCCCTCGAGCTTGCCCCGGAGCGCGACGCGGGCAATGTCAAGGCATTCTTTGCCTACGCCGGCAACCCGGCGCGCGCGGAGCGCATCGGATACCGGGCGACGGGCCACGATCATCTGCTGGTCAAGTGGCTACAACCCGTCACGGCCGCCGAAGCGGAACGACTCATCGCCGAGGTGGCCGCGCTCGGACCCTTTTGAGGCGGGGACTGCCTGACGCCCGGTCCGCCGGTGCCGACGCGGCACGATCTCGCGACGGGATGTAGCGCGTCGAGGCGCCTGCTCACGGCATCTGGCGTGGCGGGAGGCAGCGGCATCGGTTTACTGCGACCGCTGCGCGAGGGTTCGGTGTCCTACCGCTCGACAACCCTCCTCGGGCGAATGCTGGCCTATCCTGGCGGAGCGCCGGGCGACCACTCTCTGTCCCGGTGCCGAGCGTCGAGCGGGTTCAAGAGCGCCCTTCCGGCCCGCGAGCGGGCGCGTTATCCCGGAACCGCATGGGACTTCTCGAGGGCAGGGTCGCAATCGTCACCGGCGCAGGCCGCGGGCTCGGGCGCGAAGAGGCACTGGCGCTCGCTGCCGAGGGCGCGCAGGTCGTCGTCAATGACCTCGGGGTCTCGCTCGCGGGCGAGGTCGAGGCCGGGGCCAGCCCTGCGGCCCTGGTGGTGGACGAAATCCGGCAGGCCGGCGGGATGGCCATCGCCAACGGCGACGACGTCGCCGACTGGGCGGGCGCCGGGCGCCTCGTCGCCCAAGCTTAC
>SXGT01421970.1_pt1 | contig 12665 bp, 15 predicted proteins | sample 3176221 | NCBI WGS metagenome assembly SXGT01 (sample SAMN11356862, study PRJNA531348) | freshwater metagenome | isolation source: freshwater sample F1-120 | place: China: Fuxian Lake, Yuxi | collected 2017-12-25
AAGGGCCAGAAATGGATCTTCTACATGGTCGACGCCGCCAAGCGCATGCAGTCGCTCATCGAGGATCTGCTGATGTACTCGCGCGTCGGCACGCAGGGGAAGGAGCCGGCGCCGGTGGACAGCCTGAAGTCCGTGCAAAGCGCGCAGGCCAACCTGCGGATGGCCATCCAGCGCACCGGCGCGGAAGTGACCCACGACGCGATGCCGCTGGTCATCGCGGACACCGCCCAGCTGACACAAGTGTTCCAGAACCTCGTCGGCAACGCGCTGAAGTACCGCGCCGAGGCGCCGCCGAAGGTGCATATCGGCGTGTGGCGCGACGGGACGCTGTGCCGTTTCTCCGTGCGTGACAACGGCATCGGCATTGACCCAAGATTCCACGATCGCATCTTCGGCCTCTTCCAGCGTCTCCACGAGCGCGGCAAGTTCGAAGGCACCGGCATAGGCCTCTCCGTCTGCAAGAAGATCGTCGAGCGCCACGGCGGGACGATCTGGGTCGAGTCGGAGGAGGGCCAGGGATCGACATTTCATTTCACGCTGCCACTGGCGGACGCCGCCGCGGCGACAACCGCGAAGGGAGCATCCTGATGGCCCTCGGGCACGAAGAAGCGATCGAGATCCTGCTCGTCGAAGACAACCAGCCCGACGTCGACCTGACGATGGAGGCGCTGGAGACCGGGAAGCTCCACAACCGCGTCTCTGTCGTCGGCGACGGCATCGAGGCGCTGGCGTTCCTGCGCAAGGAAGGGAAGTACGCCGCCGCGCCGCGCCCGCATCTCATCCTGCTCGACCTGAACATGCCGCGGATGGACGGCCGCGAGACGCTGGCCGAGATCAAGAAGGATCCGGCGCTCCGCAGCATCCCGGTCGTCGTGCTGACGACCTCGAAGTCGGAGGAGGACATCGCCCGCAGCTACGCGCTGCAGTGCAACTGCTACATCTCGAAGCCCGTGGACCTGGCGCGCTTCATCGAGGTCGTCCGCGCCATCGAGGACTTCTGGCTCTGCGTCGTCCAGCTGCCGGCGCGATGAGCACGCCCATCGCGGAGCGCGTCCGGGTCCTGCTGATCGAGGACAACCCCGCCGACGCGGATCTCATTCGCGAGTATCTCGACGCGGACACCATCGGCATGGACGTCGAGCTACGCCACGTCGCCCGGTTCAGCGACGCGCTGGCCGAGGTGCGCGCCCGCAGGTTCGACGTCATCCTGACCGACTTCAATCTTCCCGACGGCGCCGGCATCCCGATGCTCCAGGAGCTCCACCAGGAGGTGCCCGACACGCCCATCGTCGTGATCACGGGCGAGTCGCAGGATCTGGCGCTGGCGGTCGAGGCGCTGCGCCACGGCGCGCAGGACTACGTGATCAAGGGCGCCGGCACGCACTCGATTCACCGCAATCTGCGCTACGCCATCGAGCGCAAGCAGATGCAGGACGCGCTCACGAAGAACGAGGCCGAGCTGCGGCGCAAGAACGACCTGCTGCGGGCGGTCCTCGACAACATGGCCGACGGCGTGGCGGTCGCCGCCCGGACCGGGCGGATGCTCGTGTTCAACCCGGCGGCGACGCGCATTCTCGGCCGCGGCACGACGCAGACGAGCCCGGAGGAGTGGAGCGCCACCGACGGCACGTTCGATCCGGCGCCGTCCATGCGCGTGCCCTCCGCCGCGCTGCCGCTGGTGCGCGCGATCCACGGCGAGCCGACCGACAACATGGAGCTCGTCATCCGCCGCCCGGAGCTGGCCAACGAGGTCTTCGTGCAGACGACCGGACGCCCGCTGCTCGACGCCGGCGGCGAGGTGTACGGCGGCATGGTCGTCATCCACGACATCACCGCGCAGAAGACGGCGGAAGCGGCGCTGAAGCAGAAGAACGACGAGCTGACGCACGCCTACTTCGAGCTCGATCGCAGCCGGAAGCAGCAGCTCGAGCTGAAGGACCAGGTGCTGTCGCACGTCTCGCACGAGCTGCGGACGCCGCTGAACGCCGCGTCCCAGTTCGTGACCATCCTGAAGCGCGGCCTCGCCGGCGCCCTGCAGGCGCCGCAGCAGGAGCTCGTCGACGACATCGAGCGCAACCTGAAGCAGCTCCGCACGATGATCGCCGACCTGCTGGACACCAGCCGCGCGGAGAGCGGCAAGCTGACGCTCAAGCTGCAGCGGCTCGCGCTGCAGGACGCGGTCGCGGATGTCCTGCGGACCATGCATTCCACCGCCGCCGACAAGGGCCTCACCCTCCACGGCGACGTGCCCGACGACCTGCCGCCGGTCGTCGCCGATCCCGCGCGCGTGCGCCAGGTGCTGACCAACCTCACCGACAACGCGCAGAAGTTCACGAGCGCCGGCGGCTCCATTACCGTGAGCGCCCGCTCCTTCGCCGCCGACCCGCAGTTCATCTGCGTCTCGGTGACCGACACCGGCCGGGGCATCGATCCGGCGGAGCACCAGCGCATCTTCAGCCGGCTCGCGCAAGTCGATCACGCGCCCGGCGAGGACAGCACGCGCAAGGGCCTCGGGCTGGGCCTGTTCATCTGCCGCGAAATCGTCCGCCGCCACGGCGGCGACATCGGCGTGGAGAGCGAGCCCGGCGCCGGCTCGACGTTCTATTTCACGCTGCCGAAACATCCGTCCGCTTAGGGCGCTGCCCGGGGGAGAACGCACATGAGTGCCCAGAAGATTCTGATCGTGGACGACGACGAGGCGACGCAGCGAGGCCTGGCGATGCTGCTGAAAGGCGACGGGTACCACGTCAGCGCGGCGCCCGACGCGATCGCCGCGATGGTCACGCTGCGCCGGGTCAACCCGGACCTCGTGATCCTCGATCTCGGACTGCCGGCCGGCGACGGCTTCACCCTGCTCGAGCAGATCAAGGCGCACAAGCCGTACGATCCGATTCCGGCGATCGTCCTGACCGCGCGCGATCCGCAGACCAACGAAAAGCGCGCGCTCGGCGCCGGGGCGGTCGCCTTCTTCCAGAAGCCGGCCGATCACGACGAGCTCCTGTGGACGATCCGGCGCCACATCGGCCAGCAGCGGCCGGCGCACAAGAAGGTGCTGATCATCGAGGACGATCCCGACACGCAGAAGGGGCTCGCCACGCTCCTGAAGGCAGAGGGCTTCGTCGCCAACTTTGCGTCCGACGGCGCCACGGCGCTCTCGGTGGCGGCGCGGGAGGAGCCCGACGTCATTCTGCTCGACCTCGGGCTGCCGGCCGGCGACGGCTTCGTGGTGCTCGATCGCCTCAAGAAGCACCTGACGCTGAACAGCGTGCCGGTGATCGTCGTGAGCGCCCGGGACGCCGAAGTGAACAGGCCGAAAGCGCTGCAGGCCGGTGCCGAGGCGTTCTTCCAGAAGCCGGCCGACTTCGACGCGCTCGTCAAGACGATCCGCTCGGCGCTCGGCGAGGAGGTGTAGCATTCGGCGCATGCCTCGCGTCGCGGTAGCTTTCGCCCTCGGGCTCGCGGCCGTTGTCGCGGTGGCCCCGCGCCAGATTGCCGCGCAGTCCGCCGCGCCAGCGCTTCGCGGCGTCGTCAGCTCCGCCGGCGAACCGCGGATGGAAGGCGTGCTCGTCAGCGCCACCCGCGCCGGCTCTCCGATCACCGTCACCGTCGTCACCGACGCGGAGGGCCGTTACAGCTTTCCCCGCACGCGCCTCGAGCACGGCTCGTACTCGCTGCGGGTGCGCGCCATCGGCTATGAGCTGAATGCGGCGGCGAGTGTCACGGTCGCCGCGCCGCCGGCGCACCTCGACGTGACGCTGCGCAAGACGCACGACGTCGCCTCGCAGCTCTCCAACGGCGAGTGGCTCTCGAGCTGGCCTGGGAGCGTCGAGATGAAGAACGGCCTGCTGACGTGCACGCAGTGTCACGGCCTCGAGCCGATCGCGCGGTCGAGATATACGGCGAGCGAGTGGGTCGGGGTCATCGAACGGATGTCGCGGCACGCGCAGGGCATCGGTGAACCCCCTCTCCAGGCGGCACTGGTGAAGCAGACGGCGGACTACCTCGCCACCGTCAACCTCGATCTCGATGGCCACTGGTCGTATCCGCTGACCACTCTGCCGCGGCCAACGGGCAAGGCCACCCGCGTCGTCATCACCGAGTACGCGCTTCCCCGCCCTGAGTTCGACACGAAGACGGCGACCTTTCGCGACGACGCTATCGCCGACACCGCCGGATACACCTGGGCCGGCGGCATGAACAACGACCGTGTCGCCCGGTTGAACACCGGCACTGGAGAAGTGATCGAGTACCTCCTGCCGCGGTCGACGAACATCCGTCGTGTGCACGTGGACAACCGGACGAGCCCGCCGTCGTTCTGGGCGGGCAACAACCTCGGACCCTCGCTGATCAAACTGGAGCCGCTGCCATGATGCGACCGGGTAAAGCGCTCGTTGTGCTGTCGCTGATGTGGCTTCCGCCTTCGGGCGGAAGTGTCTACGCGCAGGAGTGGATCGAGTACACCGACCGCGCCGAGCGGTTCACGGTGAACTTTCCTGGTCAGCCCGTCGTGAGCGACTCGACCTGGGAGTCGCAGCGCGACGATGCGCTGCCGGCCCGGGTATTCACCGCCCGCGCCGGTCAACAGCGCTACACGCTCACGGCGGTCAACCTGGCGAAGATCGCCCAGCCCTCGGACGTCAAGGGATCGATCTCCTGGGCGGCGTGGCAGTTCCGCCAGCGCGGCGGCCGGATCACCTACGATGCCTACGCGCAGTCGGACCGCATCGAAGGGCACGAGCTCCACATCGCCAACGCCGACGGGACGCAGACGTTTGCCGCGATCTACATGCTGGCGAGACGGATGTACATCCTGGAGGCGACGGTGCCCGCCAACTCACCCGGCGCCGTGCACTTCCTGCAGTCGCTGCTGGTGCTCGACGAGAAGGGCGACCGCATCCGCTACAACATCGACGCCGACGGCAACCGGACGGGGCGCACGACCAATTTCGGGGATCAGTAGTGATATTCTTCGGGTCCATTTCTTGAGGAGCTCGCACATGGCTGCATGGAGAACACGGCTCGCGTGGATCGGCGTCGCCGCGGTGGCGCTCGCCTCGATTGGCTACGCGCAGACGACGGAAGATCGGACCCAGGACCGGGTGGCGTTCCCCGCGCACAAAATCATGGGGAACCTCTATTACGTCGGCACCGGGACGCTGAACTCGTTCCTGCTCACGACGCCGCAGGGGCACATCCTCATCAACACGAACTTCGAGGAGACGGTGCCGCTGATGCAGGCGTCGATCGAGAAGCTCGGCTTCAAGTGGACCGACGTCAAGATGATCCTCGGCAGCCACGCGCACGGCGACCACATGCAGGCCGACGCCGTGGTCAAGGAGCTGACCGGCGGCGCGCCGGTCGTCGTGATGGAACAGGACGTCGCCGCGCTCAAGGGGATGAAGGCGCCGAGCGGCAAGGCGCACCCGATCGATCGCGTGATCAAGGACGGCGAGACGGTGACGCTCGGCGGGACGACGCTGACGGCGCACCTGACGCCGGGCCACACGCGCGGCTGCACGACGTGGACGTTCAACGTCGCCGACGGCGGCCGGAACCATAACGTGCTGATCGCCTGCGGCGGCCTGCAGGAAGACGCGCGCCTGGTCGGCAACAAGAACTATCCTGAAATCGCCGACCATTTCGGACAGAGCATCGCGAAGTACAAGACGTTCAAGCCCGACGTCTTCCTCGCGTCGCACAGCTGGTTCTTCGACCTGGCGGGCAAGTACAAGCGGCTGCAGGCGAGCGCCACGCCGAATCCCTACATCGATCCGTCCGGCTACAAGGCCTGGGTCGACAACATGGAGAAGAACTACAACTCGCTCATCGCCGAGCAGAAAAAGGCCATCCAATAGATCGGTAGGGCGGACCGTGTCAGGTCCGCCTTACGAATCCCGTCGCGTAAGTTCCTTACGGCTGCGGTAAGGGTGCGCCGGAGCAATCCGTTATTTTTCAACACGTTGCGCGTGGTATGGCGCTTGCCATCCCACGCGCCATGCCTGTCCGAAAGCTCGCTCTTATCCTGATCGTCGCCGCGGCCGCCTGGGCGTGCGGCGGCAGCCCGGTATCACCATCGGGTGTGCCGCCCGCCGCGAGCGGCGCCATCGGCCGTGCGTTCGACGAGGAACCGGCTGAAGGCGCACCGATGCCGCCTGCGCCGGCCCCGACGCCAGGGCCTGCCCCCGCGCCCGATCCGGCGCCCGCGCCAGCTCCTGCTCCTGCTCCTGCACCAGGCACGCCCGCGCCAGGGACCGGCGCGCTGCCTGTGATGATCAGCATCGTCTCGTCGTTCGGGCCCGGCGCGTATATCCCGAATCCGCTGACCGCGGTCATGGGCGACACGCTGATCTGGCTCAACACGGACACGCGGATCCACCACCTCGTGATGGAAGACGGTACCGACCTCGGCCAGCTCGCGCCCGGCGCGCAGAGCGTGCCGGTGCAGCTCAAGCAGGCATCGACCTCGTACACGTGCCTGCTGCACTCGTCGATGACCGGCGTCATCAACCGCCAGCTGCCGCCCGAGCCGGATCCGTATCCGGAGTACGCGCTGCCGCGCCGCGGCCAGCGCTAGGTTCCGGGGTCCCGGCGTGGCGCGCCTCCGCCGGGACCGCGGATAATGCGGACGTGGCCAGCGCCGTCTTTCACGTCCGCCGCGCCACGGCGGATGACGCCGCAGGGATTACCGCCGTGCTCGCGCACGTCACCGCCGAGCGCGTCTACTCCGCCATCGATCGTCCCTGGAGTGTCGAGGAGCAGCGCCGCTACCTCGCGTCGCTCTCCGCCCGCGACGCGTTCCACGTTGCCGTGACCGATGCCGGCGACGTGATCGCCTACCAGAGCCTCGATCGCTATTCATCGTTGCTGCCGTCGATGGCGCACGTGGCGCAGCTCGGCACATTTACGCTGCCGGCATGGCGTGGCCACGGCGTGGGTCGCGCGCTGTTCGCGGAGACGCGACGCTTCGCGGCAGCAGCGGGCTATCGGAAGTTCGTCATTCAGGTGCGGGGGTCGAACGCCGCCGCCCAGTCCTTCTACCAGGGGCTCGGGTTCGTCGAATGCGGGCGGCTGACGGCGCAGGTCGTCATCGACGGGCGCGACGACGACGAGATCGTGCTGGAGTATTTCCTTACTGGATAGCGCGGGCCTTCCAGACGCTCCGGCACGGGATGCACGCGTACCACATCCGCCGGCGGTCGGCGGCATCGAAGCTGGCCACGCGCGGCTGCCCGCACGACGGGCAGCCCGAGTCGTGCCACACGATGTTGGTCCCTTCGAGGCGGGAGCGTGGCGATTCGAATGGGCGCACGGCCGACGCCCGCTGCCACAGGGCGCGCTCGCGCAGCGCCGCGGCGCGCTGTTTCAGCAGCAGGCCGATGCGCCCGAACAGCAGCTGGGGCGCAAACGGCTTCAACAGCACACCGTCGCATCCCGCGAGGAGCGCATCCGGCACGCTCTCGGGCACCGCCGTCGTCGCCAGCACCGACGGGGGATTCACGGGAAACGCTTTCGCCTGACGGCAGATGCTGGCGCCATCGCCGTCGGCCAGCGCCAGCTCGGTGATGACGATCGTCGGCTGGAAGGCGCGCAGTGCGCGAACGGCCTGTTGGGCGGTCGGCACGGCAGTGACTTCGAATCGCGCGCGCAGCGACGGCAGGTACAACTCGGCGCTCGCCGGATCCACGAACAGGATCGAGACACGCTGGTCGCCGTCAATGGCGGCGGTCGCGGGCGGCGTCTGGGGGTCGCGACGGGCGACGGGCATTGGATCTCCCATCTGTCCTCCTTATGCGCCGAGGGTCCGCCGCCGGCTGGCGGGCGGTGGGACGGCCGCCGGGGCCACTTTCGGCCTCCGAGGCGTCCGTTTTTCAGACGGTGCTGTTTTCGAAGCCTTCACGACTTCGAGCGAAATCTCCTCGAAATGCAGCCGTGACCGCCGTGTGACGCCGGTTTTCTTTCTGACCATTGCAGCGACAGTAGCAGGCGCCCCCGGATACGGGTGGCCTCTTTGGGGACGGGTTTAGGGGCGGGGTCGGGCACTCGTTAGGGTGCACGGACCTCACGACTGTGGCCCGGGGGTTGCTTTCTCGCTGCCCGTGCGATAGTTTTACGTCACGTTACGTTAACGTTTTCCAGCCGGAGGCTGGTCATGGCGCAGCGCAAGGGCGAGCGGCCGATGCATTTCACCTCGATGGCGCAGGGCGACGTGCCGCAGGGACGCAACGGCAAGCACAAGGGGATCGTCACGAAGATCCTGTCGGACCTGGCGCGGGTCAAGGACGGCAACGCAGTGAAGATCCCGCTGGCGCTGCTGCCTGAGAGCAAGGAAAAGGTCCGCTCCGCGCTGAACCGCGCGACGCGGAAGGGCGGATTGCAGGTGGCCACCGCCAGCGACGACACGTATCTCTACGTGTGGAATGAAAAGGAATAAACGGCTCAGCTCTCCGTATCCGGACGCGCCCGTCTCGCCCTGACGTCCGCCACGAGCTTCTGCTCGCTCGGCGACAGCTGCTTCACATACACGGCAACCGCCCGGTCCACCAGCTGCCACACCGGCACGCCCGTGGCCGCGCTCAGCGCTTCCAGCGTCGCCTTGGTCTGGCGCGGCAGCCGAATCATCACCTGCGGATAATCGCTGACTTTCTGCCCGCGCGGCCCCGAGGGCGGCCGGCCGCTCTGTCGTGTCTTTGCCATCGCGTTGCCCATTCCCACTGCCCTTTCCCTGCAAAAAGCGTTCTGGCGGCGCGCCGTGAGCATCATGAGCCACCGCGACATCGCATAGCTCATCATAACCGTAATAGTTGTTGACATCAAGTATCGGCCGATGCGATAGTGGGCGTCCCTCGCCGACAACACGATGGATGCTGGCTGCCCGCCGTCCGAGATCTTCATCGCCGTCTGGACCGCGCTGACCGACATGCTCGGCTCCTCGGCCACCGCCGCGCTCGTCCAGCGCGGCGTCACGCGCGCCGCGGGCACGCACCCGGCCGCCGCACACATCGTCATCACCCGCGCCGAGTTCGAATACACCTACGAGATCCCCGCGGCGTGGGCGCGCCCCACCGCCGACAACGCCGCCGCCGTCCGCGCCGTCGTGCGCGAGCTGTGCGCGCTCCTGGTCCCGCTCACGGGCACGGTCGTCGTCGCGCGGTTGCGCGCGGTGCCGCTGCTCGCGCGCTGCCAGGTGATCCCCGACGACACGGACCTGACATCATGACGACGACACCGCGGCCAGCTGCGGGCGCGCGAACGGGGCGACGGCTGCCGCTGGCCAGCACCGGCGACGACCGGTTCGACGAGATCCTGGGGGGCGGCATCCCCACCGAATCCTCGGTCATGGTGGCGGGCCCGCCCGGCTCGGGCAAGACCGTGCTGATCCTGCAGATGCTGTTTCGCGCGGCGCGCGCCGGCCAGCGGTCGCTGTATTTCACGGCGCTGTCCGAGCCGGCGCTCAAGGTCATTCGCTACATGCAGGGGTTCGACTTCTTCGACCAGGCGCTGCTCGAGCAGTTCATCGTCGTGTCGGACCTCGGGCTGGCGATCCGCGAAGGGCCCGCCGGCACCATCGGCGAGCTGTCGCGCATGATGGAGACGCACGAGCCGCAGTTCGTGGTGATCGACAGCTTCCGCAGCGTCATCGACCTGATGCCCGACCACCGTACCTCGCGGTCGTTCATCTACGATCTGGCGACGCGCTCCGCCACGTGGAGCGTCACGAGCTTCCTGCTCGGCGAATACGCTGCCGACGACCCCTTGCAGTCGCCGGAATTTGCCGTCGCCGACGGCATTCTCCGGCTTGGCGTGCGGCGGCAGGACCTGACTGCGGTCCGCGAGCTGGAGGTCGTGAAGCTGCGCGGCGCCGAGTACGTGCCGGGCCGCCATTTCTTCGAGATCAAGCCCGCCGGCGTCTTCGTCTATCCACGGGTGCGGGCCCCGTACGCCGCCGACAGCCACACGACCGCCACCGCCGCCCCCGTGAGCACCGGGATCAAGGGCCTCGACGATCTGTTCAGCGGCGGCATTCCCGGCGTCAGCACCACCGTGGTGCAGGGCGCCACCGGGAGCGGCAAGACGATTGTCGGCCTGCAGTTCCTGATCGAGGGCGCGACGCGAGGCGAGAAGGGCATCCTGCTGACGCTGGAAGAAACGCCGGAGCAGCTCCGGGCCCTCGCCGCGACGCTCGGGTGGAACCTGCCGGCGCTCGAGGCACGGGACCTGCTGACGATCCGGTACGAGTCGCCCGTGGAGCTGTCCACCGACAGGTACCTGCAGACGGCGCGCGACGAAGTCCGGCGCAAAGGCATCACGCGCGTCGTGCTCGATAGCCTGACCTCGCTGTCGCTCGGCGTCCCGTCGGAACGCCGGTTCCAGGAGCTGGTGTATGCCGTCTCGAAACACATGCGGAACTGCGGCGCCACGCTGCTGATGACCGTCGAAACGGCGCAGCAGCTGGGTGCCGACGCCGTCGTCGGCGGGCACGGCGTGTCGTTCATGGCCGACAACCTCGTGCAGCTGCGCTACGCGGACGTCGGCGGCCGTCTCGAGCGGACCGTCTCCGTGCTCAAGGCGCGCGGGGTCAACCACGATACCGCGATGCGATTGCTGCGTATTCAGCGCGGCGGCCCGGTGGTGGCGCGGACGGGCGTCACGCGGCCGGTCCGCAGGCGCACGCGGACCAAGCGCTAGCGCACGGGATTGGTGAGCCTCCCGATCTTCTCGATCGCGCACACGCTCGTATCCCCCGCCTTCAGGTAGACGGGCGGCACGCGCCCCTCGCCCACGCCGCCCGGCGTGCCCGTCCCGATCAGATCGCCCGGTTTCAGCGTGGCGACATGCGACGCATACGACACGAGATCGCGCACGGTGTGGATCATCAGTGCCGTGCTGTCGTCCTGCATCACCGTGCCGTTCAGCGTGTAAGTGATCTTCAGGGCCTGCGGATCGCCGACGAAGGCGGCCGGGACGATGAACGGGCCGCTGGGGCCGAAGGTGTCGTAGCTCTTGCTGATCAGCCAGTCGGAGCCGTAGCGGCCGTCGGCGCGATCCTCGCGGTCCGAGACGTCGGTAATCGCCGCATAACCGAAGACGTAGTCGAGCGCGCGCTCGACGGGCACGCGCTTCGCCGGCCTGCCGATGATTGCCACCAGCTCGCACTCGTAGTCGATCTTGTCGCGCCCGGGAGGCAGCACGATCGTCTCGCGATCGCCCACGAGCGACGATTTCAGCTTCGGGAAGAGATACGGGTTGCCGCGCTGGTCGCCCGGCTGCCGGCTCCACAGGCCCGGTATCCCGACCCGGACTTTCTCGTCGATAACCGTGGTGGTGCCGAGCGTGCGGCCGGCCTGCGCCATCTCGTTCGCGTGGTCCGCGTAGTTGCGCGCCGCCATCAGGATCGCGTCGGGGTCGCTGATCGGCGGCAGCGTCTTCACCTGCGGGAGCTGGAACGAGAACGCGGGCGCCTGCCGGCGCGCGTCGCCGGCGAGCCGGCCCAGCCGATCGGCCATCGGCGGGTCCCATCGCGCGATGAGCTCGTGCACGGTGGCCGGCGCGTTGACGCCGGCGCGCGACAGGTCCACGACCAGCGTGTCGCCGACGACGATCCCGGCAAACGTCCGGCCGTTCTCCTGGAACATGCCGAGCTTGTAGGGCGCGGGCGCATTCTGCGCCTCGCCGCTCGAGCACCCCGTCATCAGGACGAGCGCGACCACCGCGACGCACCCACTTGCGCACCTGCGCACCCGCGCACCCTCGCGCCTGTGATTCATGTGATCCTCCGCGAAAGATCCGTCATGATACCCGCATCAGGAGTGAGGGCGATGAACATGAATCCGACGTCGGGCTCGAACTACAACTGGACGCAGGGGATCTACGCGCTGCACGCCTTCAGCCTGCTCACCGGCATCCTCGGCGCCGCCACCGTCGTCGGCGCGTTCCTCACCGGCTGGCCGTCGATCATCGCCGTGATCCTGAACTACGTGAAGCGGAGCGACGTGCGCGGCACGTGGCTCGAGTCGCACGTCCGGTGGCAGATCCGGACGTTCTGGTACGGCCTGCTGTGGGTCTGCCTGTGCGGCGCGTTCGTGGTGCTGACGCTGGGCATCGGCATCCTGATCGCCTGGCTGCCGCTCGGCCTGGTGGCGATCTGGTTCATCTACCGCATCGCCCGCGGCTGGATCGCGCTTGCCGCGGGCCGGCCGATGTACGTATAGCGCCGCGCGCTACCAGTTCTTGTCGATCGGCTTGCTCGGATCGGCCGTGATGTTCAGCACGGCGCAGTGATGATACGAGTGGCCGCCGTCGACGGCGACGCCCGGATGATCGGCCATGAACTCGATCACCTGCAGCACGCAGTTGGCGCACGTGATGTTCGGGATGGGAATCTCGGTCTCGAAGTTCTGCGTCGGCCGCTCGGCGTGGACGAAGATCCCGTCGAGCAGGATGGGCGCCACCACCGGACTTTGAATCACCGCCGACTGGGAACGGACGCCGCGCTCGGTCTGTGCCGTCGTCACCACTGGATCGGGCGGCAGCTGGGCGGCCGTTCGCGCCAGCGCCACGCGGTAGTGGCCCGGGTGATAGATGGTTTCCTGCACCATCAGCGGCAGGTTGGTCCCGCCCTTCACGTTGGTGACGGCGCCGCTCGGCACCCCGGGGTTGGCCGGTGT
>SXGT01337476.1_pt1 | contig 12664 bp, 16 predicted proteins | sample 3176221 | NCBI WGS metagenome assembly SXGT01 (sample SAMN11356862, study PRJNA531348) | freshwater metagenome | isolation source: freshwater sample F1-120 | place: China: Fuxian Lake, Yuxi | collected 2017-12-25
CCCAGTCCATCAATATCAAAGCATTTTTTGGATACAAAATAATAAAATCTGCGCTTTTGCTGATCGAATGAATCCTTTGAAACGCATTTCCATGCAGCCTCTCCTGGTACTCGTTCGATAAGGCCATCTCCGCCGCAAGCTGGGACATGTGTAGGGAAAATATATGCTTTAGAATCCTTCGATCGCAATTCAGTGATCACAGAGACTATATCAGGTATAACATCTCCAGCTTTTTGCAGTATTACTGTATCGCCAATGCGTATATCGAGACGCCTTATCTCATCTTCATTATGAAGCGTTGCACGAGATACTGTAGAACCAGCAACAGTTACTGGGTGCAAATGAGCAACCGGTGTCAATACTCCAGTACGACCCACTTGCAATACTATATCCTCCACAACAGTTGTTACCTGTTGTGCTCGAAACTTGTACGCCACCCCCCATCGTGGAGACTTGCCGGTATACCCTAGCGCCTCTTGAATCTTTATGGAATTTACCTTTATAACTATACCGTCAAGCTCATAGTCCAGACTGTCTTTTTTCTTTGACCATTCATTGTAAAATTTTTCAATTTCTTCTATTGATATGCAGACTTTGGTATACTGATTGGTCTTGAAACCAAGCTTGGCAAGAAGTAGTATTTCATCATATTGAGTTTTGGGATATGTGGAATTTCTAACATTTTTAGATTTATCAATATCATATAGGAATGAATCCAGATTGCGACTTGCAGTAATCTTCGAATCGAGCTGACGCAGAGAACCTGCCGCGAGATTTCTGGTATTTGCATATACCGCTTCACCAACCATTTCTCTTTCTTTATTTATCTTTACCAAAGTTTTCTTACTCATCCATACTTCACCTATAGCTATAATGTCTGTTTTTTCGAAAAGTTTGAGAGGAATACTCTTTATGGTTTTTATATTATGAGTTACATTTTCACCTACTGTTCCATCACCTCGTGTTGCACCCTGAATAAGCTTTCCATTTTCATAAGTTAAGATGATTTTCAAACCGTCTATTTTTAGTTCACAGCAATATTCAAGTTTTTCAGAAGAAAGATTACCGTCAGAATCACCAGTTTTCGCATCCGCCTTTTTTATAAAATTCTTAACCTTTTCATCCCATTTTTTGAGCTCAGCAAAATCAAATACATCGTCAAATGACCATTGCCTCATAGCGTGAGATACTTTTTTAAATTCCTTAAGAGGCTCGCCTCCCACCCTTTGTGTCGGACTGTCTAAAGTCACCAGCTCGGGGTGTTTGGCTTCTATTTCTACCAATTCTCTCAATAGAGAATCATATGCTTCATCAGAAATCTCAGGTTTATCGAGAACATGATAGAGATACCTATGTTTTTCCAACAATGTCTTTAGTATATTCAATCTGTCTTTCATGGGAGTTTAATAAGTATAATCAAGCGCTCTTTCCACTATGCGTGTTCCTTGCTTTGTGCATAGACTATTACTCCATCCAGTATTATAACCTCTTGATTGTATACGAGTCTGCGGAATAAGTGAAATTCCTGAACCAGGATCATTATCCACATAACTTTGAGTGACTGTTACTATAGAACATGAGCCATTATTACCATTTGGTATGTGAAAGATAAAGGTGTCGCTTGAAAAAAATATAGCTGGTGGAGTGGAATTCATGCAGATTATAGAGTTTAAGTCTATTGTTGATGTTGAAAATCTCCCTTTATCATTATTATATACCGCACATTCTAATCCACCATCAGCCGCATAGAAAGCATAAACAGATTCCCGAGCAGCGGAGGCAAGTAGAAATTCCTTCTTGCTTATAGTAAGTATAGAAATCCCCACAGCAAGCACAAGAGATGAAACAAGGACAGCAAAGAGTAGAGTATAGCCTCTCTTATGAACAAGAATTCCATTGTATTTTGTCTTTTTATTTATCATAGATTTATGTTATACATTTCATTTGTCAAAGTCATGGAATTTGATATTGTTCCATTATTCCAAGTGACTGTTATAGTGACGGTTATATCATCATCATTTCTGTATGTCACAGTGCAACCTATGGTAAATTTGCTCGGATTCGGAGTTGGGCTTGGTGTAGCATAAGTGCCATTTGGCTGTATATGAAGTATTGCTGGAGCATGACATTTGGAAGGGCTTATTGTCCAAGAATTTCTCTCATCATTCTTTATACTCTCCATCATATCTTGCGCAAGAAACGATGCAGTAACCTGATCTCTTGCATAGAGAGAGGCATTGAGGCCCTTTTTGGCTATAGTAATAGGTCCAGCTATAGCTATCATAAGTATTGTAATAGCCACAAGAGTTTCTATTATTGTGAATCCTGAACTATATGATTTTTTGAATTTTATATATTTCATAAATTGATAGGGAATAATTATTTTATCCTCTGAGAAACTCTCGTCTGCATGGAGAATTCTGTTTTCTCCTTTTCGGTTAATCCTGTATATCCCTTAAACCAGAAGAAAGCATATGGCTGACCAGAGGAAGTATTCATGATGAGAATGGAATTTGTAATCTTTATATCGGGAGAAATGATATCCGCAAAGAAAGCACCTGTGGTATCAGAACAATCTCCTCTTTGAGCCTTTCTCAATGTACTGAGACTACTGTAATACTTATAGGATATATAACACTCCTCATTTGCCGGTTTTGGAGATTGAAAGCGTATTTCCCATCCACTGCTATTGTTTGACACTTCTGTATAGTTTTTCCCTACCCTCATCTCTCTTGACATAGACTCTAGAACAAAGTTCAAATTATTTATTGATGTTTTCATGGTTAGAGATTTCTTATTCAAATCCATTATCTTTAGAAGCGCACCGACAGCTATAAGCGCCACTATGGTAAATATAGCAAGAGATATGACCATTTCAATCAATGTAAAACCTTTTATAAATAAACTTTTATTCATAATATTTAGTTTGAAACATAAATCTGCCCCGTAGACTGTATGATTATTCTCTTCGTAGCGCTACCATCAGCGTTCTGCACTACTATTCTGGCATATTGATGACTATCACTTCCAGATGTTGAAATTATAGCTTCTGGATTTGGTCTATTAAAAGTAATAGTGAGAGAAGGTGGTTGACCGCAACGACTGGCATCAGTTCCTACGCACATTGACTGTATACTATTACCGCCTTTTATATTTACATGACCTATGGATGTTGAATTGAAATATGTATCAAATGATGTAGGATTTGCCATATTAAAAGTTATAGAATAATTGCCAGTAAAAGAATTGTCAGAGCCTTGTCGGAAATTCAGACCATAAGACTGAACACTTCTTATATGCAGCGCTATATCATAAGCGAGATTTGTGAGTAGAACCCCCTTATTGAAATTTCCATATTTTGCAAGCATAAGACCTGTCATTACAACAAATATGCCAACAGTTATCATAAGTTCAACCAATGTAAATCCTTTATTCATATTTTATATATTAAGATATTCGAGAAATGGTTCAATATCTATAACTTTTATACCAAAAAGTAATACAATGTACATGCCAAGAATAAGATACGGTCCAAATGGTATTTCATATCGCAATTTCATTTTACGAAATACCACATATATCCATATCAAGCTCAGTACAGCACCGATCCAAAAAGCAAGTATTATAGCCGATATGCCGTCATTTACTCCGAGAAGCCAGCCGATACCTAGAGCAAGCTTCGCATCACCAAACCCCATCCATGTACCGCGAGACATGAGCCATAATAGAGCAAAAGGCATTGCAAGTATCGGACCAGATAGAATATCAAGCCAATTCGGCACTACAAACGATAGTGATGGAGAAATAAAAATATGAGACAAAGCCAAGAAACTAAAGAAATACGATAAACCATCTGGAATAATCTTATGTCTTATATCATAAATAGATATAACAAGAAGCAGACATGTTATAAGTATATAAAACAGAGTTTCAAAGGCTGATTCAATAGATATGGGAGGAAAAATATAAAAAATCATCAAGAATATAAAACCTGCTAGAATCTCCACTACGGGATATTGCCATGATATTTTGCTTTTACACTTTTTGCATTTGCCTTTCTGGAAGAGAAAGCTGAATATGGGTACAAGCTCATGCCATTCTAGGTTCTTACCACAAGAAAAACATTTTGATCTTCCTCTAAGAGTCATACCTGTGTTATACCGTAGAGCCACAACATTCAGGAAACTTCCTATCAAAGCTCCAAGTATAAATGAAAAGGTTAATAGAAAGTTTGGCATCTATTTTGATTGAACACAATAATAGTAATATGATGAGTCTTCACAGCCATTATCAGATGACGATGAAAAATCTCCATCTTTATCATCTATCAAAACGCTACTGTAATTTTCCAAATCTGCTCTCAATATATAGTCGGAACCAGTATTCACATATCCGTAGGAAGTACCACTATCTGTAGGAATAGTTGAAGTAAATGTTCCGAGGGAATAACTACCGCATAATACTGTTCCTATAGAAAGAGCAGAAGGATAAGTATTGCATCTATCAAAGAGTAGTTCTAGTACAAGCTGTATCTGATTTATATCCGATATTCTCTTCACATCTCTTGCCTTGGACTTTGATGTGGCAAAATTTGATGTGATAATAACCGTTAATATACCTATTATAGCTATTACAACCAATAACTCTATTATAGTAAAAGCTTTATTTTTTTTCATTCACCTAATTATAACAGAGTTAAGCTATAAACAATAAGGTATTTATCGACAGCTACTTTGAACTGACACAATAATAGTAGTTTGGTGAATCATCGCATGGAACACCAAAAGACACGCCACCGATATAACCATCAATATCATCTCTCAATACATTGTCATATTTACTAAGAGTTGTTCTCAAAATATAATCAGGGGCAATAATCAATGAATATGTAAAACCTGCGGGAATACTATCTATGAAAGTTCCTAGATTCACCCCTGACGGACAAGTTGATATTGTGGTAGTAGTCGCCAAACTATTCGGATAACCGCCACATTTTTCAAAGAATAATCTGAGGGCTAACTGCATTTGAACTGTATCTGAAATCTTCTTTGTATTTGCCGACTTTGTCTTTGTTGAAGAAAAATTACTACTTACTATAACTGTAAGTACTGCAACTATAGCAACCGCTACCCCAACTTCTACCAAAGTAAATCCCTTTTTCATTATTATAATTATAACAGTATTTGAAATAAAAAACACAGCCCCGAAGTCGCAATTGCGACTTCGGGGCTTACCCCTGACCATCCTCGCATCAAGACGGTTGAATGTCCATCATGACAGATGATGCTCTTCCTCCTTTCATAAAAACTTTTATCTTTTCTGCTCGTGCCTGCGCACATTTTCTTATTATTTCTTTATGCTCGGCATCATCGATTGCACGCCTTTTGCCGTCCGCACCCATAATATACAATGTCCCCATTGCCATATATTTCCGTCTTTTGACTTCATTAACGAGTTAGATGAACAAAATGTGTACCGCCATAGCACACGATCATCTGGATAATCATAGTACCATGAGATAGATATGCGTCAAGGTTCAAGAGCGGAAACAGTATAGTTATTGGAAGCATTCCACAGCATCCAGCTATCAAGACCAGAATCGTAAGTTGCCTGTATTTGAGCCCGTACCATTTCTGGTGTATAGCGAACACCACCAATACTGAAATCCTGAAGCCATGGGCGAAGCTTGAGTGGTGTGGTTGTGGCGGCTATTGCTCTTTGCACCCCCTTATCCATTGCATATTTTATAACTTCATATGGTTTACTCGCAGGACTTACAAAACCCATGAAATTTTTCGGATAATGAGATGGATACACCATAGGCGCCACAAAATCAAAATGGGCAAGAGCATATTCCAATATCTGACCGATACCCAGATCATCGGTATTGGAAGTGGTCATACCGAAAAGATCCGCTGAGATCGTAATGCCTTTTGGTCTAAATTCATTTTCAATAAAAGCAAAAAATTCCTTCATAACTTCTGACTTTACTTTTCCATCACTCCAAGAATAAACTATATTTTCCATGTTTCCATCAGATGGAAAGCGTATATAATCAAAATTCAATTCATCAAAACCCATAGCATAAGATTCATGGCCTATGGTAGCAATATATTCCCATACAGGCTTGGCGCTAGCATCAAGCCATGTAACCCCTTTATTATCCTTCCAAATATTTCCATCTTTTGACTTTACCGCATATTCAGGCTTCTTATGAACAAGATAGGAATCTTGAAAAGCCGATATCCTACCTATAACATATATACCCTTTTCATGAAGTTTACCTATAAAATTCTTTATATCTGAAATCCTGTTTTGAGATGAACCGATTTCCTGAAGCATCTTATTGTCAGTATGAAAGGCTATACGACCAGTATAATCCTTTATATCTATGACTACAGCATTCAATTCTGATGAATCTATTATATTTACAAGCTTATCTCTCAATTTCTCATTTCCAGCCACCCAGCTTGTCATATAGATAGCTTTTACAGATTCAGGAGTACTTATATGAGTTACCCTGAATGGTATTGGAAGAGCTATAATAGCCGATGCTTGGTGATCAGATTTGTATATATCACTTTCATATGGAAGAGAAGTAAAGACATATATCACAGATGCTGAGAGTAGTGTGAATAATATACAAATCAGTATCTTCATTATAAATATTATTGATGATTATCGTTTTCTGCAAATACAGCTGATTCGGAATTTTTATTTGTCTTTCTTTCATGCGGAATATTGTAAGATATGCCGACTATTATCAATCCAGAAATCACAGCTATAGGTTTATGCCATGATGAAGGAAATCCTAGGAATAGAAATAGGGAGAACCAGACACCGAATAGACATAACCATTGTCTTTTTGACATATTTTATTTATTAAAATTAATTGAAATCAATTATACACCATAATCACAAATTCACCCCTCTGCTTTTCTACATTACTCTTTATTTTTTCCAAGATTTCATCAGCTTTGCCATATATCATTTCTTCATATATTTTTGTCAATTCGCGAGCTATAGCAATTTTCTTATCACTACTTGCAAGATGGATTTTTAGAGATTCTAATGTTTTCAATATTCTATGCGGACTTTCATAAAAGACCATTGTTCTTTGAGAATCTCTTATTTCCTTGAATATTGTTTCTCTACCCTTCTTATGCGGCATAAAGCCGAGAAATACAAACTCGTGCGTAGGCACTCCAGATATAGATAGAGCGGAAGTAAGAGCAGATGGTCCTGGTATAGCAATGATTTTTATTTCACCATTTACAAGACTCTCCTTGAAATCTTCTCTGATTCTGGAAATAAGTACAGAACCCGGATCGGAGATGCCAGGAGTGCCAGCATCGCTTACAAGAGCAATGTTTTTACCCTCTTTTATTTTTCCTAGTATAATATCGACTTTTGTTTCACTACTTCGGACATGATACGAGATCATGGGTGTTGATATTTCATACTTTTCAAATATTCTCTTTGTTATTCTAGTATCTTCACAGAGTACAATATCCACCTCTTTCAATATTCGTATAGCGCGAAAGGTAATATCCTCAAGATTTCCTATGGGCGTTGCAATTACATAAAAAGTAGACATAAAGATATAATATACTACACTATCTATATGGCAAGCATAATGGAAGGAAGAACAGAGAGTATACTAAGCAAAGACAATAGTCTTATATATGTAGCTCGCGACATAGAGAGGGCTCTAGGTATGAAGCCTATTGGCAATTATTTTATTATTACAAACAAAACTCCTTATTCAACAGAAATACAGAAGCAATACCCTGAAAATGTCATACTCATAAACAAACAAAAAATACTGAATACATTTGAGCTTCTTGTATTGCCGGAAACACAAGCTCTCATATCAAAGCTCAATGCAAGTATTTTGGTTTTCAAAAACACTGTACATATAGAAAATCTCTGTATAGACAAAGGATGGCGACTACTGAATCCAAGCGCTATACTTTCTGAAAAGATAGAGAACAAAATATCTCAAGTAAGCTGGCTTGGTGATCTCGCATCTCTTTTACCAAAACATTTCATAAGTCTTGTAAAAGATATTCCAGAAAATATACTGGACGATAAAAAAGTATTCGTTTTGCAGTGGTCACATGGACATACAGGAGATGGAACAATACTCCTAAATAATAAGGATGATTTGAAAATTATAAAAGAAAAGTTTCCAGAGAGAGTTGCTCGCATTACTGATTTTATAAAAGGACCAATGTTTACAGTAAACATTGTAATGACTGACAATGCAATTCTTATGGGAAATATTAGTTATCAGATCACAGGAATGCTTCCATTTACAGAAAATCCTTTCAGTACAGTGGGCAACGACTGGTCAATACCTCATAGTATTCTCACTGAAAATCACATAAAAAAGATAGAAGAAATAGTAGAAAAAATAGGACAAAGAATGCAGACTAGTAGCTGGAGAGGACTTTTTGGTATTGATATTATATATGATGAAGAAAGAGATACAATGAACTTAATAGAAATAAATACTCGACAACCAGCTTCTACCACTTATGAATCAGAGCTACAGCATGCTGTAAATATGCATGGTGTCCCAGGAATAAGCATATTTGAAGCTCATATAATCGCATTACTTAAGACATCTATCATTACCGCACTTATTCCTATAAACGATGGTGCACAAATAGTACAGAGAGTCACAAGACTTACAAAGGATTCAAATAAAATAAATGAAGACAAGCTCATAAATGCAGGTTATAAAATAATAAAATATTCAAATACAAAAGAAAATTCAGATTTATTGAGAATACAATCGAATCGAGGAATAATGGAGAAGCATAATAAGTTTAATAGTAGAGGCAAAGAAATCCTAGACTTACTATTATAAAATCAAAAACAATTCAATCTTCTTATCTCCGTTAATGATTTCCCGGCACGCATATAAGTGTGGTTTTCTTCTCCAGACTTATCAAGTTCAATCCATCTTTGATCTATAATGTTTTTATTTAAATCTATAATATCGATTTTACCTTCATGTATACCATGTCCATATTGCCCATCTGTTGGCCATGCTATAGAGTGTACATAATGAAGAGTGATTGGCAAGAAATTCTGATACTCTATCTGATATATTATTATTATATGATCTCTTTGTCCTAATTCATTTTCTGCACTCTTAATCATTGTTATAATATCTCCAACTTTTATATCTTTTATTTCAACTTTTCTACTATTTTTATTGTGTGCCAAAGTCTTAACATCGGTATTTTCTACGGGGCGAAATCTTGATTTTATCTTTCCTATTATTCCTATAGAAAAAGGAAAACTCAAATATCTGTCAATACTTCCCTTATCGCGACTTATACATTCTTCGTTTAGAATATAATAGACAAAACCGGAACAATCAATGCCAATATTATTATCTATTAGGAAATTCTTCAAATCATCATTTGAGAAATTTTTTACAGCTATCTTTTGTCTTATAGACAATTCTTCTACTTCATCAAAAATATCTTTTGGACTGCCTTTTCCGAGCCTTGCCCGTAGCCCAGCTCTTTCTGCAGTTACTTTGTTATTAAAATATGGAATACTGCATACACTATTTTCTATATGGAAATTCTTGTACTGATTGATCATTTCCATGGCTCTTTCCGATAGGATTTTTGTATTCATATTATTCCTATATTATCACAAATACACTAGAAATCAGAGTCTTTTCATGATAATCTAAGTGACATGATAAGCATATTAGAAGGAACAGCTGATCTTGCTGGTATAATGGGATTTGCATTATTATCTTGTGCCATAGCTCTTATATTATCCCCATTTCTTATTCATTATCTTTACAAATTCAAAGTTTATAAGGGTCAGAAAACAGAATTGAGAAATATAGAATCCCAAAGAGGAAAAGAACATACCCCAGTTATGGGAGGGTTACTTATTATTATCACTGTTGCCATTATCACATTTTTTTTCAATTGGTCACGAAGTTATACATGGGTGCCTATAGGAGTTATGATTATATCGGCTGGACTTGGAGCCATTGACGATCTTTTAAATATTTATGGTTCAGAGAGACGCTCTAGGAAACTTACACAAATTTTCACTCTAATAAAGGTTCACAAGGATATAAAAATGAGGATATGGTATATAGTAACTCTACCATGGTCAATATTCAAAAGAACTTCAGTATGGATCGGTTCACGGACAAATCGTGGAATATTCGTGCATGAGAAACTTCTATTGCAATTCATCGCAGGATCTATTACCGCATGGTGGATATATGACAAACTCGGCACAGCATGGCATTATCTTTATTTCCCATTTGGCTTTGACTTCTATCTAGGATGGATGATTATACCTATTGTTATACTTATCGTAATGTTCACTGCAAATGCTGTAAACATTGCTGATGGTATGGATGGTCTTGCTGGAGGCATGCTTATCAGCTCATTCAGCGCGCTTACTATACTAAGCTGGCTCAATGGCTTCGGTGAAATAGCTATATTGAATGCCACCGCAGTCGGTGCTCTTGCCATATATACTTATTTCAATATCAAACCGGCGAGATTTATGATGGGTGATGTGGGGTCCCTTGGTCTCGGAGCGCTCTTTGCTGTAAATACTATTGCGATAGGTGAGATTGGATCAATATTTTTCCTTGGTTTCCTATTCTACATAGAAGCGTTTAGCGTGCTTATACAGGTAGGTGGTAAATACATTATAGGCAAGAAAATATTCAGAATGGCCCCCATACATCATCATTTTGAAATCAAGGGATGGAGCGAAGAGAAAACCATTATGCGTTTTTGGATTATTCATTTTATTTTTGTTGTTTTTGGTATATGGCTGGCGCTACACTAATGAAATATTTATATTGGAAAGAGGAAAAAATAATAGATGATTCTCCCGAGGTCATAAGCCGAATGTACGATAATGGTTTTGTCTTTACCCGTATTGATAAAGGTGTAATGCAACAAACCAGAAGCGTAAGAATTGACATGAGCAAGTTCGAACTATCAAGCGAGAATAGACGCATACTGCGCAAAGGCGAGCAAATAGTGTTGAATAAACATACTATCCCCTATTCAGGTTATAACTGGAAAATAGGAAAAATGGCAAAGGACTTCTATGATATGAAGGCTCCAGGGGATTTCTCGGTAAACAAAATAAAAGAGATTATGACCACAACGCAAAATTTCAATACCTTACTAGACTTTTCAGAGCTCGGTTATACCATTTGTTATGAAAACACTATAAATGATAATTCTTTCCTACATTATTCATATCCTTTCTATGATTTGGAAAAAGCTCCAAAAGACATGGGACTTATCATGATGACAAAGGCTGTAACGGAAGCGCAAACTCTGGGATTGAAGTATGTATATCTCGGTTCCCTGCAACGCCCAACTGATATTTATAAATTGCAATTTTCTGGAATGGAGTGGTTTGATGGAGAGGGGTGGAACAAGGATTTGGAGGAGGTGAAAAAAATACTAAATGAATCTTAAGGTTATTTAAGATTTTTACTTATTTTCTTGCCCAATAGTCTCCTTTCCTTTTTTAATATACAAAATCTCCCCAATCTGTAAACAGACGGGGAGAGATCAAAGGATCGAGAATCCAAGATTCTAACTTACGAGCATCGCGGACAGGTCGTTAGCATCCCAGTCGCCCCCAAGCCAGCGGCAGATCCAGAGCCACCGGCCGCCCCGGAAGCACAGGCAGGGAACATATCGGTCGCCGCGCGGGCTGAGTAGAACGATACCATCAAAAAATATGTACCAAACATTCCCGTTTTTATCTTTCTTCAAGCTTTCTGGAAACAGATGACGATTATCCCAGCAGGCTTTGAAAGCCTTTCCCCCAAGGCGGATATGACCCGACTTCTTGAGACGCTTCAGTCTTTCTTCGCCTCCGACGGAAATCTCTCCTTTTTTCAGAGTCGTCTCGAATTTCACTTCACTGAAGTCAATCTTAGTGAGGGCTTCACCCCTCTCATCCGTTTCTCCAGCAATGATCTTCCATCCCTGACCGATAAAAGTTTCAGGATTAAGAGGATCGCCGAGTTGGATGATGACGGTAGGAACAAGGGGCGTGAATTTTTTCTTCTTCACCACCACGATTTGTGCCCGTCCCTCCAAGTTCATGGGATTTCTTTCACTTGTGAACTTGTTCATTTTTAACAGTGTCCTTTTGTTGTTAATTTTTCGCTGTACTCTTCGCCACAGCAGAGAATGGCTTAGGTTGTAAGCCCCTTTCTGCTGTGGCGAATACCGCAAGTTTTTATTGGAAATGAGCTTATATTAACTCAGTACGGTATACGCCTAAATAGGTAATATGTCAATACCATCCCCCTTCTCCCTTACAGTATAATGATGGAATGTCAGAAACTCCCAAACATATACATATCATCGGCATTTGCGGCGTGGCTACAAGCGCCATTGCTATAGCCTTTCAGAACAAGGGCTGGAAAGTCACTGGTTCTGACAAGGGATTTTTCCCCCCTGTTTCCACCGAACTCGAAAAGCACAGCATCTCTTTCTATGCTGGCTGGCATCCGGAGAAGGTGGGTAATCCTGATATAGTCATGACTGGTGGAAGCGGAACTAGTCCTTCAAATCCTGAAGTAATGTACGCGAATAAGAATAAAATACCAGTATATGATTTCCCGCAG
>SXGT01177255.1_pt1 | contig 12663 bp, 10 predicted proteins | sample 3176221 | NCBI WGS metagenome assembly SXGT01 (sample SAMN11356862, study PRJNA531348) | freshwater metagenome | isolation source: freshwater sample F1-120 | place: China: Fuxian Lake, Yuxi | collected 2017-12-25
CGATGTGCGCGATGATCGAGAAGTTGCGGATGCGGTCGCGGGGGACGTGCGCGAGCGAGGACTTGGCTTTGGTCATGAGCGTTTGGACTCGGAAGATGGCTGGCTCTGAGATTCCGCCGGCGGTTCCGCGAAGAGCCCGAGCTGGGTCGGGAGGCGGTCCTGGAAGCGGTCGATGATATGATCGATGCCCTGGCGAATGAGCTCGGCCATGGGCAGTCCGGTCGCCTGCGACAACAGCTTGAGCGTACGGTCCTGGTCGGCCGTGATGTAAATGGTCGTCGCGACTTTACGGCGTGTCATTGCGGTGCCCGCGGGCGCATCGGGGGCCTCGCGAAGCGAGGCAGGAAGTGGGAATGGGGCCCCACGGTCCTCGCGCCGCGAGTCTGGGGGCAACGCTACCTAGCAGAGCGCGGGCGCGTGGGGAAATCCTATCGCCCAAGCGGTGGGCGCGATGAACCCGCTGGCAGGAAAGACCGCGGTGTGCTAGCGCCTGCGCGTTCGACCGACCGGAGCCGCCACGCATGGCCGAGACGCCTGTTACGCCTACGTCTGAAATCGAAACGCCGATCGCGGCCAAACCCGAGGCCGAGGCGGCCGTGCAAGCCGAGGCCAAGGAGCCCGAGCGCGGCCGGCGCGGCGGACGCGGGCGCGGCGGGCGCGGCAAGCCAGGTGGGGCCGGAGAGGGCGGTGCCGAAGGCGAGGCCGCTGCAGCCCCCGAGGTCGCCGTGCGCAATCCGCGTCCGGCGCGGGCGCCCGGGTTCGGGGAGCACGAGGCCAAGAAGGCCGACCTCGTGACGGTCAACGAGGACGTGGACTTCGCGGCGCTCATGGACGCCGAGAAGAAGCAGAGCAAGGAGGCGCCGCTCTTCGAGCCGGGCACCAAGGTCAAGGGCGTCGTCGAGGTCGTCAGCCTCCACGGCCAGGAGATCTTCCTGGACCTCGGCCAGAAGGCGACCGGCTACATCATGAAGGAAGACGTCCGCGACGCGGATGGCAACGTCATGGTCAAGCCGGGCGATGTCATCGAAGGCATCGTCGTCGGGCAGGACAGCAACGGCATCAAGATCCGCGTGAAGCTGGGTCAGGAGGCCGACGCGCGCGCCTTGCGCGAGGCGTTCGACGCCGGGATTCTGGTCGAGGGCAAGGTCATCGGCCTCAACAAGGGCGGCTACGATATTCGCGTCGGCAACGCGCGCGCCTTCTGCCCGCACAGCCAGATCGACATGGTGCGCATCGAGCAGCCCGAGACGATGCTCGGCAAGGTGCTGGCGTTCAAGATCACCGAGATCAAGGACAACCACTCGGTGGTGGTGTCGCACGCGGCCGTGATGAAGGCCGAGGCGGCCGTCAAGGGCGCGGAGCTGATGGCCAAGCTCGAGGTCAGCGCCAAGCTGGTCGGGCGCGTGCGCAGCATTCAGAAATTCGGCGTCTTCGTGGATCTGGGCGGCAAGGACGGGCTCGTGCACGTCTCCGAGCTGTCGTGGAACCGCGTCGAGGACCCGCACGAGGTCGTCAAGCTCGGCCAAGAGGTCGAGGTCGTCGTGCTCGAAATCGACAAGGGCCCGGGGGGGGATGTGGCTGGCGGGGCCGGCAAGGACAAGATTTCCCTGTCCATGCGCAAGGCGCAGGAAGACCCCTTCGAGTCGGCCGCGCAGAAGCTGCAAGTCGGCGAGACCGTCAACGGCCTGGTCGTGCGGCTCAAGGACTTCGGGGCGTTCATCGAGCTCGCGCCGAACGTCGAGGGGCTCATCCACATCTCGGACATGGCGCACTACCGCGTGCGTCATCCGAAGGACATCCTGACGGTCGGCGAGTCGGTCAGCGTGAAGGTCATCGAGGTCGACGTCGAGCGGCACCGCGTGGCGCTGTCGCTGAAGGCGCTGGCAGCGAACCCGTGGGACGACGTGGCGGCGCGCTACCAGGTCGGCCAGGTGGTCACCGGCAAGGTCGAAAGTGTCCAGGAATTCGGGGTGTTCGTGGCGCTCGAGCCGGGCGTCGTGGCGCTGCTTCCGGCCAGCGAGGCCAAGCTCGAAGGCAAGCCCGTCGCGACCGAGTTCCGGGTTGGCAAGGACGTCGAGGCGCGTGTTCTGCGCATCGACGTGCAAGAGAAGAAGATGGCGCTCACGCGGCGCGACGAGGAAGAGCTGCGTCGCATGAGCGACCGCGGCGGCGACGGGGCGGGCGGTCGTGGCGATGGCGGCGGTCGGGACGGGCGTGGTCCTGGTGGGCCGAGCGGTCCGGGGCGCGGCCCTGGTGGCGGCGGCGGCTACGGCGAGGCGCGCCAGCGGCGCGACAACACCATGCGCGATGTGCGCGAGTCGCACGATCGGCGCGAGCGCGGGCGTGGCGGTGACTTCGGGGGTGGTGGCGGCGGCGGCGGTGGACGCGGCGGGCTGGCCTACACCGACACCGAGAAGCCGGCGAGTGGCTCGGTCGGAAGCCTCGGCGAGGCGCTCATGCGCGCGCTCGGGCAGGGCAAGAAGGATGGCAAGTAGCGTCGGCCTGAAGCGCACGGCGGCCGCAGCGGCGGCCCCAGTGACGTGGCTGGTGGCGTGCGTGGTGGCGCAAGCGGCGTGCACGTCGTGGCTCGATGCCGACGACGACGCGGGCGACCCGGCCGTCGTGTCCGAAGGTCTGCTCGCGCCGTTGCCGATCGGGGTGCCGGTGGTGTTGCCGAATGCGCCCGCCGAGGTCGGGGGCGATGGGCCGTACGTGCCGGCGACGCCCGGTTTGCGTGTGCCGAACGCCGGGTATTGGACACGCGCGCGCCTCGACGCGAACGACGTCCTCCTGCCGTACACGTGGGTGTCGCTGCAGCCCGCCGAGGGGCAGATCGTCGTGCGGCTCGAGGCGGTCGTGACGGCCGCGGCGCGCGAGCCCGCCTTGCAGGCGGTCATACCGATTGCGCTTCCGGGCGGCGGGGATGTGGCGACGCTGGTCGGGCTCGAGCTCGGGCCGAGCGCGCTCGCGCGCGCGGTCATCGGGCTGAGGACCTCGGAGAGCGACCTCTGGCTCGTGACGCCGACGCGCCTGCGTTTCGATTTGGTGCGTGCGGAGCTCGTGACCGGGACCCTGGAGGGCGAGGCGCGCCGAGGGCTTCGCGGGCAGCGCGTGCGGCACTTCGAGGTCGCGTTCGTCGCGCTCCGAGCGCCGTCGAGCGGGGTCGCGCCCGCTGGGCACTGACGGTGCCGAGGTTCAGCGGGGTCTGACGCGGCGCGTCAAGGGGCTCGCCAGACCGTGTTCCCGCCGGTATAGTCCGCGCGCCCATGCGCGTGTGGCGTGGGCGCGGGGCGGGTGCGGGACCGGGAGCGGCGTATGAGCGAGGATCCTCTCGAGGTGGCGCGCGAGGCGTTTCAGGCGGCGGGGGAGATCGCGTCCGCCATGATCGGGCAGCTCGCGTCGGCCGTGGCCGAGCGTGGCTCGGTCGACGAGGCGCGGCTCGAGGCGCGGCAGTGCGATGCCTATGCGCTGGCGGGGTGGCTCGCGCGGCTTGGGGCGGCGCGGTCGATCCTCTCGTTCGCGGCGCGGCGCGAGACGCCGCTGTCGGTCGCGCTGGCCAAGACGTTCGTGGCCGAGCTGTGCCAGGACTTGGCCGGCGAGCTGGCGTACAAGGCGCCGCAATGGGGCGTCTCACGCGAGGTCGTGGAGCGCACGCTGCTGCGCGAGTCGGTGCGCGGCTTCGTCGCGAATGCGCTCGACGCGGCGCATTGGGAGCGCGTCGGGAACCTGGTGTTGCAGGAGTCGGCGAGCGCGCTGGACTCGGGGCTCGACCGCGACCGCGAGATGATTCGCATGCAGTTTCGCCGCTTTGCGGAGGAGCGCGTGGTGCCGCTGGCGCAGGCGGTCCATCGCGAGGACCAGCTCATTCCGCGCGAGCTCATCGACGCCGTGTCGGAGCTCGGTTGCTTCGGTCTGTGTATCCCGGAGCGCTACGGCGGGCTCCAGCCCGATGATCGCCCCGACAATCTGGGCATGTGCGTCGTCACCGAGGAGCTCTCGCGTGGGTCGCTGGGCGCGGCGGGGAGCCTCATCACGCGGCCGGAGATCCTATCGAAGGCGCTCTTGAAGGGCGGGACCGACGAGCAGAAAGAGACGTGGCTACCGAAGCTTGCGACCGGCGAGACGTTCTGCGCTGTGGCCGTCACCGAGCCCGACTATGGCTCGGACGTCGCGGGCCTGAAGGTGCAAGCGACGCCCGAGGTCGACGGCTGGGTCCTCAACGGCCAGAAGACCTGGTGCACGTTCGCCGGTTGGGCCGACGTCCTGATGGTGCTCGCGCGCTCGAACCCCGACCCGAAGCAGGGGCACCGCGGCCTCACGATCTTCCTGGCCGAGAAGCCGCGCTTCGACGGGCACGAGTTCACGTACACGCAGCCCGGCGGCGGCAAGATGACGGCGCGCGCGATCGACACGATCGGCTACCGCGGCATGCACAGCTTCGACGTCTTCTTCGAGGACTACCATGTGCCCGAGAGCAACGTGCTCGGCGGGCTCGGCGGGATCGGCAAGGGCTTCTACTACCAGATGGAAGGCTTCTCGGGCGGGCGCCTGCAGACGGCGGCGCGCGCGACAGGCGTCATGCAGGCCGCACTGGAGGCGGGCGTGCGCTATGCGCGCGAGCGCAAGGTCTTCGGCAAACCCATCGCGGATTACCAACTGACGAAGTGGAAGCTGGCGCGGATGGCGATGCTGACGCAGGTCGCGCGCCAGTTTACGTACGACGTGGCGGGCATGCTCGACCTCGGCAAGGGGCAGCTCGAGGCGTCGATGGTGAAGCTGTGGGCCAGCAAAATGGCCGAGTGGGTCACGCGCGAGGCGATGCAGCTCCATGGCGGCATGGGCTACGCCGAGGAGTACGACGTGAGTCGCTACTACGTGGATGCGCGCGTGTTCTCGATCTTCGAGGGGGCCGAAGAGGTCCTGGCGCTGAAGGTCGTCGCGCGCCAGTTGATCCAGCGGTGGCTCGACGAGTCGGCCAAGCAGTAGATGATCGAGGGGAGGCACGCGATGAGTGAGAGCATCATCAAGCGCAAGGACCGTGAGCTGGTCTTCGAGGCGGGGCCGTTCCAGGCCGTCGCGGCTGAGGTGGCGCCGACGCTGGACGAGGTCGTCCGGCGCGAGTACGGGCGGGCGCTCGAGGACTTCGTGCCGGGGACGGTGTTCGTCCATCCGCGCGGGTTCACGTTCGATCGCGGGACGATGATCGCGTACGCGCGCACGTTCATGGAGGCAAACCCGCTGCATCTCAACGAGGCCTACGCGCTCTCGCAGGGATACACGGGGCTGCCGGCCGCGGCGCATATGGTGATGAACGTCGCGCTGTCGCTGGGCGTGCAGAACGATTCCGAGAAGGCGATCGCGAACCTCGGGTACTGGGATGTGCGGTTCTTGAGACCTGTGTATGCCGGCGACACGCTGCGCGGGCTGACGCGCGTGGTCGAGCGCAAGGACCGCGGGGTCGGTAAGCCCGGCATCGCGACGATCGAAACGCTGGCCGTGAACCAGGACGACAAAGTCGTCGTGCAGTACCGGCGCAAGGTCATGGTGCCGCGGCGCGGGGACGGGCCGATCCCCGACGGGGAGCTCTCGGCCGAGGCCGTCCCGAGCACGGTCGCGTTTCCGTGGCACGACACGCCCAAGCTGCACGTGCCGTTCATCGCGGGGCCGCGGGCGGCCGCGGGCGAGGCGCTCTCTCTCGCGAAGGCCTCGCGTGGGGTCCGCCTCGGACCCGGGAGCGAGGCTGCCCGCGAATTGACGTCGGAGGCGAGCTGCTTCGGGGCGTTCAAGCCCGGGCAGATCTGGGTCCACCGCAATGGGCGCACGGTGACCGACGAGCACGTAAACTGGACCTACCAGGTCGGCAATACGCACCCGCTTCACTTCGACCGGCTCTATTCGAAGAGCCTCTCGGGGCCGATGGCGGGCGAGCCGATCGTCTACGGTGGGCTCGTCTTCGCATGGCTGCTGGGCCTCGCGAGTCGCGACGTGTCCGAGAATGCCGTGTGGGAGCTCGGTTTCCACGCGGGCTTCCATACGCAGCCGACGTTCGCGGGCGACACACTCGCGGCGCTGACGCGCGTCCTCTCGGTCGAGGCGCTGCCCGCGGTGGGGGCGGGCGCGGAGCCCGGCAGCGAGGGCGCCTTGGGGATCGTGCGCATGCAGCTCGTCGGCGTGAAGAACCTGCGCGCCGAGGAGGCGCTCGCGCGCTTCGGGGCGGATCTGTTCATCGCCGAGGACGACAAGAAGAAGCTCGGCAAAGAGAAGATCGCGGAGAAGGTCTTCGAGATCGAGCGGACGCTCCTCGTGAGGCGGGACCCGGCATGAAAGACAAACACATTCGCATCCGCATCGAGCAGTGCCTGGCGCTCGCGAAGGCGTCGAACTGTCCGCGCCGAAAGTTCGGCGCACTCCTCTTGGATCCGGCGCGCAACGTCATCCTGATGGACGGCTATAATGGCGGGCCGCGGGGCGGTGGGCACCTCTGCGGCGGCGAGGTCTGCCTGCGCGATACGCTCGGCGTCCAGTCGGGCACGCGCATGGAGATCGGCTGCCATCACGCCGAGATGAACGTCATCTGCAACGCCGCCGCGAGCGGGGTCGCGACGCGCGGCGCGTGGATGATCGTGACGGGCGAGCCGTGCGTGCTGTGCGCCAAGCTCATTCACCATGCCGGGATCGAGAAGGTGCTCGTCGTCACCGGCGGCTACATGGGCGAGAACGGGGTCGAGTACCTGCGCGCGCACGGGGTCCTGGTCGACGCCGTCGAGGGCCCGCAGGACCCACGGCTCGCGGGGGGCTGACGGGCGCCGGCGCGCTCAGCCTTTCTGTGCGCTCTCGGTGAGCTCGATCATGCGCTCGAGGGCCGCCCGTGCGTCGCGCGTGATGCCCTCGCGCGAGCGCGGGTCGAGTCGCTCGCGCCACCCCGTGACCTCGTCGACCGCGTCGCCCGCGAGGACCCGGTTCAGCTCGGGCGGGCGGCCCTTGGCGAGGAGGTCCAGCAGGCCGACCAGGTGCGGCGGGTCGTTGCGCGACATCGTCGCGCAGCCACAGCCGATCGACGCGAACGCCGGATCCGGGATGTCCGCGAGGTGCACGACCTCGACGCCGCGCCGCGCCGCTTGGTCGCGCGCGTTGCGCACGAAGTGGCCCTCGGTGCCGATCGCGAGCTTGGCGCCCGGCGCCGCCTGCATGACGGCCTGCCAGAGGTAGTTCGTCGAGCCGCTGCCATCGGCCGCCGCGACGACCGCGTGCGGGCACTCGGGGTGGACGTGCACCTCGTAGCCGCGCGCGTGCCAGTACCCGACATGCTCGGGCTTGAAGATCGTATGGACCCCGCAGAACGATCCCCACAGCACCAGCTCGGCGGCGTCGAGCTTCGCCAATTCATTGGTGTGCAAAGTATCGACGCGCACCCGCGCCCCGTCCCATCCTCCGGGCCACTGGTACATCCGCTCGGGTGTGATCCCGACGGCCCGCCCCGAGTTCTCGCCGAGGTGCCGATCGGGCACGAAGAAGATCTTCTTCTTCTGGGCGCGCGCCCAACGCATGATCAACCCGGCGTTCGACGACGTGCACACGGCGCCGCCGGTCTGCCCCGCCAGCGCCTTCACGCGCCCCGACGTGTTCATATAAACGATGGTCATGAGGTCGTCGCCGTAGCGCGCGAGGAGCCCATTGAAGACCGGCAGCACCATGTCCTCTTTGGCGAGCGCCTCCATCGTGCAGCCCGATTTCGGGTTCGTGATCCAGACGCTCTGGTGCTCGTGTTTCAGGAGCGCGATCGTCTCGGCCATGAAGTGCACGGCCGACTCGACGAAGTGCGTCTTGCCCGGGTTCCGGACCGCCTGCAGCGCGAGCTGGTAGCTGTCGGCGATGAAGCCGCCGTAGCGCTCGACCAGCTTGACGATCTCGCCGCCCATATAGAAGTGCGCCAGCAGCATGACCGAATCGCCGAGCGTCGCGAGCGCCGGCACGATGAAGCTGTCCATCCACGGCAGGACCGTCTCGGGCGTGCGGTCGGGCAGGGCGAGGTAGGCTTCCGCGTAGGGTTTGAGCTCGTCTTGGTACCAGTCGAGCGGCAGGTCCGTCTGGCAAATAGGCATGCCGGGCGTCAGCTGAATTCCGCTCGAGGCCATCGAACGGTCGAGGTCGACAATGCGACTCGGGTGCAAGCGGGCGTCGTCGGAAGCGGGTGCGGTCATCGCTGGACCATGCGTCGTTCGGGCGCGCGAGACAAGGCCCGAGCGGCGATGGTAGAGTCCCGGGCTCGGGAGGCACGCATGGCCACGACCATCCAGATCGTCACGGGGTTTCTCGGCTCGGGTAAGACGACGCTCGTTCGGCACCTGGTCGAGGCTCCGTCCGAGTCCCGGACCGCGGTCGTCGTCGGCGAATATGCCGAGGATGGTATCGACGGTCCGATGATCGAGGCGTCGGGCGCCTACGTCCGGCAGATCACCGCGACCGGTCGCGGCTCGACGGCCAAGAGCTACCTGCCAGCGGTGCGCGCGATGGTCGAGGAGGGGCGCTTTGCGCGCATCATCGTCGAGACCTCGGGCGTCACCGAGATCGCCCAGGTCGCGCAGGAGCTCGCGTCCGACCCGCTCATCAAGGCGGAGGCCGTGTTCGGCCCGACGACGGTCGTGCTCGACGCCGGGTCCTTCGAGAAGCACGACCAATTCTTTGCACACCAACTATGGTCGCAGGTCGACGTCGCCGACATCATCGCGGTCAACAAGGTCGACAAGGTCCCGAACCAGTCGCTCGATGACCTGCGCGTTCGCATCAAGGGCCGCAACGACGAGGCCAAGGTGCTCTTCGTCTACATGGGGCAGGTGCACCGGCCGACGGTCCTGAGCATCCCGTACGACGGCTTTCTGCCGCGCGCGATGCGCGCGAACTGGTCGGGTGTCCTGCCGCCCGAGTTCGAGGCGTTCGTCTATCGCTCGACCAAGCTCTGCTACGACCGCGTTCAGATCGGCCATAAACTCCTGAATCTGCCAGGCGGGCACATCGCGCGCTTCAAGGGGATCCTGCGCTGCTACGACCGCGGGCACTGCATCAATGGGATGCCGGGGCAGCTCGATTGGGACAATGGCACTTACGGCGGCGACACGCGCATCGCCTTCATCGGGCTCAATCTCCTGGCGCGCGAGGACGAGGTCCGCACGGTCCTCGACACCGAGCTCACGCGGCAGAACGACGAGATTCGCGACGAGGCGCGGCAGGTCGCGCGGCGCGGCCGAACCTGACGAGGACCGCGTCCTGCCTGTGCCGGAAGACCCTGGCCGGAAGTCTTGCGCAGGTCGCAATTCCCACGCATACTGCGCCCACAGTTCTCGCGCGGGTCGCAACGTCGCGTTCCGCGAGACTTACATGGACGCGCGAGTAGGAAGCCATCGTGGTGATGGGCGCGCGGTCATGTTTCATGCGGACGAAGTCTCGTGGGCCTCTCGTCATCGCATCTGACGTTTTGGATAGGAGTTTCACGATGAAGAATTGGATTCGGGCGCTCATGGTTCCGGTTGCGGCTCTGTCACTCGGCTTCGTTGCGTGCGAGGACGACGACGACGGTACGGTCACGGCGGATACGACCGTTGCGGCCGAGACGACGGTGACCGCCGAGACCACCGTGGCGGCGGAAACGACCGTGGCCGCCGAGACGACCGTCATGGCGGAGACGATGGTCATGGAAGAGACCATGGTCATGGAAGAGACCACGGCGACCGAGGTGGCCGAGGAGACGACACCGACCGGCGCCTGTAACAACCAAGCCGACCTCGCGGTCATCACGCACAAGGGTGCCGACGGCAAGCCGGACACGGATCCGGCCGCCAAGGCGTCGCAGTGCGGTGGTGTGACCTGCATCGCACATGCACTCGGGATGAAGTACGACGAGTTCGAGCAGTGCGTGAACACGTGCATGCTCAACGCGGGGCTCCCGAACTACTCGTACGTGGTCTCGGTGGATTGCACGGCTTGCTACGTCACCTCGGTGCGCTGCACGGCGGAGCACTGCGGTCTCTCGGATGCGAACAAGAGCTGCGTCCCGGTGAGCTTCGGCGGCAAGGGCAGCGACTCGGCCGACTGCACCCAGTGCCGCGCCGACAATGGCTGCTCGGCCGGCTTCTTCACCTGCAGCGGGCTCCCCGTTCCGCAGTGATGTGAGTGGCGACGGGCCGGGCTCGACGTGGCGTCGGGCTTGGCCGGCCAGCGCTCATGACACGAGAGTATCGAGATGATGCGCGGGCCCGTCGAGATGACGGGCCTTTTGCGCAAGAAGAGCGGACCCGGCGGCGCACGCGCCGTCCCAACACGAGGCGTGACCACCGTGCAGACGCATTTCCGTTTCTTGGGCAGCCGCTACGCGGCCTTCGCGAAACTTCTGAAGCTTGCTCGAGTTTGCATGTTTACGACGACGCTCGCCACGGGGACGGCGGCGCTGTCGGTGTCGGGTGCGCGGGCCGGCGGGTACGACACGCCCATCCTGTACTCGGCGGGCCACATGGGACTCGGCGGCGCGGCGATCGCGTACGTCGACGACCCGTCCGCCATGTTCCACAATCCCGCGGGCCTGATGGGCACCAAGGGCTTGACGCTCATGCTGAATGCCACGTTGATCCTCGGCTCGATCACGGCGTCGCCGACCGAGTTCAATCCGAACGAGGACTCCGAGGGTCTGACCGCGCTCGCGCCGCTCGTCGGCGTGAGCCTCGACTACAACGACGTCGTCGCGTTCGGCGTCGCGTTCTTCCCGGTCGCCTCGGCCGGTGGGGAGTACCTCTACACGGACGCCGGCAGCCAGGTCGCGACGCGCAACTTCACGTCGGTGAAGTTCCTCGAGTTGAGCCCGGGCGTGGCGTTCAAGATCCCCGGGACGGGGCTCAGTATCGGGGCGGGCTACCGCATCGACTTCGTCACGCTCGGGCGCTACCTCGGGCCGCAGAAGTCGGCCGACGGCAGCCCGACGTTCGACGTCGAGATGAAGGGCACGAACTTCACGGGGTTCCGCGTGGGGCTGCAGTGGCAGCCGATCAAGGAGCTGCAGCTCGGCCTGGTGTTCCGGTCGCACACGCGCACGACGATCGAAGACCCCGCGGGGGTCGTGCTACTCCCCGATGAACGCAAGGTCGAGACCGACTTCGTCCTGCCGGCCAAGCTCGGGTTCGGGGCGCGCGTGAACATCGATCCGGTGGCCCTGGTGCTCGACCTCGAGTACGGCCTCTACAGCCAAAACCGGAAGTCGACGTTCAAAGCGGATCCCGAGCTTCCGATCACGATTCAGAACGTGTTCGATTGGAGCAACGCGCTCACGCTGCGGGCCGGCGTCGAGTACGGCTACCTCGGTCACTGGTTCTTCCGCGGTGGCTTCATGTACGACGGACAGGTCTCGAACGAGCAGTATCCAAGCGCCTTTGGGACCCCTCCCACCTCGACCATCACGCTGACGGCCGGTGTGGGCTACAAGCACGGCGACGACTGGAAGCTCAACTTCGCGTTCGCGCAGCGCTTCGGTTCGACCAAAGTCGAGCGCGGAACGCCGGACCAGACCTGCCTGCCGTGCTCGGCGAACGGCGATTACTCGCTGACGATGAGCGGGCTGTACCTGGATTTCACGTACGCGTTCCCTCACATCTTCGACTGACGCGGGGCGGCCTGGCCGCTTGGCGCGCGGGGTTTCTTCAGAAGCCCCGATGGCGCTTCATGCGCGGGCCGATCTCGGTGAGCGCGAGGTAGATGCAGAGACCGGCCGTGGCGAGCCACATCTCCTGCGCGTACATGCGACGCTTGGCGACGAGCTCGAAGGGCAAGGTCGCGGCGGCTCCGAATAGCGGGCCGTCGATGCCCTCGGGCTTGAGCGCGATGAAGACGACGAGCGCGGCGTACACGATCTCGACCAGGAAGTTGATGATGATGAAGGCGTGGAGCGCGTAGAGCAGGCGCCGGCCCCAGGGGCGGAGGGGCTTGGTCTGGGCGAAGGACTCGGCGGTTTCGGCGGTCGGGGCGGTCGTCACGAGGCGCTCCTCGGGTGAAGTTCGGGGCCGGGCTGGGGGGGCGGGCGGGCGGAGCATCGATGCGCGATCGAGCGCATCGGGATGGGTCGGGCTGCCAGACGTGGCGGGCGAACGCTGCGCGAACCGGTCGAGCGTCGAGGCGAGCCAGTCGCGGTCGCCCGCGTCGCTTTCGCTGCCCAACACGACCTCGACCGCCGAATCGAATTTCAGGCCGCCGACCGAAGCAGGCATTCCGCCCGAGGCAAGGCCGGCCGCGCCGACGGCCGCCGCACCGCGATCGAGCTTGTCGGCGAAGCGGCCATAAATGTCCGACAAGGAACGCGGCTGGCCGTTGGATGCGTAGAAGATCGAACGGTTGGCGCGGGCGGCGGCGGGGAACATCGACGCGGCAGTGCGGTCGGGATTGTCCTGCATCGCCGACAGGATTTGCTTGGCCCCGCCCAGACCCAGGAAATGCGCCATATAAAGGTCGGTGCCGGTGGTGCCGCGGCCGAGCGAACCCTCAAGCGACGCTTTGTTATCGGCGGCATGTTCTGCCGCCATCAGCGAGGCGACCGGCGGATTGTTGCGCAGGTCGAGGATCGCGCGGCGGGTGGCGGCGTCGGACACGGTGAAGCGGCCATTGCCGTTCGACTGGATCGCATCCGCG
>SXGT01693210.1_pt1 | contig 12662 bp, 13 predicted proteins | sample 3176221 | NCBI WGS metagenome assembly SXGT01 (sample SAMN11356862, study PRJNA531348) | freshwater metagenome | isolation source: freshwater sample F1-120 | place: China: Fuxian Lake, Yuxi | collected 2017-12-25
CACACTGCCAAGAATCTGATGATCCGTTCGGTGAAAGTTTCGCCCGCGGGCAAGAATCCACGCTGGGTGGAGGAATACAAAAACTTGAAAAGTTTCTGGCAGGTCACACCATATTTGGAGAAGTTGTTGGGCGAAAATTATGCTCAGTATCTAGAATGATCCTTTTGAGGTAAAAACTTCATAGATAGTTAAGTGTTTATCCGTATTGTTCCAATCTTTATTAATAGGAGAGAATTATGCTTACCAATACGTCTCGTGTGTTAACCTATATGCTTGCCGCCCTGTATGCTGTCATCGGGGCGGTCTTGTTTTTTCAGCCCGAACAGCAAGCTCCCATCTTTGCCTGGAATGTGACCGGCTTCATGACCATGACCATTGGCGGTTGGTGTTTAGGCAATGCCTGGTTGGCATTCTTTACGGCTCGCCGCTGGAACTGGCAACTGGTCTACCCGGCTTTGGCATATCTTTGGTCATTTGGTATTTTGGAAGGCTTGGTTGTTGTTTCCTTCAGAGATAAATTGAATCTGCAGTACCCCGTTGCCTGGTTTTACATTACGGTGATCAGCGTCAATGCCCTCTCTGCTGTATTGGGTGTGATCGATTGGCTGCGCATCCGACCGGGTGGATCCAACACAGATCCCATGCCGGGATTCATGCGCGGCATCGCGGTTGCATTTGTCTTGTTCGTTGGCTTGTTAGGGATTTATGGATTGACGGTTCAGTCCGGTGCTCCAGCCACCAATGGCGAGATCTTCCCGGAAGTCATGACCACCCTCACGCTTCGCAGTTTTGGCGCATTCTACCTCGCCCTGACTATTGGCATGCTGCCTTTATTGTTTGCAAAGAGCCGCACCCCATTTTTGAACTATAGCTTTTTATCGTTTGGGCTGGTGGCGATCATCACGGTCGCTGCGTTCGTGTATCTGCCGCTCTTTAATTTCAGCGAACACCCTTTTGGTTTACTGTATTTCATCGCTTATTTTGCGGTTGGGATCGTGTCCGTTTTGATGTTCCGAAAGTATGGAACAGGGTACAGCAAAGCGTAAGTTACCACTTACATCCTTTGGTCGTGTCTACTCCCGCTGTGTGACCTACGCGTTTGTACATGGTCACATTTGTGAACGGTTCGCCAAGAATGCCATCGTGAATTGCCCATGAGCGTTTGCGGATACTTTCAGAAGCCTCCGGTTTGCGGAAGGTGTTCGAGCTATCCAATTGAGAATGCAAATCTCCGCCGGGTTGAAAGCCTGCGTTTATGCTTTCCATCAAACGTTTGCCCATCTGATATGAAAATCCATAGCGTTCAAAGATGACTGCATTGTGATAATACAAAGGTTCGACGAAGTACATGTCGTGGCCTAATGCTGTGACGAAGCCTTCAAATGCCTCAATAGCTGGACCCAACATCCTAAGTCCGCGTCGTACCTGACCCGGTGCCATCCCAGCCTCACAAGCCTTTGCCTCCGCCTCAACATTGCGCTTTAGCGTCCCGAATTTGGTTGGCGTACCATCAGGCATTTTGTCCACATCGAATCGCGGAGAGTCCGGGTCGTTGAGTACATACAATAGCACATGGATCTGTCCATTCATAGTATCGGTCAGATGTGCATAGAGGATGGGGTCTGGAAAGTCCACTTTGTGATACAAGCGCATCTCAACATCCGTAGAGCCGTTGGCAAAACGGAATTGCAGCAGGTTGTATCCGGCCGCGGAAGTCAAGGGCGGCAGGTTGTATTTATCTAATAAGGATTGTGGAATGTACTTGGTGTAGATCGCCCGCTTTTCGGGTTCAGGTAATAAATTGACACCACCAATGGTTGAGGGAGGCATGTTTACTTCTTTCTTCTTTCATCTTTCCTCCCCAAAAAAGAGGAAAGATGAAAGAAATCATCTTACCCGCATGGCTCGTTCTTTATCTCGCGCTTCATCTCGTTTGGCAATGGTCGCGCGCTTGTCGTACGCTTTCTTGCCTTTTGCCAGCGCAATCTCGACCTTGGCACGCCCATCCTTGAGGTAGACCTTGGTCGGGACGATGGTCATCCCTTTGATGCGAACATTATTCCAAAGCTCGCGGATTTCCTTCTTGTGCAAAAGCAAGCGGCGTTTGCGCTTGGGGTCGTGGTTGAAGTATTTGCCCGCTTGTTCATAAGGGGCGATGTGTGCTTCGAGCAGCCAGGCTTCCTGTCCATTTTCCACGTCTACGTAGGCTTCTTGAATGCTGATCTGCCCGGCACGAATGGACTTGATCTCAGAGCCCTGCAGGGAAATGCCTGCTTCGAACTTCTCGAGCAGGGTGTATTCAAAACCGGCTTTGCGGTTGTTGGCGATGATTTTGATGTTGTCAGTCACAGGATGATTTTAGCATGGAAAACTTTTGTTCACGGATCGACGGAAGGCACGGATTTGATGTTTTCTTCATCCGTTTTTTGTGTACCAAACGACTTAGCCCCACTTCAACAGGAACAACCCTGCAAGGATGCGGGCTATGCCGAAGGCGATCAACGCAGGGATGAGGTCAATGACTTCTGCCACAGCGGGACCGATCAAAGAGCTGGTGAGGATCGCGAAATTGAACATGATGGTATACCAAGCCAAATGCGAAGGACGGTCATCAGGTGGGATGTGTTCGAGCATGTAGTTGGCATAGGAGCCATTGACCAACGCAAAAAGGAAACCACCAATGAACGACAGGACATAGAACTGCCAGACGTTGGTCGCAAATGCCAACATGAGCGGATAGGATGCCATTCCAGCCACACCCCAACCAGTGATGCGCTTATTTCCAAATCGATGGACAATGCGCCCCAATTGGGTGGAAGCAAGCAGTACAGATAGATAATAAAGCGCGGTCCCTGTACCGAGGTGGCTGTCGTTGAGGTTGAGGACGCGCACGTTGAAGATGGAGTAAAGCGGGTTTGAAAGATAATGCGCGAAGTGGAAGATGAACAGCGCCAGCAATACGTTCTTGAAAGGCGACTTCCAAATGTCGAGGCGCAGGATCGCGGTAAACCTGCGGGTAGTGGAAGGCTTGGGGTCAGAAACAGGGATCGCTGTGGAAGGAGGCGCCAGCATGTCATCTTGAATCGGTCTGACATGGTAGATGTGATAACTGCTCATTGCCGCCCCGAATGCTCCGATCACAAAGATGACTTGATATCCACCAGGAAAATCGGTATTCTTCAAAATGTAACCCGCAATAATCGAGGTTAACATGTAGGCAATTGCGAAGGTCACATTGCGGGTGCCAGCTACTCGTGCGCGGTAACGATCCGGCACGGCTTCGGCGAAGAGCGCATTGAAACCAACACCCAATGGTGTGAGTGGAATTGCCATGAGAAAGGTCAGGATGATGAGCGCCCAGATCTGACCTTGTTCATTTAAGAACCACGGCAGGGGAATCCATAGGAGATAGCCGATGCGAAATAACACCGACGACCAAAAGACGGCAGCACCAGTGGGACGTTTGCTGATCCAGTGTCCAGCAGGAATGGCGAGAAATAGATTGACGATGGCAGATGCAGCTGTGAGCATGCCGATCTGGAAACCGCTTGCCCCCAAGCGGGTGGCATAGATATTTAGGAAGTTAACGGCAGTGCCGCTAAGCACACCGAACCAGGCGATATCGAGATAGAGGTGAATGAAATTCGATCGATATTTTTCAGGGATATCCGATTGCTTAAATAAATTGAAACGCATACATGAAATTATACCCATGTATGCGTTCTGAGTTTTTGCGGCTTATTTGCTTTTCAGGTTGTTCTGTTAGACAGGCAGACCAAGTTTGTTTGCCAATTCCTCATCTGATGGTTCGGCAAGGAAGGAGCCGTCTTCAAAAATAATGGTCGGAATGATACGTTTGCCGTTGTTCTTTTCGCGGACAAATGCCTCGGCTTCTTTGTCCTGATCAACATCGATCCATGTGAATGGAATATTCTGTTCGTTCAAGAAGCGTTTCGAGCGGCGGCAATCTCCGCACCAGTCTGCGCCGTAGACAATGATATTAGGTTGATTCATTTATTCCTCCAGTGATGAAGCTGAAATGAGTTTACTGTTTCTATGGTTGCTTTGTCAGTGCTTTTAATTACATTTTGGAAGGAATAAAATTACAATGTCTTTATTCAATCTGTTCATTGGAGAAAAAATATGAGATTTTATGAGAAAGTTGCGATTATCACGGGTGGAACATCTGGCATTGGTTTGGCGGTCGCTGAACTCCTGGTAAATGAGGGAGCTCGGGTAGTCTTGTTTTCACGAGATGCTGTACGGGGTGAAGCAGCTGTGCAGAAGATCACTGCATCAGGTGGGCAGGCTATTTTTTTCTCTGGAGATGTTGGCGTAGCTGAAGATTGTCGACATTGTGTGGAGAAGACCATTGAAATGTTTGAACGCTTGGATATTCTCTTCAACAATGCAGGCATTATCCATGTCAATCGTAACGTGGTGGATACATCAGAAGAAGAATGGGATACTACCTTGAATTCCAATCTAAAAGGTACATTCTTGATGTCGAAATTTGCCATTCCACAAATTGCGAAAAATGGTGGCGGGGCGATCATCAACAATGCCTCGATCTTTGGTTTGGGGGGTGGCGGGGGAGTGGCTGCGTATTGTGCTGCGAAAGGAGCAGTGATCAACCTAACCCGTGCCATGGCAATTGACCATGCGGCACAAAATATCCGCGTCAATTGTGTGTGCCCAGGAAGTGTGGATACGCCATTACTTGAAAAAGAAATGGATGATTTGGGCGGCGCGGACCTTCAACGCCCCAAGTTCGCCTCACGCCACCCGATGAATCGGATCGCTACACCCAAAGAAGTTGCCAACGCTGTGGCTTACCTCGCCTCAGAGGATGCATCCTTCGTGACAGGCATTGCCCTGCCTGTGGATGGAGGCAGGGCTGCCTGGTAAATTATCCCCTTCGTAAAAATTCGCGGATCGAGATCGAAGCCGCCGCCCCTTCGCCAACCGCCGATGCGACTTGCTTTACGCTTCCGTGGCGTGCATCCCCTGCAGCAAAGATCCCAGGGACACTGGTTTCAAATGGCAGGGCGTCCATCACTTTCAGATGTCTGAGATCATGCCCGGTTAGGATGAATCCGCTTGGGTCGGTCTTCATATAACCTTTTACAAATTCCGTATTCGGTTGTTGACCGATGAACACGAATGCCGCGGAAGGATGTAATTCTTCAGGTTGATCTGTCAGTAGATTGCGGGTCTTTATGGACTTCAATTTTGAATCCTGCCCATCAAATGCTTCAACTGCAACGTTGTATCTCACGTCTACTTTCGATTTTGACTCTGAGACCTTTTCGATCGCGATCTGACTGGCAGTAAGTTTATCTCCGCGGACAAGCAAGGTCACTTTCTCTGCAAAGTTCGTAAGGTGTAACCCTTCTTCTACCGCAGCATTTCCTCCGCCGATAACCACGATCTCCTTTGCACCTTTATAAAATGGACCGTCACAAGTTGCACAGAAATGAATGCCCGCTCCGATGTAATCATCCTCACCGGGTACTTCCAGTCTGCGATACGATGCGCCAGTGGCAATTAGCACGGCACGCGAGTGATAATGCTTTCCATCAGAGGTATAAACTTCGTGATAGCCGTTCTCTTCCGCCATTTTTTCCACGTCCACGGCTTGTAGAATTTCCACACCGAAGCGTTTGGCTTGTTGTGTCACCCGCTCGGAAAATTCCTGTCCGCTGATGCCTTCGGGAAAACCGGGGAAGTTATCCAAACCAACTGTGATACCTGCCTGTCCGCCAAGACCGGAGCGTTCGATCAGCAACACATCCGCACCTTCACGTGCGCCGTAGATGGCGGCGGTCAACCCGGCAGGTCCACCGCCAATGATGATCAAGTCGTAGTAGGTCTTCTTTGCTTCGGTTTTCAATCCCAGCTTTTTGGCAAGCTCTGCGTTGGTCGGCTCGACCAGAAATGAACCATCCTCGAACACAATCGTTGGAATGATGCGTTTGCCATTGTTCTTTTGAACTACAAACGCTTCAGCTTCTTTATCTTGCTCAATATCGATCCATTTGAAGGGTACAAATTGCTCCCCTAAAAATTTCTTCGAGCGGCGGCAATCAGGGCACCAATACGCGCCATACAAAGTGATCTTGGGTTCGGTCATTTCTTCCTCCGGAAATTGGTATGCTGTACTGGTGTGATGTACACGCATTTCTTTACTAGGACAATTATCCTACTCTAGATGATAAAATCCTAAAAAACTGTTCTGGGTAGACAGAATCGTAAAGTCTATGCCAGAGCCGACCCTTGCGAGACCATCAAAATCAAAACAGGAAGGCATTTCAACTCATGAATGCAAATGTAAAAGTTGCCGGACACGAAAATATTTTCATCGCGGTTGCGCCCGATGGAGACCAGATCAAAGATATCACCGCCCGTGCAGGCGTTTTCAATGAAGAAGAAGTCACCTGTGTCGCAGAGATCTGGGATGACTACATCGAAAACGGTGTGGAAAGCTGCGGGTACAACTTCATTGTCTATCGCGAAGGGACTCAGGTGTTGGGTTTTGCTTGCTACGGTTACCGCGACCTAACGGATGGCGTCTATGATTTGTTCTGGATCGCCGTAGACCCAAATATCCGCCGGGGAGGGGTGGGACGCAAGTTGTTGGCTGTTACTGAGGAAGAAGTCCGTAAATTAGGCGGACGGATGGTGATCGCTGAAACCTCTGGCACGACCCACTACGAGTCGACCCGAAAATTTTATGAAGGGGTGGGGTACAAAGCCGAAGCGATAATCAAGGATTTTTATGCGGTAGGCGATGATCTCGCGATCTTCGTGAAGCGTTTGTAAAGAGTTCTGCCAACCTGATCAGCATGATCCGTCCACGGGATAATCCTGTGGACGTTTTATTTCTCGTATAATGCTTACCAACTTAGGGACAGATACATGGGAGGCGTTACAAAGCTCTTGAAATCCATTACACTCCTGCTATATTCCTGTATTCGAAAACATAGTAAAGTTAAAATAATCTCTGTTGACCCAATCCTCGGAAGGTACACCCAATCGCATGAGTTCATTTCATGAGATACCTGTAAGCGCGATCAAGGTGCGAATTCCGCCCCGGCGGCGCGAATTGATCGCGCGCCCGCGTTTAACCGAGCAGTTATATGCCCATCTGGACAAAGCATTATTGTTCGTGATCGCACCGGCGGGATATGGAAAAACATCCTTTCTTGTGGATGTTTCCAATCAGGTGGACATGCCCGTTTGTTGGTTGTCTTTAGATGGGCTCGATCAGGATCCTCAACGTTTTTTACGCTACGTGATCGCTGCTTTGGCTGAGCGATTTCCAGCGTTTGGTCGCGACTCGCTCGCTGTTCTTGGAAATATGACTTCTCTTGCCGCCGACCAGGAACAGATTTTGGTGACCCTGACGAATGAGATCACCATGAAGATCCATGATCACTTTTTGCTGGTTTTGGACGATTTTCATCTTGTCGAAGAAGAACGAATGATCCGGCAATTGCTGGGTCGCTTCTTGCAGTTGTGTGGTGAGAATGTTCATTTGGTGATCTCCTCCAGAAATCTGCCAGATCTGCCGGTTTCTCCTCTATTGATCGCTCGCAATCAGGCAGGTGGTATCTCCTTTGAAGATCTATCGTTTCAAGTTGATGAGATCCAGACTCTTTTCCGTCAGAACCGGGGATTAGAGATAACTAATGAAGAAGCCCAGTCCATATTAAGGGATACCGAAGGTTGGGTGGCTGCCATTCATTTGAGTAATGGCATTTCAACGAACTTACCAAATTTTAGACCTTTACATTCAACTACAGCATTGTTCGACTTTTTCTCCAGGGAGGTTATGCAAAGGCAGTCTGATGATGTCCGGCGTTTCATGTATATGACATCCATTTTTGATGCCTTCGACATTGCCTTGTGCGAACGAGTGCTTTCGCCTTTGTTGACCGAAACTTCGCTGGACTACAGTACTCTATTTCGTCAGGTTCAATCGGCTGCCGACATTTTTAGTGTTCCACTGGATCAGGATGGGAATTGGATCCGTTATCACCATTTGTTCCAACATTTTTTGCGTTCCCAATTGCAATATGAGGAACCAGTCCTGGCTTGGAGTATTCAACAAAAGCTTGCCCAAGTCTATGAGCAGGATCAAAAATTCGAAGAAGCACTTCAGATCTATGAGCGGCTCAACGATTACCAAAATCAGATCCGGCTCCTCATTTCCACCGGGGCGGACTTTATCGGTGCTGGGCGTATCCTTACACTGGATACATGGCTGCGAAAAATTCCTGTTGAGCTTGCTTATGCTCAACCGGCATTGCTTTCGTTAATGGGTGCGGTCCATACGACTCAAGGTGATCAGCGTCAGGCTCGTCAACTCCTTGATGTTGCCGAACAGCAACAAAAAGAGACTTCTGATAAGCTCGAGTGGTTCAAAACACTTGTGCGGCGGGCAGAAGTATTTCGGCAGTTGGGACAATTTCAGGATGCTTTACTAGATGTTGACCAGATCACCGAGATAGAGGGGGAGGAGAAGGACGTGAGGGCTTTGATCATCTATGCTGAGGTTCGGCGCGTTCGTGGGTTGGCATTATTTGGGTTGGGCCGTGCCAATGAAGCTCTTGCATGGCTTGAGGAGTCTTTGCAACGATATCGCCAGTTGGGTCAGGGTCAGCAGATTCCCATCCTTGAAACTGAGTTGGGGGTGATCCATCGCAGATTAGGTGATGTCGGAGCCGCTGCCCGATATTACGCCAATGCTCTCGCTGCTTTGGAACATTCCGGAAATTCGGGTTGGAAAGCGCGTCTTTTGAATAATATGGGCATGTTGAAATACATGACCGGGCAAATGGAAGAGGCGTATCATTTATTACAAGAGTCGGTTCAAACAGCAAAACTGTCCGGGTACATTCGGATACAAACCAATGCATTGATCAGTCTTGGCGATCTTTTGTGTGACATTAACGATCTTGATAATGCATTTAATTATTATGACCTTGCTCTTACCCAAGCTACTGAATTAGGACATTCCCTGTATATCTTTTATGCATCCTTGGGGGAAGTTCGTCTAAAACGATTGCATGGTGATGCAATTGCAGCATTAACGGAATTGCGACAGGTTGAACTTTCCCAGATTAAACTTGGGAGTTTTGAGCGCGCGTTTTTCAACCTGGAACGCGGGTTATGCTTGTTGGATGCAAAACGTGAAGTTGAGGCATTAGCTGCTTTTCGGTTAGCAAGTGATTTATTTTTGGAGGGCGGTAATCAGGCAGAAGGCAAAATTGCCCAGCTTTGGATTGCTGCCGCACTTTCATTCTCTGATACCCGGTCTGCGATTGCAGAAATGCGCAAGCTCCTGCCGCCACAAAGAGAATGGACCATATCCACACCCTTTATGTTGCATGCAGGCCGGGCCTCCCGTTTCTTGAAATTAACCGGACAAACTCGGCTGCTACGCGATGCGGATCTGCGAGTCTTTTTTGAACATGCGGTACGCGTGCAAGATTCATTGCCCATATTATCCAAAGAAACATCAGTTCTCCATGGATCGTCTACCTCTCGAGAACCAAGGCTGGAAATCCAAACTTTTGGGCGTATTCAAGTATTCAATAACGGAAAAGTATTGGAGCTCTCAGATTGGCAGACCCGTGAAGCCCGTGATTTGTTCATTTATCTATTGCAATCGCCACCGCGCACCAAAGAACAGATCGCCATCGATTTTTGGCCAGACCTTCCGCCAGCACGCATCAAGGTTCGTTTTAAGATCAATATTTATCGTATCCGTCAGGCACTCGGACAGGACGTGATCCTCTTCAAGGATGACCGATATACCTTCAATCGTAGCATTGCCTATCAATGGGATCGTGAACGTTTGGAGGATCTGATCCAACGCAGCCGTTATGATGTGGGCGCCAGAGAACAGATCGTTGATCTTGAGCAGGCTTTGCACCTGTTACGTGCCGGGTACTTGATTGATGTGGATGCTGAATGGGCAACCATTGATCGTAACCGCTATCGGGAACAATTACGCCAGTTACTGATGGAAGTGGCAGAATTGGAATTGAAACAAGGTCATGGACAGACTTGTCTTGAATTAACGCGTGAATTGCTTTCTCTCGAACCATTGTTGGAAGCAGCCCATCGATTGATGTTGCAGGCTTATGCTGCCCAGCATGATCCTGCAGGGTTGGCACTTCAATACCGCCAATATCAAGAAACCTTGGAGAACGAATTGGGAATGTTGCCCTCTGTAGAGATGCGTAAGTTGTATGAAAAGCTTATGACCACAATTTGAGGCCACTTTTGTAACTGGGGGATAGATAAAGTTGGACATCTTATCCATCCAGACCAGAAAGGTGTCCCATGAAAAACACATTTAACAAATTCCTGTTCTCAGCATCGAAGGTTAACAAAATTCACTTACAGGTCATTTGGTCCTTAATTGCTTTGGCGATTCTCGTTCTCGGAGGCGGTGCGCCTGAGGACGTTGGTGGAGTTGGCATTCGTTGATTCTTTTGCTTGCAGTTGTTTTGGGGGCACTGACGGGCTGGGGGCTTGCCAGATGGCAAGGGAGAATCTGGCAGCCTCCGATCTTAAAATATCCAGCCTTGGTGGTGATTGGTTTTTTACCGCAGTGGCTGGCATTTTATTTTGAGCCGACTCGTGGTTGGCTTCCCGATGAGGCTGCGTCGATATTTCTTGTCCTTTCCCAAGTCTTGCTCCTTGGGTTTACTGGGTTGAATGTCACCCTGCCCGGTTTACCTTTCCTGATGTTGGGATTGGCATTAAATTTGCTTGTCATCGTCGCGAATGGAGGTTTCATGCCCCTTGTGGCTGAATCCGCCGCTCGTTTGTTGACACCAGAGGCACTGAATTTGATAGGTTATGGAGAACGCATCAGTCATTCCAGTAAGGATATCCTGATGATGGAAAATGCCATCCGATTTCCATGGCTGGCTGATCGGTTTGTTTCTCCGGATTATTTACCGTATCGATTTATCTTTAGCCTGGGAGATGTCTGGATAGCATTCGGCGCCTTTATCATGTTGGTCGCTGGGCAGAACGTCCAGCCCCATGGTGACCTAGGAAAAAAGCCATGACCAGCAATACTATTCATAATACGTTACTTACATCTACTCAAACCGAGACAGATCTGGCCTCTTTGCGGCGTTTATTGGTTGCTGCAAGTATTAGCCCATCCTATTGTCGTTCTCTTTTGAACAACCCTGTCCAATCCATACATTCCGGATTTGGAGGGGAACATTTTGCATTGTCTGATACTACTATAGAGATCATATCTGGCATTCGTGCAACGACCCTTGCAGAATTCATCCATTCAATAAATGAAAAAATACCCATCCACTCGGCTTGATCTTCAGACCTCTGAAAGGGTAGGGAATACATTAATGCAGGTTCATCGCCTGCCTTTTTTGATTTCCAGAGAACAATTGCGGGCAAGACAAGGGGAAATGTGGGGGTGGTGGCAAGGTTGGCATGATTATCTTAAGAAAAGATATGACCTGAAGATCATCTGGTTGGAATTACTAGACGAGAGCGGTAGAACACTTAAGATATTTGATGCACCAGAGAACGTTAATATTGGAAAAACAGGGACGTTTCAGCGATTTCCGTTGACCGTTCATGATGGCATACTTGGTTGGCTGCATGTTGATGGAGATGTAGTTAGCCCAAAGTTGAAAATAGAATTAATTGAGCTTTTGCCGCTCATGGGGCAGGGATTATTTCAGGAATTGGAACGCACCCGGCTACAACTTGTAAATCAAGCGCTTGCTGACCAGCATGATGGTGTATTTGAAAGTCTGGCGCACATTCTTGGGTTGCGCGATCACGAGACCGAGTCACATACAATGCGAGTCAGCAGGCTGGCAATGCGGCTTGTTGAACATCTTCAAATTCCTTCCAATCAGTGGGGAGCGATCCGGCGTGGGGCATTGTTGCATGACATAGGAAAACTTGGCATCCCTGATGCTATCTTATTAAAACCTGGCAGCTTATCAACGATGGAACGGCGAATGATGGAATTACATGTTACATATGGACATAACATTCTTTCTTCGATCACCAATGCAAGACAAACCCTGGATATTGTGCTCCATCATCACGAGCGGTGGGATGGCACTGGTTACCCCGACCGATTGCAAATGGAACAAATTCCTCTTGTAGCTCGCCTTTTTGCCGTGGTAGACGTCTATGATGCGCTGACTTCTGACCGTCCTTACCGTACTGCCTGGCTTCCAGAACGGGTGTTGGAATATTTGAAAGATCAATCTGGTAAACATTTTGATCCCGCAATGGTAACCGCGTTTATTGAGGTTATAAGGAAGGAATCTGGTAATTAGCATCACTTAAAAACGATTCATCGTCCATGGTTTATCCATGGACGATTTTATTTCCTATATAATCTTGACCATGAATAAACTCAACAATCAATTTTTGCTTGACCCCACAATCACTTTTCTAAATCATGGATCATTTGGCGCAACTCCTCGACCTGTATTCGATGCTCATATAAATTGGCAAGTACGGCTGGAGCAACAACCTGTACTATTTCTCGGGCGCGAACTAGATGGGCTTCTCGAACACTCCCGCAGGGTGTTGGCTGAATATCTCAATTGCGATTTTGATGAATTGGTGTACATCCCAAATGCAAC
>SXGT01723197.1_pt1 | contig 12662 bp, 11 predicted proteins | sample 3176221 | NCBI WGS metagenome assembly SXGT01 (sample SAMN11356862, study PRJNA531348) | freshwater metagenome | isolation source: freshwater sample F1-120 | place: China: Fuxian Lake, Yuxi | collected 2017-12-25
GAGCAGGCCAAGCGCAACGCCCACGACGGCATCTCGTTCGTGCAGACCGCCGAAGGCGCCCTGAACGAAGTCAGCTCGATCCTGACCCGCCTGCGCGAGCTGGCGATCCAGTCGAGCAACGGCTCGGTCAGCGGCCAGGACAAGGAGACCCTCGACGAGGAGTTCCAGAGCCTGATCAGCGAAGTCAACCGCATCGGCCGCTCGACCGAGTTCAACGGCATCAAGCTGCTCGACGGCTCGAACACGTCGGTGAACTTCCAGGTCGGCTTCGGCACCACGAACAACATCGACACGCTGGCGGTGAGCCTGGCGGCGGCCCTGAGCACCTCGCTGGCGCTGCAGTCGCTGGACATCGGTTCGGGTGGCGTCACCACCACCGCGATCACCAACATCGACTCGGCGATCAACAAGATCAGCTCGCTGCGTGGCTCGCTGGGCGCGATCCAGAACCGCCTCGGCAGCACGATCAACAACCTGGCGATCCAGGTCGAGAACCTCAGCTCCGCCGAGTCGCGCATCCGCGACGTCGACGTCGCCTACGAAACGGCCCAGCTGACGCGCAACAACATCCTGCAGCAGGCGAGCATCTCGGTGTTGGCGCAAGCCAACGCCCAGCCGCAGTCGGCCCTGCAGCTGCTCGGCTGAGCCAAGGCTCGCCGCCGGCGCCGGGCCTCGCGGCCCGCGTCCGCGCCCAAGCCGTCGCAAACGAGGCGACGTTCCCCACGCGGGGAACGTCGCCTCGCGCGCTTTCCGGTGCCATGTTCCGGGACGCCGCCGCCGCGACCACCGCCCCCACCTGTCGAACGCGGCGACATGCGGGAAGACCCCTAGTCGGGTTCTGCGTGCCGGTGCAGGTCCGGTGCCACCGGCCGAACCGTCGAGGACTTCAACAAACCGGGCGGGCCAGCGCCGGATTTCGCCGCGCTTCGACCGCCAACCGCTCAAGGGCGCAGCAGGGCAACCGGAGATTGCGTTGCATCCTCGCTCGGGCGACCGGGCAATCAACGAACCGACACCAGGGAAACATGGGTCTCAGAGTCAACACCAACGTCACGTCCATCAACGCGCAACGGAACCTGTCGACGGTCACCGAGCGTCTGGGCAACAACTTCCGCCGCTTGGCGACTGGCCTCCGCATCTCGGCCGCGGCCGACGCCGCCGCCGGCCTCGCGATCAGCGAGCGCCTGCGTTCGCAGGTCCGCTCGCTCGAGCAGGGCAAGCGCAACGCGAACGACGGCATCTCCCTCGTGCAGACGGCCGAAGGCGCCCTGAACGAAGTCAGCTCGATCCTGACCCGCTTGCGCGAGCTGGCGATCCAGTCGAGCAACGGTTCGGTGAGCAACGCGGACAAGGAGACGCTCGACGAAGAGTTCCAGAGCCTGGTCAGCGAAGTCAACCGCATCGGCCGCTCGACCGAGTTCAACGGCATCAAGCTGCTCGACGGCTCGTCCACCTCGGTGAACTTCCAGGTCGGCTTCGGCACGACGACCAACATCGACACGCTGGCGGTGAGCCTGGCGGCGGCCCTGAGCACCTCGCTGGCGCTGCAGTCGCTCGACATCGGTTCGGGTGGCGTCACCACCACCGCGATCACCAACATCGACGCGGCGATCAACAAGATCAGCTCGCTGCGTGGCTCGCTGGGCGCGATCCAGAATCGCCTCGGCAGCACGATCAACAACCTGGCGATCCAGGTCGAGAACCTCAGCTCCGCCGAGTCGCGCATCCGCGACGTCGACGTCGCCTACGAAACGGCCCAGCTGACGCGCAACAACATCCTGCAACAGGCGAGCATCTCGGTGTTGGCGCAAGCCAACGCCCAGCCGCAGTCGGCCCTGCAGCTGCTCGGCTGATCCGAGCCCGGTCGCGGCGACGGGCAGCAGGCCCGCCGCCGCCCCAGCCTTTCGCATTCGCGCCAGACGAGGCGGCGTTCTCTCCATGGAGAACGCCGCCTCGCGCGCGTTCCGGGGCAGTGTCGCGCGGCAGCCTTCGCATCGGTTCGTCGGCAGCGGCCTCAAGCGCCCCCCTCTCCTCGCCGAACATCGGGGAGAACCCCTAGGGGAAATCCCTGGGGGGGAACGCCCGCGCCGCCGCTGCCCGCACCCACGATGAGCCTCCGCCTCGCCGACACCACTGCCCGCCCGATCCTGCGCACGCTCGAAGCGCTCGGCAACCGTCTCGGGGCCACCATGAAGAAGCTGTCGACGGGACTGCGCATCCCGACCGCTGCCGACGATGCCGCTGGCCTCGCGATTTCCGAACGACTGCGCAGCCGCATCCGTTCGACCGACCAGGCCCGCCGCAACGCCAACGACGGCGTTTCCATGGTGCAGGTCGCCGACGGCGCACTCGGCGAAGTCGCCAACCTGCTGGTCCGCATGCGCGAGATCGCAGTGCAAGCGCGCAACGGCACCATCAACAGCGCCGACCACGGCACGCTCAACCGCGAATACACCGCGCTGCAGGAGGAGATCACGCGCATCACCGAGTCCACGCAGTGGAACGGCATGCAGCTGTTGAACGGTTCGCTGCGTTCGATCGACCTGCAGGTCGGCATCGGCACCACCGCCAACGTCGACACCCTGCGCTTCGCGATCGCCGGCCTGGCCGGCACACTCAACGTGCGCACCACGAATCTGCGCAACAAGACCACCGCCGCCACCGCGATGAACCGGTTGACCACGGCGATCGACCGGCTGTCGTCGATGCGCGGTTCGCTCGGCGCCGTCCAGAGCCGGCTGGCGTCGACGATCGCCAACCTCAGCAACCAATTCGAGCACGCCACCGCCGCCGAATCGCGCATTCGCGACGTGGACGTCGCCGGCGCCACCGCCGACCTCGCCCGCCAGCGCATCCTGCAACAAGGCGCCATGGGTCTGCTGGCCCAGGCAAACGCGCAGCCTGCCGTGGTTCTGCAGCTCTTGCAGGGTTCTTGACCACTCCCGGCAGTTCGTGCCTGACGGGCGCAGTCCTTGGCACGGGCGGATCGTTGCGAATAACCACAAGCGATCGAAAATCCGACGGAAGCACTTCAGTGCGCCGGGTGCGGTGTGCCGATCCTCATCACGCGGACGGAAAACCGTTCGCACACACGACAACGACACGCAACGGGGAATGAAATGGGTCTTCGGGTCAATACCAACTCGGCTTCGATCAACGCGCAGCGAAACCTCGCGACGGTCACCGAAAAACTGGGCAACAACTTCCGTCGCCTGTCGACGGGTCTTCGCATCTCTTCCGCGTCGGACGACGCCGCTGGCCTCGCCATCAGTGAACGACTGCGCTCGCAGATCCGTTCGCTCGACCAGGCCAAACGCAACGCCAACGACGGCATCTCGCTCGTGCAGACCGCCGAAGGCGCGCTGAACGAAGTCAGCTCGATCCTGACTCGTCTGCGCGAACTGGCGATCCAGTCGAGCAACGGTTCGGTCAGCAGCGCGGACAAGGAGACGCTGGACGAAGAGTTCCAGAGCCTGGTCAGCGAGGTCAACCGCATCGGCCGCTCCACCGAGTTCTCGGGCATCAAGCTGCTCGACGGCTCGTCGAGCTCGGTCAGCTTCCAGGTGGGCTTCGGCACCACGACGAACATCGACACGCTGGCGGTGTCGCTGAGCGCGGCGCTGAGCACGTCGATGTCGCTGCAATCGCTCGACATCGGTTCGGGCGGCGCCACCACCACCGCGATCACCAACATCGACGCGGCGATCACCAAGATCAGCGGCCTGCGCGGCTCGCTGGGCGCTGTGCAGAACCGCCTTGGCAGCACGATCAACAACCTGGCGATCACGGTCGAGAACCTGTCGTCGGCTGAGTCGCGCATTCGCGACGTCGACGTCGCCTTCGAGACCGCGGCGCTGACGCGCAACTCGATCCTGCAGCAGGCCAGCATTTCGGTGCTGTCGCAAGCCAACGCGCTGCCGCAGTCGGCCCTGCGCCTGCTCGGCTGAGCCAGACGCCGACGCCGAGGATGCACGACCTGCCCGGGTCGCCGTGAGGCGACTCGGGTGTGGTCATTTGCACCGCTCGCATGAACCTCGATCGCTCGCAGCCAGCCCGCGCCCTGGACCTGCAGGTCCGCACCGCGCGCACGCAGGAACGGCTCGAGCAGCCGATCGCGACGTCTTCGCCACCCGCCCGACCTGAGCACGGGGGCGTCAACGCCGCCGAACGGCCCGAGAACCGCGCCACCGGCGACGCCCTGGCTCGCGATCGCAAGCGCCGGGCCCTGGCCTGCCTGCGCAAGAAGCTGGGCCTGCCCGCCGACGCCGAGCTCGACGTCGAAGTCGATGCGAGATCGCAGCCCGTGACCTTCCGGCTGGTCGATCGCCACACCGGCACCGTGCTAAGGGAAATCCCTGAGTCCGAAGCCGGCGATCTGGTCGAGGCGCTGCGCACCAGCCCCGGCAGCCTGTTCGATCGCTCAAGTTAGGCGCCGCTGTCGCGGTGAACCGCCGACGCCATCGACGCGATTGCCGCAGCTAACGATCAAGTGGCCCGGGGCCGATTCCGATAGTCCGGTGGGGAGCCGCGGCTTCCCGACCAAACCATGTCGACCGCAGGAATCAGCTTCGGCGGACTCGCGTCCGGCCTAGACACCAAAGCGATCATCTCCGCCCTCGTCGGCATCGAGGAGCGCCCGATCCGGGCGATGGAGTCGAAGAAGGCGTCGTTCTCGAAGCAGAAGACGATGTTCGGCGACCTGAAGGGCATGCTCGAGAAGCTGTCGACTGCGGCGAAGGCGCTGAAGACGACGTCGGACTTCTTGAAGATGAAGGCGGCGTCGGACGACGAGAACGTGCTGACGGCCACCGCCAGCAGCTCGGCGACGCCGGGCTCGTACACGGTGCGCGTGAACTCGCTGGCCAAGGCGCAGGTGCGCTGGACCACGGGCAGCGCGTCGCCGACGGCCACCATCGGCAGCGTCGACACCGGCCTGATCATCACGGTCGACGGCCAGAACCACATCATCCCGACCGGCAACCCGCCGACGCTCAATTCGATCGCGTCCGCGGTCAACTCCAACGCCACGACCAACGAGAAGGTGCGGGCCGAGGTCGTCGACACCGGCAACCTCGCCGGCGGCGGCGCCCAGCGCTACCAGCTGGTGCTGCGCTCGATGGTGCCCGGCACCGCGAACACGTTCACGGTGGACATGGACGAAGGCGGCACGGAGTTCCAGACGCTCGTGACGCAGATGCAGAGCGCCCCGAACACGGTCGCGGCGACCGACGCCAGCCTCACCGTGAACGGGATCAACGTCACGCGATCCACCAACCAGATCAGCGACTTGTTCGCCGGCATCACGCTCGACCTCAAGTCGGTGCCGAGCCCGAACAAGGACATCACGATCACGATCTCGACGGATGCCGAGGAGACCTCGAAGAAGGTCCAGGACTTCGTCGATGCGTACAACAAGGTCGTCGACTTCTTTGCCGAGCAGAACGTCGTCGACTCGGCGGGCAAGGCGAAGAGCGCGCTGTTCGGCGATCCGACGCTGCGTTCGATGCGCTCCAGCCTGCGCACGATCGTCGGTGGCTCGGTCACCGGCACCGGCAACGAGGCCTACCAGCTGCTGTCGCAGATGGGCATCAAGTCCGACACCGGCGGCAAGCTGACGTTCGACAAGTCGAAGTTCGAAACGGTGCTCGCCGACGACGAAGCCGCCGTCGCCGCGATCTTCACTGAAGCCACCAACGGCATCGCGGGCCGCCTCGAAACGCAGATCAAGGTCTACACCGACTCGGTGGAAGGCCTGATCAAGAGCCGCACCGAAACGTTCGATCGCCAGGTCAAGGACACGCAAACGCGCATCGACCAGGCCGAACGCCGCCTCACCCTCTACGAAAAGCAGCTCGAGACCAAGTACGCGAACCTCGAGAGCCTGTTGTCCCGCCTGCAGAGCCAAGGCAGCTCCGTCGGCAACATCAGGCGCTGACCCCCTTCACGATCCGGAGAACCCCATGACCTACGCACAAGCCGCCGCCACCTACCAGCGCAACTCCATCCTCACCGCCTCGCCGGAGAAGCTCGTCAAGCTGCTCTACGACGGCGCGCTCAAGAACCTCGAGAAGAGCAAGCTCGGGCTGACCGACCAGAAGACGGCGCGTTCGCCCGAAGTCGGCCAGTCGCTGAGCCGCGCGATGGGCATCCTCGGCGAGCTGCGCGCCAGCCTCGACCACGCCGCCGGCGGCGCGATCGCCAAGGACCTGGATCGGCTCTACGAGTACAGCCTCGACCAGCTCAGCCAGGCCAACCTCACGCGCACCCCGACCGGCGTCGCCAACACGCTGCAAGTGATGCGCACGCTGAAGGAAGGTTGGGATGGCATCATCCCCGGCTGATGCAGCGACCCCTTCGGCGCGAGCGTTCGCGCTGCAGGAACTCATCGCGTGCTGGAATCAGGGCTACGAAGCCCTGGCTCGCGGCGAAGTCGATCGCGCCCAGGCGTTGCTCGACGTCGCCGAGGAGCACCTCGCCGCCGCCGGCGATGGCCTGACCGACGATGCGACGGAAGCGGCGCTGCGTTGCGAGGCCATTTCGTCGCAGGGACGACTCGCCCATGCGATCCGGGCCGGCCTCGACGGCATTGGCGAGGAACTCGGCCGCACCCGCCGCGGTGGCAAGGCCCTGCGCGGTTACGGCTCCGCCACCACCGCCGCCACGGTCGTTCGCGACGTCTGAGTCGCAACGCAGCTCGTTGTCGCCCAGCAACCACGACAGCACCTCGCGTCCAGGGCGGCGGGTTGCGAGCTGACCGCCTTGCCACGCAACCGGCCCGAGCCGAGTGAACCTCGATGCTCGGGACCGGCGACGGCAAACTACGGGCATGACACACGAGTCGCGCCGCAACAACCAACGAGCCATCGGAACATGGGCACTCCTGTCGATCGCTGGGTGCGCTTCCGCCCCGCCTGCACCGGCCCCCATGACGCTTCTGCGCCAATTCCCCGACCAGACCCCGGAATGGCTCCCGCGAAGCGCACTGGAATCCGTGGTCCTGATCCATGATCCAAGGACTGCCATCCTGGGGAGCGGGACATTCATCGCACCGGACCTGGTATTGACAGCCGCGCACATTGCAAAGCACCTGACACGAACGGAGTCAGGCGGGGTGAGCGCATCCGTCGACGGACACCCGCGCCAGCTCGCCCTGGTTGCGACTGGGGACGAGACGGAAACGCATGGCGACTGGGCCTTGCTGAGGTGCGAGGCTTTCACTTCGGAGCATGTAGCTGCCGTACACGAGCCGGCCCGTGCGCCTGGTTGGTCTCCAGCTCCCGGCACGCGAATTCTCCTCGCGGGGTATGCAGCCGGATTCTATCCCAAGGAGCACTACGACTTGACGCGCCCTACTCCGTGTGTCCTTGCCACGATCGACGCCGGTTCTCCCGACTCCCCAAGCTGGTACGCGAGTGGCGATCCGCTTCAGCTGGACGGCATGTCCGGCGGAGCAGCGATGATCTGGAACCAGGCTACGCGCCGAGCTGAGCTGTTCGGTGTGTTTCGCGGTTGGGTTCCGACGGAGACAGTGCGCAAGGAAAGTTCGACCTTTCTCGGCGTCGCGGTCTCCACCCACGAGGTGCGCACTCCAGGCCTTGCCTTCACAATACACCGGCTGCCGGAACAGCTTCGCGAGCGAAGGTGACTTGCGTCGGGAGACGCCAGGCGGCGCACCAGCCTGGTCGCCACGAGCGGCCCGTCGGTTGCCGACTACGCGGGGCCACATCCAGAACCAGGCACTGCCAACGCGGCGATTGGACTGCTGCTTCGGGAAGGCCGCCGTCGATTGCGCACGACGACACTCCGGCCCCTCACCGGGGCCGAAGCGTCTCACACCGGAGCGTAGCTGCGCCGTCCGCTCAGCGAACGTTGGCGAGGTTGTAGATCGCGTCGGCGTCGTTCGCGTCGATCTGCAGCGCCTTCTGGAAGCACGTGCGCGCATCGGCGATGCGGTTGCACTTCCACAGACACACACCGCGGTTGTTCCACGTCTGCGCGTCGTTCGGCGCGATCTCGCAGGTGCGGCGGAAGCAGTCCTCGGCTTCGGCGTACTGCGACTGACCGAACAGCACCATGCCCAGGTTGAACCAGGCCTCGCTGTTCGTGCTGTCGTTGGCCAGCACCATGTTGAACGCGTTGATCGCGCCGACATCGTCACCGGTCACGTAGCGCACGAAGCCGAGCTGCATCTGGTACTCCGGCTCGGCCGGCGAGAACGTCGCCGCGGCTTCGAGGTGCGGCAGCGAGAGCTCGTAGCAGCTCTGCGACAGGTACGCCTCGGCAGCCGTGCGGTGGATCTCCGCCAGCTTGGTGCCGAGCTCGCTCAAGCTCTGGCGCACCGCGGCCTTGTTCTGCTCGGCCATCGGTTCAACGACGAGCGGCGGCACCTGGGTGTCGCGGACGTCGCGGATGCGCGTCGGGATCGGCTGGAAGCCCGTGCGCTGGGGATTCGCCGGCGAGATCGTCGGCGCCTGGTTCTTCGTCATCGTGGTCATGTCAACTCTCCTGTCTCCGGGGGATTCTTCGGCCGTCACATCGCGGCCAGCAACTTGTTCATCGCGGCCGCTTCATGTTCGAGGGCACGCGCCTCGAGCAACTGCACGGCATGTCGGCCGATCCGCTTCGCCGCGGCCGTCTGGCCGAGGCGCTGCAGAATCAGCGTGAGCTGTTGGCAGGCGCCCGCAGAGTCCGGGTGCGCTGCCAGGAAGTTCGTGAGGACCCGCACGGCGCGCGCGTTGTCGCCGCGCTGCAGCCAGAGCCGCGACAGCGCCAGCTGCGCGACCTCGTAGGTCGGTTCGAGGGCGATCGCGCGCTCCAGCATCGGCAGGGCGCGATCGAAATCGCCGCGCTGCAGCCAGGCCTGGGCGATGCCGGCCAACGACACGTGGCCAGTGATGCCTTCCTGGATCGGCACGACGAGCACCTGGCCGTGGTAGGCGAGGCAACGCCGGTAGTGCGCGATCGCGTCGTCGCAGCGGTTGGCGGCCAGCGCCAGACCAGCCGCGAGGTAGTGCAGGTTGGGCGTCGGGATGAAGCGGCGCAGCGCCACATCGATCACTTCCCCGGCGCGGGCCTGGTCGCCGCAGCGAGCGGCTTCGAGGGCGCACAGTGCCGCCACTTCGCTCGCGTAGGGCAAGCCCCGCGGCAACGACGGCGAACCCGTGAGGATCAGCTCGAGGCAACGATCGAGCAGACGTCGCGCATCGGCCGAACGTCCGGGCACACGCCGCAGGAAGTCGCCGTACTTGTAGTGCACGTAGACGTCTTCCGGCGTCTGCGCCATTTGCTTCTGGAACAGCCGCTCGTTGCGTTCGTTCTTGCCGCGCGAGTCCATCACCGCGGCCGAATAGCCGTGGTGCTCGACCTCGACGTCAGCCGAGCCGAGCACGAGCCCGAGCTCCGAGCCCAGTCGCTGCAGGCTCGGCGTCACCTGCTCGTGGATCACGTTCTCGTAGGCGATGCCCGGCAGGTTGCGGAACAGCCGCACCATCATCACGCCGAGCGTCTTGCCATCGCCGAATACGTTGACGAAGCGCAGGTGGTAGCCGAGCGCCTTCGGGTCCTGCACCAGTTCGCGAATGCGCTCGCAGGCGCCAGGCTGCAGGAACTCGTCGGCATCGAGCACGAGGATCCAATCGCCGGTTGCCACCTCCAAGCCCACGTTGCGCGGCGCCGAGAAGTCGTCCTGCCATGGCGAATGCACGACCTTGGCACCGAACGACTCGGCGATCTGCACGGTGCGGTCCTTCGAACCGGTGTCGACGACGATGATCTCGTCCGCCGCGTCCTTGGCGCGCTCCAGGCACTCCGGCAGGAAGCGTTCTTCGTCGCGCGCGATCATGCACAACGACACGCGCGGTGCCCGACCGGCCCACGGTGGTGACGTCGGCGAAGTCGGCGCAGCGGCCACGACCGGCGCCCCCGTCTCGGCGGGGTGCAGCAGGCCGGTCGGCTGGATCGGCGCCCACCGGGCGACCAACGCCTCGGTCTCGGCGACGAACGAAGCCGGCGACTCCATCGGCGCCTGCGGTGCCTGCAACGACGCCGCGGCGACCTGCACCGGGGCGAGCTTCGCCTCGGCGCGCATCGTCCATTCCTCCAACGCGACCTGCGCGTTGATGACGTCTTCGGGCAATGGCCCGACGAACAACACGTCCAACCGCGGCAGCATCAGGCCGACGACGTCGCCCGGATACTGCTGGCCCCCACCCACACCGGGCACGATCGGTGCGATCGCGGCCCGCGTGACCTGGGCCGCAAACAACTCCGCGGTGGGTTCCGCACCGCCGCGCAAGAACCACACCAGTTCGCCGCGCGCCGTCGAAACCGCCCGGTTCCACTGCGCGCATTCGCGAACACCATCGCCGACGACGACCTCCCAGTCGCTCGGCAAGAACGAACGAACGGCCGCCTCGGTGCGGGCGCGCGCCGCGGCATCGCCGCCAGCAAGCACCACCGAACCAGCCAACGGCTTGCCCTTCCTGCAGCTCATCCAGTAGCGCGGCGGCGGCGGCCCTTCGAGCCAGTCGAGCGGCAGCAAGCCGTTCTCGAACATCGCCTTGGTCATGCCGGTGGAGAACTCCGCCGCGGCCGGAGGCACCGCGATGACGTCCTGCACCCACAAGCCACTGGCTGCCGTCGCCGCGAGCACGCGACGCAACGGCAGGAACAGGGTTGGATCGGCATTGCACCCGGCCGGATCGAACTGGCCCGGTCGCCCTTCGACGACGAGGCGCAGCATGCGAGCGCACTGGATGTTGTCGATGTCGAGCAGCAGCGTGCCGCATTCGGCCAGGCAGGCGCTCAACTTCGGCAGCAGATCTTCGATGCGACCGAGCGACTCGGTCCACGCCGTCACTTCGACGAAATCGAAGGCGGCGCCGGCCGCCAGCGCCTTGTCACGCTGGCTCGGCAAATGCACCGAACGCGCCGCTGCGGGCGCAAGGCTGGTCCAGGCCCGCACGGGACCGAGGAAGCCGATCGGTAGCAACTCGCCAGTCTTCATGTTCCTTTGCCGACGCGGACGACACCGTCCAACGCTTCCACACCATCGGCAGAACTGGACCCCGGACTTCAGTCGGCCATGATGCGGGCCCTTCCGGACGCCCCGGCAATGCCTACCGACCCCCAGATCGAGACACTGCTGCGAGAACAGACGCGGTTCCGCCGGTTGGTCCATCTGACGTCGTGTGGTTCGACACAAGACTTGGCGGCGGCGGCGGCAAGGGACGGCGACGCGGTGTTCTGGGCGGACCACCAGACCAAGGGGCGCGGGCGCCAGTTGCGCGAATGGCACGACGAACCGGGTGTCGATCTTGCCCTCACTTTTCGCGTCACCACACCGCTGCCGAAGCCGCTGGCACTGGCCGCCGCCTTGCCGGTCGCCGTGCTGCGCGCCGTCGAACCACTGGCCGGCCGCCCGCTGCGGGTGAAGTGGCCGAACGACCTGTTCCTCGACGGCCGCAAGCTGTGCGGCGTACTGATCGACACCGGCACTGCGGGCGTCGACACCTACCTGGTCGGCATCGGCGTCAACTGCAACCGCCTGCGCTTCCCGCCCGAACTCGAAGCCATCGCGACGTCGCTGGCGATCGCCACCGGCCACGAAGTCGACCGGCCGGCATTGCTTCTCGCGATCGCTCGACAACTCGACACCTTGCTGCGCGATCTCGTCGCCGGCAACGAGACTCCCTGGCTCGTCACCTTCCGCGAACGTCTCGGCCTGCTCGGGCAACGCGTGGTCGTCGATGCGGGCAACGCCAGCGAGGGAATCCTGACGCACGTCGACTTCGAACAGGTGCAACTCGACGGCGCCCGTTCGCTGCCGCTGGCGATCGTCCGCGGCATGCGCCGCGCACCCTGAACTCAGGCGGCGTCGTCGAGGCCGCTCAGCAACCGGGTTTCGAGCGCGAGCAACTTGGTCGGCGGCGGACCGCTCAGCAGCTTCGACATCATCGCCTGGTCACCCTGCTCCGGCGGCAACAACGGGAAGCCCTTCCACTGCAGCCACGCGTTCATGCCGAGCCAGGCCATCACGAGATTGAAGTCGGGGAACGGAGCAATGCGCGAGAACCGCCACAGCACGCGGAAACCCTGGCGCACGGGATGCAGCGCCTGGAACGCGAGCGGGACGTCGCGGTAGCAACGCTGCAGGTCGAAGGTGTCGAGGACCGGGCGCAACTGCTCGGGCGGCGGGTAGTCGATCCACAGGACCGAGTCCCAAGGCGGACCTCGGCGCAGCTCGTTGTTGCGGAAGCGCGGCAGGTCCGCAGTCATGGTGCGGAACAAGTCGACGAGGAACCAGCCGTCCGGTGGCAAGCCCTCGGCGGCGCGCAGGCGGACGAGGCGCAGGCATTCCTGCAGGCCGCGCAGGAGACGATGCTCCTGGGTGATCGGCGACAAGCGGCCGCGGCGGCCAGCGAGCACGTCGGCGACGTCGTCGTCGTCCATGACGAAACCGCGCAGGCGCAGCAGCGATGCGAGGAAGGCGACGTCACCGGGGGCCGGGCGGCGGACCCGATCGAGCACGCGCTGGGCCACGGCGAGCGGTTCGTCTTCGGTGGCGGTGACGACCATCGCCCGTGCGAGCGCGAGGTCGACGCGTTCGAGCACCGACAGTTGCCTTCCTTCCGGATGGATCACACTCCAGTGTAGTCCACGGC
>SXGT01831026.1_pt1 | contig 12660 bp, 9 predicted proteins | sample 3176221 | NCBI WGS metagenome assembly SXGT01 (sample SAMN11356862, study PRJNA531348) | freshwater metagenome | isolation source: freshwater sample F1-120 | place: China: Fuxian Lake, Yuxi | collected 2017-12-25
GGCGGCGGCGTGTTCCTCATCACGACTTCGGTGGCGGCGTTCATCGGGGTCCCGGCGCACGCGCTTTACTGCGCGTCCAAGGGCGCGCTCGAATCCTTGGTGCGCTGTCTCGCGGTGGACCACGCGGGCCAGGTGCGCGTCGTCGGCATCTGCCCCGGCACGAGTGACACGCCGATGCTCGCGGCGACCTGCGAAGGCTGGGACAAGCCCGTCGCGGAGCTTTACGCCGAGGTCGCGCGCCGCATCCCCGTGCGCCGCCTCGGCCAGCCCGGCGACATCGCGCAGATGGCGGCGTTCCTTTTGAGCGACGAGGCAGGCTACATCAACGGCACGTCCATTGTGCTCGATGGCGGAACGATGGCCCTGCCGCCGTGGTGAAGTGAAATGATGAAACCCGACCTCGCCAAATTTGAAAACGTGCTGCAACTCGGCGGCATCCGCACCGGCACTCTGGATGCGCCAGCCGCTGGCGGCGGATGCGCGACGCGCGTGGCGCTGTTCGACACGGGGGCTGGTCTGCGGTTCACCTTCGCGCTCGATCGCGGCGGCGACATCGTGGACGCGAGCTTCAATCAGTTCGCACTTGCCTACATCACGCCAAATGGCCTCGTGCCGCCGAGTCCGGCGTACCACACGGGCATCGAGTGGCTGCGCGGCTGGGCGGGCGGACTGGTGACGACGTGCGGCCCGGAATAGTGACACCTCTATGATTTCCACGCTCATCAACCATCACTGCGAACTCGGAGAGAACCCGCTGTGGAATCCGGCGGACGGCTCGCTCTGCTGGAGCGACATCACCGGTGGAGCGCTCCATCGCATTCAGCCATCGACCGGAGATCACAGCATCCTTTATCGCGGCATGCCTGTGGGCGGTTTTACGCTTCAGTCGGACGGCACGCTGCTACTCTTCCGGGTGAACGACATCGCGCTGCTGCACCCTGGCGGCCGCGTGGAAGTGATGCGCGAGTTTGTCGATGAAGGCGCGGCACGGTTCAACGATGTGATCGCCGATCCCGAAGGCCGCGTTTTTGCAGGAACGATCGGCCGTACTGACACTAGCGGCGGTTTGTATCGCGTGGAGTGCAACGGCACGATCACGCTGCTGTTTCGCGGCACGGGCGTGTCCAACGGCATGGGCTTTTCGCCAGACCTGCGGACGTTTTACTGGACCTGCTCGACGCGGCGTCGCATTTGCGCATTCGACTATGATCGCGCGAGCGGCGCATTGACTTGCGAACGCGTTCTCTATCAAGCGGGCGACATCGAGGGCATCCCCGACGGACTGACGGTGGATCGCGACGGGAACATCTGGTCAGCGCGATGGGATGGATTCGCGCTCGTGCAGCACGCGCCGGATGGGCGGATGCTGCGGAAGTTCCCGTTTCCCGTCGCGAAGGTTTCCTCGCTCTGTTTCGGCGGGCCATCGCTCGATGAGATCTTTGTCACCACGGCGGGCGGCCAGCCGGGGAGCGACGCTGCGGATGGCTCGGTTTATCACTCGCGCGCGGACGTCAAAGGCGTGCCAGAGTTTCGTTCACGGATACTGGTCCGCTCTGCCTGATCAACACTTCAAGCAATCTGTCTCGATGAAAAAGGTAAAACACGGCATCCTCGGTCTCGGCTGGTTCGGTGAGAAACACTGCGAGGCGCTCGCGGCGATTCCAAACGTGGAACTGCACGCGGTCTGCACCCGCAATCCCGGGCGGCTGGCCGAGGTGGCGGAGAAGTTCGGCGCGAAAATGACGTTCACCGACTACCACGCGATGCTCGCCGATCCTGAATTGGAATCCGTGAGCATCACCACGATGTGGGATCAACATGCCGCGCCCGCCGTCGCTGCGCTTCAGGCCGGCAAGCACCTCTTTTTGGAAAAGCCGATGGCCTCGACGGTCGCCGATTGCGACGCGATCGTGAACGCGGCAAACACCGCGAAGGGTTTCTTTATGACCGGACACATCTGCCGCTTTAATCCGCGCTATGCTGCGGCGAAGCAGGAGATCGCGGCGGGCAAGATCGGCAAAATCATTTCCATGTATGCGCGGCGAAATCTGCCTGCGTGGGTCGGCGCTACGGTGCTCGACAAAATCGGCCCCATCATCGGCGACTGTGTGCACGACACTGACCTGATGTTTTGGTTTAGCGGCTCGCGCGCGGTCTCGGCTTACGCGCAGACGGTGAAAGTGCGTGAGTACGCCAACCCCGATCTCGGCCAGGTCATGTATCGGCTGGAGAGCGGCGCATCGTGCATTCTGGAGTCCGTCTGGTGCCTGCCGGACACAACGCCGTTTCAGATTGATGAACGCCTCGAAGTCGTCGGCACCGAAGGCTCGATCTCGATCCACGACACACACCCGAACCTCATGATCGTGGACAGCAAAGGCGTGCGCTGTCCTGACACGACCTACTGGCCGATCATCCACGGCCGGTTGCGGGGCGCCCTGCGCGACGAACTCGCCTATTTCGTGAACTGCGTCGCATCTGGCGAAAAGCCCACCGTCATCACGGCTGAAGATTCCCGCGAAGCAGTTCGCGCCTGCCTTGCCGCCGAAGAATCCGCGCGCACCGGTCAAGTGGTTCGCATTTGAAAAACCCTGACTCAACAAGCCGATAATATGAACCCAACCCGACATTTCCTTGTCGCCCAATCAGCGCCGCTCAAGCTCGGTATCCTCTCCGCGGCGACTTATGCGCCCACTTACAATGACCCGGCCGCGCCGCGCATGCCCGGCTCGAATCACGGCAGTGCCTTTGCCACCACGTTCAACGGTTGGGACGAAGAAAGGGCGAAACTGCTCAAGGGCACCTTCGTCAAATCCGCCCGCAGGCTCGAAGGCGCGCGTGTAGTGAAGATCTGGGATCCCGACAAAGCCGCCGCCCGCGCGCTGGCAGATGTTTGCGGCATCGCGACCGTGACCGACACCCCGGAGCAATGCAGCGACGGCGTGGATGCCGTGCTCATCATTGATGACGGCAGCGGCGCGCAGTGGAAATACGCGGAGCGTCCGCTGCGCAAAGGCGTGCCCACCTTTTGCGACAAACCGCTCGCCATGACCGCCCGCGAGGCCGCCGCCGTGGCAAGGCTCGTGCGCGAGACGAAGACGCGCTTCATGTCCGCCAGCAGCCTGCGCTTCGTGCCCGACATCATCAAGCTGCGCACCGAACTGCCGCAGCTTGGCGAGGTGCATCTGGCCAGCGTCGTCTGCGGCAATGAACTCGTCTATTACGGCATCCACGCGCTCTCGATGGCCTACGCCGTGCTCGGCAAGGGAGCCGTGAGCGCCATCAACGTCGGCAAGCCCGGCGCGAACATTGCGCGCATCCGTTTCGGTGGGAAACGCGATGTCGTGCTCATCGTCGGCGAAAAGGAAACCACCAGGGCGGGCTACCAGATCAATCTCTACGGCGAGAAAGGCTGGCGCAGCGTCACACCTGATCTGACGAACCTTTACGCCTACTTGCTGGAGGCATTCCTCGATCTCGTCATCACCGGAGAAGAGACCGTGCCCATCGAGGAGGAAGTCGAACTCATCGCCGCGCTGGAGGCGGCGAAACCCTCGCTCGAACTCGGACGCGAGGTGAAACTCAGCGAGGTGATGAAGGACGCATGATCTGATTTTCAACCGCCGAACACAAAGCCGAATCCGCCAATCCATGATCGCAGCATCCATACTCAGCCGTCGTGATTTCCTCCAGCAAAGCGGCAAAGCTGTCGCCGCCTCCTCGCTTGCCGGCATCACTCTACCCCATGTCCATGCCGCAAACAGTGAAACCATCCAGCATGCCACCATCGGCTGCGGCGGGCGCGGGAGCGGCGCCATCGTCAATGCCATGGAAGCCCCCGGCAGCACCACAAAGCTCGTCGCTATGGCCGTTCTCTATGACGACCGGCTGCAATCGGCCCACCGGGCGCTGCACAACAAATTCGAGCAGCGCATGGATGTACCCTCGGAGCGCCAATTCTTCGGCTTTGATGCCTTCAACGTCGAGTGGACCTTCCCCACCGGCACCCGCGCCACGCACACCGTGCGCTACGTCGCGAACACGCAGAGCCACTTTGCCACCTATGTGCATGGCAGCAAGAAAGCCGCGCAATTCTGCGGCAACACCCACGCCGTCGATGTGGAGATTTACAAAGATCAAAACACTACGCGGACGAATATCGAATGGCGCGCACCTCAGGAAAAGCACACCGTATGGCAGAACCAGTGGAACGACTTTCTGGAGGCCATCCGCCCGAACAAATCCTTCAATCAGGCGACGCGCGCCGCACATTCCAACCTCGCCGCCATCATGGGCCGCGCCGCCATGCACATGGGCCGCACCGTGAGATGGGACGAGGCGCTCGCGTCCAATTCTCAATGGTTCCCCGCCATCGATCAACTCACGCACAAAAGCGATCCGCCGGTGAGGTCGGATGCCACAAGCCGCTACCCTGTGCCCGTGCCCGGCCAGTGGACGGAGCTTTAATACAAAACCACACCCATGATCATCGACTGCCACAACCACGTCGGCGTGGACCTGCTCTTCTACCTGCACGGCGATTTCCCCTACGCCCAGCACCTTGTCGCCATGCACGATGAAGGGCGCGCGCTCGGCGTGGATCGCTGGATCGTGTTCCCCTTCGTCAGCCATCTGGCGCTGGATGTCACCCGCTTCATGGACAATGAAATCAAGGACGACAAAGGCCGCCTGCATGACGTGCCGTATGCCTTTGAGAACCGCCGGCTGCTGAAGGAGATCAACGTGATTTTCCCCGAGGAAGGGAAACGCATGCTGCCCTTCGTCATGGTTGACCCCATGCGCAACGTGGCCGCGCAGGCCAGGGAACTGCGCCATCTGCGCGCCAACCACCGCTTCCACGGCATCAAGCTGCAAACCACGATCCTGCAAGCCGACATCAAGCACTTAAAGGATCGCGGCAAAGTCTTCCTCGAACTCGCGGCGGAGTGGGATCTGCCGTTCTTGCGCAGAAGTTAAGTAAAGAGACCGTTTTCTATCAAGGGTGCAGCCTCTTGATTTCCGGGAGTTATTGAACCCAAGTTTCCTGCTTTCAGAAAGGATTCGTGAAATATCCCAGGGAACTTCGGCCGGTGTGCTGATTTGAAAATGGAGTGCGGATTGTCCCCAATCCGCAGCGGGAGAGGCTGCGAGTTGGGACGACTCGCGTTCCGTCTCGACTCTTTTACCTTCACTCCCATCGCACCTGCGGCATCCATTCATCCAACTCAAATGAATCTTTGTCGAGGCTCAAACTCACTTACCGACCCCCTTGCCCCACTCATGTTACTTTCCTGATCTTGCTCGTAATCATAATTAGGCCACTGCCGAGCTTAGCGGGAAATTGACATGTCATACTTGCAGGATAAGACTGCGTTCTGAACCAGATCGGAAGCAGGTGACCAGAAATTCACGTCATTCACCGGAGCCGGGATTGCCTGCGACTGGGTTTGCGAGCGCGTTGCCGGTACGTGTTCAGGGACCACGAGCCCGAACGATGATGGGTGGCTTTACCCTGGTCGAATTACTGGTGGTGATCGCGATTATCGCGATACTTGCGGCATTGCTCCTTCCCTCTCTCTCCCGATCGAAGGCCAAGGCTCGGGGGATTCAATGCCTAAACAACCAGCGCCAGTTGTGCCTGGCGTGGCGGATGTACGTCGAAGACAACAACGACATACTGCCGTTCGCGAGTGAGGATCCGTCAAATCCTGCCACCTTCGGCTTTTCCTGGGTGGTGGGCACGATGGATTTCAATCCCAACAATCGCGCGAACTGGGATCCGGATGTCGGCGTCAAGAAGAGCCCGCTTTGGCGATACTGCGGGGAGAATCTCGCGATTTGGAAATGCCCGACCGACCACTCCACAGTGACCGTCAACCGGGTGAGCAAGCCGCGTGTACGAAGCATGTCGATGAATCTTTATCTCGGCGGTTGGGGCGGGACGGACGGAGGATGGGGACCAGCTGTCCGTAACTACCAAATCTTCCGGCGCTACTCCGACCTGATCGAGCCTGGACCGGTCAAGACTTTTGTCTTAACGGACATGCGCGAGGACAGCATCGATATGGGAAACTTTGGCGTCAACATGGCTGGCTGGCCCGACAAACCGGCCACTTACGGTTTTTGGGACATGCCTGGGTTCTACCACAGCGGCTCCGGGAGTTTCGCCTTTGCAGACGGGCATTCCGAATTCAAACGCTGGCTGGATCCGCGCACGACTCCTCCTGTCAAACCCGGCATAGGTTATCCCGACCGTTTTAACTCGCCCAACAACCGGGACATCGGCTGGCTCCAAGATCGCGCCACCCGGCCGAGGGTGCGCTAAACCATACGGTTATTTAATTCATTTTGGCCGAGTCATCTCAACCAATTCAAGAATCGTTATGAAATTATCAGGCGGATTATTTAGGTTAAAATTGGGCGCGATCGAAACGGTCCTTTGGGTTTGTTGTGCCGGCCTCACCAGCAACGCCGATTATCCAGCCACTGTACTTTCCCAAGGGCCGGTGGGCTACTGGCGTTTGAACGAAACTGTCCAGCCATCCTTGCCGCGGCAGGCGGCGAACATCGGCAGCCTCGGGACTGCGGGTGAAGGCAGGTATTTATTCGCCCCCAGGCGGGGAGAACCCGGGGCGTTGACCGGGAGTTCAGCCACTTCCGTGAGGTTCTTCAATCCGAACCAGGACCCGGCGTTCGGCGGATCGAAGATTGAGGTGCCGTTCAAAACCAACCTGAATCCCAATGGCCCGTTCTCGGTGGAATTCTGGGCCAAGCCCACATCGATCGTGAGTAATCTTTTTTGCACGGTGGCGTCATTGAATTCCGATCCAGCCATCGGGCTTTCGACCAATTCCATTCCGCGCGCCGGATGGCTGTTCTATCAATCCACCAATGCCACGGCTGGCAACGAGTGGCAGTTCCGGCTTGGCAACGCCAGCGACTATCTCGACAACGACTTGATCCGTGGAGGAACTGTCACGACTGGAGTCTGGCACCACATCGTAGGGACCTATGATGGGGCCACGGCGTCGCTCTACGTGAATGGCGCGCAAGTAGCCTCCCGAGCCATCAACGGCTATCGAGCGAACGACGCTCGTCCGTTTCGTATCGGAACCACTAGTTTCGAAGGCATCTTGGGCGATACCGGTTCTTACGCGGGAAACCGGGGATTCGACGGCTGGCTGCAAGAAGTTGCATTTTACGGCACCGCGCTCAACGCCAGTGAAGTAGCCGCGCACTACAACACCGCCAGGACGAATAGCGCCGATTACGCATCGTTGATTCTGGCGAACAACCCCATTGGTTACTGGCGCCTTGGTGAACCAGGGAACCCGCCGGCGGCAAATCTGGGAAATCTTGGAGCGGACGGGAACGGTCGCTACATCTATTCAGCCCACCCCGGCCAGGCCGGACCGCAACCACCGGAATACGCCGGCTTCGAGAATGGTAACCAGGCTTGCGCCTTTGCCAGCACAAACGGTTTCGTGGGCCTTCCGGCTCTGAAATTGAACACCAACACGGTGACCATGACCGCCTGGATTCTTGCCGCTGGAACCCAGGAAAACAACGCGGGCATTGTGTTTTGCCGCGCGGGAACCACAGTGGCCGGCCTCAAGTTTGATGTGAATGATCCCAATGGCCTTTCCTACAACTGGAATGACGACGACGCTGCCTTCAACTTCAAGAGCAGCCTGGCCGTTCCAGTCTTTCGTTGGTGCTTCATCGCCCTGATCGTTCAACCGGACCAGGCCACGCTTTGCCTGCAAAACGGCGCGCAGTTTTTGACCGCGGTCAATTATGCGGTTCATCCCGACCAGGCATTCGAGGGTGATACGTTGATCGGCACAGACCTCCAGGATCCTCACCTCACATTCAACGGCTCCATCGATGAAGTGGCGATCTTCAACCGCGCACTTTCGGTGGGCGAGGTTTACACGCAGTACGGTTCTGCCGTCGGTGGACTCAAACCTTCTGTCTTCGGCGATTTGCAGCTTCCCGCAGGAACCGTCTATGTTGGCGACAAGCTGACCTTGAGCGTGGATGCCGGCGGAACTCCGCCCCTGAGCTATCAGTGGCGCAGAGACGGCCAGTCGATCTCCGGGGCCACGGCGAGCACCTTCACCAAAACCAATTCGGACACGGCCGATTCCGGAAAATACGACGTCATCATCTCAAACGATCAAGGATCGGTGACGAGCCAGCAGATCACGGTGGTTGTGCAGCCGATTTCTCAACTTGAAATCAGCCAGGGGCCGCAAAGCCGCGCACTCTACAAAGGAGGGTTGTTGAACCTCAATGTGCAAGCTTCAGGCGGAGGACTTGCCTATCAGTGGCGGAAGGACAGCACCGATCTGGCTGGCGCAACCAGCGCCATTTATCGCGTGTCCAACGCTTCGGACAGTGACTCCGGGGCTTACCAGGTGATTGTCTCAAACGGCCTTGGCACGGCCAGAAGCGAAGTGGCCACTGTGACCGTCATTGTTCCTCCCGCCGACAGTTACGAGAGCGTGATTGTCAACGATGCTCCGGAATCGTGGTGGCGGCTGGATGATCCTGCCGGCAGCTCCACTCTGACCGATGCGATGGGTCGTCACGATGGCGTTTACAAAGGCGGAGTGTCTCTCGCCGTCGCAGGTGTGGTCACCGGCAGCACCAATACTGCGGCGACCTTCGACGGGTCATCGGGATACGCCGAGGTTCCGTTCTCAAAGGCCCTGAATACTCCTAACTTCACCATCGAGTGTTGGGTGAAGGCCGGCCCTGCGGCTTCCGCCCTCAGCCCTGTGGCCTCTTTCACGCAGCCTCCAGGGCGCGGTTACTTGATCTACAAATCGAACGACGGCCTATGGTATTACATGTTCGGTGACGGCTTCAGCCCTGCCGTGTTTGTCGTTGACGGGAGCGACGCCATTTACGGCAAATGGACGCACCTGGCGATCACGTACAACGGAATCGACTTCAGCGCCTACTTGAACGGAAGCCTGGATGCCATCGTGAGTCCACCGGTCGTGCCCAACAATGTCGCTCCTTTGCGGATTGGATACGACCAGCCGGGCGAAGGCTGGAATGACTTTTGGAAGGGGGATATTGACGAGGTGGCCTTTTATCAGAGGGCCCTCACTCCAGACCAGATTGCCGCCCATTACTCGGCGGCACTTCATGGCGCCTTCAGCAAGCCTGTCTTTGGCACGCAACCGGAACCTTCGACATCGGTCGTGGGCTCACAGTTCTTCTTCGCTCCGGCCATCGAGGGGACTCCACCCATCGATTTGCAATGGACTAAAAACGGCACACCGCTCGCAGGCGAAACGAATTACTTTCTCTTCTTCGATCGGACGACTTTCGCGGATACAGGCATCTACCAGTTGACAGCCACCAATCGGATAGGCAAATCCACCAGCGAAGCCGCGACACTGTCAGTCCTTCCGACGCCCGCTTTCGCCAATGTGACAAACGGTTTGGTTTTGCATCTGAGCTTCGACGGAAATTATCTGGATTCTTCAAGCCGGAGCAATGACGCCCAGCCGATGGGTTCTCCGCAGTTCGTGGCTGGCATTGTGGGCGAACAAGCGTTGCGCGTCAGCACCAGCGTGGACGACAGCGACCCCACGGACCCGCTCGTCTCGTCCGCCAGCTACGTCACACTGGGCAAGCCGCCGGATCTGCAATTCGGTTCCACCGAGAACTTCTCGGTCTCGTGCTGGGTGCGTTTCACCGGACTTCCGGGTGATCTGCCCTTACTCAGTAATTCCGTCAATGCGCACGGCAATCCCGGTTACACGTTCGCGCCGTCCTATCAAGCGGGTGGATGGTCGTGGAGCCTTGGAGACGTGGCGAGCACCAGCGTCATCGGAATTTACGGCCCCGATGGCTCCATCAACGACGGGAACTGGCACCACCTGGTGCATACGTTTGACCGCTCCGGCAGCGCTTTCACCTACCTTGATGGAAACGTGGTCGATTCACGGTCAGTGGTCGGAACCGGCGATCTCGACACCGGGGAGCCAGTCAATATCGGCCAGGATGCTTCCGGCGATTATCCAGAAGCAGGTGAGATGGACATTGACGACTTGGGCGTGTGGCGCCGGGTCTTGACGCCTTTCGAAGTTCGTTCCATTTACACTGTGGCACAGAACACCGCAGCCCAGACGGGCGCTAGTTTTGACACATACGGGCCGGTCTCTCTGATGGTCACGAGCGATGCCGGCGCGATCCAGTTGGTCTGGCAGGCCGGCACGCTGCTCGAAGCTGACGAAGCTGCTGGTCCGTGGTCGCGCGTAGCCGGAGCCAAACCACCGTATCACCAGGTCACCGCTAGCACGGCTCGCAAGTTTTACCGGATTCAACTCTGATGAATTGAGAGCATCTGCCAATTTCGCAACTAAGGAGCTTCCGCACATCGCATGTTGCGCTTCCATTCATGGGGTTTCCACAACCCGGTAAAATCGCTGCTCAGAAAAGCTCATTGGAAATGAAAAAGTCAAAACCGCACCAATCTCGCTCACCGGATTCTCCAGGTCGTTCCAACTAATCGAATCAACACGGATTTTTTGTTTCAAAGTCGGAACGAGCGTTGACCCCAAATCACAACTTGATTTCAACCGAAATTGGTCCAACGGTTGGGGTCCTGTGGGTGGCAGAAAGTCCATCGGGCCGAGAAGTGATTGATTGGCGAGGATATGCGATCAGGCTGGGAGAGTTATGTTAGCAACTCTCTGGATCGTTCTGACATACCCGCTTTCGTTCTTCCGATGCCGGCACGATCTCGCCCTCGAAGTCCTGGCGCTGCGCCATCAACTCATGGTGCTCGAACGGCAGACACGCAGGCCCAGGCTCCGTGGGTTCGACCGATATCTTTGGCGTCTCCTTATGAGGGTTTGGCCCAATTGGAGAAACCGTCTGATCATCCTCCAACCCGAAACACTCATCGGCTGGCAACGAGCTAGCTTCAGGCTGTTCTGGCGATGGAAATCCCGACGCAGACATGGGCGGCCTGAAAAGGACCAGGAAGTGATCCAGCTCATCCGGCGGATGTGGAGTGCCAACCGATTACTATCATCGGGTCCGCCCGCACCGTTCACTTTCTCACGACAGTCCGATCCCACGGCCAGTGGAGTCGCCAGATCGTGGGAGTGTCAGTGAGATCCCGAAGGTTGGGGGCTTTTTCAATCGACTGAAACAGAAGGTGGCACTCTTTCAGATATGGACTACATACTGAAACAGTGCGAGACTCGCGGGTATGGCGAAGAAGTCGAGCAAAACAAAACCAGACCGGCCTTCCGGACGTTGGATTACTACGATGGAAGGGTATCGAGCCTTCCATCCGAACCCTTTGCCGCCGACGTTGGACTGGACCCCGGCGCTGGCGGCGGCGCTCGCCGATGCGTCGATGCTCGTGGGACGATTGGCCGGTGAAGGGCGGCGACTGCCGAATCCGCATATCCTCATCCGCCCATTCATCCGGCGCGAGGCCGTGCTATCGAGCCGGATTGAGGGCACCCAAGCGACGCTTGGCGAGTTGCTGGCATCCGAGGCAGGAGCGTTGGTGGAGCGGAGCCCGGATGATCTGCGGGAAGTCGGGAACTACGTCACCTCCCTTGAGCATGGAATGGAGCGTCTCCAATCGTTGCCAATGTCATTGCGGCTGGTGCGGGAGTTGCATGAGCACCTCATGACGGGCGGGCGTGGTGGGCACGCCACGCCAGGAGAGTTTCGCCGGACCCAAAACTGGATTGGACGCGCCGGGGAGACGCTAGCGCAGGCCAAGTACGTGCCGCCCCCGCCCGACGTCTTGGGCGAGTATCTCTCGGCTTGGGAGAAATTCCTTCATGAGCGGATGTTGCCACCACTGGTTCACGTGGCCTTGGCCCACTACCAGTTCGAGGCAATCCATCCGTTTCTCGATGGCAATGGGCGCGTTGGCCGCTTGCTCATCACCCTCCAATTGTGCGAACGGAACATTCTTCCGGCGCCACTTCTCTACCTCTCCGCGTTCTTCGAGGCGACGAGGGCGGACTACTACGCAGGACTGCGCACCGTCTCGGAGCGCGGCGATTGGGAGGGCTGGGTGCAATACTTCTTGAATGGCGTTGCCCGACAGTCCGAAGACGCGTTGAGCCGGGCAGAACGAATCAACCACCTCCTTACGGACTGGCGAACGAAACTCTCCGGCCAGGCGGGAACGAAGGTCGCCCTTCAGATGCTGGATATGATCGGAGGCAATCCATTCCTGACTCCGCGCGGCGCGGAGGCCAAGCTCAGCCTCGCCTACAACACGGTGATGCGAGCGGTTGAACAATTGGAGAAATTGAAGGTGTTGAAGAAGGTCAGTGAAGCCAAACGCGACCGCGTGTACTGCGCGAAGGCTATCCTGGACATTCTCGAGGAACCGGCTCGCCTCACGCCGGCGTAGCCCCATCCTATTGATAGAAATTCCCTTTTGACGCTCCGCGATTAAGGCGAGCACTTTCGCGAAAGCACCTTCGTGTTCTGGCATCTGACACCTGACACCTGCCCCCGGCACCCAGGGCAGTTTCAAGATTTCGACTTTAAGGAGGCAGGTGAAACAAAAGGCGGTATAAAACTGGACAAAAGGCGCTGACTTTATTTAACTGCCGGCATGTCCGAGCCTATTACGCTACCCGAGCACGAGCAACAAAC
>SXGT01008402.1_pt1 | contig 12659 bp, 6 predicted proteins | sample 3176221 | NCBI WGS metagenome assembly SXGT01 (sample SAMN11356862, study PRJNA531348) | freshwater metagenome | isolation source: freshwater sample F1-120 | place: China: Fuxian Lake, Yuxi | collected 2017-12-25
GGCAAGGGCCGCTACACCGACAACATCTTCGTGGAGCGGCTGTGGCGCACGCTGAAGTACGAAGAGGTGTACCTGCACGCCTACGACGGCGTCGACGAGGCGCGAGCAGCGATCCGCCGCTACCTGGACTTCTACAACCACGAGCGCACCCACCAGACTCTCGGCTACCAGACGCCGGCCACGTTCTATGACGGCCTGAGGCCCGCGGCGTGATCGACAACCCAACCATCGGAGAACGGAGGTGCACTCTCAGGCCAGCGCCCGCCGCACACCCCTCGCGGCCGGAGGCAGTATCGAGTACAGCAGTGATGAATCTGATCTCTCAATCCCATGCAGGACTCACCTTAGCGACGCCCCGCCGTGGTCCGAAGAATGGGGTCCACCTCAGAGACCGCTCACTTCACGCGCTTGAGCCGCGGCGGGTGGGTCGAGAGACGGAGCTGCGCGTTTCGCTCGATGCCGTCGGAAAGGAGGCGTTCAAGGTATCGCTCGAGCGATGGATAACCGCGCTCTGCCGCATCGTAGTGGGCAACCTGCAGGTAGGCCTCATGGAGTGTGAGGGTCACGTAGGCCCGCTCGTCGGTGTCGCATGGGGTGAGGGATTGCTCGAAGGGGCGCGATCGCATAGGGCGAAGATAACACGAAAGTCTGAAGCCAAAAAAGGGGTGGTCTGCCGGGTCGTGGTCGCATGGCTACTCGCCCGATGGACTGGCGTTGTCAGACCCCCCGAGAAGGCCGCGGGCCATTTCCACAACCCTCAACATCCACAACAACAACCTCATCCTGCGGCGCGTTGATTCGAGAATCTGGCCGGACCGGTTGCAATCCTTGGCAAGGTTTGATCAGGTCGCGGACGAAATGCACCAAACACTGAAGGACTTTCTCACCGTGAGCGAAGCGGCAAGCTTCCTCGGTGTCTCTGCGTCGACGCTTCGGAACTGGGACCGGATGGGGAAGGTACGAACGCGGCGGCATCCGGTGAACGGCTACCGGCTCTACGCGCCGGCGGAGCTGGAACGTCTTCTGAACCCGATTGTGCCAGTGGCTCAACCCCAACGGCGCCCGTCTCGCGGCGCGACGACGCTGCGGGGGAGGCGCTAGGGCGCGTGGCACGTCTGGAGGAACTCACACGTGGGGCTTCCGTTCGCGGGGTGTTGCGCGAGGGTATCGTCACGGTGGTCGATGCGAAGTGGCACGGCAACGCAGTCGTCGAGCTCACGTACAAGGACGCGACGGGCCACGTTGGGCAGGAGCTCCTCTACCGCGACCGCGAGCCGACGCTCGAGGTCGTCCAGACCGGTCGGCCGTGGGCGTTTGATGCCGACGGTCACCTCTTCCGGCTGGTCTCCGAAGCGCAGCGCATCAACCTCGCCTACCTCTTCGACCCCTGGCTTGCGCTCCACACATCGGTCGTCGACCCGCTCCCCCACCAGATCACAGCCGTCTACGAGGCGATGCTGCCGCGCCAGCCTCTCCGTTTCCTCCTCGCCGACGACCCAGGCGCGGGAAAGACCATCATGGCGGGCCTCCTCATCAAGGAGCTGCACGCCCGCGGGGATCTTCACCGCTGCATGATCGTCTGCCCCGGCATGCTCGTCGAGCAGTGGCAGGACGAGCTCTGGCAGAAGTTCGCGCTCCCATTCGAGATCATGACGAACGACAAGCTCGAATCGGCGCGGACCGGGAACTGGTTCCAGGAGAACCCGCTCGTCATCTGCCGGCTCGACAAACTCTCGCGCGACGAAGACGTGCAGGCAAAGCTCGAGCAGACCGACTGGGACCTCATCGTGTGCGACGAGGCCCACAAGATGTCGGCCACGTACTTCGGGACCGAGGTCAAATATACGAAGCGCTACCACCTGGGCCGCCACCTGGCCGGCCTCTCGCGCCACTTCCTCCTCATGACGGCCACGCCCCACAACGGCAAAGAGGAAGACTTTCAGCTCTTCATGGCGCTTCTCGACGGCGATCGCTTCGAGGGGCGGTTCCGCGACGGCGTCCACACGGTCGACACGTCCGACCTGATGCGGCGTCTCGTGAAGGAGCAGCTTCTCAAGTTCGACGGTACGCCGCTCTTCCCCGAACGGCGAGCCTACACCGTCAAGTATAATCTCTCTGACGCAGAAGCCGTGCTCTACCAGGAGGTAACCGAATATGTCCGCGACGAGTTCAGCCGCGCGGACAAGCTCGGTGACGAGAAGGCAAAGGGGACGGTCGGCTTTGCTCTCATGACGCTCCAGCGGCGCCTCGCCTCCTCCCCAGAAGCCATCTACCAGTCGCTTCGGCGCCGGCGAGAGCGGCTCGAGGAGTGGCTGCGCGAGGCAAAGCTCGGAAAGCGCGCGGCAGCCGTGTTCGAGAAAGAGCAGGCGGGCCTCCCGGGCCCCGGCGATGCCGAGGCGTGGGAGGACCTGGAAGAGCTACCCGGCGGGGAGCTGGAATCGGCCGAGGACCGCGTCGCCTCGCAGGCGACCGCGCGCCAGACGATCGCCGAGCTCGAGGCCGAGATCGCGACACTCCAGCGACTTGAGGCCCGAGCGCAAGCGGTGCGGGCGAGCGGCACCGACAAGAAGTGGGAGGAGCTGAGTAGCCTCCTCCAGAACCGCTCGGAGATGTTCGACGCGCACGGTCATCGGCGAAAGCTCGTCATCTTCACCGAGCATCGCGACACGCTGACCTACCTCGAGCGCCGCATAGGAACTCTCCTCGGCCGTCCCGGAGCGCTCGTCACGATCCACGGCGGCATGGGCCGCGAGGAGCGTCGGAAAGCTCAGGAAGGGTTCACGCAGGACAGGGAGGTTGAGATCCTCGTCGCCACGGACGCAGCAGGGGAGGGCATCAACCTGCAACGCGCCCACCTGATGGTGAACTACGATCTCCCCTGGAACCCAAACCGGCTGGAGCAACGCTTCGGTCGCATTCACCGCATCGGCCAGACCGAGGTCTGCCACCTCTGGAATCTGATCGCACACGAGACACGCGAAGGGGCGGTCTTCGAGCGCGTCTTCAAGAAGCTCGAAGTCGAAGCAGAGGCGCTTAAGGGCGCCGTCTTCGATGTGCTCGGAAAGGCCCTCGAGGGGAGGGCGCTCCGCGAGCTGCTCGTCGAGGCCATCCGCTACGGCGAGCAGCCGGAGGTGCGCGCGCGGCTCACGCAGAAGGTCGACCAGGCGCTCGACCACTCGCGCCTCGTCGATCTCGTCGCAGAGCGCGCACTCGTCCACGAGCACATGGACGCGACGCGTGTGCAGGCAATCCGCGAGCAGATGGAGCGGGCGGAAGCTCGAAAGCTCCAACCCCACTTCATCGCCTCGTTCTTTCTCGCAGCGTTCCAGCATCTCGGCGGCACGGTGCGGGAGCGCGAGGCGAAACGCTTAGAGATCACAAATGTCCCGGGGGCCATCCGAAACCGGGACCGAGCCATCGGGACACGCGACGTGGTGCTCCCGCGCTACGAGCGCATCACGTTCGAGCGGGAGCTGCGCGCGGTTCAAGGGAAGCCGCTTGCCGAGTTCGTCTCCCCGGGCCATCCGCTCCTCGCCGCAACGATCGATCTCACGCTGGAGCGGCACCGGGACTTGCTCAAGCGCGGCGCGGTGCTCGTGGCTGAGAACGACCCTGGCGAGAATGTGCGCGTGCTCGTCTACCTCCAGCACTCCATTCAGGACGGGCGGGTTACGCGGCAGGGGGAGCGACGTGTAGCCTCGCGGCAATTTCAGTTCGTCGAGCTCTTCGAGACGGGCGAGACGCGTCAAGCCGGTGCGGCTCCCTACCTCGACTACCGTCCGGTCACAGCCGACGAGCGCGCACTCGTCGGTGGGGACCTCGAAGCGTCGTGGCTGCACGGCGACCTCGAGGGCCAGGCGATGTCGTACGCGGTTCAGCATCTCGTGCCGAGCCATCTCCGTGAACTGCAAGAGCGGAAGGCGGTGCTTGTCAGCAAAGCCCTCGAAGCTGTGAAGGACCGGCTGACGAAGGAGATCAACTACTGGGACCACCGGGCGCAGGAGCTGAAGGCGCAGCAGGCCGCTGGGAAGCAGCTCAAGATGAACTGGCAGCGCGCCCAAGAGCGCGCCGACGAGCTGCAACGGCGGCTTGAGCGACGGCTCGAGGAACTCGAGCAGGAGCGAAAGCTCGCGCCGCTTCCCCCGGTCGTCGTCGGCGGGGCGCTCATCGTGCCGCGGGGACTCATCGAAGCGCGGGGCGGCACGCGCGCCGAGCCGGCGCTGTTCGCGAAGGAGACGGCCCGCGTCGAGCTGCTCGCGATGGACGCGGTCATGGCGGCGGAGCAAGGACTCGGATACGAGCCGCGCGACGTCAGCCGTGACAAGCTAGGCTATGATATTGAATCGCGCATCTCCGACACGGGGCGGCTACGCTTCATTGAGGTGAAAGGCAGGGTGACGGGGGCAGGAACCGTCACCGTCACGAAGAACGAGATCCTTACGGGCTTGAACAAGCCCGAGGACTTCATTCTTGCAGTGGTCGAGGTAGACGGCGAGCAGACTACTGCTCGCTACGTACGTGCGCCCTTCCAGCGTGAGCCAGACTTCGGGGTCACGAGCGTCAACTACGACCTGGGAGAGCTGCTGACACGGGCGGAGGCGCCACGATGAAGCCCCCGAGGAAAAAACTCATCGAGGTGGCGCTACCGCTTGATGCCATAAACAAGGCGTCGGCCCGGGAAAAATCCATCCGCCACGGGCATCCCAGCACACTGCACCTGTGGTGGTCGCGGAAGCCAACGGCGACGGCGCGCGCAGTGGTCTTCGCACAAATGGTCGATGACCCCTCGAGCTACCCGGATCTGTTTCCAACGGCGAAGGCCCAGGAGAAAGAGCGTCAGCGGCTCTTCCGCATCATCGAACAGCTGGTCCAGTGGGAGAACACCACCAACGAAAAGGTGCTCCAGCAGGCCCGCGAAGAAATCTGGCAGAGCTGGCGCCGCGCCTGCGCCGAGAATGCGGACCACCCCCGCGCGAAGGCTTTATTTGACCCGAAGAAGCTCCCCGCGTTCCATGACCCGTTCGCCGGCGGGGGGACTCTGCCGCTTGAAGCGCAGAGGTTCGGTCTCGAGGCCTACGCCAGCGACCTGAACCCAGTTGCGGTACTCATCAACAAAGCGCTGATCGAAATCCCGCCGACGTTTGCGGGTAAGCCTCCGGTGAACCCCGAGTCGCGGAAGGAGAAAGCTCTGCTGGCCCGAGAGTGGCGAGGGGCCCGGGGGCTCGCCGAGGACGTGCGCCACTATGGAAGGTGGATGAGCAATGAGGCGGAGAAGCGCATCGGCCACCTCTACCCCCAGGTCGAGATTACAGCCGAGATGGCTCGGGACAGGCCCGACCTGGAGCCGCTTCTGGGTCGCAAGCTCACTGTCATCGCCTGGCTTTGGGCGCGCACAGTCAAGAGTCCAAATCCGGCCTTCGCGCAGGTGGACGTACCGCTCGCTTCAAGCTTCCTGCTGTCCAGTAAGGTGGGGAAGGAGGTGTACGTCGAGCCTTTGATCAACGGCAATCAATACCGCTTCAGCGTGAGAATGGGCAGGCCAAGCGATCTCGAAGCGACAAAGAACGGCACTCGAATAGTTCGCGGGAGCTTCCGCTGTCTGCTCTCGGGTATCCCGATCCCCTACGCGTACATCGACGACGAGGCGAACGCCGGACGGATGGGTGAGAAGCTGATGGCCGTAGTCGCCGACAGCGATCGCGGTCGCGTTTACTTGTCCCCCACAGACAAGATGGAGGATGTCGCGCATTCGGCCCGACCAACCTGGAAGCCTGACGTCCCGAGTCGCGGAACTTGGGCAAGCAATGCTCAAGGCCGTCACTACGGCTTTGCGACATTCGGCGATTACTTCACACCGCGTCAGCTCGTTGCTCTGACTACCTTCTCAGATCTCGTGAAAGAAGTGCACGAACGCGTCTCGTACGATGCCCGTGTCGCGCATATAGGTGACGACAGGACCGGTCTAAGTGCTGGAGGTAAGGGGGCGCGGGCTTACGCCGACGCATTGACGGTATATCTCGCGTTCGCCATTGATCGGATGGCCAACACCCTTTGTACGATCGCGCGATGGACGAGCGATCGGCAACAAACGGTGACTGCATTCGCCCAGCAAGGCATCGCGATGACGTGGGGCTACCCAGAAGTAAATCCATTCGCTGGCGCCGCAGGAGATTACTCGGTGTCAGTTGATGGAGTAATCAAAGGCATCCCTGAGATGGAGGCAACACGCGGCGTTGCGCATCAAGCCGACGCGCTTGTGCAGGCGTATAGTCAGGGCAAACTGATTTCTACCGATCCGCCATATTATGACAACGTAGGTTACGCGGATCTTTCCGACTTCTTTTATGTGTGGCTGCGTCGTTCGCTCGGTTCGGTGTTCCCGGATCTGTTCACGACACTCGCAGTTCCAAAGGCCGAAGAGCTGGTGGCGACCCACTACCGTCATGGCAGCAAGGCAAATGCGGAGAGGTTTTTCCTCGACGGGATGACCAGGGCCATGGGGCGCCTTGCCGAACAGGCGCACCCGGCCTTCCCGGTGACGATCTACTACGCCTTCAAGCAAGCGGAGAGCGCAAGCGAGGCGGGCGTCTCCAGCACCGGCTGGGAGACCTTTCTCGATGCGGTCATTCGCTCGGGCTTTGCGATCACGGGGACTTGGCCGATGCGCACCGAGTTAACTAATCGAATGGCCGGAATGGGCGCCAATTCGCTTGCCTCAAGCATCGTGTTAGTTTGTCGTCCACACGGTGGGGAGGTTGTCACGGCGACGCGCCGCGAATTCGTCACTGTGCTCAAGGCCGAGTTACCCGTTGCGCTCACCCATCTGCAGCGCGGTAACATTGCTCCGGTCGACTTGGCGCAGGCGGCGATCGGGCCCGGCATGGCGGTCTACACCCGATATGCCCGTGTACTTGACGCAGAGGGTAAGCCCCTGCCCGTACGCGAGGCGCTGACGCTCATTAACCAGACCCTTGACGAGGCTTTGGCCGAGCAGGAGGGCGACTTCGACGCAGATAGCCGCTGGGCGCTGGCGTGGTTCGAGCAGTCGGGTTTTGCCGAGGGCGAGTACGGCGTTGCCGAGCAGCTCTCCAAGTCCAAGAACACTAGCGTCAAAGGCCTGGAGGACGCGGGCATCCTCAAATCGAGCCGCGGGAAGGTGCGACTACTGAAACCGGATGAGCTGCCTAGTAGCTGGGACCCCGGCACCGACCCGCGCTTGACTACATGGGAGATGGTGCACCACCTGATCCGAGCACTCGAAGCGGGCGGCGAGAGTGCAGCAGGTGTGATCGTCGGCAAGCTCGGCGGCAAGGCCGATGTCGCCCGAGAACTCGCATACCGCCTGTACACGCTGTGCGAGCGCAAGAAGCGGGCCCAGGAAGCACTGTCGTATAACGGTCTCGTGAAGAGCTGGCCGGAGATCATGCAGCTTGCGCGAGAGGGTAGTGCGGGTCGGTCGAAACAAAGCGAAATGTTCGACAAAAGGTAGACGATGGCAATCAGCAACCACGAACGAGTCGGCAAGGCGCTGGAGCTGCTCAAGGGCGGGCTCGGGTCCTTCGTCGAGCGTGAGCTGAAGAGCGCGTACCAGGGGAAGGCCCAGGCGGAAGCGGCGCGCCTCGTCGGTGAGGACCGGCTGAACGCGAAGAACCCCATCGCCGCCTGGGATGCCGCCGCGCTCCTCAAGCTCATGTGGGAAGCCTGGAACGACGTCTTCCGCCGGACGCTGGGCCCGGCTGAGCGAAGTCTCGTCCAGGAGCTGCGCGACCACCGGAACAAATGGGCTCACCAGCAGGTGTTTTCGAGCGATGATGCGGATCGCGCGCTCGACTCGATGGGAAGGCTCCTGACCGCGGTGTCCGCACCGCAAGCGGATGAGATCGGGAAGATGAAGATGGAGCTTCGCCGGCTCATCTTCGATGAGCAGATGCGGAGCGAGAAGCGGAAGACCGCAGGGACCGCCATCGAGAGCCAGGGCACCGGCACGCTCAAGCCGTGGCGCGAAGTGGTGAACCCCCACACGGACGTCGCGAGCGGCGGTTATCAGCAAGCGGAGTTCGCGGCGGATCTTTGGCAGGTGCATCTCGGCGAAGGTACCGACGAGTATCGGAAACCCGCCGAATTCTTCCGCCGAACGTTCCTCACGGAGAGCCTGACGCAGCTTCTCATCGGCGCAGTGAAGCGCCTCGCAGGGCAGGGCGGCGACCCGGTGGTGCAGCTCCAGACGAACTTCGGCGGCGGCAAGACGCACTCGATGCTCGCCATCTACCACCTCTTCTCGGGCACACCGCCGGGGGAGCTGCTCGGCATCGACGCGGTCCTCAAAGACGCTGCCGTGAGCAAGCTCTCCGCCGTCAAGCGGATTGTGCTTGTCGGCAACAAGATCTCCCCCGGAAACCCGGTCACCAAATCCGACGGCACGGTTGTCCGGACCCTCTGGGGCGAGCTTGCGTGGCAGCTCGGCGGGAAGAAGGCCTTCAAACGGGTGCAGGCCGACGACGAGAAGGCAACGAGTCCCGGTGACGTGCTCCGGGAGCTGATGAACGAGCACGGCCCGTGCTTGATCTTGATCGACGAGTGGGTGGCTTACGCTCGACAGCTTCACGACGCCGCCGATCTCCCCGCTGGTAGCTTCGAGACGCACTTCACCTTTGCGCAGGCGCTCACGGAGTCGGCGAAGCTCGCAAAGCAGTGTCTTCTCGTCATCAGCTTGCCGGCATCGGATACCACGGCCTCCCCCCATGCTCAGGCCGACGACGTTGAGGTCGGCGGCCAGCGCGGCGTTGAGGCACTCAACCGCCTGCGGAACGTGGTGGGACGAGTAGAGGCCTCGTGGCGGCCGGCCAGTGCCGAAGAGGGCTTCGAGATCGTCCGCCGCCGGCTCTTCGAGCCGCTCGTCGAGCAGACTCAGTTCGTCGCCCGCGATACGGTCGCGCGAGCGTTCTACGACCTCTACCGGACACAGCATCAGGAGTTCCCGCCCGAGTGTCGTAACTCGGACTACGAGAAGCGGCTGAAGGCCGCCTACCCGATTCACCCGGAGGTCTTCGACCGGCTCTACACGGACTGGTCGACGCTGGTGAAGTTTCAGCGCACCCGAGGTGTGCTCCGGTTGATGGCATCGGTCATCCACTCCCTGTGGGAGAAGGGCGACCGAAACCCGCTGATCCTGCCAGCGAACATCTCGATCGATGATCCGCGCGTCCAGTTCGAGCTGACGCGCTACCTCTCCGACAACTGGGTGCCCGTCATCGAGAAAGATGTGGACGGGCCGAATGCCCTGCCGCTTCGCATCGACAGGGATGTGCCAAACCTCGGCAAGTTCGCCGCGTGCCGTCGTGTGGCACGGACCATCTACCTCGGCTCGGCTCCAACCGCGACCGCAGCGAACCGTGGCATCGAGGATCGCCGCGTGAAGCTCGGCTGTGTGATGCCAGGTGAGTCGCCATCCGTCTTCGGCGACGCCCTTCGGCGGCTGAGCACGGCGGCCACGTATCTCTACCAGGACGGCCCGCGCTACTGGTACTCGACGCAGCCCACCGTCACGAAGCTCGCCGAGGATCGTGCTGAGCAGTTCAAGCGAAATCTCGATGCGGTCGTGCTCGAGCTGGACAAGCGCCTCCGGGCGGACCTACGGAAGACGGGAGACTTCAGTCGAGTCCACGCGCTCCCTCAGTCGGGGCAGGACGTGCCCGATGAGATGGATGCACGACTCGTCGTGCTCGGCGTCGACCATCCCTACAGTAAGGAGAAGGGGAGCCCGGCCGAAGTCGCGGCGAAGGCCATCCTCGAGTCACGGGGCAACGCACCACGCCTCTTTCGGAACACGCTCGTGTTCCTTGCTGTGGATCAAGCGCGGCTCCAGGATCTCGACGAGGCGGTGCGTCGCTTCCTCGCCTGGGAGTCGATTCTCAGCGAGCGAGAAACGCTCGACCTGTCGCCGCATCAAGTGAAGCAAGCGGAGACGCAGAAGACGTCCGCCGACGGTGTGGTGACCGCGCGCCTGCCTGAAGCGTATCAGTGGCTCCTCGTGCCGGTGCAGTCGACGCCGCAGGCGGCCGTCGAGTGGCAGGCGTTTAGGCTCTCCGGTCAGGACCCGCTCGCCATCCGAGCGAGCAAGAAGCTCCGGAACGACGAGCTACTCGTCATCGCACTCGCTGGCACTCGGCTCCGGATGGAGCTCGACCGGGTGCCGCTCTGGCGGGGGGAGCACGTCCCGGTGAAGCAACTCGCGGAGGACTTTGCTCGCTACCTTTACCTCGCACGGCTCAAGGATACCGAGGTGCTCCTGGACGCGATTCGCGACGGGGTCTCGCTTCTCACATGGGAAGTCGAGTCCTTCGCCTACGCGGACAGCTTCGACGAGGACGCGGGGCGCTACCGAGGCCTTCGCTGTGGGCAGCACGTCTCGGTCACGACCGGGGACGCGGGCCTTCTCGTGCGGCCGGACGCGGCTACGAGGCAACGCGGAGCAGAACGAGCCGCTGCCGGTGCCGAGAGCGGCGGATCCCCTGGAGGTTCAGGTGCGGGAGAGGTTCGAGAGACCCCGGCGGGTGGAAATGCCTCCGTTGTCACCGGACCGAAGAAGCCGAAGCGCTATCACGGCGCCGTCACCCTAGACGCAACGCGCGTAGGTCGTGACGCGGGCCGCGTCGCGGATGAGGTCATCGCGCATCTTGTCGGGCTCGTCGGTGCCAAGGTCAAGGTGGCGCTCGAGATCGAGGCGGCGGTTCCGTCTGGCACGCCCGACCAGGTCGTGCGGACAGTGACGGAGAATGGCCGGACGCTCAAGTTCACGAGCCAAGGCTTTGAGGAAGAGTAGGGAAGGCGACAATGGAGTAGTAGGAAGGACACCATGGCAGTCAAGCGGGCATTCATAGGCTTCGATTTCGATCACGATGAGGATCTTCGGAACCTGCTGGCCGGCCAAGCGAAGCATCCCGATAGCCCATTTGAGTTCGCCAACTGGTCGGTAAAGGAGCCGATGGTAGGGAACTGGAAGGACAAGGTACGCGAGCGTATTCGTCGGACCGATCTCACCATCGTCTTGTGTGGGGAGTGGACGCATACAGCGAGTGGAGTGGCCACCGAACTGACGATTACACGAGAGGAGCTACACCCGTGCTTCCTCCTCGCTGGTCGTGCCGACAAGACCTGCACAAAACCGACGTCTGCCCTGCCGAGCGACAAGCTCTACAAGTGGACGTGGGACAATTTGAAAGCATTGATAGGAGGCGCGAGGTAGACAGTGCGTCGCGCGCTTATTGTCGGCATCGATGACTACCCAAACTCGCCATTGAGTGGGTGCGGCAATGATGCCCGGCGTCTCACGTCCGTCCTCGAGCGCCACGCGGATGGTGCAAGAAACTTCGACTGCGTGACGCTGACCTCGCCCACGGCGGTTACACGTGGCGTTCTGAGGGAACGGGTGGGCGAGCTCTTTCGACACTCTGCTGACGTCGCCTATTTCCACTTTTCCGGTCACGGCACTCAGCATTCTCTCGGCGGGTATCTCGTGACGCCCGATGCGGAACCCTATGACGTAGGGATCGCGATGGCAGAGGTGCTCGCGCTCGCCAACTCCGCCAAGGCACGGGAGGTCTTCATCACTTTAGACTGCTGTCACAGCGGGGCATTTGGAACGGCGCCCGGCATCGACGAACGGGTCGTGTTGGCCGATGAGGTGTCTGTCATTACTGCTTCGAGAGCCGATCAGGCTTCGCTCGAAGAAAGCGCTGGTGGTGTATTCACGTCGCTCTTGGTGGAGGCGCTTGAAGGTGGGGCCGCCGGTCTCCTCGGAGAAGTGAGCGCCGCAGGGGTCTACGCTTACATCGAGAATGCTCTTGGCGCCTGGGATCAGCGTCCCTTGTTTAAGGCCAACGTGTCGCAGTTCACGCATTTGCGGCGGGCGGCACCGAAGCTGGATGCGGTGACCCTCCGACGGATCACCAGTGCGTTTCCGCTACCCGCTGAGGAACTCCCGTTATCACCTGATTACGAGCCGAGCTGTGAGCCGAGGGACTCGGGGAGGGAGGCGTGCTTCGCTGACCTCGTGAGATACAGGCACGCTGGGCTTATCGAGCCAGTTGGCGAAGAGCACATGTACTATGCGGCGATCAATTCGAAGAGCTGCCGCCTGACGCTCCTCGGACGCTACTACTGGCGGCTCGTGTCGGAAAACAAAATGTGAGGTGTGTAGCATGTCTGACCTTGGACCATTTGCAATCCGAGTTGTAGACGAACGAGGGTAAGTGCTCGCCTGGGCCCGTCTGGCGGGAGGGGTTGAGATCGGGCACCTTCTTTGGCGATGGCGCGGCCGCGAGGGCTACACGGCGAGGATCTCGCGGGGCAGGGTGACGGTGCGGGGCGTTGCGATCGCGCGCTGGGCGGCCACGCGCAGGTACTGCTTGGGGTTTGCGCCGAGGAGCTTTGCCGACTCGATCAGCGAGTAGAAGAGCGCCGCGACCCGGGTCCCGCGTTCCGAGCACGAGCCGTAGTGGTTTTTCCGCCCCAGGGGCCAAGCCACGGATTCCGCACTCGGTCGCGTTGTTGTCGATCGGGATGCGCGAGTCGCTGACAAACAGCTTCAGCTCCGGCCACAGATTCCGCGCATAGAGGATCGCCTTGCCGAGCGAGGACTGCGGCGTTGCCACCGTCGA
>SXGT01230140.1_pt1 | contig 12658 bp, 7 predicted proteins | sample 3176221 | NCBI WGS metagenome assembly SXGT01 (sample SAMN11356862, study PRJNA531348) | freshwater metagenome | isolation source: freshwater sample F1-120 | place: China: Fuxian Lake, Yuxi | collected 2017-12-25
ATGAAACTGGAGTGAGCGTCTCGGACGATGAACTGGCTCGCGTCCATATCACGCCAGCGAAGTTCCACGGGGAATGGAACTATGTCATCGAACCCCGTTAACTAACATTTGCTCAAGTTATTATTTCGCCCGCCCTTACTATCCTTTCGTCGGGAAGACGTTCGAGGGAACAGTGGGCCAGACCAACCCGGTGCCGGGCGGCGTCGTGTATCTGCCTTTGGTACCGGCTGCGACGTTGAAATCCGTCAGTGCGCGAGCGACGACGACCGTGGAATTCCCGGCCTCGGTGCTCGCCGGGCGACCCGAGCTCGCGGGCGTCAAGATCATGGTGCCGCCGAACTCCTTGTTCGCGGACGATGGGACTCGCGGCGGAAGCGTGGGGATCCCGCCCGTGCCGCCGGATCGCATTCCTTCGCCGCTCCCACCGGGTTTGACACCGCCGATTGTTATCACGGTGCAAACGGACGGCCCGGCGAATTTCGATCAACCCGTCCCCGTTCAATTTCCGAATCTGCCCGATCCGGGGACCGGAAAAGTACTTGCCCCTGGCGAGCGGTCAATTCTTTGGAGTTTCAACCATGATTCCGGTCAATGGGAGCCGCAGGGAACGATGACTGTGAGCGCGGACGGAAAATTTCTCGTGAGCGATCCTGGCGTGGGCATTCTGCAGCCGGGGTGGCATGCGGCGGCGCCAGTGGGCCAACCCACGCCGCCGCCGAACAACTGCAAAGGAAACAATCTCACGCTGGAGTACCTGGAGTGGCAGTTGAAGCAGGCGGAATGCATGGTTCGTGCTGCGGCGGTCCTGGGGAGCCCGGTCGGGTCGGGGCTTCAGGCGATGGTTGGCGTGGCGGGACAGTTGCCCGGGTTGGCTTCCAGCCTGAATAGTTTGAAAAATGCCGTGCTCTCGGGTCAACCCGCAGCTGCGCTCAGGGCCACAGTGGGTGTACTCGATAAGTCATGTAGCGCCCTCGGCGCGGTTTTGAATCGCGCAAATCCCCAAGGCAAAATCGAAGATCTGATCAAATGCCTTCTGGAAATGGTCAAGGAACAATTGGATTTCACCTGTCAGATTGTGCCATGCGTGACTGGCAGCAACAGTCCGCAAGTTGCCAAGCAAGTGGCAACTTGCAATGCCATCCAACAGGTGATCAACCAACTCTTGAACGGGGCCCGAGCCTACAGCCAGATTTCTCCGAGCACCATCAAATCGCCCTTTGACGAAATGTGCAAAGCGATCGGCTCGCTCGGAAAGATCCTCGCTGCGGCCCCTTCCGGCCCTGCCAGTAACTCAAACAGGTCCGTGGGGTTGGCTTCTCTTCCCGTGGACACTCAGCAGCAGATCTTGAAGGAATTGGACGCCGCTCTGGCGATGATTCCCGAATTGGAAAACGCCCTGATGCCGACGGTAACCCTTGCGGCGTCCATGATGGAGGGCCTCGACGTTTACTCGAACCATCTGGAGTTGGTGGATGGACCCTTGTTGCTACGCCTGAATGCCCACGCCAATTCCTACTACAAACTGACCTCGGGAACATTTGTGACCCGAGGACAGACGACCGCCTCCGGGGCGTTGAATTTGCCGATGATCGGCCTTTCCGAGAGTTACTCGTTGTTAATCTACGATCCGCTGCGCAATGCTGTCTCAGAAGGCGTGGCACCCGCGCCTGGAGTCCTCAACGGTGCCCAGTCGGTTCTTCCCGATCCTACCCTGCGCATCCCCGGCATCAACGATCTGAGTGGAGACACGGATGGCGACGGCTTGACCGATCTGGCCGAAGACGTCATCGGCACCCGCCGCGACGCGAAGGACACCGATGGCGATGGCGCCAGTGATTTCGCTGAAGTGCAGCAGGGCGGGAACCCGTTGAGCGGAATCGCGTTTCCGGTGGGACCGGTCAGCGCGTTGCCATTGGCCGGATTCACCAAGTCGATTGATCTCGCAGACACGACGGCGTATCTCGCGCAAGGCCGGGCTGGCATGGCGGTGGTCGATCTCGACGATCCGCTCAAGCCGATTCTCGTCAGCCAGTTCGCGTTGCCAGGAGACAGTTACGACATCGCCTACTCAACGACGGCAAGGACCGCCGGGTTGGTTGCCAGCGCGAGTGACGAGCAAATCGCGCAAGGCGAGCTTTCACAAATCCACTTTGTCGATCTTGTTGATCCGGCCCGCCCGCGGTTGATCCGCAATGCCCTGATCCGCGCGCGTTTCATCGAGGAACACAGCGGCATTTTCTATGTCGCCGTCGAGAACGAGATCAGGATGTATGACGCGGCCTCGGGCCTGGAGATCGGCGGGTTTTCAGTGAAGACGGCTTTGGGCCTGGTGAGCGGCGCCTTTGGAGCGATTGATCGTGCGTCCGGCCTTCTCGTCACGGAATCAGAAATCTTTCTCACCGTGGACGACAAACTGGCCATTTTCCAAAAGGGAGTATCCGCGCCAGTGTTGAAGGGGCGCGTGTCGGGCAGGTTTGCGGCTGCAGATGTCTTCTCGAAGGTTGACATGGTGATCGATGGCACGCGGCTTTGGGTCGGCACCGCGCAAGGTTTGCTGGCGGTGGATATTTCAAATCGAACCGCCCCAAAGCTCCTCAATCAACCCGGGAATTCGCCAAGAGCGATTCGCGCGTCGTCTCTCTCTGCGGCCAGGCGGGTGATTGCCTTATCGACACCCGCGCCAGACGTCAACGCCGGCGGCCAAATCTCAATCTACGATGTTTCCGATCCGACTTCGACCAACCGCCTGGGTCTGGTCTTGAATGGCAGGGGGAGGGCGCAGGACGCCGCGCTGCTATCAGGCTGGGTGGTCCTCGCCGATTGGCAGGCCGGCTTGACGGTGATGAATATTTTGTCACCGGATTTCGCGGGACAAGCTCCCGCCATCACGTGGCCTCCGGTCCTGGATGATTTCGATCCGGCAAAGTCCGGCGTTCAAATGGTGGAGGGCCAGGTGGCAACCTTTCGCACGACCGTCACCGACGACGTGGAGGTTGATTTCAGCGAACTGATTGTGGACGGCTCGGTCGTCGATTCGAGCCGCGTCATTCCGCCGGTCTTTGAATACGAACTCCCGATCCTTGCCGCGGGTGCAAATCAGGTCGATGTCCAGATTCAGAGTCGTGACCGAAGCGGGAACCTTAGTCTGACCGAAAGGGTCGTGGTCGAACTGGTTGCCGACACCGTCCCTCCCACGCCACTCAACCCGACGGCGCAGTCGGGCTTCGCGGCCTTTAGTAATTGGCCTCTCGTGTTTCGATTCTCAGAAGACCTGCTGCCCTCGGCGTGGCATGTCGGTGCCATGACCCTGTTGAGTTTTGGCGCGGATCATGTGGTTGGCGGCGGCGATGATGCGGTCATCCCGCTTGCGTCGGGCGGCGTGGTGGGTTCGAGCGCGTCCATTGTTCCCGCCGCGCCGCTCGGCTTCGGGCGTTATCGGCTCACGATTCCGAAGGAGCAGATACGGGATCTGGCCAGCAATGCCGCCCCGTCGGATCTTGTGTTCGAATTCGACGCGTTGGCCGCGGACCCGTCAAACTCTGTTTGGGTCTCCCGCGTGCCGGGCCGATATCACGATGCCGCCAACTGGTTTCCCAGGCGAGTATCGGCCCAGGAGGATGTGCTGATTCTACAGGCAGGCAGCACACCCGCCGTCACTCTGGACCAATCGGTATTGGTCAGAAATCTCACGATAAATGGGACGCTCACGATAGCAGGCCGATTTACTTCTCTTACCGTGAGAAACTCCTTGAGAGGTTTCGGTACCATCACCGGCAACATCGAACTGGGCAGCTTTCTTCCCTGCAGCCTTGTCCTCGATCAGGCCGGAACGTCTCTCATCATCGACGGAAACCTGACCTTGGGCTCGGACGCGACTTTCAGCCCCGTGCTCGGCCTCGCGCCCGGTCCGTCGGTTGTAGAAGTGAAGCGGCAAACGGTTTTGAACGGAATCCTAAAACCAACCCTGGCACCCGGCTACATGGCCAGGAAGGGCGATGCGTTTGTCATCGGAAAATTTCATGGGAGTGTGAACGGAAATTTTACGCAGCTAGACCCAGGCGCCATGGGAGCGGGTGTGATCTTCGAAGGAACGATTGATGGAGTAAATTTGACGGTGCGGATCACCGGCCCTTGAGCCTGCGATGACAGGGCGACCACGAGTGCTGAGGAGGCGATGAGATAGGCTACAAATCTTGACGGCGGCACAGGCGCATCTGTTTCGTTGCCTGCTTGCTCAGAGGCCGCCGCGGGCATGCGCCCGCGTTCGCGCCTCGCATCTGCATCTGTGGCGCTCGCCATCATTCGTAGCCTATCCCACGGTCTCCTCAGTATGATCGAAACCACACAGCCATCGTTGCGAAATCTTCGCGATCCTTGAACTCAGGTACGGCTCTGTGGCAAAGTTTCGAGCCACAGGTGTTTCCAGTGGTTGCCTCCAATTGAAAGCTCAAGTTCAACGAATGAAACGGCGCACGTTTCGCCGGCTGCGCGCCAGTCAAGAGGCCGGACATCATCACAATGTCTATGTAGTGCTGCTGGATCCCAAAGTGGCCCGATTGCGGATTGTGCGGGCGGCGAACCCGAATCGCGATTTGTCCAAGCCCTGCGTGTATGTCGGCATGACGGGGCTTTCACCGGAGGAACGATTTGAAAACCACAAGCGCGGTGAGAAGGCGGCTGCGGTGGTGACCCGGTTTGGAATACGCCTCATCCCGGAATTGTTCACCCACTTGAACCCGATGCCGTTCGACGCGGCTGTTCAGATGGAGAAGGATCTGGCGGAGGATCTCAGGCGGGCCGGCTACACGGTGACTGGCGGTCATTGAAGCGGCACCTGAAATCCAGAGCGCTCGAATTGCTGGCTGTGTTTCCCTTGTGGCTCCAGTCGCCGCCCTTCTTCCGGCTGCCGATCGAACCGCAAGCCTGTTCGTCATGCGACAATCCTGTTTCATTTGGGCAACAATTCTGTTTGCGGGTTGTATTTCCATCCGCTTTTTGAAACCGTGCATTCGTGCAAGCCTTTTTGAGATTCGAGTGCGCGTGTGTGCTGGCCTGTGTTTTCTTCGGCACGATTGGAATTCCGAAGTTCACCGCCACTGGCGCAGTGCTTGAGGATGGGAAGCCGGTCTTCGCGCGCTCTCCCTACCTGCAATTCGCCACGCCCACCTCGATGCGCGTTGTCTGGCGGACCGCGGGCGCCATTTCCCCTGTGGTCAGGTTCGGGGAGGAGGTCGATCGGCTTACATCCCAGGCCTTGCCCGAAGCCATCGTGGTGCGGGCCTCCCTCGGCACAAATGGGCAGACACTCCCCGGGAAGTGGTCACGATTGCGAACTGAACAAAATCTGAAACTGCCACCCCTCCACAGCGCGCCTGTTGGAACATTTCAGTATGAAGCGGAGCTGGCGGGTTTGCATCCCTCGACGCGCTACTATTACGGAGTGTTTGATGGTGATCGCCGGCTGACACCTGTGGATGCGACGTATTCCTTCGTCACACCTCCGCCAGCCGGCACCCGCAAGCCAACCCGCTTCTGGGTGATCGGGGACAGCGGAACGGGCCGGCAAGCGCAGGCAGACGTTCATCGAGCGATGATCGAACATGTGCAGCAGGAAAAACGGCCGCTGGACTTTTGGCTGCACGTTGGCGACATGGCCTACGGAACGGGAAGAGACATGGAGTTTCAGAGCAGGTTTTTTGAATCCTACGAAACAACACTGCGCGGCTCGGTCTGCTGGCCCACCATGGGCAACCACGAGGGGCACACTTCCAAGGGCGCCACTGGCATCGGGCCTTATTACGACGCCTACGTGCTGCCAAAACGCGCCGAAGCTGGCGGCGTGGCGTCGGGCACCGAAGCGTATTATTCCTTCGATCATGGCAACATCCACTTCATCTGCCTCGATTCACACGACATGGAGCGCAAACCGACCGGGGCGATGGCAAAATGGTTGAAGGCGGACCTCGAGAAAGCCAGCGCGGAATGGTTGATCGCTTTCTGGCATCACCCGCCTTACACGAAAGGATCGCACGACAGCGACAAGGAGACCGACCTCAAGGAAATGCGCGAGCACATCATGCCCATCATCGAATCCGGCGGAGTCGATCTTGTGCTCACGGGGCATTCGCACGCTTACGAAAGGTCGATGCTCATGGACGGCGCCTACGCGACGCCGACGGTTTCCGAGAACGTCATTCTGGACGATGGGGATGGAGATCCCCAGGGGGATGGGGCCTATCGCAAGAGCGAGGGGGTGAATCCCCATGAGGGAACCGTGCAGGTCGTGGCCGGCAACGCAGGGGCAAATCTGGGGCGCAATGGATCATCGCCAGTGATGAAGAAAATCATCATCGAGCATGGGTCGGTGATCGTGGACGTGCACGGCGACACACTGACGGCGACGATGATCAATCTTAACAGCAAGCCACGTGACCTTTTCAGCATCGTGAAGCGTGGAAAGGTAAATACTTCGCGCCATGCCTTGCCGTGGCAGCCCATGGAGTACACCAAGCCCGCCGTCGCGGTGAAAATTCCAGCGACTGCGGCGCTCGATCACAAGGTGCTCATCGCCAAAAAATCGGAATGGACCTACCTTGCAGGCGAACATCCCCAGGGGCTCGTCTGGACGCGGCCTGGTTTCGCTGCCGCCGGTTGGAGCAAGGGACAGGCTGGTTTCGGCATCGGGGACGCTGAATTTCGGACGGAACTGTCACGACTGCGGGGCAGATCTGCCTCGGTTTACATCCGCAGGGAGTTTGAACTGGAACAGGCTGACAAGATCACCGAACTCGGACTGCTCGTAGATTTCTCCGATGGGTTCATCGCGTATCTGAACGGTCATGAAGTGGCGCGGGTTGGAGTGGGTCGCAGCAGCGGGCGGAATGCGCAGAAGATCAAGGCGCGGGAGGACCGTGGCGTCCTCTATGTGGCTCTGAAAGATGCCCACAAATTCGCGCTGGACGGAATCAATGTGCTTGCCATTGAGGCGCATTCGGCGGCGGGAGGACTAGATCTCCTCATAGATCCTTCGCTGCTCCTGGAGGATTGAGGATTTATGCGCTCGAACCATCTTCTGCCCGCCGTGACGGCACTCAGCCTACTGCTCGCCAGTCTGACTTCGCTCTTCGCTCACGAAGGCCCCGAACACGACATCGCGGAACTGACTGAACTAATGTCAAAGCACGGAGAGACGGCTGATCTACTGACTCAGCGGGCGGTTGAATACCAGGTTTTGGGAAAGCATGCCGAGGCGGCCAGGGATCTGGAACGTGCGGTGCATCTCGAACCACGACTGCTTGCCACGCAGCGCGAGTTGAGCCGCGCCTACTTCGCGTTGGGAAAGACGAATGAAGCATTGCAGACCGTCTCACGCGCCTTGCGAACGGCCGTTGAACAACCCGGGCGCTCCTCCTTGCTGGTGGTTCGCGCGGAGATCTTGCGGGCGCGAAAGGATAACGCGAAAGCGCTGGAAGATTTGAACGCCGCGATTCTGGGGCATCCAGGCAATGTGGATTGGCACCTCGCTCGCAGCCAGGTCCAGGCAAGCCTCAAGTTGACCAAGGAGCGTGTATCGAGCCTGGAGCAGGGCATTCAGGAATCTGGGAGCGGTGTGCTGCAAACGGAGTGGGTCGAGGCTCTCATCGCCGATGGACAGCACAGCCGGGCGTTGGAGCGAATCGAACTTGAGCTGAAGGCATCGCGATGGAAGAGCAGTTGGCAGATTCGTCGTGCAAAAGTTCACCTCGCGACAGCGAAACCGGAGCAGGCAATGTCCGATCTCAAGGCCGCTCTTGCCGAACTGGAACGCCGGATCAATCCCGCCGCGCCGGATCCTTCTCTTCTCGTTGATCGCGGACTGGTTCATGAACTCCTTGGAAACAAGGCGGACGCGCGAAAAGACTACGAACTGGCGAGGTCCAAAGGATTCAACGAGGAATCAGTGCGCGAACGGATTGAAGTTCTTAAAGTCGCAAGTGACGAGTAAGGGTCCGCGCAGGTTCGCTGGTAGCTCCACGGTCTCCTCAGTAAACCACTCTTCTGTTCCCCGTCGGCTCGTACTTTTCATTGCCTTCGTTGGCTGAATCGCAACACTGCCGCGAGTTTTATGAAGAATCATTCCACACAAAAACTTTCGAAAAAATTCGCCGCTTATCCCCGCCTGAATCCGCTTGGCATCGGTCGCAACATCTCCGCCGCTGATCTCGTTGATAATGTCATGCTCGCCTACAACGGCGGACGGATGCGCGAAGGGTGCCGGCTTTTCAGCGAGAAGATGCTGGTTGACGACGGCTGCATCGGCATGTCGTTGACCGGCGCTCTGACGCCCGCCGGATTGGGCAAGTCCTGCATCATTCCGCTGATGAAGGCTGGCTTCGTCGATTGGATCATCTCCACGGGCGCGAATCTTTATCACGATCTGCACTACGGTCTCGACATGGCGCTCTACGCGGGGTCGCCGTTCCTGAACGACGTGGACCTGCATCGCGATGGAGTGATCCGAATTTACGACGTGCTGTTTGACTACAACGTATTGCTCGACACCGACGCCTTCGTGCGCGAAGTGATCCAGAGTCCCGAATTTCAGAAGTCGATGGGCACCGATGAATTCCATTATCTGCTCGGACGTTACGTGCATGCCCGTGGTCGCAAACTGGGGCTGAAGGACAGCTCAGTCCTCGCCACCGCCTATGAGTGCGGCATCCCCATCTTCACCTCAAGCCCGGGCGACAGCTCGATCGGCATGAACATCGCCGCCATGTCGCTTCGGGACTCGAAGCTGCTGCTGGATGTGAATCGAGACGTGAATCAAACGGCTGGCATCGTTTACGACGCCAAGTCCACCGGACACACATCCAGCGTTTTGATCTTCGGCGGCGGCAGTCCAAAGAATTTCATGCTCCAGACTGAGCCCCAGATTCAGGAGGTCATGGGAATCGCTGAGAAGGGGCACGACTATTTCCTGCAGTTCACGGACGCGCGGCCAGACACAGGAGGCCTCTCCGGCGCGACTCCCGCCGAGGCCGTGAGCTGGGGCAAAGTCGATCCGGACAAACTGCCCGATTGCGTGGTTTGCTACACTGACACGACGATCTCTATGCCGCTGCTGACGGCTTACGCTCTGGCGCGAGTGAAGCCGCGCCGGTTGAAACGGTTGTTCGATCGTCGCGACGCAATCCTCGATAAAGTGCGGGCCAAGTACCTCAAGACCGGAACGGTTGCCAAGGTGCTCACGAGTCGCAAAGTGGCCAAACGCGCCAGCAGCGTGGGTTTGAAAAAGTGAATCCGTCATGACACCCGGCACTCGCATCGCACATTACGAAATCGTAGGGCCGCTCGGAGCGGGCGGCATGGGCACGGTTTATCGGGCGCGCGACAGCCGTCTCGGCCGCGAAGTTGCGCTCAAACTTTTGCCGGAGGAATTGTCCCAGGACGCCGCACGCCGGCAACGGTTCCTGCGCGAAGCCCGCGCCGCGTCCGCCATCAACCACCCCAACGTCTGCGTCATCCACGAGGTCGGGGAGACAAGCGATCAGCGCTTGTACATCGCCATGGAACTCGTTCAAGGCCGCCCCTTGGACGATCTCCTGCGACAGCGGCCGTTCAATATCGCCACGGCGGTGGACACTGCGCTGCAAGTGGCGGACGCGCTCGACGCCGCCCATGCCGGCAAGATCGTGCATCGCGACATCAAGCCCGCCAACATCTGCCGCACGGAGCGTGGGCTGGTCAAGGTGCTGGATTTCGGTCTGGCGAAACTTCTCGGGACAGAGACGACCGACGTGGACGCGCCGACGGCTGTCGAGCTCACCTCGGCCGGACAAGTTCTGGGCTCTCCGGCCTACATGAGTCCGGAACAGGCGCTCGGCAAGGAATTGGATCATCGCACGGACCTCTTCAGCCTGGGTGTGGTGCTCTACCAGATGGTGACCGGACGCTCGCCGTTCACTGGATCGAGCCTTGCGGAGACCCTTCAGAAAATCACGCAGGCGCAACCGGAAGCGATGGCCCGGTTCAACTACGACGTGCCGCCCGAGCTGGAACGTATCGTCCTCAAATGCCTCCAGAAAGACGCCGGACGCCGCTTCCAATCCGCCCGCGAGTTGATGGTGGATCTGGGAAACTTGAAGCGCGACCTCGAGTCCGGTGCGGGGCAAGGCGCATCACCAGCCGTCGCCGCGCGCGTGGAATCGTCCGCTGCGGGCAACGCCACCGTCCACACATCAAAGCTCGGGGAAACGATCCTGCCCGTCACCGCCTCTCCCCCGGAAGAACTGAGCCGCAGCGACGTATTCCTCAGCTACGCGGGAATCGATGACCAACCGTTGCTGGGCCGCCGCAGTGGGTGGGTCTCGCAGTTTTGCCGCAACCTCGAACTTCGCCTCGAACAGCTTTCCGGCGAACGCATCCGCATCTGGCCTCACGCCAACCCTGCCGGGCAGGCGAAAGTGGATGACCGCATTCTCAGCGGACTCTCGGGAATCAAAGCGATGGTTTCGGTGGTCTCGCCGCCCTACGCCAAATCCGAGAGTTGCCGGCAGGTGGTCGAACAATTCTGGCAAGCGGCGCAGCCAGGCGGGCGATCACCCATCGAGAGCCAGACGCGTCTGTTCAAGGTGGTGAAGACACCGGTGGATCTCGATGAATTGCCCGCGCCGCTCTCCGCTGTCTTCCAAAAGCTCCTGGCCTTCGATTTCTTCGAGATGGACACCGAGACCGGGCGACTGCGCGAATTCAGCGAGGAGTTCGGCGAACAGGCGCGGCGTCAATTCCTCGAACGGATTTACGATCTGGCCTACGAGATGAACCGCGTCTTGCGTTCGCTCAAATCGAAGCCTCCCGCCGACCGCGCCGCCGCTCGCCCCGCATCGGTGGCCAGGAGCGTTTATCTGGCGGAAACGACTTCAGACCTTCGAGCCGAACGCGACCAGATCCGCCGCGAACTTCAAGAGCGCGGATTTCAAGTCCTCCCCGAGGCGCCCCTGCCCATGGTGGCCGAAGAATTGACCGAGACGATCCGCCGCGACCTCGACCGTTCCCACGCCGTGATTCATCTGGTGGGCGCTCGCTATGGCATGGTGCCCGAGGGCGGCAATGAATCGTTGGTCGAGGTCCAGACGCGCCTGAGCGCGGAAGCCGCACCCGGACGCAAGTTTGCTCGTTTTATTTTGATGCCACCCGCGTTGATCACGGGGGACGACCGGCAGACCGCTTTCGTGCGAGCGCTTCGCGAAGGCACCGCGGGCATGGAACGAACTGAGTTGCTCACCGGCGCGCTCGAACAGTTGAAAAGCCTGGTGATCAAAACTCTCACCGCGCCGCCTCCTGAACCAACACCGGTCGCGCCCGCCACCGCCGGCGAACTGCGTCGCGTGTATCTCATCTGCGACGCGAAGGACGAGCAGGCCATCGAACCGATGGAGGACTACCTCTACGATCAGGGCTTGGAAGTGAAAATTCCCATCTTTGAAGGCGACGAGCAGGACTTCGTGGGCATGCACCAGGAGAACCTCAAGCTCTGCGATGGTGTGATCATCTACTTCGGCCAGGCCAGCGCGCAATGGGCCGAGATGAAGCTGATGGACCTGCTCAAAGCGCAGGGCTTCGGCCGCGAAAAGCCCTGGCTCTCGCAGGCCGTCTATATCGCGCCTCCGGACCATCGCCGAAAGGAACGCTTCCGCTCGCACCAGGTGGATGTGATCCGCCAACAGGCCGGATTTGATCCCGCGTTGCTCGCGGCATTCATGGTGAAACTTAAAGCGAAATGAAACGGACGCCACACAAGATTAAGGCAAACCCGGGACAGCGATTGCGTGCCAGACACTCGATCAACCGAGGACGTTGGCTTTCGATTCCCTCTCCCGCGAGGGAGAGGGTTAGGGGGAGGGTGAACGCGTGGGACGAGTCCGGAGCGTTGGGATTTTACGGCGACTCTCCCTCACCCCTGCCCTCTCCCGCTGGGAGAGGGAGAATTGCCGAACATTTTGAAGCGCAGTATCAGGGCCGAGATGCATAAGCAGAATCCAAAGCTGACAAGACTCGCGCGCAATCTGCGCAAACGGGACTCGTGGGGCGAACGCCTCATGTGGACCTGGTTGCGCGACCGAAGATTTTCCGCCTACAAGTTTCGGCGCCAGCATCCGTCCGGCCCCTACATCCTCGACTTCTTTTGTCTCGAAGCATCGCTCGATATCGAAGTCGATGGGTTTCAGCACGGACATCCGGACATTGCACAGGCTGGCGCACTGCGCGACGCCTGGCTGGCCTCTCGTGGAGTGAAAGTGCTGCGCTTTTGGGGTTCGCACCTTCGGCGCGAGAAAGAAGCAATCCGCGATACGATCTGGCGTACACTTCAAGAACGAGCGCCTCATCCACTCCCGGATTACTGCCGTCCCGTAGTCGCGCCGGGATCTCGATCTCGCGGAGGTGATGAATGAGATCGCACTCTTCATCACCACAGCCCTCGCGCGCTGAGAGAGAGGGGAAAATGTCTGCTACATCCTGGCAACTCAAAACCCGGTGTTGGCTCGAAGCGCTCTCGAACAATCAAGCGTGATGGCCGTCATTCCCTCTCCCTCGAGGGAGAGGGTCAGGATGAGGGTGAAAGCGTGGGACGCATCCGAGGCGTTTCGAGTTGCCGAGGCCTCTCCCTCACCCCGGC
>SXGT01359794.1_pt1 | contig 12657 bp, 17 predicted proteins | sample 3176221 | NCBI WGS metagenome assembly SXGT01 (sample SAMN11356862, study PRJNA531348) | freshwater metagenome | isolation source: freshwater sample F1-120 | place: China: Fuxian Lake, Yuxi | collected 2017-12-25
ACGGCGACCCCCTGGCCGCCACGTCCGTCCTCGAGCAGGCGCTGCGCACCGAGGTCGGCGGCGTGCACGGCCGCCAGCGTCACCGGATCGACCTCGCCTGGGCCGCGATGGTCACCGGCGACCTCGACCGCTGCGCCCTGCTGCTGTCCGAGGTCGACGTCGACCACGTGCGCTCCCCCCGGCTCGTCCTGGCGGCCCGCGTCACCCGGCTCGGCCTGGCCCGCCGGCTCAGCGACGGCACCGGGCTCGCCGCGGCCTGGTCGGCCGTGCGCGGCGACCTCCCGGGCCTGCCCGTCGACCTCGTCACGCTGCCGTACGTCGGTGAGCTGCTCGTCGCGGCGGCCCGGCTGGGCGAGAGCGCCCGGCTCGAGCCGCACGTCGAGCGGGCGGGTCGGCTGCTGGAGACCATCGGCCAGCCCACCGTGTGGTCGACGCACCTGCACTGGTGCGGCGTCCAGGCCGCGGTGCTCGGCCAGCAGCCCGACGCCCTGCGTCCGCACGCCGCCGCGCTCATGCGCGCGTCCGCCGGCAGCGTCCACGCGCGGCACCTGGCCGAGGCGGGCCAGGTGTGGCTGCGGGTCCTGAACCGCGACGTCGACGTCGCGGTCGTGCGCTCGGTCGTCCAGGGCCTGACGCTGTCGGGCCTGACCTGGGACGCCTCCCGTCTCGCCGGCCTCGCGGCCGCGCGCGCCGGCGACCGCGACGCCTCCCAGGAGCTCATGCAGCTCGCTCGCTCGGTCGACCAGGCCAAGACGGTGGGCGAGGGCGACGACCGCCAGGTCGGCATCGCCGGGCTCACCGAGCGCGAGCTCGAGGTCGCGCGGCTCGTCGCCCAGGGCGTCGGCTACCGCGACATCGGCGACCGGCTGTTCATCTCCCCGCGCACCGTCGAGCACCACGTCGCGCGCATCCGCCGCCGGCTCGGCACCACGACCCGCCGCGAGATGCTCGACCGCCTGCGCGAGCTCCTGGACTGACACCCGACCCCGGACGCTCACCGGACGGCGACGTCGACGTCACGCCGCGTTCACCCGGTCCGCCTTCCGTGGAGGCATGAGGATCCTCGCCCTCGGCATCGCCCTCGGCCTGGCCGCGGCCCCCGCGGTCGTCGCCGTGCCCACCGCCTCGGCGGACGTCCAGGACCGTCCCGCCGTCAAGAAGCCGGTCCGCTCCGTGACCGTCATCGCCCACCGCGGAGCCTCCGGCTACCGCCCCGAGCACACGCTCGCCGCCTACGAGCTCGCCATCCAGCAGGGCGCCGACTACATCGAGCCCGACCTCGTGTCCACGAAGGACGGCGTGCTCGTCGCCCGGCACGAGAACGAGATCAGCGGCACCACCGACGTCGCCACCCACGCCGAGTTCGCCGACCGCCGCACCACGAAGGTCATCGACGGCCGCGACGTCACCGGCTGGTTCACCGAGGACTTCACCCTCGCCGAGCTGCGCACGCTGCGCGCCAAGGAGCGCCTCCCGCAGGTGCGGCCCGGCAACACCCCGTACGACGGAAGGTTCCAGGTGCCGACGTTCGACGAGGTCGTCGCGCTGGCCCGTCGCGCGAGCCGCGAGACCGGCCGCACGATCGGCGTGGCGCCCGAGACGAAGCACCCGACCTACTTCACCTCGATCGGCCTCGACCTGACCCAGCCGCTGGTGCGCTCGCTGCGCAAGGTCGGTTGGGACCGGCGCAACGCCCCGGTGATCGTGCAGTCGTTCGAGACCACGAACCTGCGCGAGCTCGCCCGCTGGACCCGCGTGCCGCTGCTGCAGCTGACGTCGGCCACGGGCGCGCCGTACGACCTCGCCTCGCAGGGCGACGGCACCACGTACGCCGACCTCATGTCGCCGCAGGGCCTGCGCCAGGTCGCGCGGTACGCCCGCTGGATCGGGCCCGAGAAGAGCTCGGTGCTGCCGCGCGACGCGAGCGGCGCGATCGACGAGCCCTCCTCGCTCGTGCGCGACGCCCGCCGCGCGGGGCTCAAGGTCACCGTCTACACGGTGCGCAACGAGAACCAGTTCCTGCCGACGAACCTGCGCATCGGCACCGACCCCAACGCCTTCGGCGACGTCCGCGGCGAGCTCTTCGCGCTGTTCGACGCCGGGGTCGACGCGGTGTTCGCCGACTTCCCCGACACCGCGGTCCAGGCGCGGGCCGCCTGGTCGACGCGGCGCGTCCCCGTCCTGCAGTAGCCCGCGGCGCGGTCCTACGCGACCGCCTTCGGGCGCGGACCCACGACCCGGTAGCGCGCGACGACGAAGGCGCCGTTGCGGTCGAGCTCCAGGAGCTCGAGGTCGAACGGCCGCGGGAGCAGCGGGCGGCCGGCGCCGAGGGTCACCGGGGCGACCGAGACGAGCAGCTCGTCGAGCAGGCCGGCCTCGGCGAAGTCGGCCGCGAGGGCTCCGCCCCCGACCATCCAGACCTCGCCGTCGCCGGCGGCCTCGGCGATCGACGGCCAGAGCTCGTCCGGCGTGCCCTGCACGAGCCGGACGGACGGTGCCGCCGGCTCGAGGTCGCGGTGCGTGAACACGAAGGTCGGCAGGGCGTACGGCCACGGCTCGTCCGTCCGGGCGCCGTGGTCGACGACCCACTGGTAGGTCGTGGCCCCCATGACCATCGCGCCGACCCCGGCCATGAACGCGTCGATGCCACCCGGGCCGTCCTCGTCGTGCTCCTGGACGAAGAGCCAGTCGAGGCTGTCGTGCTCGTCGGCGAGGTAGCCGTCGAGGGTCGTCGCGGTGAAGAACCGGCAGCGCGGTCGGTCGGTGGTCACGGCAGGTCTCCTGTCCGGCGGCGGTGCCAGGTGATCGGGTCGGGGTCGGGGAGGTCGGCGGCCGCGACGCCCGCAGCGCGCAGCATCCAGCGCGCCACCTGTCGACGGTGCGCGGAGAAGGTCAGGACGTGGGAGACGACCTGCGCGAGCAGGAACGACTCGGGCGGGTCGCACAGGGCGTCGACGACGCTGTCGCCCCACGCGCCGCGGCGCTCGGTGTCCCGCACCCACGCGAGCCAGCGCGGCGCGGCCTCGGCGTGCAGCGCCGCGAGCTCGTCCACCGTCGCCTCGGCCGGGAGCCGCGGCTCGTCCGCTCCCTCCAGGGTCGCGAGCCAGGGCAGCGTGCCCGTGGCGAGCCGGTGCAGGACGGCAAGCAGCGTCTCCTCCGGGCCGCTCCAGTCGAGCACGACGTGACCGGGCAGGCGCGGCTCCACGAGGGCGGGGTGCGAGAGCCCCTGCGCCGCGTCGAGCAGCGCCGTGACGTCGTCGACGTCGTGCCGCACGAGCAGCTCCAGCACGTCGCCCGAGGGGTGCTCGCGCGACTCGCCCGCGTCGACGTAGAGCACGCTGGGCCCGTGGAAGTGGATGCCGTTCGGGGCCGGCAGCCAGTGGCCGTGCGTGCTCGCGGGCGGCGTCGCGCTGGGCGCGTGCCCGTACGCACGCCCGAACGCACGCGCGAACCCCTCGACCGAGTCGTACCCGGCCTCGAACGCCGCGTCCGTCACCGACGTGCCGCGCTGGATGCGCCAGGCCGCGCGCTCCAGCAGGACCCGACGTCGCAGCGCGACCGGCGGCTCACCGGTGGCACCGCGCAGCTGACGGGCGAAGTGGAACGGCGACGCGTGGGCCCCGGCCGCCATCGAGGCGAGGTCGTGGTGCTCGTCGTCGAGGACGGCGTCGAGCAACGTCCGGAGTCGGTCGCGGGGCAGGTCGGGCACGAGCCCAGTCTCGCGTCCGGAGGCGGCTCGGCGCCCGACCGTTCTTGCGGTGCTGCGGCCCGCCTCAGCGGCGGCGCAGCTCCAGGAAGATGCTCGGGCCGAAGTCGCGGTCGGCCAGGCGCTCCTGCAGCGCCTTCTCGACCGAGACGAGCAGACCGGTCGGCAGCAGCTTCTTGAGCCGCTCGCTGCGCAGGTTCGAGACCGAGAGCTTGCGCTCGAGCGTCAGGCCGGCGGCGGCGAGCTGGCCGACCACGGTGTCGACGTTGTGGTTGACGAACGCGATGGCGTCGGGCTCGTCGGCGGTGACGGTGCGGATGCTCACCGGCTCGGTGGGCAGCGCCTTGCCCTCCTTGCGGAACCGGCGGCGGTTCTTGAAGTGGCCGTAGTTCGCGACCTCGATGATCGCGGTGGCACCCGGCTTGAGCACCCGGGCGATCTCGCCGAACTCGGTCGTGGGCTCGGGGATGTGGTGCATGACGCGCACCATCGTCAGGAGGTCGAGCGAGGCGTCGTCGAACGTGAGGTGGTCGGCCTGCATCTGCACCTGCGCGATGTCGGTGCCGGCGAGGATGCGCTCGGCGGCCTCCAGCTGGGTGCGGCTCGGCTCGGCCAGCGTGACGTGGTCGGCGTACTCGCGCAGGAGCAGGCACAGCCGGCCGAACCCACCGCCCACGTCGGCGGCGCTGCCGAAGCGGCGTCCGTCCAGGAGTCGGCGGATGGCGGCCTCCTCGGCCGCGTGCTCGTAGTCGCGGTCGTCCCAGTAGGCGGTGTAGTCGTACCCGCGGTCGTACTGGTCGGCGACCTTCTTGGGCTTGTCGTCCGTCACGCGGGCCAGCCTAGCCCGCGCCTGGTGCGGCTCATCCGAAGGTGCGCGGTCCGAAGCGCGGTCGTTCGCCCTGCTGACCGGCGCGACGGGCGATCGCCGTGTTCGGGGACCGGAACATCCGCAGCTGGTAGAGGCGCTCGCGGCGGAACGCCGACCGCAGCCCGCCCAGCCGCACCGTGTTCAGCAGCCGTTTCGACGCGGCCACCGAGTCCGGCGAGCGCTCCAGCAGGAGGTCGACGAGCTCCTTCGCGAGCGCCTGCGGGTCGTCGGCGACCCCGGAGGCCAGGCCGATCTCGACGGCGCGCTCGCCGCTGACCATCTCTCCGGTCATCACGAGCCGCTTGGCGACGTCGGCGCCCACCAGTTCGACGAGCGGGACGGTGCCGCTCATGTCGGGGACGAGGCCCCACTTGGCCTCCAGCACCGACCAGCGGCAGTCCGGCGTCGTGAACCGGAAGTCGGCCGCGAGCGCGAGCTGGATGCCGGCGCCCAGCACGTGGCCGCGCGTCACGGCGATCACCGGGACGGGCAGCTCGCGCCAGGTCCAGAGCGCCTGCTGGAACAGGTTGGTGGCCCGCCAGGGCGGGGTGAGGAAGAACTTCACGACGTTGGCACGCTGCGGACCGACCGTGGCGAAGTCCAGGCCGGCGCAGAAGGACGGACCCTCGCCGCTCAGCAGCACGACGCGGACGTCGCGGTCGGCGCGGACCCGTCGCGCGGCGTCGAGCAGGCCCTGCAGGACCTCGAAGTCGACGCCGTTGCGCTTCTCGGGACGGTTGAGGACGACGTGCGCGACGGGACCGTCGACGCGGACCAGGACGGCGGGCTCGCTCATGCCGCCAGGCTACCCGTGAGTAGCCGGCGGTCGCGAGGTCCGTCAGCCGATCCGGTCCAGCACGTGCCGCGTGGCGCCCGAGACGTCGGTGCTGACGGCGGCGCGCTCCTGGCCGAAGCGCATCTTGAGCTCGTGCGGCCAGGCGGCACGCGTGCGCACGAGCGCACCGATGGAACTGCGGTCGACGTGGCGCCGCAGTGCGGGGTCGAGGTCGCGGGCGTCGTCCCACAGGAGGAGCACCTGCGGACGGATGCGGGTGGCGAGGTCGACAACCTCGCGCAGCCCGACCTCCGGTCCGACGATGCGCAGCGCGACGTCGGCCTCGGCGAGTGCGGCGCCGAGCGCGACGAAGGGCAGCGACTCCGCGTCCTCGGTGCTGCTGGCGAGCAGGACCTCGGGACGCTGGTGCGCGTGGTGCCGTCCGCGGACCACGCGGACGTGGTCGAGCAGGAGCCGGGCGGCGGCGATCTCGGCCTCCGCCTCCAGCAGGCCGCTGGAGGTCGCCGCGGCCATCCGGGCGAGCGCCGGGGACAGCACGTCGCGCCAGCTGGCGAGGAACTCGCCCTCGCCGCGCAGCCGCTCGCAGATGTCGCGGATGCGGTCGTCCTCGTGGCCGGCGGCCGCGCTGAGGATCGACTCGACGACGGCGTGCGGACCGACGGGCACGCTGCGCTGCTGCTCGGCGCCCAGAGCGGACTCGAGGGCCTCGCGGTCGAGGTGGCGCACCACGCGGGCGGCGTCCTGCGCCGACACCCCGCGGGCGACCATGCGGCGCATCAGCTCGGCGCGGTCGATGTCGCGCTCGGTGTAGCGGCGGTGCCCGCCCTGCGTGCGGTGGCTCGGCCCGATGCCGTAGCGGCGCTCCCACGTCCGCAGCGTCGAGGCCGCGACCCCGAGGCGGGTGGAGACGGCGCCGACGCCCCAGGTGACGTCGGGCCCGGCGTCGCTGACGTCGCTCCAGCCTCCCGTGGGCCGGCGATCGGCCCCGGGACGGCCCGGGGAGTCCTTCACCACGTCACCTCCGCTGATCTCTCGGAGTCTAGGAACGACCTGAGGGCCTTGCCACACGAACCGCCGCTGAGTAGTTTGTGGACAAGTTGCGTTCCGGGGGGAACGCGTTCTCCCCAGGGACCCGACGACGGCGTGCGCCGGCACGGGTCGGCGCCTGGACGTGAGGACGCACCATGGTCAACATCGCGCGACTCCCCGACCCGATCGCGGAGTCCTACGAGTGGCAGTACCAGGGTCTGTGCCGGACCACGGACCCCGACTCCTTCTTCTCCCCCGACGCCGAGCGCGGCGCGCCCCGGGCGCGGCGCGAGGAGGCCGCCAAGGCGCTGTGCGCCCGCTGCCCGGTCCTGGAGACGTGCCGTCGGCATGCGCTCGAGGTGCAGGAACCCTACGGTGTGTGGGGAGGGCTCAGTGAAGCAGAACGCCGGGCCATCCTGCATCGCCGACGCGCAGCCTGAGCCGCGCCGGCACCCGAGCTCGAGGGGGCTGTGCCATGTCGTTGTCCGGCAAGAAGATCGCATTCCTGACCGCGCAGGTGGGCGTCGAGAAGGCTGAGCTCGAGCGGCCCTGGCAGGCGGTCGTCGACGCCGAGGGATCGCCCGTCCACATCGCGCCGGAGACCGGCGAGGTGCAGTCGATGGTCGGCGACACCGACAAGGACGCCACGTTCGAGGCCACGGTCGCGGTGTCCGACGCCTCGGCCGACGACTACGACGCGCTCGTGCTGCCGGGTGGCACGGTCAACGCCGACAAGGTCCGCGCCGACGACGCGTCCGTCGCCCTGGTCAAGGCGTTCGTCGACGCCGGCAAGCCCGTCGCGGCGATCTGCCACGGCCCGTGGGCGCTCGTCGAGGCCGGCGTGCTGCCGGGCAAGACGCTCACCTCGTTCCCCTCCCTCGCCACCGACATCCGCAACGCTGGCGGCTCCTGGGAGGACGCGGAGGTCCTGCACTCGGCCGAGAACGGCTGGGACCTCGTCACCTCGCGCAACCCCGACGACATCCCGGCCTTCAACGACCGGCTCGTCGAGGTCTTCGGGACGGCCTGAGCGATGGCCGAGAAGACCGCACCCGGCAGGAAGCCCAGTACCTCCGCCAAGCTGCTGTACCGCCCCGTGGGCCTGGTCAGCTCGATCCTCGGCGGCCTGCTCGCGAGCATGATCTTCAAGCAGGTCTGGAAGCGCGTGAGCCCGACGGCCGACGAGCGCGCCGACGTCCCGGGGCCGCTGCAGAGCGAGTACCCGTTCAAGGAGATCCTGCTCGCCGCCGTGCTGCAGGGCGCCATCTACTCCGCGGTCAAGGCGGTCATCGACCGTCAGGGCGCGAAGGCCTTCGAGCGGGCGACCGGGGAGTGGCCCGGCAGCTGAGCGGTTCGTTGCGCCGCGGCGCGACGGCGTCCACCCTGGGGCCATGCGCACCGACGTCGACGTCCTGAGCCACGGCACCCGCCTGTCCGTCTGGCACTACCCCGCGGGCACGGACGACCTCGTCCGTGACGGCCGCCGTCCGTGCGTCGTCATGGCGCACGGGTTCGGCTGCACCCGCGACATGGGGCTGGAACCGTTCGCGGAGCGGTTCGTCGCCGCCGGGGCGGACGTGCTGCTGTTCGACTACCGCGGCTTCGGCGACTCCGACGGCGACGAGCGCCAGGTCGTCGACCACGCCCGGCACCGCGACGACTACCGCGCCGTGCTCGCCCACGCGCGTCGCCTGGACGGCGTCGACCCCGACCGCGCCGTGCTCTGGGGCAGCTCGTACTCCGGCGGCCACGTCGTCGCCGTCGCCGCGGACGACGGGCGGGTCGGCGGCGTGATCTCGCAGGGCGCCGCGATGGACGGTCGCGCCGCGACGCTGGAGATCGTCCGGTACGCCGGCCTGCGCCAGCTCCTGCGCCTGAGCGCGGTCGCGCTCGTGGACCAGGTCCGGCACCTGCTGCGCCGGCCGTCCCGGTCGGTCGCGCTGGTGGGTCCGCCCGGCGCGCTCGCGGCGATCACCGCACCCGACGCGCAGGACGGGTACGGCGCGATCGCGACGCCCACGTTCCGCAACGACATGCCCGCGCGCTGCATCCTGCGCATCGCGCTCAACCGCCCCGTCACGTCGGCGCGACGGCTGCGCGCCCCGCTGCTGCTCGTGATGGCGACCCGCGACTCCATCGCGCCGCCCGCCGCCGTGGAGCGCGTGGCGCGCCTGGCCCAGGGTCCGGTGGACCTGCTGCGGCTGGAGGTCGGGCACTTCGACATCTACCTCGGCGAGCCCTTCGAGACCTCGGTCGCGCGGCAGGTGGCCCTCCTGCGTCAGGTGTGAGCGTCAGCCGCTGACGCGTCGCGCACCGCCGGGCCCCGCAGCTGCGCCACGCGCTGGTGCGAGAGGCCGAGGACGAGGGCCGTCTCGCGCAGCGTGAGCCCGCGTCCGGCGAGCTCGGCCACGGCCGCCACGAGGTGCCCCGTGTGCGCCGCCCGGAGTCGCTGGAGGTCGGCTCGCTCGGCGGCGAGCTCGTCCAGGGACACCGGGGCGAGGTCGGCCACCACGGGAACCACGGTCACCTCGACGTCGTCGGGAACGAGGTCCTCCAGCAGAGCCGCGGCGTCGCGGACCATCTCCTCGACCTGGTCCAGCCGGCGGACCTGGGTGTGCAGGCCGTCGATCTCCGGCACCTCGACGGACCACCATCGTCCGCTGCGCGTGGCACGAGCGGTGACCTTCACGGTTCCACCCCGATCTGCCGGAGGATGCTCCGAGCGGTCGCGTCGTTGATCTCACGGTGCCGCGGGACGACCGTCCGCCGCGAGCCGACGATCACCTTCGTGTGACGGGCGCCCTCGGTCTCGACGATGGACAGGCCGTTCTCCTGGGCGTGCTGCCTGATCAGCCGCAGAAGGTCACGACGCTTCACGCTAGCCCACCCGTCCCCGGATGTCTATCGACGTAGCCAGACGCCGTCTATCCGCCTAGACGACGTCGTCCCGGTCACGCCACGGTACGGCTCCCGAGGCGTCGTGAGCGGGATGCGTCCACAGGGCCGGTCAGCCGCTGACGCGCACCGCGAGCTTGCCGTGGACGTGGCCCTCCTGGCTGCGCCGGAAGGCGTCGGCGAGGCGCTCGAGGGGAAAGACCTCCTCGACCTCGATCCGCACGGCTCCGTCGTCGACGAGCCGGGAGAGCCGACCGAGGCCGTCGGCGTCGGGCCGGACCCAGAGCCAGCGACCGCCCTCGCCGAGGACGTCGGGGTCGGCGATCGAGGCGTGCCGGCCCTCCTCGGCGAGCACCGCGAGGGTCTGCTCGAGGACGCCGCCGACGAGGTCCAGCACGACGTCGACCCCGTCCGGGGCGAGCTCACGCACGGCGTCGACGAGGCCGTCGCCGTAGGCGACCGGCTCGGCGCGCAGGTCGCGCAGCCGGTCGTGCTGGGCCTCGGACGCGGTGCCGATGACCCGCGCACCCAGCGCCTTCGCGACCTGGACCGCGAACGAGCCGACCCCGCCGGCGGCGCCGTGCACCAGGACGACGTCGTCGGGACCGACGTCGAGGCGCTCCAGCGACTGCAGCGCCGTGAGTCCGGCGAGGGGCAGCGACGCCGCCTCCTCCCACGTCGCCTCGACCGGCTTCGCGGCCAGCGCGCGCACCGGCACCGTCACCTGCTCGGCGAACGTGCCGCCGTGCACGTAGTCCTTGCGGGCGTACGCGACGACCTCGTCGCCGACCTGCCACTCGGGCGTGTCGATGCCGACCTCGGCCACGACGCCGGCGACGTCCCACCCCGGGACGACCGGGAACCGGACGTCCATGAGGGCGTCGAGCCCGCCCGACATCAGCTTCCAGTCGACGGGGTTGACGGAGGCGGCGCGGACGTCCACGAGCACCTCGCCCGGCCCGACCTTGGGCGTCGGCAGGTCGGTGAGGGAGAGGACGTCGAGGTCGCCGTACTGGTCGTAGGTCATGGCACGCATACCTGTGGTCAACAGGCCCGGTGGTCCGCCGATTCCACGGCCGGGCCCCTCGCCGTGCCAGGATCGGGGCGTGGGACGCACCAGCGAGGGACGCGCGGAGGTCAACGGCCGTGCCCTCACGTGCCTGGTGTGCGGCCACGACACCTTCCGGCAGCGGTCGATCGCGATGAACACGACGGGGCTGTCGTTCCTCAACCTCGACTGGCTGAACCGGACCGCCCGCGCGGCGATCTGCACCGAGTGCGGCTTCGTCCACCAGTTCGCGTAGCCGTGCTGCTGCGCACCGGCCAGCTCCTCGTGGGGTGCGTCGTCCTGGGCCTGGGCGTCGCGGGACTGCTCGTCGCCTCACTCGGGTCGGACGGCTACTCGACCATGATCAACGGCCTGTCCCTCGCGCTCGGGCTGCCCTTCCTCGCCGTGAACGTGTCGGTCGGGGTCGTGCTCGTGCTGCTCGCGTGGCTGCGCGGTCACCGGCCCGGCGTCGGCACCGTGACGCAGCCGCTCGTCGTCGGCTCGGTCGTCTCGCTCGTGCTGGGCACCGTCGAGACGCCCGACTCGCTCGCGGTCCGGGTCGCGCTGCTCGCGGTCTCGCTGCCGGTGCTCTCGCTCGGCATCGCGGCCTACCTCGCCGCCGACCTGGGCGCGGGGCCGACGGAGGTCGCCGCGCTCGCGCTCGACCCGCCCGTGCCGTTCCGCTGGAGCTACGGCGTCGTCCAGGGCGGCGGCGCGCTCGCGGGGTGGGTGTGCGGTGCCGCGGTCGGCATCGGGACGGTGCTCGTCATCGCGCTCATCGGTCCGCTCGTCGCGTGGTTCGCGTCGCTGTCGCCGCTGCTGCGCGCGCCGGACCCGGACGGGCCCGACGTCACCGCCTAGGCTCGCCGTCGTGGCGACGCCCGACTTCATCCTCGCGCTGCGCGCGAAGATCGGCTCCGACCCGTTGTGGCTGTGCGGCACGACCGCGGTGGTCACCCGCGGCGACGACGTCCTGCTCGTGCGGCGCGCCGACGACGGCCGCTGGACCCCCGTCACCGGCGTCGTCGACCCCGGCGAGGAGCCGGCCGACGCGGCGGCGCGCGAGACCCTCGAGGAGGCCGGGGTGGTCGCCGAGCCGGAGCGGCTGGCCCTGGTCCACGTCACCGACGAGGTCGTGTACGCCAACGGCGACCGCACCCGCTACGTCGACGTCGTCTTCGCCCTGACCTGGCTCGAGGGCGAGCCGCACCCCGCCGACGGCGAGAACACCGAGGCCCGCTGGTTCCCGCGCGACGCGCTGCCGCCGCTGGACGCCGACATGACCCGCCGGGTCGCCGCCGCCCTCACCCCCGGCCCGGCGCGATTCGGCCGGACGGCCCGCGACGCCTGAGGGCGCGGCGTCCGTCAGAGCGGACGCAGGCTCGTGACGACCCACGCGCCCTCCCGCTGCTCGGCGGTGACGGCGAGCTGGGCGGCGGAGATGCTGGCCTCGTCGTCGTCGACGCGTTGGCTGGACTGGTCCAGGAAGACGAGCAGCTCCGCCTCGCCGTCGGAGAGCGACTTCACGGCGACGGCCTGCACCTGGGCGGTGAGCACCAGCTCCTGGTCCGGCGCGCGTTCCTGCAGGGACGCGAAGAGCGTGTCGTACTCGCGTCGAGCGTCGCCGGCGAGCAGCGTGTCGGCGGCCTGCTCGGTGGGGGCGGGATCGGTGTGGTCGTAGGTCAGCACCGCGGTGAGGGCCTGCGAGACCTCGGCCTGGACGACGGTCGTGCGGTCGACGTCCACGACGGCGGCGTTGCGCGCCGCCTCGGACCGGCCGGTCTCCCACGCGAGCCACCAGCCGACGAGGCCGACGGCCAGCAGGACCGCGGCGACGACGAGCGGCAGCCCGGTGCGGAGCGCGCGGCTCACAGGTTCACCGCCACCTGCTGGAGGTTCTCCAGCAGCCAGGTGCCGTCGACGCGCACCAGGTCCGCCGAGACGCGGTTGCGCTTGACCGACGGGGCCGCGTCGGGCTCGGCGTCGTCGACGACGGTGACCTCGACGGAGGCGAGCACCGTGGCGGTGTCGTCGTCGACCTCGAGGACGGCGGCGTCGACGACGCGGCCCGTCGAGATCATCTGCTGCTCGGCCAGCAGCGTCCGCGCCTCCTCGCCGATGCTCGTGAGCGGGTCGGCGAGGGTGCCGGTCGCGACCGACCGCCACGCCTCGATGCCGGCGTCGACGTCGCGGTGGTCGAGGGTGTTCATCACCTCGATCGCCCGGCGGCCGTCGATGAGCGCAGCGTCGCGCCGCTCGGCCAGGACGAGCGCGCCGTCGGACGCCGTGCCGCGCCAGCCCACCACGCCGGACAC
>SXGT01479697.1_pt1 | contig 12657 bp, 9 predicted proteins | sample 3176221 | NCBI WGS metagenome assembly SXGT01 (sample SAMN11356862, study PRJNA531348) | freshwater metagenome | isolation source: freshwater sample F1-120 | place: China: Fuxian Lake, Yuxi | collected 2017-12-25
CAAGCCCGCAATTATAGCTACACAATTCACCCCGTCAAGCACTTTTTGAAAACTTTTTAACAATTACTCAAAAAAGATCCGCCTCCGCTTCCCGACGACCTAAATTACATGCATGACGATGTCGCGCCATCAGACGTGCATGTACATTTGCGGCCAACATTTCGCTGCAACCACAATTCCAATAGCGCCAAGTGCCAAAGTTTGCTGCCCTGGATGCGCGTCAGGTGCTTTTCCGGTTCGGCCAGCAGTTGCTCAACATAAGCACGTTGATAGAGGCCGCGCTGACGGCAGGCCTGGGAATCGAGGACATCGCGCATGAAATCGAGGAATTCGCCGCGTACGAACTTGAGCGCCGGCATGGGGAAGTAGCCTTTCGGCCGGTCGATAACAAGGTCGGGAAGCAGACCACGTGAAATCCTTTTCAACACATGCTTGCCGCCCGAGCCCAGCTTGAATTCGGGGGGCATCTGCGCCGCGAGTTCCACCAGGTGGTGATCGAGAAAGGGCACGCGCGCTTCCAGGCCCCAGGCCATGGTCATGTTGTCGACACGCTTGACCGGGTCGTCGGTGATCAGCAGCGTCGCTTCGGCACGCAGCAGCTGGTCGATGAATTCGTCGGCATAGGGTTCGGCAAGCTTTGCGGCAAGCAGGTCACCGGTGACATCGCCGACCTGAAAAGTCGGCGCTGACAGGACGGCAAACTCCGCATGGTCACGATCGAAATAGTGGTGTTGCAAGCGGTCGGCGTAAGGTCCCGACTCAGCCGCCATCTTCGAATGCCAAGAGTAGCCGGCGAACACTTCGTCCGCCCCCTGTCCGCTCTGCACGACCTTGACGGTTTTGCTGACCTGCTCGGCCAGCAGGTAGAACGAGATGACATCCTGACTGACCATCGGCTCGGCCATACAGTCCACGGCTTCGGGCAGGCGACGCAACACCTCATCATTCGGAATCGCGATCTTGTGATGGCGCGTGCCGAAGTAGTCGGCCACGGCATCGGAGTATTCGAACTCGTTGCCGCGCTCCTCGGGATGATCTTCAAAACCGATCGAAAAGGTCATCAGATCGGGGATGCCCTGTTCGGCCAGCAGCGCCACCAGCAGCGAGGAATCGAGTCCGCCGGAGAGCAGCACACCGACCTTGACGTCGGCAATCTCGATGCGTTTTTTCACTGCCACCCGCAGGGCTTCGTGAATGGCCTCGGTCCACTCGGCTTCGGATTTGGCGATGGCAGGACGTTGCGCCTTGAGCGACCAGTAGCGGCGCCTTGTCTCATTGCCCGCCGCGTCGAACGTCAAGGTCGTTCCCTGTTCGATCTTACGAATGCCCTTGAGGATCGTCTGCGGCGCGGGCACCACGGAATGCAGGGTGAACTGGTGATGTAGCGCGATGGGGTCAATGCTCGTATCGATAGCGCCAGCCGCCAGCAGAGCCTGGGTGTTCGAGGCAAAGCGGAAGAATTTGTTTGTCCGCGCAATGTACAGCGGCTTGATGCCGAGTCGGTCGCGTGCGAGGAACAGCTGCTGCTTGCGACTGTCCCAGATCGCAAAGGCAAACATGCCATGCAGGCGTTCGACACAGGCCTCACCCCATTCGGCATAGGCGCGTAGGATGACTTCGCTATCGCCATCGGAGAAAAACACATGCCCGAGGTGGTGCAATTCAGCGCGCAGTTCGGGGTAGTTGTAGATTGTGCCGTTGAAGACGAGTGACAGGCCGCAGGACACATCCACCATCGGCTGGCGCGAACGCTCGGACAGGTCGATGATCGCCAGACGGCGGTGGCCGAAGGCCACGGGACCCTCGCGCCAGAAACCCTGGCCGTCGGGCCCGCGACGCGCAAGCTGCGCCATCATGCGCTCAATCGTCGCCTGCTCCGGCGGGCTGCCGTCGAAACGTAACTCTCCTGCGATACCGCACATGTCAAACACCCCCAAATACCTGACCGTGTCATCTTACAATGCGGCATGCCCAAGATCGCCAATTCGCCTGCCCTGCTCTGCATCACGCGGCATGGCGAAACCGACTGGAACCAGCAAGGCATCCTGCAAGGCTGGACGGATGTCATGCTCAACCAGCTGGGGCGCAAACAGGCGCGCGCCATGGCCGCGAGTTTCAACGATGCCGGCTTTGCCGCCATCTGGTCCAGCCCCCTGCTGCGGGCACGCGAAACCGCCGAAATAATTGCTCCGCTGATCCGACTGCCGTTTCCCAAGTTTCACGAGGGACTGATGGAGCGTCACTTCGGCATCTTCCAGGGCATTCCCAAGGCCGAACTCGCCGAACTCAATCCCGTGGAGCTCCAGCTCATCCTCAAACGCAATCCGGCCGGCCACTTCACCGGCGGCGAAACGATGGATGAATTCGCCGACCGGATACTCGGCGCCCTCACTGACATCGGCGCGGCGAATCACGGCAAACGCATATTGATCATTGCGCACGGCTGGGTAATGGATGTCATCACGCGCCATGTGAACGGACTGCCACGCAGCGCCATTCTCAACATGAAGCGCAAGAACGGCGAAAGTCTCTGGGTAAGCGTCGATCAGGACGTCATTGCTCTGGCACCCGAGCACTGACGGGATTATTCCCCGATCAGGTGCAGCACCACTTCACGGCGATGCGGCCGCATGCGATGTTCCCAGAGAAACACGCCCTGCCAGGTACCGAGTGACAACTCGCCGGCAATAAGGGGGATGCCGACCGACGTTTGCGTAAGGGCTGTACGGATATGGCCGGACATGTCATCCGGTCCCTCGTTGTTGTGATGCCAGCCCGGCTGGCCGTCGGGCGACAGTTTCGTGAAGAAGGTCTCCAGATCGTGTTGCACATCCGGATCGGCATTTTCCTGAATCAGCAGCGACGCAAAGATGTGGCCGTTGTGGTGTAATCCGTCTCGTGGCTATCGCATATTCTTATATACGCTTCTCGCACCCGTCTCAGCGCGCGGGCGATTCCTACCGCCGCCAGTACGAACGGGCCATTAGGTACTGCGCCCGCACCGGGTTGACGCTAGCTGACGATACGCTGCTCGACCTTGGCCGGTCCGCCTTTCGCGGGGGTAACGCATCCCACGGAGCCCTCGGTAAGTTCATCCGGGCGGTTGAGTCGGGCGTCATTAAGCCCGGCGCGTACCTGCTGATTGAGGCTTTAGATCGGCTCAGCCGTGCACCCCCGACAGAAGCGCAAACGCTCCTTCTGTCGCTCATCAATGCTGGCATCGTGGTTGTGGTGCTCATGGACGACGATGGCGCCGGCCAGGTGTACGACAAGGCCACTTTGGATAGGCAGCCTTTCGCCCTGCTGGACGCTGTAATCAAGCTCTATGCCGCACACGAGGAAAGCCGCAAAAAGTCCGACCGGTTCAAGCGACTTTTCGAAGGCAGACGCGCCAACCCTGATACTAAAATCGTAGGCTTCGCAGCGCCCGGCTGGTTGCAGAAAGCGCCGGATGGTAAAAGCTGGACTCTAGTACCTGAGCGCGCCGATAGCGTCCGCAGGCTTTTCGAGCTAGCCGCCGAAGGACTCGGCAGCGTTGCGCTGGCTTCGCGTGCCAACCGTGAGGCGTGGCCGTCGCCAGGGGGCCGGACTGGACACTGGAGCCAGTCCTATGTCCGCAAAATCCTCACCAACCGCGCGACCTTAGGCGAGTACCAGCCGATGAGAGCGGACAGGGTAGAGCGCGACGACGGCACCGAAAAAACCGTACTCGTTCCCGCCGCGCCCGTTCGTGTCGACTTCTTCCCGCCAGTTGTGGCCACCGCGCTTTTCAACAGGGTGCAAGCCACGACGCAAGACAAAGTCCTGCGCGGGGCCTGTAGGGGCGAGACTGAGCACAACAACGTTTTAGCCGGAATGCTCCGGTGCGGCACTTGCGGCGCAACGATGATACTCAAGACCAATGGCCGGAATAGCAAATACCCGGCGGCGTACTACCTTTGCGCCAGCAGGCATCGCGGGCTTACGGAATGCGCGGCTTTCCGGGCTTGGGACTTGTTGCTGGACGACGAGCCGCGCAAGTATCGAAAGGCCAAACAGCGGCCTTCCAGCGGGCTTTTAGGGGCCCTGATGTTGCACGCAGCAGACCGTCGCGCGCAGGAAGCGCGGCGCGACGATCTGCGCTCAGCTATTGACCGGGATAAGGCCGCGCTGGTTGTCGCCCAGGCCCAGCAATCGCGCCTTGTAGACGCCATCAAGAGCAGCACGGTAGCCGTGGCCATCCTCGCTGGCGAGCTTGAAAAAGCCAGCATCCAGGTAGGCGAGCTATCCGCGTCCATCCTGGCCAACGAGAGGGCCCTAGCCAGCGTTGCCGCCGACTTGGACGATACGGCCCTCAGGAACGGCCTACAGGCCGCTCAGACCGCGATTAGAGACCCGGACGCTATCGAAGCCCGGCGCAGCCTCAACAACGCGCTACGCCGCGTTATAGACCGGGTTTGGTTGTGGCCCGGCTTTGCGCGGGTGCGCCTGATCGGGGAGCCCTACCTGCGCAGCGTACCGCTCAACGAGATGAGCGTAGACATGCTCATGGCGCCGCCGCCCTTGCCAAAAGAGTAGGGCCCCGGAGGGGGCCCTTGTATCACGCGCTCTTTTTGCTGTCGGTTCGCACCAGGTCCCACTGGTTTTTCTCGCGCTCTACCAGCCGGACGCCGTATTCTGCGAGCTCCGCTGTTGCCTTCCGTAGCTTGTCCCGGAACTTAAACCCCGGGCCTTCATATCGGCACAGCGTAGCCAATCCTTCTGTGGTGTAGTTGAAAGCCCCGCGCATCCCGCTGTAGGCCAAGTCCACCAATTTCCTGACGACCAGGCTTTTCGCGTTGCAGTGCGGCCCGTTACCCCATCCGCCCTGCGCGAAAAGCTCCCGAGCCTCGGGCGTAACCGCATACGTAAACTTTCCGTCCTTGACCTTGATTGTCGACGCGAACAATCGAATGCCAAGCAGCCGTAGGCCATCGCCGGTAATCGACAGCGTGATTGTCGACAGCCAGTCGAGCGCTTTATCTAGCCGTTCTGCTGCGCGGGGGCCTGGTTTCGTCGCGTTGCCTAAGTGCTGCCAAAGTTGATACCGCGACACGGTAACCAAGGTGCCGACTGGCACATGCTTCGCTAGGTGCAAAAGACCTTTGAAAACCGTGATGTCGTACTCGGTTACAGCGCAGCCAACATACTTGATTTGATAGCCGTCGGCTTCCGTCCGCATTTCAACGGGCTTGCCCTTTTCAGGGCTACATTCGTCCGTAAGCGCCAAGGGGGCTCGTGCGATGATGCCCGATATCAGCGCCCGTGTATCCGGTATCTGAGGCAACATGCCTGGCGGCATCAGAACTTCTTTTGCCGCTTTCTTGCGCTTCATCTCGCTGCCAGTCTGGATATCGAAAACTACGGCCTGCGTTTTGTTGAGCGCCATCTGCGCTATCCGGGTATCCCCTTCGCGCAGTAGTTCTTGAGCCGCGCTGGCTAGCTCGGCTACCGTGTTTAGTTGCTTGCTTAGACTCATGTTGCTACTCCTTGAAAATATGCTTTCATTGTATAGCAACAGTCGTCCAACCCGGATGTTTTCGCGAAGTCCAACCCGGATGTTTCCGACGTCCAACCCGGATGTTTTGGGAGTCCAACCCTGCCCCGCCAGGGGGCCATACAATACATATGGATATACCCGGCGAAGTCCAACCCGGATGTTTGCGCGCTGATTCCCGCTCTGGGCCTGGCTTTGCGGGCGCGGAATAATAGGTTATACCGTATAAGAGGTATACCCGATAGAACGGTATAGCCGCATAGGGTACTCGCCGGGACTTTGGATCAGCCAAGTTTTGGCTTTTACCTGAGCGAGTCCTCGGGGTTGATTCCTAAAAAAAATCGACGGTTGTTTACCAAGTTTGCGCCTCGCGGCGCGGGCCAGCGGGAAGAGAAGCGGCGACCAACCCCCGGGCGGTTTCCTGCGATATCGCCTTCGGCTCACCAGCGCTTTCAGCGCAAGTCGGATGCCGCACCGCGACGCTTCAGTATCGACAACCCCAATCCCCGAGCCTTACAGGGCCTACAGGGGCCTCAGCGACTATCAGGCACCCTCAAGGGTCAACTCAACGCCCAACGCCGCTACGAGCCCTATAGGCGAGTCAGGCGATGAGTCGGGCAACGGAACGGCTACTGACCGGGGCTAAATCTGGACGAAACCAACACGCTTTTGACTCTAACTCAGATTTCGCCAGGGGATAAAGACGGTTCCAACCGCAAACGTTAGTAAATATAAATAGGTTGATGAACGGGTCAAAAATTGGCGAAACCAGTGTTATACCCCTTCATTTTCAATCACTTGCCCCTCAATCGGCATATGACAAAAGCATAGTATATACCCTTAGATATACGCCGCGAAGCGGGCGGTTTTGGGGTATATTTATAGCTAGCCCGAGCGGGTATATCAGTAGCTATACCGGGTTTTGCAGTGCAGCAAAATATGCGATTTGCATTATTCGTATTGCATACAGCGAATTATGCGAAAGTGCTAAATCGGCTTGAAACCCGCTCTGCGCCTGCGTGGAAAAAACCGTGCCAGGTGCATTTGTCATAACTTCTTCGAATTCTGATTTTGTTGCAGTGCAACAAGGCTATGCACATGTCATAGACTTCGGAATTTTCTGCACACGCGGTATAGTGACTGAAATGCTATTGACATTATGCTGGTAGCATAGACCTATGCCTAAGGCATTATCCTAGTAGCATAGCCTTATGCCAATAGCAAGAAAGGCTGGTTTCCCAGCCTCCCGCTTGCTTCTTTTCCCGCTTGCCCGCCGGCGTGCGCCGGCAGACTACGGCATCAGCCACCTAACCGTGGGTGCTACAACGCTATCAAGCAGCGGCGGCACTGCCAGCGCAACCGTAGCTGCGACAGCCAAGAACGCAGCGAGCGCGCCGGCGACTGTCAGGCGCTCGTGGCGGTACTCTCGCATCCAGTCCCTATCTGGCCCGTATACAGCGACGTTTACGCAGGTATCCGGGTCCCACGCCGGGGCCGCTGGCGTAGCCGTCGGCTCGGGGTCTATGTGTAACGAAGAATCTCCAGGAATCAGGCCTGGCGCGGTACCTGTAATGTCCCGGCCGCTATTCAGGGGCGGCGCGGCATTTTGCGCGGGTTCCGGGCTTATGTGTAGCGAGGTTTTGACAGGTATCAAGCCTGGCGCGTTTCCTGCCGGGGTCTTGTAGAGATTCAATGCTGCCGCGCGTTCGCGCTCGCGCAGTGCCTTCGGGCTCGGGTTATCGTGGCGTGGTCTTGGCATGTTGCTATCCTTTCAGTGCTGTTATGGATGCCACCGCGGCTTCGGCGGCGGCGCGTTTACGGTTAGCTCGGTCAAGCTGCGCTTGGACCTCGGCAAGTTCAGTCTTTGCCTTGCGTGCACCTGAAAGCGTGGTATCACGTTCGGCAAATAGACTGGATATCTCCTGCTGTAGCGCATCGCGCTGGCGAGCCGAGGCGGCTACCTGGTCTTGCGCCGTGGCAATGGCTTCCAGCGCAGCGTCAATATCCGCCCGCGCAGGGGCCAGCAGCCTTGTTCGGAGGTATACCAAAGCGCCAATCAACCCCCCGGCCAATGCGCCGATCACGGCGCACTTGGCCAGCAGCGCGAGCAGGAAAATTGAAGTGGCCCCGGTATACCCAGCTTTCAGGGCATCACGACCAAGTTCGACCGCGGACGCAGGGCAAACAGGCACAAGCCAATCACACCCGGCAGCGATACCCGCCGCACGCTCTAAATGCTCGATACGTGCGGCTTCCGTGGCTTTCTGGTCCGCTAGCTTTGACTCGCAAATGGCTACCCGGTTGCGTAGCTCGATAGTGTCGCTATCGCGGCAACCAGCCAGCGCGAGAACCACAATCGCGGCCAGCGCTATCAGTCGAGGATTTTCCATACTATGCTGTCCTTTGCTGAGTCGGGTACACGCGCTGTATCAACCTGCGTCCACCTCAAGTTCTTGCGGTCATACAGACCGTAGCGGGACCCAGGCTTGAGCGCTTGCATGTATGCCTTTTGCAGCGGCTTGTTGTCCGTGATAATCGTCACGATATCGACGCGGCCACTGGCCAGGGCGCCAACAATGCCGGTTACGAAAACATCGAGAGCGCGTTGATACTTGCGGCTTAACTCGACTTCGACGCCGATTTTCACGTTGCCGTTGAGCCAGATAATGTCAAATCGTTTTCGGCCTGGCATGTCGCCTTCAGCAAGTTCGCGTTCCGTCCTGTAGTCGCTGATAGCTCCAGCAAGCAGACCGTCCAGCGTTGCCCGCTGCGCCAGACCGTCGTGCCTAAGCGTTGCTTGGTTGATACGGTACGGGTCAGTGCAATATGGCACTGCGTGTTCATACGCCGCCTCAGCCATTTCGACACCCGCTGTAGTGAGTGTCAGGATGGCCCGGGGCACCCCTGCGATAGCGCCGCCGGATTCCGTCTTTGTTGCCTTCAGAAGGCCCTGCCGGACCAGTCGCGCCGACAGCCCTTTCCGCTTTACGCCCGCCAGGCGGTCTACGGTTTGGGCAGACGACCAGCCCCATCTGTGGACCCACATAAGCGCTTGGCGGGTCTTTTCCCGGCCTCGCTGAGTAGGGTTTTTGCCTGCTAGCGCTGTTGCTCTAGCGTGTAAAAGCTCGTGTGTTCGCATAGTACTATCCTTAAATTAATTGGGTACTATGTCTAGCTACTAAGAAAACGCTGTTTTCACGCGAGCAGCGACGCGAAAGACGACGCGAGCCCAACGCAAAAACAACGGACGGCCCTTAGATCGGCTGCACCTGGTAAAAGGCATGAAACCCAGGCAGTGCCTGGGTTTCCACTCCGCCAGAGCAGTGCTCTGGCTGCGCGCAGGCGGGCGCCTGCTTTGCCATGGGGGGCGCGGCTTCGCCGCCACCCCACTTGCGAGCTGCAAATTTCAGTCGGCTTTCAGCCTCCTGAGCTTTGCAGGGGCTTCGCCCTTCGCCCAGCCCTATCCTGCCGGAAAAGAAGAGGCCCGGCAGGCAGGGGCCCTGGGCTCACCTTCCCTCGGTCGCTGCGCTCCCTCGGCGCAACTGAGGTGGCGGTGAAGCACCGCGCCCGGGGACTTCGTCCCCCCGAGTCCCTTCGACGTTGCCGACCCGCCCTATCCTGCCGAAAAAGGCACTCGGCAGGCAGGGGCCCTGGTCGCCCCCGTCTACGGGCTCGGCCCCCCCCTACCAGGGGCCGCGGCCCCTGGACCCCGTTCAGTCGTCCCGTGTCGAGCTGCCCTATCCCGCCAGCAAAAGGCCGCTGGCGGGCAGGGGCCCGGCTCGCCCCGCGCCGTCTGAACCCGCCGAAGGCGGGCTATGGTGCAGCCTAGGGGTACCCCCGGGCCATCCAGATCGTGGGCCGTCCTGCGTAACCGCTGTGTAGACAAAAACTTCCAGGAATTACGCCAGGAGCGGTACCTGCCATGTCCCGCCCCTGAATTCCAGGGCCATCCGTTTACTCCACTTGGGCTATAGCTTTGCCGATGTGTGACGGCAGAACACCGTCAGCAGACCGCTATGGATACCACTCGCGCCCACAAAGGCACGAATGTCGCGGGTGATCTCGATGAGTCCTCGGCCATGGCTTTGCACATCAAGGGTGGTATGGGCTTGTTTCATGGCCACGATTATCGCGCAGGACTAGAATCCCGTCATCATCACAATAACAGGGAGTCCTCATGAAACGCGCACTGCTACTGGGTCTTACCTTGCTAAGCCATTCAGTCTTTGCCGACATCAACGTCGGCGTTACCCTCTCGGCCACAGGTCCCGCTGCTTCATTGGGTATCCCGGAAAAGAACAGCTTCGCGCTGCTGCCAACCACTATCGCCGGCCAAAAGATCATCTATCACATCCTTGACGACGCATCGGACACCACCACTGCCGTGAAGAACACCCGCAAGCTGATCGCCGAACACAAGGTGGATGTCATTGTCGGTTCAACCACCACGCCCAACTCGCTGGCCATGGTCGATGTCGTTGCCGAAGCCGAAACGCCGATGATTTCGATGGCCTCGTCGGCCCGCATCGTCGAGCCGCAGGATGGCAAGCGCCGCTGGGTGTTCAAGAACGCACAGAGCGACACCCACATGGCCACGGCAATCATCGAACACATGAACATTGCGGGTGTCAAAAAGCTCGCCTTCATCGGTTTCGCCGACGCTTATGGCGAGGGATGGTGGAATGAACTCGGCAAGCTGGCCGAGGTGCGCAAGATCGACATCATCGCCAACGAACGGTTCAACCGTACGGACACCTCGGTCACCGGCCAGATCCTCAAGATTCTGGCGGCCAAGCCCGATGCGGTCATGATCGCTGGCGCCGGCACACCCGCCGCCCTGCCGCAAAAGACCTTGCGCGAGAAGGGCTACAAGGGGCCGATCTACCAGACCCATGGTGTGGCCAACAGTGATTTCCTGCGTGTCGGCGGCAAAGATGTCGAAGGAACCCTGCTGCCAGCCGGTCCGGTTCTGGTGGCTGCGCAGTTGCCCGCGAACAGTCCGGTGAAAAAGGTGGCGGTCGACTACGTGACGCGCTACGAGGCCATTCATGGCAAAGGGAGTGCCACGACCTTTGGGGCGCACTCCTGGGATGCCGGCATCCTGCTGACAGCCACCGTGCCGCAGGCATTGAAAAAGGGGCAGCCGGGCAGCAAGGAATTTCGTGTTGCCCTGCGCGATGCACTGGAAGGGATGCGCGAAGTCGTCGGCGCCCACGGCGTCTACAACATGAGCGCGCAGGACCATGTCGGGCTTGACCAGCGCTCGCGTGTCATCGTCAGGATCGAGAACGGCGGCTGGAAACTGGAGCGCTGATCAGAGCAGGACGCGCTCTATCCCGCCTGCGTTGGCTGCCGCCACGTAGTCTTCCTGCCAGCCCTGCCCGAGCAGGTGGCGCGCCAGTTCGACGACGATGTAGTCAGCCTCGACCGGCGCATCTTCGCGGTAGCGCGACAAGCCTTGCAAGCAGGATGGGCAACTGGTCAGCAATTTGACTGCCGTCCTGCCATCGCCGACTTTTGCAGCACCCGCTTCCACCTCCTGCTGCTTGCGGAAGCGCACCTGCGTCGACACATCGGGGCGCGACACAGCCAGCGTGCCGGATTCGCCGCAGCAACGATCGGAGAGCAGGACGGGCTTGCCCATCAGCGCGCTGGTGACCTTGACCGGATTGTGCTGCTTCATCGGCGTGTGGCAGGGGTCGTGATAGAGATACTGCGTGCCTTGCAGGCCGTCGAGCTTTACGCCTTTTTCCATCAGGTATTCGTGAATGTCGAGCAGCCGGCAGCCGGGGAAGATGCGTTCGAATTCGTACTTCTGCAGCTGATCCATGCAGGTGCCGCAACTGACGATCACCGTCTTGATGTCGAGGTAGTTGAGCGTATTGGCCACGCGGTGGAACAGCACGCGGTTCTGCGTGGTGATCGCGAGGCCCTTGTCTTCATCGCCGTTCGAGGTCTGCGGATAGCCGCAACACAGGTAGCCCGGCGGCAGTACTGTCGTGGTGCCGACATGCCAGAGCATCGCCTGCGTGGCGAGCCCGACCTGCGAGAACAGGCGCTCGGAACCGCAACCGGGGAAGTAGAAAACCGCATCCGAATCTTCATTCGCCCCAGTGGCGCGCTGTGGATTGCGGATCACCGGAATGACTGCGGCATCTTCGATATCCAACTGGCCACGTGCCGTACGCATCGGCACATTGGCCGGCATTGGCTTGTTAAGGAAGTGGATGACCTGCGCCTGCAGATCGGGACGACCGAGCGATGCGGGCGGGCGCTTGACGGAATCCTGCGTCAGACCGAGCGACTTGGCGATGGCATGGCCGATGCGCTGCGCACGATAGCCAAGGTCCATCATGCCCGACTTCATCGCCTTGATGGTCGCCGGGTCGGTGGCGGTGAGGAAAATCATGGCGAGCTTGGTGCCCGGCGCCGTTTTCTTCTTGCCCTGCTTGCGCAGGAAGTTGCGCATGGCGATCGACACATCGCCGAAATCGATATCGACCGGGCAGGGCTTGACGCACTTGTGGCAAACCGTGCAGTGGTCGCCGATGTCGCCGAATTCCTCGAAGTGCTTGAGCGAGATGCCGCGCCGCGTTTGCTCTTCGTAGAGGAAGGCCTCGACCAGCAGGCCGACACCGAGAATCTTGTTGCGCGGCGAATAGAGCAGGTTGGCACGCGGTACATGCGTCGAGCAGACCGGCTTGCACTTGCCGCAGCGCAGGCAGTCCTTGACCATGTTGGAGATGCTGCCGATGTCGGACTGCTCCATGATCAGCGACTCGACGCCGAGCAGCGCAAACGAAGGCGTGTAGGCGTTGCGCAAATCCGCACCGGCCATCAGCTTGCCCTTGTTGAAATGGCCTTGCGGGTCGATCTTCTGCTTGTACTCGCGGAAGGGCCGAATCTCCTCGTCGCTCAGGAATTCCAGCTTGGTGATGCCGATTCCGTGCTCGCCGGAGATGACCCCGCCAAGCTGGCGTGCCAGCACCATGATGCGCTCGACGGTGTGATAGGCCGTCTGCAGCATCGTGTAGTTGTCGGAGTTCACCGGGATGTTGGTGTGCACGTTGCCGTCGCCGGCATGCATGTGCAGGGCGATGAACAAGCGTCCCTTGAGCACTTCCTTGTGCAGGGCCTCGATG
>SXGT01801916.1_pt1 | contig 12657 bp, 5 predicted proteins | sample 3176221 | NCBI WGS metagenome assembly SXGT01 (sample SAMN11356862, study PRJNA531348) | freshwater metagenome | isolation source: freshwater sample F1-120 | place: China: Fuxian Lake, Yuxi | collected 2017-12-25
GAAGTTCTTTTCAGTTTTCTGCCGCGTGCTAACTACAAACTACGACTGACGAGCGAGAAAGTAGCCAGACCGCCAACGCCGTCAATATTTTTCTTTGAAAAAATGCTCACCGCTTCCCCCGCCACTCCACCTTGGGCGGCTCTGGCAACCCCTGCGCGCGGAGCGAAGTGCGGAAATGCATCTTCGCCACCCGCCCCAAAACCGCCGCGCCGTGGCGCTCGAAGAACCCCTTCGCCGCCGCATCCACTGCCGCGGACGCCCCCTTCGGCAACGTCACCCCGAATTCCTGCCCCAGCCGCGCCAACCGCGTCACGAATTCGTGCCGCGCCAAAATCGAGGCCGCCGCCACCGCCACGTCAGCCTCCGCTTTATGCCGCTGCACCAGCTCGATCTCGCGGCCCAGCGCCATCAGCGCCTTCGCCACCGTGGATTTCTCCCGCGCAAACTGGTCACTGATCGCCCGCACAGGCGGCGGGTTCATCTGGTGCCGCTGGCTCATCAGATTCTCGATCACGCGCGCATGACCCCACGCCAGCAGCGTGTTGACGCTCCGCATCTTCGTATAAAGCCGGTTGTACGCCTCATTGCCGATCGGCACCACGCTCGTCACGCAGCCGGGCGTTTCTTGGATCAGCTTCGCCAGCTCGGCGATTTTCTTGTCGCTGGAAATGTTCTTCGAATCACGGATCCCCGCGTCCTCCCACGCCTTGATCACCGATTCGTTCACATACACGCCCGCCACGCAGAGCGGGCCGAAGAAATCGCCCTTGCCACTCTCGTCCACGCCCAGCCGCGGCATGAGCAGTTCGGGGTTCAACACCGCTTCGTAACCCAGACTCGCCTGCTTGAGAATCTCCGGCTCCAGCGTGAATTCGACGAACTCCGCCGTCCCCTTTCCCTGCACCACCAGCTTGCCGCTCTCGTAGAAAACCAGATTCACCGTGTCATTCGCCGCCGCGAACCGCGCATGCGGCACCGCGCGAAACTCCCAGCTGCGGCCGCGCAACAACGCCTCCAGATCGCCCGCCTGGGCGCTCGTCAGTTTGCCGGTGTACAACGTCAACGCTTTCACAAAGTGCGTGCCATCGTAGGCACTTCCCCTATTCTCCGCAACCGTGCGCAGCGGAAAAACCCACGCGACCCGACCAACCGCAGCTTCCCCCACGCCGCGGCGACTTGCCCCCGCGCTGCTCACGTGGTTCGCGCGCCACGCCCGCGATCTGCCATGGCGCCGCACCCGCGATCCCTACGCCATCTGGATTTCCGAGGTCATGCTCCAGCAGACGCAGGTCAAGACGGTCATTCCCTACTGGAACCGCTGGATGACCGCGCTTCCAACCGTGAATTCTCTCGCTGTCGCGCCACCGGAAACAGTGCTCAAACTCTGGGAGGGGCTCGGCTATTACACGCGCGCTCGCAATCTGCACAAGGCCGCGCAACAGATCGTCGCACAACACCGCAGCCGCTTCCCGCAAACCTTCGACGACACGCTCGCGCTGCCCGGCAGCGGCCGCTACACCGCCGGCGCCATCTGCAGCATCGCCTACGACCAACCCACGCCCATCCTCGACGGCAACGTCATCCGCGTGCTCACCCGGCTTTTTTGCATCCGCGCAAACCCGAAAGAAAGGGCCACGAACGAACACCTCTGGACGCTCGCGCGCATCCTCGTTGAAACAGCCCACACCCTTCCGTTACGCCATGCGGATAACACACCCCGCTGCTCGCATCTGAACCAATCGCTCATGGAACTCGGGGCGCTCATCTGCACGCCGCAGAATCCTCGTTGTGCAGAGTGCCCCGTGCGCAGTCATTGCGCCGCGCACCGCGAAGACCTCACCGCAGAACTGCCCCACCTCGGCCCGCGCACGAAAGCCGCCGCGCGGCGGTTCATCGCTTTCGCCATCGAACGTAACGGCAAGTTCCTCGCCCGCCAGCGCCCGGCAGGCGCGGTGAATGCGCATCTTTGGGAATTCCCGAATACCCAAGCGAACTCGCGCACCACGTGCACCACCCCCGCTTCTGCTTCGCAACTCGCCCGCGAGCAACTCGGCCTCTCGCTCACGAACGTGACGCCACTCGTCACGGTACGTCACTCGATCACGCGTTATCGCATCACGCTCGAAGCACACCGCGCACGTTGGTCCGGAAAGAGCAATCCGCCGAAGAACGCCGGCCGCTGGTTGAGCTTGGAGGAACTGCACGCACTGGCTTTTACCAGCGCGCACCGGAAGATTCTGGCGCGGCTGCAACCGGCGGCGGTCACTTGCTGACCGGCACGGCGTCCACCTCGATACGATTGTTGCCGATGACCGCGCGACCCTGCACGCGCGGCGTAGGCGCAGGCGAGAACTGCTGCTGCTTGATACCATCGAAATAGGGCTGATTTCCCGCCGCATCTTTGCCTCCCGCGCGCTTCAGTTCCGACGCCGGCAGCCCCGGCATCTGGTAATTCCCCTCGAACGACACGCGTTGGCGCAAGCTACGGTTGGTGCCGATGACTTGGAAATTGAACGCCTCCGCCGGCGCTTTGGATTGCGATTGTTCTATGCCGAGCTGCACCGTGCGATCGCGCCCCAGTTCATCACGCTTGACCGGCTCCTCCTTCGCCTCTTTGCGCCGAACGTCGGGAGTGATCTTGCGACCCAACTCGACGACCACGTTGCCGGAATAAACCGAGCCGTCGCCATCCACCACGCGCACCGTGTCGCCCTCGCGTTCGAGTTGGAAATTCACCAGCACACGCGGCTCACCGGGCGCATTCAAGTTGCGGCGATACGCCTGCTGTTCCCTCACGGCCGCCTGCGAGAAATTCTGCTGCAGGTACAACCCGCTCTGTGCATCGGCATCGGCTTTCTTCGTTTTCTCGGACGCGCCCGGCGCAGCGAGGCCTGCCTGTCCCGGACCGCCGAGGGATGACGCAGCCATCGCCCCACGCAACTCGGCTCTCTTCGCAGCCGCCACAGTCGTCTCCGCATTCACTCCTTCGTTGATTGCGTTGGCTTTCGTCCCGCCTTCCTTTTGTAATCCCTCCAGCTTGCCCGAAGAAATCGCCCCCAACTCGCCGGACGCACTACGGCCTGCGGTCATTTTCACCGCACGCGACTGTATTCCACCCGGGCGACTGGCGTTGGCCGACGAGACGCTGGACGCGGTCTCGGAGGGCCGCGGGTTGGCCAGAACGCTCTTCATCGGCGCGGAAGCCTTCGCCAAATCCGACGGCGCACCGCCAGCGGAACCACCCCCGCCAGCAGATGTGATGCTGTTCAACTGCGGCGCCGGAGCCGTTGTCGAGGGCGGCGTGGGCGCAGCAGTATTGGCAAAAGGAAGACTGGTCATCGTTTTATCCGCGGACGCAGCGGCCGTCGCCGCAGGCTTTTCCATGGGCGCCGGGAAGCGATCGGTTTTGACAATCTCAGACTCAGAAACAGACTTGGGCGAGCCGGCGAATTTCGCGTGCCGGGGTTGTTGTGAATCGCTGACCAACACGCCAATCACCGCGGCGACGACGCCGACCGCAGAGATCGCCAGCGCGTTGAAGGACCAACGGCCGAACAAACCGACGCCTTCGACGGGTGCCGATTCAACCGCGGCAACCGCGGGCCGCGCGTGGGTGCGAGCCACCTCGGCCTGCAGCAGGCGGCGCGTGGCCGGGTGCAATTCGTGCGACGCGGCCTCAGCCCGGCGCTGCTGCGCGTAGGCCTTCAGCCATTCTTCACTCCGGTTTTGCGGTTCGTTTGTCATCTCCAGCTATGGGTTGGACGGCAAGACGCCGATTTTCTCCCGCGAAAATATCCGGCGCAGCCCGGCCTCGAACTTGTCGCGGCATTTGCTCAGGCGGGAACTGACGGTTTTCTCGTTCAGATCGAGCGCGGCGCTGATCTCTTTGTAATCGAGGTCGGCGAAGTAGCGCAGTTCGAGAATCTCCTGACACGGACCGCCGAGTTCCTCAAGGGCTTGGCCGACAAATTGCCATTGTTCAGCACGGAGCAGCGCGGCGTCCGGCGAGGGCAACGGGCTGGCGGGATCGATGGCGGGCGTATCCTCACCTGGCTCGGGGTGAAGCGAGAGGGGCACTCGCCCACCGCCACGTTTCTCGGCAAACTGCTTGGCCCGATAATCGCGCGCCTTGTTCGCGGCGATGCGAAATATCCAAGTTTGAATCTGACTGCGACCACTGAAGCTGGCGAGATGCTTGATGACGGAGAGGAAGGTTTCCTGGCAGACCTCCTCGACATCCTCGAGCGTGAAACCGGGCGAGAGTTGCAGCACGAAGCGGCCGGTCGCCGCATAATGGCGGTCGAACACCTCGTCCCACGCCGCCGCCTCACCCCGCAGGCAGCGCGCGATCAACGCACTCTCATCCATTCCGGTCACAGCACAGTAGGGTCAGTCGAGTCAGGTGCATGAGCTTAACGATGTGGGCGATGAAATCCAGCCTTTCCCCCGTGGGACGGGAAATTTCCACGGGAGGTTTCATGCGCCACTTGCCGTCTCACGTCCGGCCGCAGGCCATCACTCGCGGCCATTTTGAACTAGCAAATGGAAGTTGAACTGTTAAAAATCTGCCGCTGCGCACCCTGACCTTTAGCGCGAATTGGTTTTACCCCATCTCCCTATGAAGCAACCCAACCTGATCGGCCGTTCCCTCCTCCTCACCGCCGCCTTCGCGTTACTGGAGTTACTGGCCCTCGCCGCGCCGCTGCGCGCGCAAGTGCCACCCGCGCTGGACGCCAGCACCAATGTGGCCGAGGTCGTCACCATCCACACCGTGCGCCTCGAAGGTACGCTCGGGGAGAACGAGGCGCGCTTTGCCACGACGCTCGATGTCGAATCCACCGCCGCACGCGAGCGCGTGTTGCCCCTCTTCAGCGGCAATGTGGCCGTAATCGCCGGCGCCGGCGCGTTCCCCGAGGGGCTCCGCCTCATCCGCACCGGCCAGGAATACCATCTCGTCATCACCAAGCCGGGCCGTTATCAGGCCAAGTTCGATCTGGCCGCCAAGGTGACCAAGGCCGAGCCGTGGCGTTCGGTCAGTTTCACCGCCCCTGCCGCCGCCATCGCTTCGATCACTGCGCAAGCCGCCGGCGCGATGGAGGTGCAGCTTCTTTCCGGCACCGCGCAACCGGGCGCGGATAAATCCATCGCGCGCGGTTTCCTCGGCGCGGATCGCCTCGTCTCACTGCGTTGGCAAAGCAAAGCCGCCGAAGAAGCGCGCAAAGCGTTGCTCATCGCCGAGACCGCCACGAGCGTGCATGTCACGCCGAGCGTGGCGAAATACACCACCCAGCTTCGCTACGAAGTCGTGCAGGGCAAGCTGACCAACCTCACTGTCGCGCTTCCCGCCACGCAGGCCATCACCAAGCTTCAGGGCGAACAGATCCGTGACTGGCGTGTGAAGACCGAGAACGGCCGGCAGACGCTCACCATCGATTTCATCAAGCCCGTCGAGAAAAGCACCGCGCTCCTCCTTTTCACTGAACAGGCCATCGAAGGCACCGCCGCGGCCATCGTCCCGCCGCAACCGCTCGAGACCGAGCGCGAGAACGGCACCCTCTCCGTCACCGCCGAGGATGTGTTGGTGGAAACCGACACCGCCACCGGCCTGCGCCAGATGAACGCCGCTGCGGGTGCCGTGGCCGCGTGGCAATTCTTTGGCCGCCAAAATCTCGCGCTGTCACTCAAGCTCCGCAAAATCGATCCCGTGGTGAACCTCGCCGACCGCGTCACCGTGCGTCTCGAGGATGCCCGTCTGCTCGTCGCGCACTCGCTCGCGCTCAACGTCGAGAAGGCCGGCATCTATTCGCTCGAGTTCACGCCGCAGACCAATTTCGTCGTCGCCAGTGTCACCGGCGTCGGCATCGAGGATTGGAAGGCCACCGGCGGCAAGCTCACCGTGAACTTCGCGCGCCGCGTACTCGGCCAGCGCCAGATCGAAGTGCAGATGGAGCAGGCGCTCAAGACGTTCCCCGAGTCCGTCACCGTCACCGCGCTGCGCGCCGCGGGTGCCGCCAAGGAAACCGCGCAGATCGGCGCCGCTGGTGCCGCGGGCATCCAACTCAAGACCTCCACCCTCACCGGCGTGCGTGAAGTGCCCGTCACCCCCTTCGGCCTGCGCGCCGGCGAATCGCTCGCCTACACCGCCGAGCAGCCCGACTGGTCGCTCAAGCTCGGCGCCGAGAAACTTCCCGCCCGCGTCATCGTCGAGGTGTTCAACCTCGTCACCATCGGCGACGGACTCCTCGGCGGCAGCGCCACCATCCGCTACGGCATCCTCAATCAAGGCGTGCAGGAATTCAAAGTGCGCGTGCCGCTCGCGTGGAAGAATGTCGAGTTCACCGGCCCGAACATCCGCCGCAAAGAAGCCGCACCCGCTGGAACCAACACCCTCACCGCCGACTGGACCATCAGCCTGCAGGACAAGGCGTGGGGCGGTTACACGCTCGTCATCAGCTACGACGCGCAGTTCGATCCGCACAAAGCCACCCTGCCCGTCGGCGGTGTGCATGTGCTCGGCGTGGACCGCGAGGTGGGCGCCGTGGCCGTCACCAGCGCGGCGAACCTCGAGTTGAAGCCGGTGAAGACCGACTCCCTCCGGCGCGTGGATGAATCCGAACTTTCCGCCAGCGACCGCGCGCTCATCACCCGCCCCGTGCTTCTCGCCTACCAGTACGAGGGCGCGAAGTACGACCTCGCCGTGGCCGTCACCCGCTTCACCGAACTACCGGTCCTCTCCGCCGTGGCCGACCGCACGCAGATCACCACCGTCCTCACCGAACAGGGCCAGATGCTCACGCAGGCGTCGTTCATGTTGAAGAATAACGACAAACAATTCCAACGCTTCACCCTGCCGCCCAGCGCCCAGTTCTGGAGCGCCTACGTAAACAACCAGCCCGCCAAGGTCGAGAAAGAAGGGAACGACTATCTCGTCCCGCTCCCGCGCGGCGCGAATCGCAACGAGACCATCGCCGTGGATCTCGTGTATGCGCAGAACACCACCTCGCTCGCCCGCCGCGGCCTCACCGGATTCTGGCCCGTGAAGGTCGCGCTCGCCGCGCCCACCAACGACGTTCCCAACACCTATAATGAGTGGGAGCTGTACGTCCCCGCCAACCAGCGCCTCGGCGCTTTCGACGGCAACATGATCGTCGCGCGCGGCACCACCTACAGCTGGCGCGACGCTTGGAACGAATGCCGCGCCTACTACCAACGCCACGCCGCCGGGTTCATCGCGCTGATCTTCGTCCTCATCGCCCTCGCCGTGGTCGTGTACGGCATCGTCACCGCCGTCCAGCGCGGTTGGCGCGCCGCGGCCGGAGTGGCCGTCACCGCGCTCATCCTGCTCGTACTGTCCGGAATGATCCTGCCGACGCTCAACTCCCCCAAATACACCACCTCGAAAGGGCGCGTCCTCATCGACAACACTGTCCGCACCACCGACGGAGCCGAGATGCTCGCCGGCGAACGCAAGGAATCCGACCGATTCGCCCGATTCCCACAACCGAATGAGCCCAGCGCCAAGCCGATGCAATCGCAGCCGCAAACGCCGCCGCCGCCGGCGATGCCGGGAACGGCCTCGACGAAGACCCCTGTCGCCAAGGAATCCCCCACCAGCGGTTCCGGCGCCATGCAGCTTGGCCTCATTCCCAGCAACCAGCCGATGAGCGAGACGTTGGATAGAGAACGCCTCACAGCGGGCGTGGATGACAACCGCAAAGACAAAAGCAAACTCTTCGGTGCCGTCGGTGGCGGCGGTGGGATGGGGATGGGCGGCGTCATCAACACGACGGGAGTGAACGGCAGCCAGTCGTTTTTCGAAAACAGCACCCGCGGCGTCGCTGAATCCGCGCCGATGACCGCCGGCATCCGGCCCATCCGCGTCGAGATCCCCCGCAGCGGCCAGCGCATCGTTTTCACAAAGGCGCTCAACGTGAACCGCGAGCCGCTCCGCATCGAGGCGCTCACGATGGAAGTGCAGAAGCTCAACCTCCTCCGCGCGCTCGCGCAGGTCGCCGCGTTCCTCGCCGGCCTGTTCGTGCTCTGGAAGCAGGCGCACCAGTCGCAACGCGACACCTTCCGCATCACCTTCGGCCTCGCGCTCGCGCTCGGTTCAGTCGCCTACTTCCTGCTCTCGCAACGGTTGCTCGGCGAGGCGCTCATCGCACTGCCACCGCTGCTGGTCGGCGCGCTCGTGCTCTGGCAGACCACCCGGCTCATCACGCGCCTCTGGCGCAATCGCAAGAAATCGCCGCCGGCCGCCCCGCCCTCGGCGGAACCGCCCGTCGTCCCGGCCGCCGTCACGCTCGTCTTCGCGTTCTTCTGCCTCGCGCAATCGGCGGTGGCCCAACCGGCCGCCCTGCCGTCCGTGACGCGACCGATCGAGGTCCTCATCCTGCCCGAGTCGCCGCTCGAAGTGCCCGGCGGCCCGCGCGTCATCCGCGAGTTACAGTTGCAAGATCGCAACGGCACCAAGTTCGAGATCAATCAAGAGACGCCTTACACCGGCAAGGTCGTCGGCCTCTTCGAAAACAAGCAGCGCCGGTTTGAAGCCAGTTATAAAGGCGGCAAAGCCGACGGCCTCGAGACGCACTGGTTCGACAACGGGCAGAAAGCGCGCGAAGCCAGCCACAAAGACGGCCTCGCCGAAGGCGTGACCACCCTGTGGTTCCGCAACGGACAGAAGAGCGAAGAGATCGCGTTCCTCGCCGGCAAACGCCACGGCGATAGCCGCGCGTGGCATGCCACGGGCAAGCCCGAACGCGAGATGACCTACCTCCACGGCGAGCCGCACGGGCTGGCGCGTTTCTGGCACGCCAACGGCAAACCGGCCAAAGAGGTGCTCTGGCACGAAGGCCGCCAGCTCAGCTACGAACTGTTCGATGACCGCGGCGTTGCCATCGGCAGCGTCACCAACGCCGTCACACTCGTCACCGCCACCTACACCGCGGCCGTGCGCGAGCAAGTGGCCGAGGTCGAGGCCGACCTCGATTTCACCGCGCTCAAGCCGCGCCAGCGTTTCGCGATCTTCGGCGACGACGTCGCGATCGAGAGCTTCACCAGCACGAGCAAGGACGCCAAGTTGCTCCGCGAAGGGCGCAATCTCGTGCTCTGGCTGCCCGAAGCCGGCCCTGCCAAAGTACGCGTAAAATTCCTAGCGCGCCTCGTCGGCGATGCCGCCAAGCGCCAATTGAGCTTCGCCATCCCGCCCGCGCTCACCAGCACGCTGGCCATCACGATCAACGAACCGGAGGCCGTGGTGGACCTGCCCACCGCCGTCACCTTCAAGACCGCGCCCGCCGCGCAGCAGACGCGCGTGGATGGCACCATCGGCGCCGCCGACCGGCTGGAGCTGGCGTGGACGCCGCGCGTGAAAAAGGCCGACGAAATCGCCGCGACCGTTTTCGTACAGAACGCCGTGCTCGTCAGTTTCGAAGGCGGGGTCATCCGCAGCCGCGCGACGCTCGATTACCAGATCACCCAAGGCGAGCTGCGCTCGGCGCGCGTGCGTCTGCCCGCCGGCCAGAAACTGATGCGCGTGGAGGGCGACCAAGTCCGCACGTGGCGGAGCGTGGATGAGAAGGGCGAAACCATTCTCACCGTCGATCTGGCCAAAGGCGTTCCGACCGCGTGGCGGTTACAGCTCGAGTTGGAGCAACCGCTCTCCGCCCCGCCCGCGGCGCTGAAAGTCGCCGTGCCGCAGGCGCTCGATGTGAAACGCGAGACCGGCCTCATCGGCATCAGGACCGGCGACGACCTCAGCTTCATCGCCGACATCACGAGTGATTTGCAGAAAGTGGACACCACCGAGTTCACCCGCGCCGTGTCGCTGCCGGATGCCGCCGCCGCCAACGCGTGGCGTTTCGTGAAGCCCGGCACCGCGCTCGCCGGCCGGGTGGAAGCCGTCCAGCCTCAGATTGAAGCGGTCGCGCACCATCACCTGCACATCACCACCGATCAACTGCTCATCGCCAGTCAGGTGGATTACACCATCAAACGCGTCGGGGTCTTCACGCTGCGCCAGCTCCTGCCGGCCGCCTACCGCGTCGAGCGCGTAACCGGCGCCCAGATCGCGCAATGGGTCGAGAAAACCGAGGGAACGAACCGCGTGCTCGAAGTCACGCTCACCGAGCGCACGCTCGGCCATTACCCACTGCGCGTGGATCTCTCCCAGTTCATCAAGGAAGTGCCCAAGTCCGTCGCCTCCGCCGGCGCGCACCCGATCGGGGTGCAGAAGCTCACCGGCTTCGTCGCCGTCTCCGCAGAAGAAGGCGTGCAGGTGAAAACCGAGACCTTCGATGGCCTCACCGAAATCCCCGTGAGCGGCCTGCCGGCGATCACCATCGCGCCGAACGCCCCGCCGCAGATGCCAGGAAAAAAACAGATGCCGATCGTCCTGTCCGCGGCCGGCACGCTGGCCTTCAAGTTCATCACCGCCGAACCGGCCCCGCTGCCGGCGTGGAAACTCCGCGTCGCCACCGAACGGATTGATTCGTGGGTGCGCGCCGAAATTGCCACGCTGCTCACCGTGCAGGACACGCTCGTGAGCGGCCGCGCGCTCGTGAAATACGATATCGCCAACGCCCCGACGAAGGAGTTCCAACTCCGCATCCCCGCCGCCTTCAAGAATGTGGAGATCAATGGCGCAGACATCCGCCGCCGCGACCAGCAGGGCGACCTCTGGCGCGTGGAATTGCAGAACAAAAAACGCGGCAGCTACACCCTCACCATCACGTGGGAACAGCCGTTCGACGCCGCCAAGGGCGGAACCCTCAAGTCACTGCCCGTCGTCGCGCAGGGGGTGGATCCGAAGGTCGAACGCGAGACCGGCGTGCTCATTTTCAACGCCCGCGCGCCGTTGCAGGTCGTCGAGGATCAGACCAGCACCGATCTCATCCGCATCGACCCGCGCGAAGTGCCCGATTGGGCCGGCGTGACCACCGGCACCGCCGCGCTCGCCTACCGTTACCTGCGGCCGGGCTACGAGCTCAGCGTGCGCACCCGCCGGCACGACGCCGCCGAGGTGCTGCAAGCGCTCGTGGACAGCTCCCGCCTCATCTCCGTCATCACCGAGGATGGCCAGATGATGACCCACATGACCCTCGCGGTGCGCAACAACGGCCGGCAATTTATCGAGATCTCCCTGCCCGACCGGCAGACCGACGTCTGGTCGGCCTTCGTCGCCGGCCAGCCCGTGCGCCCCACCGCCCGCGACGGCAAGGTGCTGCTGCCGCTCGAGCGTTCCGGCGAAGGCGCGGCCATTCCAGTCGAAGTCACGTTCATCGGCCGCGTGAAGTTCCCCGAGCGCAACGGCAAGGTCGCGCTGGCCGCGCCCACGCTGGATGTGCCGCTCAAGAACGCCCGCTGGGAACTCTTCCTCCCACCCGGTTACGACTACGCGAAGTTCGAAGGCACGATGACCCGCGAGGCGCGCGCCGCCGCGCAGGTGGTCTGGACGGAGACCGAGTACAAGCAGGTCGAGTCCGATAATCGCGTCAAACGCGAATCTGAGATCGTCGCATCGATCAGCAATGTTCAGGAGAACTACAAGAAAGGAAACATCGAGGAAGCCAACAAGGCCCTCAGCCAGACCTACCGCGCGAACAACGACCTCGGCCTCGGCAACAACGAGGAAGTGAAGAAGCTCGAGAAGGACATCCGCCGCGCTCAAGCCAAGAACTTGATCGACGCGCAGAACACCTATTCGTTCAACGCCCGCCAGCGCGACGCCGCCCAGCAAGGCCAGCAACTCGAGATACTCGAGCAGACGGTCGCCCGCGAGCAGGCCGCCGGCAAAGCGTTCGTGGTGTATGACAACGAGACCGCTGAGCAACAGCTGGCGATGGTGCAGAAAGCGCAGGAGGTCACCACCGGCAAAGTCTCGCCGCTCCACGTGAACCTGCCCCAGCGCGGCCTCCAGCTCGCCTTCGCGCAAGCGCTTCAAACCGAGACCGGCAAGGCGATGACCATCACCTTCACCGCCGACAATCTCGAGACGCCCGGCCTGTTCAACCGCCTGCTCTGGGGCGCGTTCTGTGTGGCGGCCCTCGCGTTCATGGTCGCGCTCGTCCGCCGGGCCGTGGCCAAGGACGCCTGAGCCGCGACTGAGGACATCGTCAACGCCATCCCGCGTAACGCGCACGGCACGCGGGCCGTCTGGTCTCTTGTCGTGCCAGATGCGGCTTGATGTTTAGCGTGACGCTCTCTAGTTTTGCCATCATGAACAATCACCGGTGCCGCCACTGGGTCGCCTTCGCTTTCCTCTTCCTCGCCGCGCTCACCGGCCGCGCCGATGAACTGGATTTCGCCACCGTCAAATCCATGGCCGACAAGGGCGACGTCAACGCCCAACTCATCCTCGGCAACATGCACCTTGCCGGCCAAGGCACGGCTAAGAACAGCGCCGAGGCCGTGAAGTGGTTCCGCAAAGCCGCCGACCAGAACAACGCCCGCGCCCAGTCCGCCCTCGGCAAGCTCTACGCCAAAGGTGAAGGCGTGGGGAAGGACGCCGCCGCCGCCACACAGTGGCTCACCGCCGCCGCCGAACAAGGCCTCGCCGACGCCCAAGCCCAGCTCGGCCTCGTGCTGCGTGACAGCGGCCTCGGCAACAAGAATTGGATCGAAGCCTACAAATGGCTCAACCTCGCCGCGAGCTCCGGC
>SXGT01616104.1_pt1 | contig 12656 bp, 11 predicted proteins | sample 3176221 | NCBI WGS metagenome assembly SXGT01 (sample SAMN11356862, study PRJNA531348) | freshwater metagenome | isolation source: freshwater sample F1-120 | place: China: Fuxian Lake, Yuxi | collected 2017-12-25
GGCCGGGCCCTGCCCTGGAGCCTCGGCGGCGGGGCGCTGGTCGGTGTGCTCAGCGTGCTGCGCGGAACGCGATTGCGGGAAGCGGTGAGCAGCGCCGTCGCGGTCAGCGTCGCCGCGGTTCCCGAGGGTCTGCCCCTGGTCGCCACCTTGGCGCAGCTGGCCGCGGCACGCCGGCTCAGCGGCGAGCACGTACTGATCCGCAATCCCGACTCGGTGGAGGCACTGGCCCGCCTCGACGTGGTGTGCTTCGACAAGACCGGAACCCTCAGCGAGAACCGGCTGCGGGTCAAACGTGTCCAGCCGGTTCGCCGGCGCACCCGCCAGGCCGTCCTCGATGCGGCGGCGAGCACGATCGTCGCCCACGACGGATACGCCGCCCACGCCACCGACGAGGCGATCCGCCAGGCCGCGGGCACCTTCGCCCCCGGCGACCGGGATGCCTCTCTGCCGTTCCAGTCCGGCCGACCCTTCGCCGCGGCCCTGAGCGGTAGGCGGCTGACCATCAAGGGCGCTCCCGAGGTGCTCTGCTCCGCGCTGGCCGTGGGCGCGGCGCGTCTGGGACCGATGATCGACGCGATGGCCGCCGACGGACTTCGGGTGCTGGCCGTCGCGGAGCGCACCCTCACCGCCCGCCAGGCCGCCCAGGCCGCCACCGACCCGGCGGCGATGGAACGGCTGTGCACGGCCGAGTTGACCCCGATCGGACTGCTCGGGCTCGCCGACACCCCGCGGGCAAGCGCGGCGGCACTGCTGGCCGACCTCGGCGTCCGCGGCCTCGGGGTGCGGTTGATCACCGGCGACCACCCGCTCACGGCGGCGGTGATCGCCGACGAACTCGGTCTGGCGGTGACCGCCGAGCAGGTCGTCACGGGAACCGAGTGGGAGTCGATGTCCGCCGACGAGCGCGCCGTCGCCGTCGAGAAGACGACCGTGTTCGCACGGATGTCGCCGGAACACAAAGTCGAGGTGGTCCAGACGCTGGAGGGTATCGGTCTGGTCACCGCGATGGTCGGTGACGGCGCCAACGACGCCGCCGCGATCCGGGCCGCCAGCGTCGGCATCGGGGTCGCCGCCGCCGGCAGCGATCCGGCCCGTACCGCGGCCGACATCCTGCTGCTCGACGGTCACATCGAAGCGCTCCTCGACGCCCTGGACGAAGGTCACCAGTTGTGGCGGCGGGTGCAGTCGGCGGTGTCGGTGCTGCTCGGCGGCAACGCCGGCGAGGTGGCGTTCGCCCTCATCACCGCGCTGCTGACCGGCCGCTCAGTGCTCAACGCCCGCCAGATGCTGCTGGTGAACATGCTCACCGACGCGCTGCCGGCCGCCGCGCTGGCGGTCTCCCACCAGGACGGGACCGCCGAGATCGACCGCGGCGAGGCCGCGATGTGGCGCGCGATCGCGGTACGCGGTACCGCGACCACCACCGGTGCGACCCTGGCCTGGCTGATGGGAAGTCTGACCGGAACCCAGCGGCGCGCCGCCACGATCGCGCTCATCGGCCTGGTGTCCACCCAGCTGACGCAGACCCTGGCCGACTCGCACGGCCCCCTGGTGGTGTCGACCGCCGCGGGATCGTTCCTGGTCCTCGCTGCGGTGGTCTCCACGCCCGGGGTGAGTCAGCTGTTCGGCTGCACTCCGGTGGACCCGCTGGGGTGGGGCCAGGCCTTCGCGGCCACTGCCGTCGCCACGCTGCTCAGCCTTTACGGACCCGACCTGCTCGAGCGGTTCGGGAGTGCGCTCGGGGGGTCAGTCGTGGACGACGATGACGCCGGCCCGGAGCAGGACCGCGTAGATCTCGCGGACCGCCGGGGTGAGCAGGCGGGCGCCGAGGTCGACAAGGACCTCGGGTCCGGCGAAGCTGGAGACAGGAGCCATGAGACAAGGGAAGACCCGACCCGTGACGGGAAGGGATCCCCGAAGTGAATAGGACACGAACATGTTCCTGAGCAAGACGAAGAATCTGCTGGCGGCCCAGCGCGACGCATCCCAGCGGGTGGCGCAGGCCACCAAGTACTCCCTCGATCTGCCGATCGTGGGACGGGTGCTGGTCCCGCCGCCCGAACAACTCGCGATCTATGCCGCCCTCGGCGGGTTGGCCGTACTCGAGCTCATCGACTGGCCGGTCGCGGTGGCGATGGGGGTCGGCTCGGCGCTGGTGGCCCGTCGCCTGTCGGATCTCCAGGCCCGCGAGGACGAACTCGCCGATGCCATCGAGCCGGTGATGGCCGTCGCACCGATCGCCGAACCGGCGCCGGCCACGAAGGCGCCCGTCAAGAAGGCACCCGCCCGCACACCGGGGGCGAAAGCCGCAAAGACTCCGGCCAAGAAGACTCCGGCCAAGAAAGCCCCGGCGAAGAAAACTCCCGCCAAGAAGGCCCCGGCCAAAAAGGCTCCCGGTCAGTAACTCAGCGCCTGCTGGCCCGCCGGCAGCCTTCCGGTGACCTGGAAGATGACCCGCCGGGCGATTTCCACGGCATGGTCGGCGAAGCGTTCGTAGTAGCGGCCCAGCAGCGTCACGTCGACGGCGGCGGCGACCCCGTGCCGCCACTCCCGGTCCATCATCACGGTGAACAGGTGACGATGCAGATCGTCCATCGCGTCGTCGTCCTCCCGGATGCTCGAAGCCCGGTCGGGGTCGCGCGAGACGATCACCTCGCGCGCGCTCTGTCCCAGATCGACGGCGAGCCGACCCATTTCTGCGAAGTACCCGTCGACCTGCTCGGGAAGCGCGTGCTGGGGATGGCGGCGGCGGGCGATCTTCGCGACATGCAGGGCCAACGCACCCATCCGTTCGACGTCGGCGACGATCTGGATCGAACTGACGATGGCCCGCAGATCCCGCGCGACCGGGGCCTGCAACGCCAGCAGGACGAAGCCGGCCTCCTCGGCCCTGGCACTGGACGCCAGGATGCGCTCGTGGTCGCCGATCACCTGCTCGGCCAGCGCGAGATCCGCCTGCAGGAGCGCCTGGGTGGCCCGCTCCATCGCCACACCGGCCATTCGGCACATCTCGGCCAATTGCGCTGTCAGCGCGTCGAGTTGAGCGCCGTAGGCGGTCCGCATATCAGCAGCGTAGGGTCGGCCGCCGTCGAAACCGACGCATACCAATTGAACTCGGGGTGAATGTCACCCGTCCGTTGCGCTCAGCCGGTCGGCCCGCCGAGCTTCCCGGCGGCGAAGGTCGCCGCCTGATTCGCCAGCCCGGCCGGTACGTAGGACACGTGGGCCATCATGTTCGCGCCCGGGGAACAGATCGGGTCGTCGGGAATGCACAGATTGATCGTCTTCGCGCCGTAGATCGGACTGATCGTCGGCAGCGGGGCGCCGCCGGCCAGCATGCTGGAGAACTCGCTGGAAGGGTCGCCGAAGAGCGCGACGGCGGCGACGTGATCGGCCACCCCCGCCGGGAGTGCCCCGGTGGCCAGTTCGGTGACGGCGGCACCCTGGGAGTAGCCCCCCAACACCAGTTTGGTGTCCGGACAGCCGGCGACCACGCCCGCGATGTGCGCGCCCGCGTCGTCGGACCCGTTCTCCGCGCTGCTCAGGTAGTTGTCGCTGGCGGGATAGTTCACCGCGTACCTGCCCACCGAGCGGCCCGGTAGCTGAGCGGCCAGCGAATCGGCGAAGGCCTGGCCGACGAAGCCGAGACCGGGAGGCTCATTGGTGCCGCGGGCGAACACCACCTCGACGTCGGGGCACTGGTCGGCTGCGACGGCGACGGGAATCGCGGCCGGCGTGGCCAGCAACAGCCCGACGAACAGCATCGCAGGGGCGCCGACACGAAGAAATCCGGACCTAGACACCCTTAGATAGTCACACATCAGCCCCACCAGCACCGTGGGGGGCCGCGGGCCGGCCGCCGTCAAAGTGCGATGCCGGGATCGCCGGTGACCGTATCCTCGGCCCATGGAATCGACCGGCCGGACCACCGAGCAGCGCCGACAGGCTCTATCCAACCTGTTCGACTTCCTCGTGCGGGGCGGTGTTGCCGACACCACCCGGATGCCCTCGGAGGTGATCGAGGAGGGCCACAAGTCCACGATCCATCGCTATCTGCCCGTCGACGTGCCACTGCAGGGTGATCCGGTCCTTCTGGTGCCCCCGCTGGGCTCCCAGTCGGCCTGCTTCGATCTGCGGCGCGGGTGTTCGCTGACCGAGCATCTGCTGGAGTCCGGGCGCCCGACCTACCTGGTCGACTACGGCGAGATGGGCCTGTCCGACCGTGAACTCGGCATCGAATTCTGGGTGTCGGAGGTGGTGCCCAACGCGATCAGAAAGGTGTCGCAGGACTCCGGCGGTGCACCGGTCCACCTCGTCGGCTGGTGTCTGGGCGGGCTGATCGCGCTGCTGACGACCGCCGCCTACCCCGACCTGCCGATAAAGTCGGTGGCCATGGTCGCCAGCCCCTTCGACCTGAGCAAGCACCGCATGGTCGCACCGCTGCGCACCGCTGGCAAGTACACCGGCGGCCGGATCATCGGCGGCTTCCTGAAGGTGCTGGGCGGTCTGCCGGCGCAGATCGTCGGACCCGCCTTCAAGGCGACCTCGCTGACGACGTACCTCAAGAAGCCGATCACCCTGGTCAAACACCGCGACGACCGGGAGTTCCTGGCCCAGGTCGAAGCGGTCGACGGACTGATGAACAGCATGCTCGCCTATCCGGGGCGCGCGACGCTGCAGGTCTATCAGCGGCTGGTTCAGCGAAATGAACTGGCGGACGGCAAGATTCAGGGACCCACCAAGCTGGTGGATCTCGCCGACGTCCGGGTGCCGGTGATGAACGTGGCCGGCAAGAGCGACGTGCTGGTGCCGGTCGAGGTCGCCCACCACGTGGGCGACCTGCTGCCGAACTCGCCCGAGGTCACCCTCGAGGTCGCCCCCGGCGGGCACCTCGGGGTGCTGACCGGACGCTCGGCCCCGACGACGACCTGGGCCATGATCGACGACTTCCTCGCCCGCCAGCCCGCCTGAGGAACTACCCGGTTCGGATCAGCTTCTTGTTGACGAACTCGTCGATGCCGAAGCGGCCGAGTTCACGACCGAACCCGGAACGCTTGACCCCGCCGAACGGGAGTTCCACCCCCTCGGCGCCGACGGCGTTGATGAACACCATCCCGGCCTCGATCGCGTCGGCCACCCGCTTGGCCTGCTCGGCGTCGGTGGTGAACACATAGGAGCCCAGTCCGAACGGAATGTCGTTGGCCAACGCCACGGCCTCGTCCTCGGAACCGACCTTGAAGACCATGGCCACCGGACCGAAGAGTTCCTCGCGGTAGGTGACTGATTCCGGCGACACCCCGGTCAGCACCCCGGGCGGGAAGTAGGCGCCCTTCCGCTCCCCCTCGGAGACCAGGGTGGCGCCGTCGGCGACGGCACGGTCGACCTGCTCGCCGAGGCGCGCCGCAGCCGGCGCCGACGACAGCGGGGCGAGGCCGCCGCTGGCCGCCAGAACCTTCTGGGTGAACTTGTCCAGGAAATCGTCGTAGAGGTCGGCGGCGACGATGAACCGCTTGGCCGCGTTGCAGGCCTGACCGGTGTTCTCGAAACGCCCGGCCATCGCGGCGTCGACGGTGGCATCGAGATCGTCGGTGCTGAGCAGGATGAACGGGTCGGAGCCGCCGAGTTCCAGAACGACCTTCTTCAGGTTGCGCCCGGCGATCTCGGCAACCGCCGCGCCCGCACGCTCCGAACCGGTCAGCGACACCCCCTGCACCCGCGGATCGGCGATGGCATCGGCGATCTGCTCGTTGGTGGCGTAGATGTTGACGTAGGCGCCGGGCGGGAAGCCCGCATCGTCGTAGATCTTCTGGATGGCCGCGGCCGACTCCGGGCACTGCGGTGCATGCTTGAGCAGCACCGTGTTACCCAGCGCGAGGTTGGGCCCGGCGAATCGGGCTACCTGGTAGTAGGGGTAGTTCCACGGCATGATGCCCAGCAGCACCCCCACCGGGCGGCGCTGGATCACCGCGGTTCCCTCGCCGTCGAGCAGCTCGATCGGCTCGTCGGCCAGGAACTTCTCGGCGTTGTCGGCGTAGTACTGGTAGATCGCCGCGCTGAAGTCCACCTCGCCGAGCGCCTGGTCGACCGGCTTGCCCATCTCGCGGTTGATGATCTCGGCCAGCGCCTCGCGTCGTTCGGTGTGCAGCGCCGCGACCCGGCCGATGAGCGCGGCCCGCTCGGCGGCGGTGGAATTCTTCGACCACTGCGCGAACGCCGTCGACGCCGATGCCAGCGCCTCCTGCATCTGCGCGTCGGTGGCGGTCGGGTACTCGCGCACCACGTCGCCGGTTGCCGGGTCGACCACTGCGTACAGGCTCATATCGTGATCCTCGAATCGGGCTCGGTTGATGTCAGGGCGTCAGACAAGCTTTATCAGACAGGCCCGCCTCGGGCGGCCGTTCGGCGGGTCCCCGATGTAAAACTTGTCAACATGGCCACCGCGTCCTACCACCACGGCAACCTCCGGCAGGCGTTGTTGGAGCACGCGGTGGACCTCGCCCGCTCGGGGGGACCTGACGCGGTGGTGTTGCGCGACGTCCAGCGGGCCGCCGGGGTGAGCAACTCCGCCGCCTATCGGCATTACGCCGACCGGCAAGCCCTGCTCACGGCGGTGCAGATCTACGCGATGACGCTGCTCGGCGAGGCGATGACGGAGTCGTTGGCGAAGGTATCCCCACGCGGTCCGCGAGATCGCCGCGCACTGGCGCGCTTCCGGGCCACCGGCCAGGCCTACGTCGACTTCGCCCTGGCCGAACCGGGCCTGTTCCGCACCGCTTTCGCCCCCGGCGGGGTACACCACACCGACTCCGCCGTCCCGGCCGACCGGCACCCGTTCATGATCCTGAGCGCCAGTATCGACGATCTTGTCGACGCCGGAGTCCTCACGGCCAGCCGCCGCGACGGCGTCGACGAGGCCGCCTGGGCGGCCGTGCACGGCCTCTCGGTGCTCTACCTCGACGGACCGCTCGCCACAGCCGAGGCCGATCGCAAGCAACTGATCACCGACCGACTGCTCGACCTGATCTCCGAGGGGATCCGCTAGCTTATGTTGACAGCGATAACTTGGCCTGCCATGCTTGCCGATGTTACTGCTGTCAACATAAGGCGGACCGCTCATGACCCTCCGATCCCCCATCCGTCCCCCGTCCCACGCCGCGCCACCCCGGCGAGTGCGGCCCGCCGCGATTCTTGCGGTCGTGCTGGTCGCCTCCTTGGCGATCAACGTCGAGACCACGATCGTCAATGTGGCTCTGCCGACGCTGAACTCGGAACTGGGCGCCTCCACCCGCGGACTGCAGTGGATCGTCGACGCCTACAACCTTGCCTTTGCCGCCCTGGTGCTCGCCGGTGGGACGATCGGTGACAAGTTCGGCCGCCGGGGCACGCTGATCGCCGGACTGGTGCTGCTGGCGGCGACGAGCGTCGGTGCGGCCTTCTGCACCACCACCGAGTCGCTCATCGGCTGGCGGCTGGCGATGGGCGTGGCCGCGGCGCTGATCTACCCCCCCACCCTGGCGATCATCACCGACACCTTCCGGGATCCCAAGCATCGGGCCGTGGCGATCGGCCTGTGGGGCGCGGTCACGGGCCTGGGCGTAGCCATCGGCCCCATCCTCGGTGGCGCGCTGCTCGAAGTGTTCTGGTGGGGCAGTCTGTTCTTGGCGCTCGTTCCCATCGCGCTGATCGCCGCGGTCGCCGCACCCGTGTTCATCCCGCCGTCCTCCCCCGACCGCACGTCACGCCTTGATCGCGGGGGACTGCTGCTCTCGGTCGTCATGCTCGGCGCGCTGGTCTACACGATCATCGAGGCGCCGGAGCGGGGATGGGCATCCCCGCTCACACTCGCCGGATTCGCCCTGGCTCTGGGCGCCTTCATCGGCTTCGTCGTGTGGGAGCGCCGTCAGGCGGATCCGCTCATCGACGTCACGCTGTTCACCAACCTGCGGTTCAGCGCGGCCAGCGGGGCGGTGACCGTCGCGTTCTTCGCGCTGTTCGGGTTCATCTTCCTGATCATCCAATTCATGCAGATGCTGCAGGGATGGGGACCGCTGGAGACCGGCGTACGCATCCTGCCGGTGGCCCTGTCGATCGCCGTCGGTTCGGTCCTGGGCACCCAGCTTGCCGTCAGTCGGATCGGCACCAAGGCCATCGTGTTCCTCGGCCTGGTCATGATGGCCGCCTCATTCGCCTGGATCAGCACGATCGACCTCTCCGTCGATTACTCCGTCATCGCGGCGCAGATGGTCCTCCTCGGCGGCGGGCTCGGCCTGACCACCGCACCGGCCACCGACTCGATCATGGGCGTCGTCCGGCCGGAGCAGGCCGGAGCGGGCTCCGCGGTCAACGACGCCACCCGCCAGATCGGCGGCACCCTCGGTGTCGCCGTCATCGGCAGCGTCTTCTCCACGCTCTACATCCGCCAGCTCGGCGACAGCCCTGTGCTGCAGGCACTTCCGAGGGAAGCGCGGTCGATCGCCGAGGAGGGCCTGGCGCAGGGACTCGCGGTGGCCGCCCAGTCCCCCGGCCCGGTCACCGGGCTGGTCCGCACTACGGTTCACGACGCGTTCCTGTCCGGCATGAGTGCCGGATGCCTGACCGCAGCCGGGGTCTGCCTGGCCGGTGCCCTGTTCGTGCTGGCCGTGCTGCCGTCCCATCCCGTTCGGACTGAGGCATGATCCGCCGCGTCCGCACCGGCGTGGGAAGTCTGGCCATCGCCGATCGCGGCGAAGGGACCCCCGTCGTGTTCTGGCCCGCGTTGTTCAGCGACCACCGGCTCTACGACCGGGTGGTCGAGCACCTCGGCGCCGACTGGCGCACCATCAGCGTCGACGGACCCGGGTTCGGCCGCAGCGACCCACCGGCGGGCGAGGTCCAACCGCATCGCTACGCCGACGCGATCGCCGACCTGCTCGATGAATTATCCCTTGAGAGAGCGTATTTCGGCGGCTGTTCCTGGGGCGGCCAGATCGGCGCGCATCTCGCCGTCCGGCACGCCGGGCGGGTACGGGGTGCATTGCTGATGAACACTCCACTCGGCCCGAGTCCTGGCGGCTTCTCACCCCTGGCGCTGGCCAACCGTTGGATCGGTTCCTCGGCGCTGTTCGGCAGAGGGGTGGCGCGGTCGATGGCCGGCACGGCGACGCGACGGGCCTATCCGGACAGGATCGACGAGTTCGTCACGGCCATCACGTCCTTCGATCGGGCGGCGGCCGCGGTAACGGTACGCACGGTGTTGGGACCCTCGGCGGGCCTGGTCGATCTGCTCCCCCGGGTGGAGGTGCCGGTGGCCTTCCTGATGGGCGCCGAAGATTCACTGTGCCCGGTCGACCGGTCGCTGCCCATCGCGCGAACCACTCCCGGCGCGACCATCGACGTCGTGGAGGGCTGCGGCCACCTTGCGCCACTGGAGGCTCCCGAGACCGTCGCACGGATGCTCACCGAACTCCGGATCAGCAACCGGACGTGAGACGACACGCAGCGGTTTTCCGACTAACCAAGGGGCGCGCGAGCAATCCCAAGTGGCCCATCGCGGTGCTCACCGGGACCGGCCGCAAGACCGGATCCTGATCCTCACCCGGGCGACAACGCCCTAACGAGCGAGCACCATCTTCCCCGCCGGTTCCATCCAGCGATCGCCCGCGTCATCCCATTCCACCACCGTGGTGGGCACCGCGAGCGGATCGATGCGGCCGCCGGAGACCAGATCGAGAACCTCCGGCAGGTAGCGTCGGGAGTCCGCGCGCGAGGTGTGGAAGGTGATTCCGCGGGTGTACATCTCGAGCAGCGGAAGAGGTGTCCCCGTTCCGAAATGGATGGTCACGGGCGTGATTCGTCCGAAGGCCTCGGTCGATCGGATCGCGCAGTGCAGGCCCTCGATCTGGAGGGATCCGGCGATCACGATGGGCGCCCGGTCCAGCCGTCGGGGGAACTCCCCGCCCAGATCGGTGGCGTCGGCGCCGAGATCCGACGCCACGGCCAGGCGTTGAGAGTCGCTGTCGGCGTATCGGATCCGACCGGCGCCCAGGGCCTGCGCGCAAAGGATGGACTACAGGCCGATGGACGGTGCGTCGCCGCCGACGATCAGAACGTCGGCGCCCGGCCGCTCCCGCAGTCCGTCGACGACGGTGCGATAGGCGTCGATGAGGTTGTCGGTCGTGGTGGCCAGTGCGACGTCGCTGATCGACTCCGGTGCGGAGCACAACAGGTGGTCGGCATCGGGCACCAGCAGCAGGTCCGCCACACCGCCGCCGTGGCCGCCGCCCGAGGCGCCGAAGCCGAATGCCGCCCCGGCGCGTGCCTGGTGGGGTTCGCAGGCCGCATAGTGCCTTTCATCGCACTGTCGACACGTCCCACATGACACCTGGAACGGCACCGCAACGCGCTGGCCGGGCGTGAACCGCCGTACCCCGGGCCCGACGCCAACCACTTCGGCCGCGATCTCGTGACCGACCGGAAACGGTCCCGGGAAGATGCCGAAGGCCGCCATCGCGACATCCAGATCGCAGCGGGCAACGGCCAAGGGACGAACCACCACCTGTCCGGGACCTGGCTCGGGATCGGGGCTCTCCCACCATTCGACTACGCCAGGCCCAACGAAAACCAAGTGCTTCACGGTGTCGCTCCCTGTGGCTCGCCGGGGACGATCAGGCCCAAGGCCATGGCGCGGGCCTCGCGCAGGAAGTCGATCACCTCGGCCGCGGCGGCCCTCAGCTGGTTCCGGGTGGCACGCTCAGGGCCGAGAAGCGCGGTCACGCCCGCGCTGAGCACGCCGAGCGGATCATCAGCCTCCACCGGAGCGGGACCGATGATCGACATCGCTACGCCGGTGATGAGCGCGTGCAGGGCGAAGCTCTGGTCAGCGACGGTCCAGTCGTTGCGCGCCAAACCATTAGCGCGCCACACGGGCAGTAGGGCGCTGAGTACCGCACCGGGACCGAGCGCATCGTGAAACGCCACCGACCGGGGGTGTCGGGTCAGGACACCGAGCAGGTCTTCGTCGTGGCGCTGCAGCGCGGCGACGAGTGGCTTGGAGGTGGCGATCTGCAGCATCAGCGGGCAGAAGCGCGACGGGCGGGCGAGATCCGGCTCATCGGAGAGCATCTGGATCAGATCATCGACGAGCCCGAGGAACGCGCGGCCGACGAGTCCCACCAGGAGGTCCTCCTTGGTGGGCCAGTACAGGTACACCGTGCCCTTCCCGACATGAGCGCGCTGCGCCACGTCGGCGACCGTGAACCCCTTGGCGCCGCGAACGATGAGCAGATCGCCGGCCGCCTCGAGCAGCCGGGCCGCCTTGGCCGAATGCTGTTCGGGCAGTTCACCGACCGCTGTACTCATCGCTTGCGACTATAGGCGGACATTCGCCCATCGTGAACCAACTGACCAGATTCGTCATTTGGTCAGTATGCGGCTAGGGTGGGTGGCATGAGTGAGCTCGTCAATCAGTCCGAGCGGGTACAGGCGATGAGTAGGGCCATCTTCACGGTGGCCGACCGTCTCGACCCGGTCGTCGATCTCTGCAAGCCCTACGTCGACGGCCTGGAGAACCTCCCTCGCGACGGGCGCTTCCTGCTGGTGGGCAACCACACGTCAGCCGGCTGGCCCGAGATGGTGCTGACGTCCTACTTCGTGCACCGCGAACTGGGCGTTCGCGTCCGCGGATTGGCCGAGCGCAGGCTCGCCGGCCGGGGCGGCCTCTCAGGTGACCTGATCGCGGCGGTCGGCGCGGTGGTCGGCAACCAGGAGAATGGCGCCGAATTGATGCGCCATGGCGAAACCCTGCTGGTGTTCCCCGGCGGAGGACGCGAGATGCCGAAGTTCAAAGGCGAGGAATACCAGTTGTTCTGGAACGGCCGAAGCGGATTCGCTCGGCTGGCAATCGCCCACGACTACCCCATCGTCCCGGTGGGACTCGTCGGCGGGGACGACGTCTATCAGGCACTCGTGGAGCGCGACAGCGCCTGGGGCACAGCGGGCCGCCTGTTCGCCAAACATGTTCTACGCCAACCGGAGGTCAACATCCCGCTCATGCGCGGCGTCGGACCGACGCTCATCCCCCGCCCTCAGCGGATGTATCTGCGCTTCGGAACGCCGCTCGACACCACCAAGCCGGCGCGGACGTCGGCGGCGAAGTGGGAGGCCACCGTGAAGCAACGGGCTCAGACAGCGCTGGAAGGTGCCCTCTCCGATCTTCAGGATCTCAGAGCCTCTGATCCTTTCCGGAGTCTGAATCCGCTCGGTTGGCCACGCGCGCTGTCCTCGGCGTAGCCATTCGCCAACCGGTTCGGTGACCCCCGGGAATCTCAGCGCCGACAAAGCTGATACCACTGGCCGGCGCGGTCGCCTCGACGATGAAATCGCCTCGACCCACATCTGCTCGCCGAGACCAACCGACCCGTCGAGCGCACCTTCGCCGATTCGGAGGACAATCGAGACCGTGACGGTGGAGAACCGCATCGCATCGGCGTTCGGCCTCGACGACGTCGGGTGGGCGCGTCACGCCAACCCGTGGAGCAGCTGGTCGCGCATCATGACCACCCTTCCGCTGCTGATCGCGGCGGTATGGAGTCGCGCATGGCTGGGCTACTGGTCGCTGGTGCCTATCGGGGTCGCGCTCTGGTGGATCTGGTTCAATCCGCGCGCTTTCGGGCCGGCCA
>SXGT01555135.1_pt1 | contig 12655 bp, 8 predicted proteins | sample 3176221 | NCBI WGS metagenome assembly SXGT01 (sample SAMN11356862, study PRJNA531348) | freshwater metagenome | isolation source: freshwater sample F1-120 | place: China: Fuxian Lake, Yuxi | collected 2017-12-25
ATTCGGGCTCGGACTCGGATTCGGGCTCGGACTCGACCTCGGACGCGACCCCGACGCCCGTCACGTTCACCGACACGGTCGCGATGTTCCACCTGAACGTCCAGGAATACGGCTACCTCGACGACTCCGCCGCGCTCCTGGCGCGCGTGATGGACCTCTTCGATCGCCTCGACCTCCGGCTCGACATCTCCCTGACGACCTGGATGGTCGACGCGTTCGACGCGCAGCACCACGACCTGCTGACCCGCATCCTCACGACGCCGAACGTCAGCGTCAGCTACCACACGCGCCCGCCGAAACCGTACCGCGCGAACTTCGTCAACGCCCAGGGCCACGACTGGTATGGGCTCGACACCATGACCGAAGACGAGATGGTCGCCGAGATCAAAGCCTTCGAGTCCTTCGGCGTCGACCTCGTGACCGGCCAGCGCACGACCGTCGAGGGCGGGTTCGTCAAGCTCACGCGCCTCTACGGACGCGCCCCCTACGTCGGCGGCATCGAGGCGAGCGGCCAGACGATGCAGCGCGCCGTCGACCGCGCCTTCAAGGATCTCGGCGTGACCTTTGTCATCCAACACGCCGCGAACGGGACGTTCGAGGGCGACCGACGCAACGGGCTCCCGATCAAGCCCGAGTATATCGACGCCAAGGTCTTCAACTCGGACCCCACCCTCGACGGCGACACGTGCGTCGCGATGGCCGACGGCAAGGAGATCTACGACTGCGAGATGGCGCGCTGCGCGGGCTCCGCCAAGACCCCCTGCACGGTCGCCTTCAAGATGCACGACAACGACTTCCTGGCCGAGGACTCGTGGTGGCTCACGGTCTACGCCAAGAAGGTCCCGGACTGGAATCCGACCTTGCTCGCAACGCCGCTCGGCGACACCGCGAAAGCCGCGATGTGGACGCGCTACGAGCAGATCGTCGAGCGCGCCGCCGCTCAACGCGGGACCTATTCGGTCGTCGGCGCCCGCGACTGGGCCGAGCGTCTGGCCCCCTGAAGCAGGAATCGCCCCTTCGGAGGCGCGTGACCTTCCGTGACACGATCGCTGGGATGCGATGACGCCGATCGCGCGTTGCGCGCCGCGCTTTGCTGTCGTAGGGGAGCATCATGCATCGCTTTTCGTTTCGTCCATGGCTCGGTTCCTTCGTAAGTCTCACGGCTTGCGCAGTTCTCGCGTTCGCCTCCGACGCGGCGCGCGCCGCCGGACCGGCAAGGCCCGTCAGCGCCGAGGAGGCCACGCTGCCGACCTGCTTCGGCTACGTCGGCAGCGGCGACGCCGTCTACGCCGTGCGACTCAAGTCGTCGTGTGAGGCCGCGACCGGAAAATGCGAGGTCGCGAGCTACCTCGCGCGCGTGACGCCCGATGGCCTCACCAAGACGGTCGCCTATCTCACCTATTGGAAGGGCGACGGGATGCCGAGCCCGAGCCAGGTCGCAGCGACCGCCAAGCCGGCAAACCTCGAGAAGGCGCTCGCCGAGATGGGCGACGCGACGATGGCCTGCGATGCGGTCCAGCCGGGCAAGCGCTTCAGCTACGACGAGGGTCGTCGGAGCGGCTCGCTCGAGAAGCTGAGCGACGGCACCTGGGTCGTGCGCAGCGACAATCTGCGGTCGCAGGTGCTCCCCCCGGGCATCGATGCGCTCTTCGTCGCACCACGCGGAGGCGCCTGGTTTGTGCATCGCACCACGACCGACGGGGCCGCGGCCGACGCAACGTTCGAGCGCATCTCGGTCGACCTGCTGATGCGGCCGGCACCCCGCGCGGCCGCTCCCAAGGCGGTCGCCGTGGCCTCCCACAACGTCGCGACCGAGGCCTGCCTCGGCTGGCAGAGCGGCGACGACACGATGGTGTACCTCTCCCCCGAGGTCGCGTCGGGCCAGGCGTACTCGCGCCTTTACACCGTACGCGCTGCGAGTGCGACGATGACCGAGGTCGCGAAGCGGCCGCTGCTCCCGGGCCTCAGCAGCCCGCAGGTCGCGCTGGCGACCGTGGTTCCGAGCGAGCTCGCGCTGGCCAACGATCTCTTGGCCGAGGTCGACACGGGGTGCCTCGCCACGCCGCTCGCGGCGGGCAAGACCGCGACGATTCCCGCGCGCGGGACGACCGTCGAGGTCACGCGCCAGGGCTCGGAGGTGATGCTGCTGGGGCCCGACGGCGCACGCGTGTCGGTGTCGATCGGAGGCGGAGGCGCGAGCGAGGTGACGCTGGTGCGCGCCGACGGCAAGGACGCGCGCTGGTACCTCGCGGCCAAGGACGGCGGGCGCCTCCGCTTCGTGCCGATCGCGCTCGATCCGGTGTTCGTCAAACCGACGCTCTTCGCGCTGCCCGCGACGGTCGGCGCGCCGGTGTGCGTCGAGACCGCTTACGGCGAGATGTACATCCTGATGTACACGCGAACGCCAGGCGCGGCGGGCGACGAGGCGGTGCTGACGCTCGAGTCGCTCGGGGCGCGCCCGAGCGTAGTCCCGTTGGCCAAGGCGACGCTGGCGGCGACGGATCCGGACGACGCGATCCTCGCGAAGATCGCGCGCGATCGACGCATCGAGGTGGCCGCCAAGCTCGGTGACACGAAGGCCTGCGCGCTGACGGCGCTCGGGGCGGACGCGGCATTCACCGCCGACGGCGTGGGCTACACGCTGAAGCAGGACGGTGGGCGCTGGGCGGTCGCGCGGGCGGACCACGCGGCGCTGCTGCCGCTCGCGTCGGCGCGCGGGACCCCGCGTTGGGCGATGGGGACGACGCTCTTCTTTGCGACCGAGAGCGGCCACGGCTGGACGCGCACGACGTTCGATCCGCGCGGCTGGGACCGCCTGCCGGATCCGCCCGAGGCGGCGGCCAAGGCGCCCAAGCTCCTCGACGGCAAGGTGCCCGGGCACGTCCCGGCGCAGCGGCGGTGCCTTGCGTGGAACAGCAAGGATCGCGCGGTGTGGATCGTGCGCATGGCCGGCGACTGCACGACGGCCGACGGCAGCCCGTGCACGCCGAGCACGATCCTGACCGAGGTCCGCAAGGAGGCCTCGTACAAGCGCGTGACGCTGGCGAAGAACGGCGCGAGCACGCCGGCCGCGCACGCCGGCCGCGCTGGCCCAGGCCGACACGCTGGTCGCCAAGGCGGACCTGGGGTGCGTGGACGGCATGGACGCGACGGTCCTCGGGGTGCCGGTCAAGGTGTCGCTCGAGGTCGATCAGGTGATGGTCGAGGCGAACGGCAAGAAGCAGCGTGTCGACTGGATCATCGATCGGCACGACGACGGCAACGACCTCACCGAGGCGCTCGAGAACGTGTTCTGGCACCCGGACGTGAACGTGCTCGTGCTGGAGATCCGGCAGGACAGCGCGAACTGGCGCGACCGACGCTATGCGTGGGTCGATCTGGGGCGCTTCGGGATCAAGCCGACGAAGTGAGGCTCGCGGTTTCAGGGCCACCGCCGATGTGTTTTTCGCTTGGGACGCGCTCGCGTGTCGAAGGCACAGCACAACGAGGAGCGTGGTCATGCGGCGTATCGGAATGTTCGTGGCGTTCGTGGTCGGGGTCGGCGCCTGCAGCGAGGAGGACGGAACGTCTCAACCGACGTCCGATGTGGAGGTGAACGAGACGACCGGCGGCGAGACCGCTGGAGCGGTCACCACGGCGTCCGACAGCTCCGCCGCCACCGAGGTCACGGCGGCCACCGAGGTCACGGAAGGGACCGCCGCGGATGCCGCGACCGCGCCCGACGACACGGCTGGCGCGACGGGACTTCCCGAGACCGCGGAGGACGTCGCGACGGCAGAGGTCGCGCCGGGGGACACGACGACGCCCGAGACCGAGGACACCGCCCCCGACACCACCGACCCCTTCGACTACAACATGTTCTCGCAAGAGGTCTCGATCGGCTACGACATGAGCGGCGCCGAGCCGAATCACTGCGCCATCGCGCTCGCAGGCACCTCGGTCGGCGAGTTTCTGCAGGCGATGACCGGTGCGACCTCGGTCGAGTCCGAGGTCGCCGATTGCGGTGGCGATGGGATCTCGTGCCCGAACCTCTTCCTCCACGATGTGCTCGGGCGCGACGGGGTGCTGGCGGAGGTGCTCGGCCCGCTCGCCGCGAGGATCGGCGACCTGACGAAGACCAGGGTCGAGCACTACGTCGTCCACGCGAAGTCGGTGGACTATTACGCCGTCGTGCTCGCGGGGACCTGGGAGGGGCAGCTCGTCGGCATCGCGTTCGTGCCAGATCTACCCTATTGCGGCGTCGAGTGACTCCCCGAAAGGAAGCCGGCGCTCAGTGCGCGGCCGAGAAGTCGCGCACCAGCTCGTAGAGGACGCGTTGGCCCCAGAGGTAGCCGGCGCGCGGGATCCGCTCGTTGTGGCCGTGGTACATCTTCGTGAACGACATCCCGGGCTCGAGGCGCACCGGCGAAAAGCCGTAGCAGGTCGCGCCGAGACGCCCGTAGGCGAACGAATCGGTGAAGCCCGGGATCATATACGGGACCGGCACGCCCTCGGGGTCGTGACGCCCGAGGGCCGCTGTAATGGCGGTGTAGAGCGGTGTTTCGCGGTTGAAGGTGGTCCCGTCGTGGTGGTCGATGACGCGGATCCCGAGGCCCTCGCCGATGACCGTGCGCACCTCGGCGAGGAACCCCTCGAGCGTCTGGCCCGGCAGGATCCGACCGTCGATCGTGGCGGTCGCGCGCGACGGGATGACGTTCACCTTCGAGCCGGCCGCGAGCATCGTCGGCGAGGTCGTGTTGCGCAGCATCGCGTTGATGCCCTTGCGTTGCTCGGGATCGACGCGCTGCATGATCTTCAGGATCTGCCCGGCCAGCGTCGGCTGCAGCAGCATCGGGATCATCAGGCTGCGCGGAAACGGCGCGCCCTTGGCGATGGTCTTCAGGAACTCGGCGACGACCGGCACCGCGTGCTGCGGGAGCGCGACGGTTCCCAAGCGCTCGACGGCGCGCGCGAGGGTCACGACGGCGTTGCCCGGATGCGGCATCGAGCCGTGCCCGGGCTCGCCCTCGGCGGTCAGCTCGAACCAGCAGATCCCTTTTTCGGCGACCTGCACCGGGTAGTACCTCGTTGTTCGATGTTTTGGGCCGATATGCAGCGTGTGGCCGCCGACCTCGTTCAAGACGTACTCGGCGCGCACCAGCTCGGGGTGCTTCTCGACCAGATACACGGCGCCGTTGTGCGAGCCGGCCTCTTCGTCGGCGACGGTCGCGAGGATGACGTCGCGCCCGAGCTGAACGCCCGCGCGCTTGAGTCCGATGAGCGTCATGAGGCTCATCGTGACCATGTTCTTCATGTCGATGGCGCCGCGTCCCCAGATGCATCCGTCGGCTTCGACGGCCCCGAAGGGGTCGTGGGTCCAGTGCTCGGGGTCGACCGGCACCACGTCGAGGTGCCCATTCAAAAGGAGCGGCCCGCGCCCGTCGGGACGGTCGGCGACGAGGCGCGCGACGAGGCTCGTGCGGCCGGGCGCGGCCTCGACCAGCGTGAAGGGGATCCCTTCGGCGCTGAGCACCTGCGCGATGTACTCGGCCGCTGGCTTCTCGTTGCCGGGCGGGTTGATGGTCGGGATCCGGAGCAGCGCCTTGAAGTGCGCGATCGATTCCTCGCCGAATGTGTCCCACGCGAGCTCGGCCATGGTCATCCCTTCTTGCGCGCGAGAAGGAGCCCGTCGCGCACGGTGAGCAGCATCGTCTCGACGCGCGCGTCCGCGGCGGCGTGGCGGTTGAACGCGACGATCGCGTCGGCGTCCTCGGTGGCCGGCGCGAGCACGGAGCCGCTCCAGAGGACATTATCGACCGCGACGAGCCCGCCGGGGCGGAGGCGCGCGACGATGAGATCCCAATACGTCTGATAGCCGGTCTTGTCGGCGTCGATGAACGCGAAGTCGATCGGATAGGGCACAGCCGGCTGCGCGAGCGCATCGATGACGCTCGGCAGGAGCGTGCGTGCGTCGCCGAGATGCAGCTGGATCTTGCCCGCGGCCCACGGGGCCTCGTCCCAATAGCGGCGGGCGATGGCCGTCGCGACCGGATCGATGTCGAAGGTATGGAGCACGCCGCCCTGCCCCAATCCCTCGGCGATACACAGACCCGAGTAACCGGTGAAGGTCCCGACCTCGACCGCGCAGCGGGCCCCGGTCAGCTGTGTGAGCATCTTCAGCAGCCGGCCTTCGAGGTGCCCGACCTGCATCTGCGGCAGCGCCGTCGCCCGGAACGTCTCTTCGCGGAGCCGCTCATAGAGCGGCGCAGGCGCGCTCGTGTGGGCACGGGCATAGTCTTCGAGGCCATCCAAAACGAGTGACTTCACCGTTCGCGTTCCTTGCTTGGGGAGACAATGGTTGCAGACGTCTGCAAGCAAGCGTTAGGCGCGCGCGGCTGCCCGCGTCGCCCACCACGCACGAACCCTTCGGACGATCCGCACGATTGCCGGCACCAACACACCGAGGAAACACAGCATCGCGAACAGGTTCCCGACCGCCCCGAAGAGCGTGCCGCCGGCCATCATCGGCGCCTCGCTGACGAGCGTCTCCGCCCCGTCGATACGCGTCTGCCCGGTGATGCGTCCCGTCGGATCGATGAACGCCGAGATCCCAGTGTTGGTCGAGCGCACGAGCATCAGGCGATTCTCGATCGCGCGGAAGACCGACAGCGCCAGGTGATGGTGGGGCTCGGCCGTCCGGCCGAACCACGCATCGTTGGTGACGTTGATGATGATGTTGGGCTCGAGGTCGGCCAGCTTGCCCGTGAAGTTGGGCATGATGTCCTCGTAGCAGATCATGATCCCGATCTTGAAGCCGCGCCAACCGAAGACCCGGACCTCGCTGCCGGCCGTGAAGCGTCCGGCCTGCTTGAAGACCTTGTAGAGCCCCGGGAACAGCGACCCGAACGGCATGAACTCCCCGAACGCCAAGAGGAAATTCTTGTCGTAGGTCCCGCGCACGTGCCCCTCCTCGTCGAGGAGAATGGCCGTATTGAACATGCGCACCCCGTCCCCATCCGGGTCCTCGCCGGGCGGCGCGTCCTCCCACGTCAGCCCGCCGAGCAGCAGCGGCGCGCGGAACCCGCGCTGAATAGCGTTCAGGTCGCGCTCCGCCACGCCGTCAAGCTCGATCGCCGGCTTGGCGTCGTAGGCCTCGAGGGCCGGCAGCGGCGCGTCCCCCTGCCAGACCCAACGGATCGTCCGCGGCAGCGGGAAGGTCGACGCGAACCCCAGCGGCGCCAGCGCGACCATCGCCGCGGGTGGCACCGGCAGCGCTTCCCAGGCGGCCGCGCCGCGCGCAATTCGATAGACCTTGCCGTCCGCGGTCGCAGCGAGCGGCTGCCCGAGCCCGTCAGAGGCCATCGCCACGATGTCCGACTTCGTCGGCAGCGGCTGCGCGGCCCAACCGCCGTCGACCGGGGCCGGCGTGAAGACGACCCCACCCGCGCCGCCGACCCACAGCGCGCCCTGGGGCGACACGGCCATCGCGCGCAGATCGCTTTGGGTACCGGGCGAGACCGGCTCCCACGTGCCGGGCGTGCGGCGCACGAGCACCGTCCCGCGCGCGCCGACCGCGATGGCGCTGCCGGGGCCGCTCGTGAAGACCGCGTAGAGGTTCGCGGTCGTCCGGGTGTCGACCTTCGTCACCACGTCGCGCGTAATCTCGAGGAGCGTCCCACCGTCGCCGACCGCGACGCCGTCATGCGAGCTGGCCATGGCGATCGCGTTGAGGCGCGCGTCGGTCCCGGACGGGATGGTCGTGACGCTGACGGCGCCGGCCCCCTCGCCGCCGCGCGTGGGCGGGAGCTTGACGAGCGTGCCGTGCTCGCCGACCGCCCAGACCGCAAGCGCGGCCTCGTCCTGCGCCTGCGCGTACCCCGCGCTCTCGACCACCGCGAGCGCCGTCAGGTTCGGCGTCCCCGGGACGATCCACGTTCGGGTGCCGAGCTGGATGACCCCGCCGTCGCCCGCCACGGCCCAGCCGTCCTCGCGCGCGGCGGCGACTGCACGGGCAGCCGCTACGAGGCCTTCGCCCAAAGGCGCCCGGGCCAGTAGCGGAACCTCGACCCACGTCGGCGCCTTCGTGCCGTTCGCATAGCGCAGCGCGTACGCGCGCCCGTCGGCGGTCACGCCGAGCGCGAAGTCGTCCTGGCGCTTGATGAACGGATAGCGAACCGGGAAGAAGCTCGACTCGGGCCAGATGACGAGATCGACGCCCTGGGCGACGAGCTCGCTGCTCATCTTCTGATGCAAGAGCAGGTTCCGCTGGAGGATTCGATCCTGCTCGGCGCGCTGCGTGACGTGCTTGGCCTGCTTCTCGAAGATGCCGATGTTCGCCTCGACCAGCCCGAGCCTGACCTTGGGCGCAGCGGCGATCGCGTCGTCGACAGCCGCGATGCGAACGACGCCGTAGACGAGCGTCGCGGCGACCCCCGCGAACGTCAGCGCGACGGCCCGCACCGGCAAGCGCTCGCGGCGCATGCGCCATGCCAAGAGCGCATGCAGCGCGGCGTTGAAGGCCACCATCACGAACGTCGCCAGCGGCACGCCGCCCAACTCCGCGATCTGGATCGCCGGCAGAAAACGGTACTGGCCGTTGGCCAGAAACCACGGAAAGAGCAGCGGATAGAGCCACTCGACCGCGGTGAAGAGCGCCGCCGTCATCCAGATCGGCGGGCGCTCGGGCGCGAGGCGGGCGCCTTGCACGGCCGCCGCCCCCTGCACCTCCGGGCGCACGTACCACTTCGCCGCGCGCGAATAGCAGAGGCCGAAGATCGCGAACGACAGCCCCTGGTAGAACGCGTTCAGGACCGTGATGGGCCAGACGACGCCAGATGGCAAGTGCCCGAAATCATGGAGAACTTCTGAGACCCACCAGAAACCGCCGAAGTTCGTGACGAGCCCGCACCAGGCCCCAATCCAGAACCCCTGCCGCCCGCTCGCGCCCTGCAGCGCCATGAAGAACGGAACGAGTCCGATCCACGCGAGCGGCCACCAGTTCGAGTCCGGCTCGGTCGAGAACGGAAACGACAGGAAGATGCAGACGCCAGCGAGCGTCGCGAGCGCCATGCGCACCCCGCGCTCGCGCCACGTGAAGCGCGGCCGGGCCGCCTTCCTGGCGCGCTTCGCGGCCCGCTTCGCCTCTCGGGAACGCGTCATGGGGCCACGAGTTTCAGCGCCGCCGGCAGGACCTCGAACGTCGCCGGCAGCCGCCCGGGGCCCTCACCATCGACGTCGATCAGCACCTCGTCGCCGTCGACCGCCTCGGCCAGGACGACCCTCGCGCGGCCAATCGACACCTTCGGATGGTACACGTGCGCGCCCTTGTAGATCGTGCTCGACATCATGATGAGCTCGAGCCGCGAAAGATCCCCGAGCACCGTCACCTCGAACATCCCGGAATCGAGGCGCGCGTCGGGACAGATCATCATCCCGCCGCCGAAGAAGCGCCCCTTGCCGACGGCCACCGTCACGATCGGCTGCGGCGCCCGCGCGACGCCGTCGAGCGTCAGCCGCACGCGCGGATTCTTCCAACCCCAGAGCCCCTGCAGCGTGGCGCCGAAATAGGCCGCACGACCGCCCAGGCCGCGGTAGCGCGGCACGTGGCTCACGACGCGTCCGGCCAACCCGAAGCCCGCGATGTTGTCGAAGATGCGCGTCTGGGTCGTTCCATCGTGCGCCGTGTAGGTCAAGCGCCCGAGGTCCACGCGCCGCGTGTGACCTGCCGCAAGCGCGGCGATCGTCTCGTCCGCGTCGCGCACCTGGACCGATTTGCGGTAGTCGCCGCCGGTCCCGCCGGCGAGCAACGCCAGCTCGGCCTCGGGGTTGATCGGCGCGCCGGCCGCGTCGAAGAAGCCGTTGACGACCTCGTTGATGGTGCCGTCGCCGCCGCCGACCAAGATCCGCGTGTACCCCTTCCCGAGCGCTTCGCGAGCCAGCGTCGTGGCATGCCCGGTGCCATCGGTGAACGCGACGTCGGTCGGCCCGACCGCGTCTTCGATGCGGTGCTCGAGGCGTCGATAGATATCCGCCATCGCGCCATTGCCGGCGCGCTCGTTGACGATGGCGATGGTCTTGGGTGCGGGAGGCTTGGCGGGCTCGGTCATGCGACTGCTCCGTCACGAACGACTGCCTCGGCGACGAGCGCCACCGCGTGCTCGATCTCGAGGTGCGCCGCCCGCGCGCCCTGCCGCGCGATCGCACCACGCAAGGCTGTCACGCACTCGGGCGAGAAACTGACGACCAGGTCCGGGCGCTCGGCGCCGCCCATTCCAAGGATCGCCTCGACGACCGCATCCGCCATGCGCTCGGCCGTCTCGGGGCACGCGATGCCGATCCCCGAGCCCCCGCAGCATCCGGTCACCTCGGGTCGCGCCGGCATCTCGATGATCGGCTCGGCCAGGACCCGCCTGAGGACCTGCCGCGGCACGTCGCGCAGGCCCAGCTTGCGCGAGAGAATGCAGCTCTCGTAGTAGACCACTCGGCCCGGACGGCGCTTGACGACGGCCCCGGAGAGGATCGGCAACAAGAACTCGGACACGTGCACGAGCTCGGCGTCGATCGAGAGGCCATAGCGCGGATAGACGTGCTTCAAGAGGTAGAGCGTCTCGGCCGACATCACGACGATGTCCTGAGCGCCCCGCGTCGCCTCGTGCGCCGCGCGCGCCTGCGCCACGAACTCGCGCTGGTGGCCCGCAAACCAGAGGTCGTACCCGGGGTCGTGGCGCGCCAAGTCGCCGCAGCTCAGGAGATCGATCTCGAGTCGCTCGCAGACGCCGATCAGCGACTGCACGACCTCGGGCGCCTCGAGCAACGTCGCCGTGCCCGGGACCAGCGAAAACACCGGGCGCTCTTCGAAGCGCGAGCGCGCCCGCAGCGCATCGAACAGCGGATGATCCATCGGCAGCGGCGGACGCGCGAGCGCGCTTGCCGGCACCGGCCCGAGCCCCGCCTCGACCGCCGCCGTGCGCACCTCGGTCAGCGCCTCCGAGACCGGGTTGTCGTGCAGGCACGCGGCCTGACACGCCCCGCACCCCGCGCACGACGACAGCGCCTTCACCGTCTCCGCCGTCACCTCGAGCCGCTGCGTACGCAGGTGATCGGCCAGACTCATCAGCGCCCACGGGGACGTCGAATCGCTGCCATCCGCCGTCGCCACCGGGCACACGTGCCGGCACAGACTCGGGCAATAGAGGCACAGCTGGAACGCCGCCGCATACTCGTCGATACGCGACGAGAGGCGCGTCCCGCCCCGTTTCGCGTCGGCTTTTCGAAGGGAGATCGCCATCGGGTCTTCGCCTTGCGCGCTCGGTCAGGAGGGATTCAAGATGCCTTTGGGATCGAGGCGGCGCACGAGCTCGGCCTGGTAGGTCCCCCAGCGTGCTGCCCCCGCGCGCGTCCGCGCCGCCTGCGCGTCGACGAGCTGCCGAATGCGGTCCGCCGAATCCCCCGTCGCGCCCTCGGCCAGCGAGAGATGCCCACCGTGCCGCCCCATGCGCACGATCCACAGCCCCGGCGGCACATCGTCGCCGACCGCGCGCGCGAGCGCATCGAGCCCGCGCCAGTGCACCGGCACGACCGGCGACGTCCATGCGCGCGGCGGCGGCAAGAGCCCCTCATGCAGGTTCCAGCCGACCGGCGGCTCGAGGCGCACGAGGCTCCGCCCGAACACCTCGTCGAGCCACGTCGCCGGCCGCCCCGTCGCGATCCCCCACGGCTCCACCAACACCAAGACCGGCAATTCATCGGTCAACCCGACGCGCTTTCGGCCCCAGGTCCGGTCCGGCGCCGGCGTCAGGATCTCCATCGCGCGCGCATCGAAGCCCACGCGGATCGCGTCGCGCACGGCCTCCAGCGCGGCGAGCAGCGAGCGCGCGCCGTAGCTCGACACCGTGCGCCCCGCCTTCGGATAGATGCGCAGCGTCACCTCGTGGATGATCCCGAAGCGCCCACGCGACCCCAGAAAGAGGCGGTCGAAATCGGGCCCGACGGCCTTGCGCGGGGCGCTCTTCGAGCTCGCCACGCTGCCGTCCGGGAAGACGACCCCGAGCGACGAGACCTGGTCCTCGAGCGACCCGAACTTCGGCCCCCAGTGCGCATCGAGCACCGCCGCGAGCATCGCCCCGAGCGGCTCCTGGCGCCACGGGCGCGTCGGAAACCCGGTCGTGAAGCTGCGCTCGTCCAGCTCCTGATGCAGCTCCGCCATCGTGATCCCGGTCTGCACCGTCACGGTCCCCGACGTCACGTCGAGATCGAGGATCCGCTTCATGCGCCGACTACGCAGATAGAGGCGCGGCCGCGCCCCGCACTGCTCCGCATCCCCGCGCCGCGGACGCCGCGTGTACACCGCCGCGTGCCGCTGGTTGGCCCACTTGAGCAGCTCGACCAGCTCGACCTGCGCCGCCGGCTCGACCGCCCATGCCCCGCCCGTCGACGCCTCGCCGTCGTATTGCGTTTCGATTTGCTCGGTCGGCACGATGCGCCGGAGCTCCTCGAGGCTCCCCACCGGCGCACGAATCGGCACGGTCTCGCCCATCTCCCCTCCGCCCTATGCCCCGCCGCCATCGCCGGCCCGCGCCGACCGCGTCGCCCGCGCCTCCCGGTCGCTCTCTTCGCTCGCGTGATCCTCGGCCGCTTCGTCGGGGAAGAGCTTCCCCGGGTTCATGATGCCGTGCGG